>Ga0187808_10000427_pt1 | contig 12804 bp, 14 predicted proteins | sample NC_wetland_sal_i_5_FD_132427 | JGI IMG/M metagenome (GOLD analysis project Ga0187808, IMG submission 132427) | Wetland sediment microbial communities from Neuse River Estuary, North Carolina, USA - ASW_3 | ecosystem: Environmental > Aquatic > Freshwater > Wetlands > Sediment | place: USA: North...
CCCGCCAAGGGACCCTGGGGTGAGACCCATATGACCCTTGTCGAGCACCCGGAGTGCCGCCCACGTCCAGCCTGCTTGCCGAGCGTGGCGAACTCACGCTCGGGCGAAACCCAATCGCCGACCTCAGCATCGGCTGGGACGACCAGGTCTCAGCGCCGGACGCCGTGATCGAGCGTCTCGCGGGCGAACTCACGCCCCGCGACGATGGACTGTTGCGCAACGGCTCCTACGTCAACGGCGAGCGCGTGCATGGGATGCGCAGGCTGCGCGACGGCGACATGCTGCGCCTCGGGCGCACCGTGGTGCTCGTCCGAAACCCTGCCGACGCGGGCCGCAGCGCAACCGCTGCCGCGCCGCAACCGCTCCGACCGGTGAAGCTCTCAGAGCAACAGCGCACCTGCCGCAAAACAAGAAACGCCTCGCCCTCGCCCAACGGGCTCTCCAAAGCGGGCTGCTCAGCGACTAAGCATCGACCTTGTGCACGCGGAGGGACCGCCCGCCGGTGGTTCGTGGCCGAGCAGGCGTGTCGCGTCGTCGACGTCGCCGGCGCTCGCGTCCGTCGCAGCGGTGCGGGGGACGCGTCGAGCCGGGATTTCCAGGGGGCAAACCGGTCGCGCCGGAACCGGCCTCAGCCGCGGAGCCTCGCGCATGTGACTCCACCTCGCACGCTTGTGCTAGCGCTGACACAATCAGCGCGGGAATGAGCGACCGAGCGCACGAAGATCGTCGTCGGCCGCCGGGATCGCTGCTGTCGGCTGGCGAGCTGAGCGCCCGGCGTGCCGCCTGGCGTCGCCGGCGCGCACGCCGACGCTTGGGTCTGGTCGCGGCGCTCGCGGCAGGCACGCTGGTGGTAGCCGCCGTTGCGCTCACGGGCGGCGCATCGACGCCAGGTCGCGTCGCGGCGCTCGCACCTCAGGCGTCGGGCGGCGCTCACCCAGTCACTCCTCGTCGCTTGGAGATCGCTCGGCTGCGGGCCGGCGGTCAGGCGCAACCGGTCGACCGGGTTCTTGGCCGCACCTGGTACGTGCAGCTGGCTGGACGCCGCAAGCGTGAGGTGGCGTTGACGTTCGACGACGGACCCAGCCAGTACACGCCTGAGATCCTTCGCGTCCTGCGCCGAATGCACGCCCCTGCGACGTTCTTCGTGATCGGTCGCTGGGCGCGAGCCTACCCTCAGCTCGTCGCGGCCGAGGTGCACGCCGGATGCGAGGTCGGGGACCACACAGAGACCCACCCACCGCTCGCACTTCTCTCGCCGACCGCACAGACAGCAGAGATCGTCGCGGCGGCGCAGGCCATCCACCGCGCCGGGGCGCCCTACCCGGTGCTGTTGCGCCCGCCGTACGGGTCGTTTGACCAGACCACGCTTCAGATCCTGCACGCTGAGCGGATGCTAATGGTGCTCTGGAGTGCCGACACCAGTGACTACCTGCGCCCCGGCGTAAGGCAGATCATCTACACGGCGGTCAGCGGCGCGCAACCCGGGGCAATCATCCTGATGCACGACGGCGGCGGCGACCGTGCCGAGACGGTCGCCGCACTGCCGCGGATCATCGCGCGTCTGCGCCAACGCGGCTTCCGGCTGGTCACCGTCTCGCAGCTGATTGCCGACGACCCGCCACCGATCAACCAACCCCCACCCCACCCCCTCTCAGGAGGAGTTTGACGCGACTCACGGGGCCCGCCAGAGAAACGAAGGGCAGCGCTGGTCTGCGCGCGAGCTCAGAGTGCCGAGGAAAGGGCTGCCAGCAGCGGCGAGCGGGCCGCCCGTTGTCGATCGTTGGGGAAGCGAGCAGCATCGGCGATACGACCGCTTCGGACGAATACAGAACTCTCAGACGCGCCTGCCCCGCGTCTTGCTTTAGGACGGGCACGCGGTTAGGCTCGGCCGGCAGGGCAATCGACCAGAAATGGGGCAACATGGCAGAGCTTGTTGGGAAGCGTTTCGAAAGCCCGGACGAGGTACGGCAGTTCACCGATGGAAAGGGTCGCGTGGAGCTCGTGGACCTGAATGGGCACGCGGTCGGCCTGGGAACGTTCGAACCCGGTTGGCGCTGGTCAGAGAACGTGAAGCCGCTCGCGGGCACCGACTCGTGCCAAGTCGATCACATCGGTTACGTCCTGCAAGGCCGTATGGCGCTGAAGATGGATGATGGAGCGGAGCGCGAGTTTGGTCCCGGCGATGCCTTCCATATGCCGCCTGGGCACGATGCGTGGATCGTCGGCGACGAGAAATGCGTGCTACTGGACTTCGGTGGCCTGAAGGGCTACGCCACAGGAAGCTGACGTCGCCCTTCAGCAGCGCGAGCTAGCCGCTCTGCCGGCGCGAGTGTCAAATAGCTTTCGGGTGTTTGGCGAGCCGAAGATCACCAGCTCGATGAGTACCCTTCCGCGCTCGGCCATCCGATGCTCGGATTGCGGCGCCATCCAGACCGCCCAGACGGCGGCCATCAGCAAAGGCGCGCCGATGCCGAGGACGATCTTGGCTGCCCATGATGAGTGGTTGTGAAGGCCCCAATAGCAGACGGCAGCGAGCGGCGCTAGCTCCACCAGGAAGCGAATGGCATCGTTCGTCGCTTTCACCCCGTGCGACACTACCCGTGTGCGGCGGGTCCGACTTCCCGATTGATCGACGACAATCTCGGGCGCGACTCGCTTGAGCACGATCACGGCCAGCGCGACGCGCTACCGCTTGCTCCAGTCCTCCGCGGCGGCAGGGCAGATCGTGTTGTCCGAGCGACTTTTCGCTCGCCTCTCTGAGCGCGCAGTCGGGGCAAGCTCGAAGAACGTGGCGCTAAAGGGCAAGCGCGAAGCCGAACCCGTGCGCGTGATCGAGTTCGGCGCAGGCACCATCGGCGGCCACGTCTAGAGCGGAATCGATCATGGCCCGCACGGCGTGCTCCCCTCGGTCGATCGAAGCGAAGCCCGTATCTGGGAGGCGCTCCGACGCGCCTGCTGCTTAGGCCGAGAGCAGTCTGGCGCTCCCAGGATGCGAGGACGAGGAGACATGTTGCGCGGGTGCAGCTGCGCCGTGTAGCTTCGCTCGGGTAGCGGGGTCGCCTTGAGAAGGGAGCTAGGAGATGAGCATCAATGCAGCGGGCGAGATCATGGGTCGGTTCTATGCGGACTTCGGCACCGGGAGCATCGACGCCGCACTATCTGCGTATGCGGAGGATCTGGAGATCGTCGATCCCGGCATGGCCACGTCCATGACCGCGAGCGCTTTCGCGAGTACCTGGAGATCTTCAAGCGCGCCATGCCCGATGCGCGCGCGATGATCGGGCAAACTGTGGAGTGCGGGGAGACGGTGGCGGGTGGAGGGGCGTTTCACCGGCACCCACATCGGTCCTCTCGCCACTGACGACCGCGATGTGGAGCCGACCTGGGCAACTGTCGATCTTCGATTCGCTGATGTCTCGCGAGTGCGCGACCGGAAGATCGTCGCTTACCACACGTACTACGACCAGCTCGGGCTGCTCACGCAGCTCGGCTTGATGGAGCAAACTGCCTGACCGCCTCACGAGCACCTGCGACAGCTCCTGGTTTGATCGGTCTGCTGCAGTCTCGGCAACGCATTCCCCAATTTGAGGATCACCACCCGTTGCCCTTGAAATGCGGCGTCCACTCCCGCAATTGCCCCGCGCCGAATGCCTCGTGTTGCCCAATCCGCTGCCCATCACCCCACCTCGGCCGTCCTGACAGTGGCCATGACCACAGAAAGCCACGCCGCAGCGGGCATTTCGTGAGGAGCCCGCCGGGAGACTCGAACTCCCAACCCCTTCATTACAAGTGAACGATCCCGCGCAACACGCGTCCACGCCAGGGCACGAAACGCCTGCAAATCGCCGCAACTGCGCAACTGCGCGAACTCCGGTGAGCCGCCGTTTGCCCTCGAAACGAAACTAGTGGACGCTCAATGGACGTCGCGACATCGACGCCACCGCGCTGCGTGCACCAGAGACGGCCGAGCGTGCTGCGGGCACTGCTCGCGCACCTCGACGACCTTCGCGAGCTGCTCTGCGTCCTCGCAGAACACCAGGCGACTATCGGCGTGCTCGAGGATGTACTGGCACTCCTCCGGGGGATCGCTGTGGTAGATCGGAGCTACGACCGCGCCGGCGCAGAGAGCGCCAAGGTCGGCCAGCGTCCATTCCGGACGCGTGCCGGAGAGGATCGAGACGCGGTCGCCCGGATGTATGCCAAGGGCGATCAGACCACACGCGATTTCGCGCAGGCTGTGGCCAACTCAGCGTACGAGAGCTCAGCCCACCGCCCATCACGCCAGAAGCGCAAAGCGCTGCCCTCGTGCACAGCGGTGCTACGCAGGACCATCTCCGGGAGCGTGCGCGCATCAGTCGCGTGGCCACTGCTTCGAGGTGCGGTAACGGCGCTCGAGACTGCCATAGCTGCGATGAACTCCATTCGGATCGCCGGATCATGCAGCTCGGCGCCCAGGGGGTCATCCGGGAGAACCCCCACCATCGGCTGCGGGGAGACGCTGAGATGTGAGTGCCGTTCGTCGGGGTCTCAAGCCCACGGGGACCGGCTGGCCGCGCTTGCCAACGCTCCCGTTTGTGGGCTGGCTCCAGGCTAGGATCTTAGTCTAGGCAACTTAGATTTGTCGTTTCGGAACACAGACTATGGAATTCATGGACTCTCATCGCAAGCCCCAAGAAGGCCACTGTGCGGCTTGCGGATGGCGACCTGCCACGGTCGAGGTCGAGTTCGCCGCCGAGGGCGGGCACGTGGCTCGTCCGCTATGCGAGCCTTGCGCTCGGCTGTTGATGGCCTCGCAGGGGCAGCCTGGCGTGCCGCGCGCCGAGCGGGCGCGAGAAAGTCACTGACGCCTGCGCTGGATCGGTTCGGCCGCGATCTGACGGCTGAGGCGGCAGCGGGCGTCTTGATCCGGTGATTGGACGCGATGAGGAGATTGAGCAGGCGGTTGAGATCCTCGCCGGCCGGCGCAAGAACAACGTGGTCCTGATCGGCGAGGCCGGGGTCGGCAAGACCGCGATCGCGGAGGGGCTGGCACTGCGGATCGCGGACGATGACGTGCCGCAGCGCTGTGGGGCACGAGGCTTGCAGGGGTGCTCGCAGCCGCTGCACGCTGCGCATCGGGCTCTCGCGAGATCGCGCGTCGATCCGTAGCGGTAGGGGCCGTGGCGGGCTTGGTCAGGGGCTGGTGGGAGCGGCGGTGGCTGGGATCACGGGACGCAGCCTGCGTCGGCGCAGCTCGTCGACTGCGATCAGCACGACGTCCAGTGAACGGCAGTTCTCAAGCGCGATCATTTGGCACGGGCCGGGGGTGATCGCGCCGAGCGAACGGTAGAGGTCGACGTCGTCAGTGAGGTAACCGCCGGCCTGACCATCGTGATCGTAGGCCTTGCCGACACCCTCGCTGGCTGGGTGAGAGGCTGTGCTTTGGGCTGAGGACCACCAGGACATGCTCATCCCTCGCGGTTCGTGACGGACTCTGCCTGCAACGTAGTCAGGGGTGGAGTGATTGTCATCCGAAATCGACCGCAACCGGCCCAGGAAGCTGCGGTCGGGGTCATCCGTAGTGATCCGCATCTGCGCCCGCGCTGTGACGTGATGTATTTCACAGCGGCCGTGGGAGGCTCCCATGATGCTCGGTAAGCGACGCGGAGACGGTGTGATCGCGAGGCGGCGGGATGGGCTACCGGTGGGTTGAGCACACCGCCGAGGTGGAGATGGAGATCGAGGCCGCAACCGAGGAGGCAGTGTTCGCAGACGCGCTGCACGCGCTGGGGGAGCTGCTCGCAGATGGTGCCGGCGGCGACCATGTGTGGCGCGAGGTTGCCGTGGGCGGCCACGAGCGGGCGGCCCTGCTTGTCGAGTGGCTGGATGAGCTGGTATATCTCGCCGAAACCGAGGATCTCGTGCCCGAGGACGTGGGTCGGATTGAGTTCTCCCATCGCGGTCTGGTCGCGACGGTCCGCTGCCGTCGCGGTAGTCCACGGCATGTGGTCAAGGGCGCGACCTACCATCGGCTGGTGTTTGAGCGCTCCGGTCCCGGCTTCCGTGCGACGGTGGTGCTCGATGTCTGAAGTCGGGCAGGCTGGCGTTCGTGGCTTTCACCAGGTCGATGATGTGGTGTGGGAGCTGGGAGCCGAGGCGCGGCCGGACATGCGCGTGCCGGCGCGGGTGTTCGCCGATCGCGAGCTGATCGGGCAGATCGCGGCCGACCGGTCGCTCGAGCAGTTGCAGAACGTGGCGACGCTGCCCGGGATCACCGGGGCGGCACTGGCGATGCCCGATATCCATCAGGGGTACGGCTTCCCGGTAGGTGGTGTGGCGGCGACCGAGCCGCCTGACGGGGTCGTGTCGCCGGGCGGCGTGGGCTACGACATCAACTGCGGCGTGCGGCTGCTCGCGCTGCCGATGACCGCGGACGAGCTCGGCGGCCGCACCGAGCCGCTGGTGCACGAGATCTCCCGGCGCGTTCCGGTCGGCACCGGTCACGGCAGCGCGTTGAAGCTGGCCGGCGCGGCGTTTGATCGCGTGCTCGTGCATGGCCCGCGGATCCTTTTGGCCGAGCACGGGATCGGCACCTCGCAGGACGTTGAGCACACCGAGTCGGCGGGCTGTCTCGCGGGCGCCGAACCGGGGACGGTGTCCGAGCGCGCCCGGGTGCGCGGCTCGGACCAGCTCGGCACGCTGGGGTCCGGCAACCACTTCCTCGAGGTGCAGCGCGTCGCAAGGATCCTCGATCCCCAGGCCGCCGAGACGTTCGGCTTGCGCGCAGACCAGGTTACGGTGCTGATTCATTCCGGCTCGCGCGGGTTCGGCCACCAGGTGTGCACTGACTACGTCCGCACGATGGACGCGGTGCAGACCCGCTACCGAATCACGCTTCCGGACCGTGAGCTGGCGTGCGCGCCGCTGAACTCACCGGAGGGCCAGCGCTACCTGGCGGCGATGGCGTGTGCTGCGAACTTCGCGTGGGGCAACCGCGCGGTGCTCGCCCACCGCGTTCGCCAATCGGTGGCGCGGATCCTCGGGCCGCACGTGGCGGAGGGAACGCGCCAGGTCTACGACGTGGCGCACAACGTCGCCAAGCTGGAGTCCCATGGCGGGCGGATGCTGTGTGTGCACCGCAAGGGGGCGACCCGTGCCTTTGCACCGGGTTCGATGGAGCTCCCCGGTGCGTACCGGGCGGTGGGCCAACCGGTGTTCATCCCTGGCTCGATGGGCACGAGCAGCTTCGTGCTGGTCGGCCGCCAGGGGGCGATGGAACGCTCGTTCGGTACGACCTGCCATGGTGCCGGACGGCTGATGAGCCGCACGGGCGCGCGGCGTAAGATCACCGGGGCCGAGCTGCGCCACCAGCTCGAGGCGCAGGGGATCGTGGTGCGCTGCCCGTCCAACCGCGGCCTGGCCGAGGAGGCGCCCTTCGCCTACAAGGACGTCGAGCGGGTCGTCGGGGTTGTCGAGCAGGCGGGCCTTGCCGGGCGGGTCGCACAGCTCGTGCCGCTCGGAGTGGTCAAGGGTTGAGCGCCACTCGTACCATGGAAGGGTCTCGGCATGGCCTTCGCCTCACAACCGGATCCATCCGGGCGCGCGTCTGAGCGCGACCCGATCGCGTCGGATCCCGTTCAGACGTTCACCGCTCGCGATCTCGAAGGTGCGCCGCTGGTCCCGGCGGAGGCGCGCGAGGATCTGCTTGCGCTCAAGGTCGGGGCGATGTTCGCGTGTGCGCGGCGGGACGGTGACATTCGCGCTGGGCGGGCATCTGGCGAGGGGCTCTACGCGCGCGATACGCGACATCTGTCTGAGCTTCGCTTGACCATCGGTGAGCTACCGCCGGTCCTGCTGTCTTCGTCGATGCAATCAGGGCACCACGCGGTGATCAACGCGACCAACCCGACGCTGCGCTCGCGCGACGGCGTGGTGCCGCAGGAGACGCTGAACGTGCGCCGGACCGTGCTGATCGCCGATCGCCTGTACTACCGGGTCCGAATCCGCAGCTTCCGACCAGAGACCGTCAGCACGACCGTCGAGCTAGTGCTCGGCGCCGACTTCGCCGATGTGTTCGAGGTCCGAGGGGTCGAGCGCCGCACGAGTGGCCGCGTGCTCATGCCGGTGCGCGATGGCAACGGCGTGCGCTTCGCTTACGAGGGCGAGGACGGGCAGCGGCGTGAGACGCTCGTCGAATTCAGTCCCTCTCCCACTGAGGTCGACATCGACGGGCAGCGCGCGCGCGTTGGTTGGGACTTGCAGCTTCCCGCGGGAGAGGCTGTCTCGTTTCTAGTCACGGTCGATCCCGGATCTGGAGAGTCTGGAGTCGAGCCGGCCGAGCCGGCCGTGATGGAGCAGGCGGCCGGGCGGCTTGAGCGGGCGCACAAGGAGTGGGAGCGAGCCTGTGCACGGATTACGACCGATAACGAGCTGTTTGATCGGTTCGTTGAGGCATCCGTTCGTGATCTGCATGCGTTGATGATGCCGATGCCCGGGGGAGCGTTAGCGGCGGCCGGGATTCCGTGGTATGTCGCGCCTTTCGGCCGCGACTCGCTGCTGGCTGCGTGTGAGTCGCTGATGATCAATCCGGACGTTGCCCGCGGCACGCTGCTCGCGCTCGCCGGGCAGCAGGCACGCAGCGACGAGGCTTGGCGGGACGCTGAGCCGGGGAAGATCCTGCATGAGTTACGGGTGGGCGAGCTGGCGCGGACGGGGCACATCCCTCACACGCCCTATTACGGCACCGTTGACGCCACGCCGCTCTTTTTGATGGTCGCCGGCGGCTATTACCGCTGGACGCTTGACATCGAGACGCTCGCTCGGCTGCGCCCGGCGTTGGACGCGGCGCTTGCGTGGATCGCCGAGTGGGGGGATCGGGATGGGGACGGGTTCATCGAGTACGAGCAGCGCTCGCCAGCCGGGCTGCGCAACCAGGGGTGGAAGGACTCCGGCGATGCGATCGTGCACGCGGACGGCTCGTTGGCCCAGGGGCCGATCGCGCTGGTGGAGGCTCAGGGGTACGTCTATGAGGCCAAGCTGCGGATCGCCGAGGTCTACGAGGCGTTGGACGACAACGATCGCGCAAGCCGGCTTCGTGCTGAGGCAGACAGACTGCGGGCCGCGTTCAACGAGGCGTTCTGGGATCCGGCCGAGGGCTTCTTCGCGATGGCGCTCGACGGTCGCAAGCAGCAGGTGCGCAGCGTCTCCTCGAATCCCGCTCACTGCCTTTATTGCGGCATCGTCGACGAGGACAAGGCTGTGCTGGTGGCCGAGCGGTTGATGGCGCCCGACATGTTCTCCGGGTGGGGGATCCGCACGCTCGCCAGTAGCTCACGTGCGTACAACCCGATGAGCTACCACAACGGGTCGATCTGGCCGCACGACAATGCGATCGCCGCCGCCGGACTGAAGCGCTACGGCTTCCACGCTGCGACCGCGCGCATTGCTAGTGGCCTGTTCGAGGTTGCCGCCGCTGCCCGTGACTTCCGGATGCCTGAGTTGTTCTGCGGTTTTCACCGCGATGAGTCACCGTCGATCGTCGCGTATCCGGTTGCCTGCATCCCTCAGGCTTGGGCGGCCGCCGCTCCGTTCATGCTCGTGCAAGCGATGATGGGCATCTCGGCGCACGCGCCTAGCAACACGCTGACGGTGGATCGACCGATGCTTCCCGACTGGCTCCAGAGCCTGGAGCTGCGTGATGTGCAGATTGCGCGCTCGCGTGTGAGCCTGTCGTTCCAGCGCACCCGACCCGGCAGCACCGGCTTCTCGGTGCTCGAACAAGACGGCGACGTGCGCGTGACGATGACCGCCTGAGGCCCAGTTAGTGCTCGCACAATGAGTGCCAAGAGCAGGAGGGGTTGCTGCGGGTGGCGTAAAGTCTGTCGAGGATGCGCGCGGCGGCAGCATCCGCTGCAGCGCTTCGGTCGCTCGTTCGGCCTGCAGCTCGCGTTGAGGACGATCACCCCGACCGTCGCCGCCGCCAGCGCGGCGATGCCGGCGACGAGTGCAAGCACTGCCGCCACCCACGTTTGGGCCGTACTGATCCAGGCGCCGCTGCGCCTCGCGTGGCGAGAGCCCGCCCCGAGAGCTGCGCAGATCGCGTAGCAGAAGATCAGCGCGCTCCTCAGGATTGATCGCGGATGCAGCCTCCACTGTCAGTTGCGAACCTCGTGGCGAGAAGTCCGTGCCTGGGGCTCACGGCATCGGGAGCAGCAGCACGGGAACGTTGCTGTGCGCCAGCGTCTCGGAGACGACACGTGCGTGGCCGCGACCGAGCCGCTGACTCCAGGCGAGGACGATCAGGTCAGCGGTGGTCTCGTGGGCGATGGCCACGACATCGTCAGCGGGAACGCCGAGGCGACGAACGAGGCTGACGTGCTGGTGCGGTGGGGCGATGTAGCGAGAGAGAAACTCCTGTTCCCATGTACGTGTTGCGTGAGGCTCGTGATCGGAGAACGCGGGGACGGTGGCGGGGGAGTGGACGTGCAGGACGAGGATCTCGAGTTGGTGTCGGTGTGCGAGCTTTACTGTCTTCTCGAGCGCGCGGGAGCTCTCGCTTGTCCCTTCAAGAGGGAGCAGGATTCGGGCAAGTTGTGACGGGGCCTGCGCGTGTGGTGGGACGACGGCGATCGGCTTGGTCACACGAGTGATGACATCAAGCGCGGTGTGTCCGGCTGGCTGCGGGCCCCCGTGCACGCCGCGGGCGCCTAAGACGAGCGCGGCGACATCGGGGTCTTGAGCGGCGGCTGCGATCTGCTCGATCGCGTTGCCCGCCGTCTCGCGCAGCTCGACCCCGGCGGCGGTCGCCAGCGCCTTGGGGCTTCTGGTTCCGTTTTCGCGCACGTGCAGGGCTACGGCAGTGGCGTCGAAGAGGTCGGCGAGCGCGATCGCGGTGCCGAGAACGGGTTGGGCGCAGGCGTCGGCCTCGAGCGCGGCTAGCACGATGGTCATGGGTCACTCCTCGAGCGCAGTGGGTTGAGCGCGAACGTACGGCTGGCCGGGGTGAGCTCGAGTCGCTCTCCGGCCGGGCCGAGCGCGTTCACCGCCGGGTCGGCGCTTGCCTCGAAGGTATCCGGGTGGATCCGGACGCGCACGCGGCTGCCGCGGAACCGTACGCGTAGCTCGAGCGTCTCCCAGCCAGGCGCGATCACGGGATCGATTGCAAGCGCATCGCCGACCGGGCGCAGCCCTGCGAAGCCGAATGCGAGCGCGCGCCAGACGCTGCCCATCGCGGCCAGGTGCAGCCCGCCTGCGGTCATGTGGCCGATGTCGTCGAGATCGATCTGCGACGTGAGGCGAAGCAGCTCGACCGCTTCCGGGAGGCGGCCGGCGCGGGCGAGCAGCGCAGCGTGCACGCCCGGGGACAGCGTGCTGCCGTGCGCGGTGCGCGGCTCGTAGAAGTCGAGGTTGGGCTCAAGCGAGCCGCCGGCCATCTCGCCGGGCACGAGGTACTGCAGCATCAGAGTGTCGGCCTGCTTGACGACCTGGGCGCCGCGGGTGCGATCGTGCCCCAGCAGCATGTCGGCAGCGACCGGCCGCTGCGGTGCGACATCGGCGATCAGCAGCGGCTCGAGAGCATGGAAGCCAGCGAACTGCTCGTAGATCCCGGTCGCCGGGTCGTACCCGTCGACGACCGTGTCGGCCAGCTCCAGCCACCGGCGCCGCTCGCCATCGTCCACCGCTTCGGCGCCGATCTCGGCGGCGCGCCGGAGGTTCCAGCGAGCCATCACGTTGGTGAAGGCGTTGTCGTCCACACGCTCGTGGTATTCGTCGGGGCCGATCACGCCGCGAATGTGGCCAAGACCGTCGTCGTCCAGCTCGATCCGCGACGCCCACCAGCGCGCGCACTGAACGATCAGCTCGCGCCCCGACCCTGCGGCGAACGCCTCGTCGCCCGTCCAGTCGAGGTAGCACGCGGCGGCCCACGCGACGTCGGCGACGATGTGCTCCTCGAGTTCGCCCGTGAGTACCGGTACGGGCTCACCGCGGGGGTCGCGCACCTCTGCGGGCGTGACGTCCTGTCCCGACCACGCCGACTCCCACGGGAAGCGAGCGCCGGCGCGTCGCTCGGCCCGTGCCTTGCGGATTGCCGCAGGCAGCCGCCTGACGCGGTACTCGAGCATCGCGCGCGCCCCACGTGGGTGGGTCGCAGCGAGGAACGGCAGCACGTACACGTCGCTGTCCCAGAACACGTGTCCGCGGTACGCCCTGCCGCTCAGTCCGCGCGCCCCGACCGCCGCCTCGCCCTCGTTCGGGACGCTCGCGAGTAGGTGAAAGATCGCGAACCGCACCGCTCGCTGCAGCTCCGAATCCCCCTTGATCACCACGTCGGCGTCCTCCCACCGTGACGCCCAGGCGCGCCGATGCTCACATAGGAGGCCATCGAATCCGAGTCTGCGGGCGCGTCTGACCCGGTCAAGCGCGGCATTGGGATCGGCCCGCGCTCCCTGGGTCATGCCTTCATACGCCGCGATGCGGTCCAGCACCCGGTCCGGGGTTGTACTGCGCATGTGACCATGCGCCGCGGTCGCAATCGACCCAGGCCGCCCGCTCACCAACATCCACACGCAGCCATCACTTTCACCCTGCTCATATGAGACCCGTTGTGGCGGCGGCTCGAGCGACTGGGCAAGGCGCGTCCTCTGAAGGGCGCCCCTCGCCCTGAGCACTGGGGTCCCAGGGCGCGCGAGGGACGAAAACCTCAGTGCGTCGAGCACGCGGTTCTCGGAGCCGTCCTGTTGGCGCAACAGTCCGAGGCGGAGATCAAGGACGCGACGAACCGGCCCCGCAGACGCGTTCTCGAGGACGATCGCGCTCCAGCGGGGC
>Ga0187808_10000428_pt1 | contig 12801 bp, 9 predicted proteins | sample NC_wetland_sal_i_5_FD_132427 | JGI IMG/M metagenome (GOLD analysis project Ga0187808, IMG submission 132427) | Wetland sediment microbial communities from Neuse River Estuary, North Carolina, USA - ASW_3 | ecosystem: Environmental > Aquatic > Freshwater > Wetlands > Sediment | place: USA: North...
CAGCAGGGAAGCGGCAAGGTTCAGCACTTGCTTGCCGCGTTAATGCGGCGCAGAAGCACGCGGCGCAAACCCGGGTCGAGCGGCAGGCAATGTGCTGCCGGGAACTGAGCGCCGCCTGAAGAGGGGGAAAACGCGCCTCATCGAGTTTACCCGTATCGCCCGATCCTGAACGAACTACACTCTATTTTCCACGCGTCCCTCAAGAAAGAGAGAATCCCATGGGCCCCACATGCAGTAATTGTCCTGTTCTGAAGACTTCCCTATTCAGCAAACTCTCCACCGAGGAAGTCTCGCGACTGGGGTGCGTGTTTCGGCCAGCCCGCTACCGGAAGAATCAGATTCTCTACTTCGAAGGCGGGGTGGCCCAACATTTGTTCGCGCTCCACGCGGGTCTGGTCAAACTGGTAAAGCCGCTCGAGAACGGCAAAGAGCGCATAACCGGCGTTCTGTTTCCAGGCCAATTGTTTGGTCTGGAAGCCCTTTCTGACCCCGTGTACCCTCTTACAGCCGTGACCTTGAGGGACAGCGAGATTTGCGCCGCATCACGGGAGGAGATCGCCATATTCCTTCAATCCAACCCGGAAATAGCACTGGGCATGATACGGTTTTTGGTTGGCGAGGTTGGACGCGTACGTACCCAGGTCACAGACATGAGCTTCAAGGATGCCAGAATGAAAGTGGCGACCTTCCTTGTATCACTTGTTGCCTCTGATCCTGCCCCCGATGATGGACATGTGACGCTCACCTTACCGCTTTCCCGGCAAGAGATTAGCGAAGTCCTCGAGCTATCCCCAGAGACAATAAGCCGTACACTAGCGGCATTCCGGCGGGAACAGTTGATTATTGCACGTGGGCGTCACCTGACGATCCAGAATCTCAAGGGCTTGGAATCCGCAGCGCATCGTTAATAAGGTGCATAGATACCACCTGGTGGGGACTCCCCTTTTTTGTCGCTGCTTTGAAAATCCGAGCCAAGACCCCTCACCCTTTCACCCCTTCCCCTCTTCCCTCTCCCTTGGGGAGAGGGAAGAGGGGGAGGGGAGTCGGGGTGAGGGGTTGTTTTCATGGTTTCTGGGTGCCCGTCAGCGGACGGGCATGCGCGACTGCGTTGAGAATCCCCAGTTGGTGCGACTTTTTGCCCACTACAATTCCGCAAAAACTCTGTCCGGCGGCGGAATGTAGCGTCATTTTGGAAGGGCATCACCCGCCAAAGCGTTCCAATTCCTGCCAATCCAGATGGCCAGCTAACTAAGAGACGGTAAAGCGTTTATATCATGTGTCGTGGGGAACGAACTAGGGTACAGAAATAAAAAAACTACTACTGCTAGATTGACTTATGTCATGTAAAATTGTGAGGGCTGCAATGGACACGCCGCCAGATCGGCTGCTAGCTTGCTCTTGTCATGGCGGAAGTTCTTGGATCCTGGATCGTTGCTATGCATTTCGCCGCAAACCGTTTTTCTTTTTGGCTGGACCGTCTCTGTGGCGGAAGAGCATCTGTTTGCAGAGTGAGATACTTCCCTTTCGTTACCCTCAGGGCCCGAACGACAATTCTTCCAGAGTTCCTGTGTGCCGCAGTGCTCATATTGACGCCTGCTGCCCTCCCACAAGCCACGCCGCCTTCCCCAGGGGCGGAGAGTAGGAATCATCCTGATATTCTCTTCGTGCAGGCGCCCTCGGTGAAAGGAGGCAGGTTGTCGGAGAGATTCCCTTCCGGCAGCAGGATCGTTCGTCTTGAAAAGGGAAGGTCGAGTCCCGCGAATCTAACACCAAATTTCTTTAGCGCGGCAGATCCACGCATCTCCTTCGATGGCTCAAAGGTGCTGTTCGCCGCGAAGAAAAATGCCACGGCAAACTGGCAGATCTGGGAAATGAACACGGATGGAACGGCGCAACGCCAACTGACCCACTGCGATGGGAATTGCCTTTCTCCAGCCTATCTGCCACGCGACGCAATCGCTTTCACCGGCGAAGTCCAGGACGCCGGGGGAAGCCGGGCTTACCAAATCTTTTTCAGCAAGTTGGACGGCAGTGATGCCTATCCCATAACCTTCGGCCCCGGCGACTACGAACTCCAAACGGTGCTACAAAATGGATTAATCTTGGCTTCTGCGCGTTCACCCCTGCGAGCAATGGGGAAATTGGAGAGGTCGCGCAACCTCTATACGTTGCGACCCGACGGCAGTGGGCTCGCGGCGTTCCGATGCGACCACGAAGGTCCGGCAATTCGCAGCCAAGCAGAAGAGTTGGATGACGGGTCCGTGGTCTTCGTCAAAAACACAGTTTTAGGCTCCGAGGCCGGGGGCGATCTGGCGACGATCAGACGTGGCGCCACGCACAATTCAATTCTGGGCCCCGCAAGCGCATTGATTTGGTCACCCCGACAGCTTGAAGCCGCGAAATTGATCGTGGCACGCCGGCTTTCGGCGCCGCGAGCAGCGGGGAAATTCGATTTGTATTCCTTTGATTTCGTCCATGGGAAGTTTCAGGCTCCGATCTACGAGGACTCCGAGCTTTCCAGTATTGAGGCTGTTCCGGTGGCCGCTCATCCAACTCCTCGTTGGTACTGGAGCACCGTGCGCCCGGAAATAAAGATGGGTTACTTCATTTGCTTGGATGCCTCGATGTCCGATGACGCTCCCAAAGGGCACTTGTCAACCCTCCCTACTGGAGTTCGCGTGCTAACGCTCGACCCGGCCACGGGTAAGGAAAACAGCCTGGGCGAGGCGCCCGTCGAGCATGACGGGTCCTTTTACATCGCGGTGCCGCCCGATCGTCCAGTGCGTTTCGAACTGCTGGGTACCAGTGGCAAAGTGGTCCGCGGACAGCAGAGTTGGGTCTGGGCGCGCCCGGGCGAGGAACATGGCTGCGTGGGCTGCCATGAAGACCGCGCCGTGGCTCCGGAGAACCGTTGGCCGCTGGCCCTGCGACGACTTGAAGGGCCGACCTGCCTGGGTGTTCAGGCGCCGCTCGAAGCAGTGCACTAAACACCACCCCTGAGTCCCCTCCTCAATGAGTAGGGGACTCAGGGGTGGTGGCCGCCGTTACGCGCGTGAAATGAGGAATCGAGAATGGAAGTTCGAGCACGACAAATCATGATGATGCTGGCAGCGACGATCCTGTTGGCCCTGGGGTTGAGAGTCACGGCTCAGAGCCCAGCGCGAGCAACACGCGCCCCCGGCTCGAATCCGCAGCATAGCGCCCCTAATGCGAATTCAGCGCGCGATCCTGCGCGGCAGACCGCTGCCTCCCCCGCCCTTCCCACTTTTGAGGACGTCACTGAGAAATCCGGTATCAATTTTCGGCATTCCTTTGGGGAGCAGAAGCTGAGTTCCATTATGGAAGCCACCGGCTCCGGTTGCGCCTGGATCGATTACAACAACGATGGTCTCTTGGACCTTTACGTGGTAAGCGGACGCTATGTTGACGGCGTCACCAAGTTCTCGAAACCCGACGGCATGGATGCTACGAACCACCTTTACCGCAATAACGGCGATGGCACTTTTACGGACGTCACCGAACAGGCTGGAGTAGGCGGCAAAGGATTCGGCATGGGCGTGACAGTTGGCGATTTTGACAACGACGGCTACGAAGATATCTACGTTACGAACTGGAATTCCTCCATTCTCTACCATAACAACGGGAACGGCACGTTTACTGACGTAACGGCGAAAGCGGGCGTCGAGAATCCCCATTTTGGAACGGGCGCAACCTGGATCGATTACGATCGCGATGGCAAACTGGATCTTTATGTCGGGAATTATCTGAAGTTCGATCCCAATGCCAAACGAGAGTATTTTACCGCCGACGCGTTCCCTGGCCCACTCGACTACGAAGGCGACGCCGACCGCCTCTTTCACAACAACGGTGACGGGACGTTTTCCGACGTATCTCACAAGGCAGGCATCGATAACCCCCTGGGACGGGCCATGGGTTTGACGGCAGGCGACTTCGACAACGACGGCTGGCCGGACATTTACATCGCTAACGACACCATGGACAGCTACCTCTACCGCAACAATCACGACGGAACGTTCACGAATGTTGCGCAAGATGTCAACGTGGCATTTGGGGCCAACGGCGAGGCAACTTCCGCCATGAACCCCATCTTCGGCGATTACGACAATGACGGCTGGCAGGACATCTTCGTCTCCGACATGCGTTACCACCGCCTTTTCCACAACCCCGGCGCGAAAGGTTTCTGGCTTGACACCACTGTCGAAACCGGCGTGGCCAGCGTCTCCGGCCAGTACGTGGCCTGGGGAGATGGCTTCTTCGATTTTGACAACGACGGCTGGAAGGACCTTTTTATTGTGAACGGCGGCCTCCATTGGCTCATTCCCATGGAGGATTCCGTTCTTCGCAACAACGGCAACTCCACCTTCACCGATGTGTCCTCGGAGTTGGGTAACTATTTCAAGGTTAAGAAAGTCGGCCGCGGCGCCTGCTTCGCCGATTACGACAATGACGGATATATCGATGCTTTCATCATAGTGTTGGGTGGCAAGGGAATCCTGCTCCACAACAATCCCCCGCCCGTGGGGGTGCGCAACCACTGGCTGACAATCAAGCTGGTCGGGACGAAGAGCAACCGCGATGGTTTCGGAACCCGCTTGGAGGCCATCGCCGGGGATCTTCACCAGTACATCGAGGCCACGGCAGAGAACGGATACCTCTCTCAGGGTGACCCACGCCCGCACTTTGGCCTGGGCAAGCACACCGAGGTAGACAAGCTCCTCATCCATTGGCCAAGCGGAATTGAGCAGGAGATCGACCACGTCAAAGCGGATCAGTTCCTGACCGTCAAGGAACCCGTAGGCAGTCGGCAGTAGGCAGTCGGCAAATCGCACATGGCAAAAGGAAAGGCCCCAAATCCGGTGGTTGTTCCTCTCCCCCTTGGTGGAGAGGGTGGTCCGCAGCCGGCGCTTCCACCAGCCGGGGCGGGCCGGGTGAGGGGGTTAGGCGGTTCGGGGACGGCGGCTCGTTTTCTGATCGCGCTATGGGTTTTCGCCTTGCTGACCCTGTCTTTTTTCGGTCATCGACCCTTCTATGCCGAGACCCCCAACGCACAGCAAGTAGGAAGCACCGAGCCAGATTACCTGACTCCCGTCGAGCTGAAGTTTTCCCCCGGTGGCCAGCGGCTCTACGTCGTATGTGAGGGTAACGGGTCGGTGCTGGCAATTGATACGAGCACGCAGCAAGTCGTGGGGCGCGTGAAGGTTGGCAGCAAACCACGAGGACTCGCGATTTCTCCGGATGGCAGGACTCTCTACGTATCTAATTCCTGGAGCGACACGGTCAGCGAAATTGACGCCGGAGCGCTTCAAATTCGGCGCACCCTTAAAGCCGGCTGGGGACCGGTGGGGCTTACAACCGATCAGAGCGACAAGTTCTTATACGTCGCCAACAGCGTGGGCAACGACGTTTCTCTGATTGACCTCGATACGGGCGCGGAGATCAAGCGCTTCATGACCGAACGCTATCCTGAACAGATACTCCTTTCGCGGGACGGGCGCCACGTTTACGTGGCCAACATCCTGCCGCACTTCGGACCCTATGATCAGCCACCTGTCTCTGAATTGCTGGTCATCGACGCGATGAAGCAAATCATCGAGGACCGCATTCTCATTCCCGGGGCAATCGAACTGCGGCACATTGCCGAGGCCCCGAAAGCGCTAGGTGGATACCTTCTGGTTCCGGAAATAAGGCCCAAGAACCTGGGTCCCCTTATCAGCGTCGCACAAGGCTGGGTGATGACCCATGGGATGGCGATAATTCGACCCAACGCGGGGGCTATCCGCGAACCGCCCCTACATATGCAATCGGCCCGCGCCAGGGTTACCCAAGTGGTTCTCGACGACATCGATTACTATTTCGCCGGGCAAAATGGCGCCGCCTTCACGCCGGACGGCCGCTACGCACTGCTGACCGCCTCAGAAGCCAACATTCTCAGCGTGATCGACACTGCGCGCCTGGCACGGCGCCTTCACGAAGTTGCGAGCGATGAACTTCCTAATCGTCTCGACTCCGCACGGACCTTCGTGGTACGGCACCTGGAGACTGGCTCCAATCCGCAAGCCGTAGTAGTTTCGCCGAATGGCCGGCTGGCTTACGTGGCCAACCGACTGGAAGACACTCTCACGGTTATCGACCTCGCGAAACTTCAAATTGCCTCCACCTTGGATCTCGGCGGACCAAAACAATTGACCGCTATTCGCAGGGGCGAGCGGCTATTCAATGCTGCGAAGTATTGCTTTCAGAGCCAGTTTGCTTGCGCCACCTGCCACCCCAACAGCCATTTAGATGGCCTGGCGTGGAATCTTGAAACGCCGCAACTGGGACGCGACCGCGTGGCCAATCGCACCTTGCGCGAAATTAAGGATACTGCGCCCTATAAATGGAATGGGAAGAATCCTGACTTGGCCACCCAGTGCGGCCCCCGCATCGCCAAGTACCTGTTCCGCTCCGAGGGCTTCAACACACACGAACTTGAGGACCTGGTTACGTATTTGAATCAGATTCCTCTTCCCCCGAACCGCCACCTCGCGGCGGACGGACAGCTCACCGATGCGCAGGAGCGCGGCAAGGCCATCTTTTACCGGACACAGAAAAACGACGGCACTCCCATTCCAGTCTATAACCAGTGCGCTTCCTGCCATCCGGTGGCTTCTCACTATACCAGCCGGACCAGTTTCGACGTCGGGTCGGCAAGTAAATATGACACGATTTCATCTTTCGATACTCCGCAATTGGATCGCGTCTATGAAGATGGCCCCTATTTGCACAACGGAGAAGCGCTGACGCTCGAGGAAATCTGGACCATCTTCAACAACAACGATACGCACGGCGTGACATCGGATATGGCCAAAGAGCAATTGAATGATTTGATCGAATTCTTGAAGACGTTGTAGGAATTTTGGATTTTAGATTTGGGATTTAATGGTGCCGACATGATGCGGAGCAAACCAGCGAGCCTGTCATTCCGAGCGAAGCGAGGAATCCTGCCCTGCCCTCGTTTTCAGAGCGAGATTCCTCGCTTCGCTCGGAATGGCAGGCCTGCCGGCTTGGGGGGAGGAAGGACATCATGAAGCGAATGCTCCTGACCACGGCAATCATCTTAGCAGCGTCTTCACTCGGCTCGGCACAGAATGTGCCTTCTCCTGAGGTGGCGCAAAAAGAGACTCCTTCTGTCTTGGCGGAAAATTCGCCTTCTCCCGGGCTAGCCCAAAAGCCGCACCTCATCACCCATTGGGAGAATTTCACCACGGCCAACGGGATGCCGGACCCCAAGGTCTTCTGCGTTGCCGTCGATGGGAAGCGGGTTTGGGCAGGGACTGAAGACGGTCTGGCCCTCGTCGAGAACGGCAAAGTCCAGCGGGTTTATAAAACGGAAGACGGCCTGGCGCAGCGCGCGGTGATGGGCATTGCGGTAGACAAGAAGACGGGCGACTTGTGGATTGCTACCTTTGGCGGAGTCAGTCACTTTTCCGGCGGCCAGTTTCAAAACTACACGAATCTCACCAGCGGGCTTCTGAATGACGTTTGCTATGGCGTCGCCGTCGTCGATAACTACGTGTGGGTGGCGACCACAGCAGGCGTCAGCCGCCTGAACACTTATACCGGCGAATGGACGAACTGGAGCGAAAAGAATGCACCCTTCCACGAGCCCTGGACGTATGGGATCGCTCCGGCGGGCAACAAAATCTACGTTGCTATGTGGGGTGGGGGACTCCTTGAGTACGACGTAGCGGGCAACTATTGGAAGCCATACACCGATCCCGACGAGGAAATGGAAATTGTTTTGTTCCGCAATCAGGGCCTCCTGCATATTATCGTTTCCAACGTCGCCTTCAACCCGGACACGAAGATGGTCTGGGCCTCGACCTATTTCGGCCTCAGCGGCTACGACGGCCGCAACTGGCACAATTACCTTACGAAGGACAGCGGGCTTGCCTCGGACTTTATCAATGCCCCGAAATCCCGCCGCAACGAAGTCTGGGCCTCTACCGATAAGGGCCTAAGTTACCTCGACTACAAGACCAACACCTGGGTCAACTATCGTCCCGCAAAGCAAATCGGCCGCGGCGAGATCGAGATCACCTGGCCTGACACAAAGAAGACCAAGCTCGAGACATCAACCTCCCTTGCCCACAATTACATCCTGAATATGGATTTCCAGGGTGAGGATATTTGGGTGGCGACAGCCCAAGGGCTAAGCCACGGAATTCGCGAACCTCAGAAGGAGAATCAACTCTATGCATCTATCAGAAACCCTCGTAGCGGAGGAGAAAACGCACATGCCCATTCCCAAAAAGGCCGTTAGTGCCCCCAGCACACTGAACGAAGCCTTCGACTATCCTAAGCCCTCGTCCTTTTCACGGGCGCTGCGGCTGGACATCAAAGGCGTGACCATCTTACTGATATCCGGCACGGCCAGCGTGGACGAATATGGCAAGACGATCCACGTGGGCGACTTTCGCGCCCAATGCTGGAGGACCTACAAGAACATTACGGGACTGCTGGAGGCCGAAGGGGCGACCTGGAAGGACGTTGTGCGTACCACGTGCTATCTGCGCGATATCGAGCGCGACTACGAGGCTTTCAACGAAATTCGCACTCAGTTCTTTAAGGAGCAGGAACTGAATCCTCTGCCGGCCTCCACGGGCATCCAGGCGATTCTGTGCCGGCCGGATTTGCTTATCGAGATCGAAGCGATTGCGATCTTCGAGTCGGATCGCGGCGGTCACAACGGTCAGTAGACCTTGGCGGGCGGCAACTTTGGAGCGCGGCCGCTTGCTGGCAGCTCAGATTTCGTGGTATCGCCGCATGAGGCGCGAGCAAGCTCGCGCCATAAAGAGCGGCGGTAAGCCGCCGCACTCCGGAGCCGGCTGCGCCGGCCAGGGGTTTGCATGAGAAAGGATGGCAATGAGAATCGCCGGACAAGTCAGTCTTGATGACATCCCAAATATTTGCCCTCTCCTGAGCCGAGCCGTGAACCCGCAGTACGGAGAAAAAGGGACACGCGTGGTGGACGTGGCGGGCGTGCGGTTTGGCGGGGAGCGTCCCGTGGTGATCGGCGGGCCATGTGCGGTCGAGAGCCACGCGCAGACGGTGGGATTGGCGCACGCGGTGAAGCGCGCGGGCGCGGATATGCTGCGCGGGGGCGCCTATAAGCCTCGGACCTCACCGCACGATTTTCAGGGCTCGGGACTCGAGGGATTATGCATTCTGAGCATCGCCCGTGAGGAAACCGGCCTGCCGATTGTCACCGAAGTAATGGACCCACGCCTGGTGGGCGAAGTAGCGCAGGTGGCGGACATGCTCCAGGTGGGCTCGCGTAACATGCACAACTATATACTGTTGGCCGAGGTGGGCCGGGCCCGCAAACCTATTCTGCTGAAGCGAGGCATGTCCGCAAGTCTTTGTGAATGGCTGGGGGCTGCGGAGTACATCGCCAAGCAAGGCAATCTGGATATCGTGCTTTGCGAGCGCGGCATCCGCGGATTCCCTTCCGGCGAGTACTCACGATACGTTTTGGACCTCAACGTGATCCCGGCGGTCAAGATGCTCACTTTCCTACCCATCGTCGTGGACCCAAGCCACGCCACAGGCGTGTCAGCGATGGTCGAGCCGGCGAGCCGGGCAGCGCTCGAGATGGGGAGCCATGGGCTGCTCATCGAAGTCGCGGACTTCTCATTGGGCGAGCCCAAGTGCGACGGGTTGCAGGCCATCGACGCCACGACTTTGGCGCGGATTGTCGAGTTTGCTGGCGCGCATGGTGTCCGCGTTCGGGAACCTGCGCAGGTGGCATGAAGGATTAGGCGCTGGGGGCTAGGGGAAAGGAAGTCCCCACGTCCTGAGTCCCTGGCCCTATTGCCCCACGCCAGGCTCAAGGTGTTGAGACTAAGGGCTGCGGGCTGGGGAAAGGAAACCCCCAGTCCTTAGCCCCCAGCCCCTAGTCCCCAGGAGAGACCCATGATGCAAAGAGTCACCCTCGCTTTCACACTCTTCTTGCTGGCCAGCCCGGCTTGGGCGCAGTCCGGCGGGTACAAAGAGCCGGATAACGACAAGCCGGCGCCACGCTATGCCAACATGCCGGACGAAGCGGTGCCCTACCGGCGCTTTACAAAGCCTTATTACGACTGGTTCATCCAGACTGATACGCTGGCCTATTACGGCGCGGCGGAGAAGCGGCCCGACGGCAACCCCTCCAAGCTGAGCGAAATCGCCATCGGTTTATTTGCCCCCGTCGAAAACAATCCCGAGTCCATTTTCGGCATTCCCTTGTTGCACGGTGCCCAACTCGCCCTCGAAGAGGCAAACGCCCGCGGTGGGTACCATGGCAAACCCTATTCACTTAAGGTGCACAACGAGTCAGCTCTCTGGGGCGCCTCCTCGACCGAACTCGTAAAGATGCTCTTCGATGAAAACTGCTGGGCCATGCTGGGCTGCGTCGACGGTCAGAACTGCCACATCGCAATTCGCGAAACTCTTAAACTCGAGGTCCCTATCATTAACGTCGGCACGACTGACCCCACGGTGACGGAGACTCGTGTGCAGTGGTTGATGCACGATTTCCTTGATGACCGGCAGCAGGGTTACACGCTGGCGGACTACGTCTTCAAAAAGCTCAAGCTGAAGCGCATTGGTGTGATTCGTACCCAGACCCGCTACGCGCGGATCGGAGTGGAAAAGTTCAGCGATGAGGCCCGGCGCATGGGCCGCCAGCCGATCCTGGAAGTGAAGTTCGAGCGCGGTGATAAGGACTTCACTAAACAACTGAACATGCTCAAGGACGCAAAGATTGAAGGAGTCATCATCTGGGGTGAGGCCGCTGAAGCAGGGTTGATCTTGAAGCAGATGCGCGCCATGGGAATGAATCAGCCGGTCTTCGGCGGAAGCCGCCTGGCCTACCCTCAGTTGCTTGAAATTGCCGGCCCCGCCGCCGAGGGAATGGTCATGACCACCACGCTCGATCCCACTCGCCAGGACCCCAAATGGCTGGCCTTCCGTGAAGCTTACCGGAAACGCTTCCACGAGGAGCCCATCGACTACGCCGCCTACGCGTACGACGGAATGAATATCCTCACCTCGACCATTGCGAAAGTGGGGCTGAACCGCGGCAGGATCATGGCCGCTCTGCGTGATTACCAGATGAAGACCTATGATGGGGTGACCGGAAAGGCATTTTTCGATCACACCTTGAATAACATTTCGCCGGTAACTATGGCTCGGGTGAAAGATGGCAACTTTGAATACTGGCTGGCCCCGCGCCAAGGAGGCCACGAGGGCGCTGAGAGCACTTCCGAGGGTCGTGGCGGGCAGTAGAGCTTTGCAGAATTTCAAATTTCAAATCTCAAATTTCAAATTCCCAATTGCGAATGGCAAGTCGGGCCCTGCCATCCTGCGTGATGGGAGCAGGCCCTTCAACGGCCCGCCACCTGCCGTCCTCCGTCGGTTTCAAATCTCAAATTTCAAATCTCGCTTTGCGAGCCTGCTTCTCGCCACCCTCCTCGTCTCGCCTCTGCCTGGTTTCGCACAATCTCCTCCCCAGCCTTACGCCGTAATCCCACGCGACGCAGTGAATTATCTGGGACCTGGGCGAGACGCCAGCTATGATCTCGCAGGCTCCGAAATCAAGATCGGTTTCCTCGCTCCCCTGAGCGGCCCTCACCAGGACGAAGGCAAGGCGCTTCTCCTGGCTGCGCAGTTGGCGATTGAAGACGAATCTAGGAGTCTGTTGCCCGGAGGCCGCCGGCTCTCGATTGTCCCGCGCGACGAAAACGGGCCCTGGGGACGCGCCTCAAATGAAATTGTGCAATTTGTGTATGCAGATAGGACGGTGGCGATTATCACTTCTCTCGCTGGCGGATCAGCTCATCTTGCCGAACAGGTTGGAAACAAGGTGGGAATCCCCATAGTCACGCTCTCCGCCGACCCCACCACAACCCAGATTAACCTCCCCTGGATTTTCCGGCTGGGCTCAACAGACACGCAACAAGCTCGCGTCTTTGCACGGGACATCTACGTTACGCACAAACTGAAACAGGTCCTCCTTATCACGGAAAACGATCATGATGGGCGCATTGGCGGCGAGGAATTCCAAAAGGCGGCGCGAGCCTTAAATGCTCCCCCCGTCATCCAATTGGCTGTTGAACCAGCCGATTCAAACTCGGACTCGGTAGTCAGTCAGATCATGACGCAACAACCTGAAGCGCTGGTCTTTTGGGCAGGGCGCGAATTGGCAGCGAGGTTGGTCCTGTCATTTCGCAGGGCATTCCCGAAAGCGCCGGTTTACCTCTGCCACGAGGCAGCTCAGGCAAAGCTCGACAGAGATCAAGCGAACGTTTGGATCGTTACCCCTCGCCTTTCGGGAAGCCTGGTACGTGAGACCTTCGACAAACGCTATCGGGCTCGCGCCGATATCCCCCCTACCCCGGCGGCCGCTCAGGCCTACGACGCGGTGCGGATTCTCGCTGCCGCCCTGCGCCGCTCCGGCCCCAATCGCGCGCGCTTGCGAGATGCTCTGACCGCGCTCGCCAGTTACTCCGGTGCCTCCGGCATCATCTCCTTCGATCACGCCGGCAATGACCTCAGCGATGTTACACTCGTCAGACTTCGTTAAAACCAATGCAGTTGCTCATGCCCGTCGGCTGACAGGCACCCGGAAACCATGAAATGGCTGAAGTGACCCCTCTCCCCAACACCCCTTCCCCTCTTCCCTCTCCCCTGGGGAGAGGGAAGAGGGGAAGGGGTGAAAGGGTGAGGGGTCTTGGCTCGGATTTTCAGAGCAGACAAATG
>Ga0187808_10000429_pt1 | contig 12797 bp, 14 predicted proteins | sample NC_wetland_sal_i_5_FD_132427 | JGI IMG/M metagenome (GOLD analysis project Ga0187808, IMG submission 132427) | Wetland sediment microbial communities from Neuse River Estuary, North Carolina, USA - ASW_3 | ecosystem: Environmental > Aquatic > Freshwater > Wetlands > Sediment | place: USA: North...
ACTTCCCCGTGCCGGCCACGGTGGCGCGCCGCGAGGCGGAACTCCTGCACAAGGTCTTCCCCTCCCAGCGGGCTCGGGACTGGCGGGACGATGAAATATTCTTGTCAATGATTCCCGGCTAGTTCAGCCAGCCGGTGTATCAGGGCTACGCCGTCGCGGGTCCTATAGCTGCGGGTGGGGATGTTGCCGCCCTGGCCCAGTCGTCTTAGATGTGAGGGATACCAATGAACGCGGCGCCCCCCCGGGTTGGCCTGTTCGGCAACATCGGCTCGCCCAACCTCGGTAACGAGGGCAGCCTGGACGCCGTGCTCGACTGGCTCAAGCGTGATCATCGCGACGCCATCGTCGATTTCATGTGCATCGGGCCGGAGAAGGTGAAGGCCAGGTACGGCGTCCCCGCCATTCCGCTGAACTGGTACCAGAGGCATGAGCAGGCCTCTGGCCTGAAGGCCATCGTGTTCAAGGTCCTGGGCAAGGGCATCGATGCGTACCGGGTGGCGTCGTGGGTCCGCAAGCACGATGCGGTGATCGTGCCCGGCGCCGGGTCCCTGGAGGTGACGCTGCCCATCGGGCCGTGGTTCTATCCGTACGCGATGTTCCTGGTCAGCGTGTCCGGGAGAGTCACCGGGACGAAGGTGGCGCTGGTCAGCGTGGGGGCCGGCGGGGCCAGGCAGCGGCTGACCAGGCTGTTCATCACCACGGCGGCCAAGCTCGCCTTCTACCGCTCCTATCGCGACCCCGGGTCATATGAGGCCATGCGGCAGGCGGGCGTCGACGTCACGAACGACCACGTCTATCCCGACCTCGCGTTTGCCCTTCGGGTGCCTCCGGCCGGCCCCGGCGACCCGCTGACCGTCGGGGTGGGAATCATGGGCTTCTACGGCAACAACGAAGACCGGGCGCAGGCGGCCGAGATCAATGCGGCCTACAAGGAGAAGACGAAGCGTTTCGTCCGGTGGCTGGCGGACAGCGGCTACCGGATCCGGCTGTTCCCTGGCGACAACTCGTGGGACGACGCCGTGCTCGAGGAGATCGTCGCCGACCTGCGGGCCTACCGGCCCGATCTCGAGCCGATGTGGGCCGTCGCCGACGCCGTGACCTCACTGGATGTGCTCATGCGGGAGATGGCGAAGGTCGGCACCGTCGTGGCCATCCGGTATCACAACGTGCTCTGCGCGCTCATGCTCGGCAAGCCCACCCTGTCGCTCAGCTACGCCAGTAAGCACGATTTCCTGATGGCGGACATGGGGCTGTCGGAGTTCTGCCTGCCCGCCAAGACCTTCGACGTCGACCAGCTGATCGAGCGGTTCACCGAGCTCCAGGGTCGTTCAGCTGAGCTGACCCGCACGATGGCGGACCGTAACGCGGAGAAGGCGCGGCTGCTTGACCGGCAGTTCGCCGAGCTGTCCCGCCTGCTGTTCCCGGCTCGCCGGCGGGCGCAGGACCCCGTGCTGCCCAGGCCCTGACGGCTCCCGGAGGCCGGGTTAGCGGCCAGGACGATCCGGGCCGTCCCGGGGACTGGGTAAGCTGGCCGCGCCATGTCCGATACGACCGTCGTTCACCTGCTCAGGCACGGGGAGGTGGATAATCCTCACGGCATCATCTATGGGCGCCTGCCCGGTTACCATCTGTCCGCGAACGGGTGTGCGATGGCGGAGGCCGCCGCAGATTTCTTCGCCGAACGGGCCGTGGTGGCACTGTTCTGTTCCCCGCTCGAGCGAGCGCAGGAGACCGCGCGCCCGGTGGCGGAGCGGCTCGGCCTGCCGGTCGTGACCGACGACCGGCTGATCGAGTCCTGGAATCATTTCGAGGGCCTGAGATTCGGCGTGGGCGACGGGTCGCTGCGGCACCCCGTGCACTGGCCGCACCTGGCCAACCCGTTCCGGCCGTCCTGGGGGGAGCCGTACCGCGAGGTGGCCGCCAGGATGCAGTCCATGATGGAGACCGCACGAGCGGCAGCGGCCGGCCAGGAGGCGGTGTGCGTGACCCATCAACTGCCCATCTGGGTCGCCCGCCGGGCGGCCGAAGGCCGCAAGCTGTGGCACAACCCGGCCATGCGGGAGTGCGCGCTGGGCAGCGTGACCAGCTTCACGTACTCCGGTGACCGCCTGGCCAGCGTGGCCTATGCCGTGCCGGCCCGGCGTCAGGTCACCCAGGACGATGCGGCACAATAAGTCAGTACTACCCCCTGTAGGAGACCGCAAGGACCCCCTCGTGGTGAAAACCCCGTGTTGAAAGCCCCGTGTTGAAAGCCAGGCGTCGCGTGGTCGTCTTGGCGGCGACCGTGCTGGCCGGGGTGACGCTGGCCGTGGTCCTGCTGACCGGGTGGGCCACCGGCGGGAACAGCGGCGTGACCGACGTGGCGGGCAGCACCAGCGCCGTGCTGTACCCGGCCGGGCACCGCCCGCTGGCGCCGGACTTCACCGCCACCACGCTGACCGGTTCACGGCTGCGGTTCTCGTCCTACCGCGGCCAGGTGGTAGTGCTCAACTTCTGGGGATCCTGGTGCGGCCCGTGCCGCGAGGAGGCCCCGACCCTGGCCGTGGCGGCCCGGCAGTACCGGTCGGCCGGCGTGGCGTTCCTCGGCGTGGACGTCCGTGACACCACGGCCAGCGCCCTCGCCTTCGCCCGTGACTTCGGCATCACCTATCCGAGCGTCAGCGATTCGGGTTCGGAGATAACGCTCGACTTCACGACGGTGGTGCCGATCGCCGGAACCCCCACTACGCTGGTGATCGACCGGACCGGGCACATCACCGGAGCGGTCTTCGGCACGGCGACCTATCAGGAACTGACCGACCTCCTGGCCAAGGTCACCGGCAAGGCGGCGGGGTAGCCCATGACCGATGTGCGTGCGCCGGAGGCCGACCCGTTCGAGTCGGCGGCCGAGCAGGATGATCGCGAGGACCGGAGCCGGGACCGCGCGGCCGGCACGCTCGGGTTCGCTGACTGGCTGAAGTGGGGCTGGCGGCAGCTTACTTCGATGCGCATCGCGCTGGTGCTGCTCTTCCTGCTCGCCCTGGGCAGCGTGCCGGGATCCATGCTGCCCCAGGAAGGCACGGACGCCGCCGGCGTGCAGCAGTACTACACGTCGCACCCGGCACTCGCGCCGCTGCTGAACCACCTCGGGCTGTTCAACGTCTTCGCCGCGCCCTGGTTCGCCGCCATCTACCTGCTGCTGTTTACCTCGCTCGTGGGCTGCGTGGTGCCCCGGACGTTCCGGCTGGCGGGCTCGGCCCGGGCCCTCCCGCCGCGGGCTCCGCGCCACCTGACCAGGCTGCCGAGATCGGCCGAGTACACCACCGTGCTGGCCCCGGCCCTGGCGGCCGAGGTGGCCGCGACGGTCCTGGCCGGCCACGGCTTCCGGCTCCGCAGGCCTGCCGACGCTTCTGGCGGGGCGTGGGTATCCGCGGAGAAAGGCTACCTCCGCGAGGTCGGCAACCTGCTGTTCCACCTGGCCCTGCTCGGGGTCCTGGTATCGGTCGCGCTGGGCGGGCTGTTCGGCTACAAGGCCGACCGGCTGCTCGTGCAGGGGACCACGTTCGCCGACACCCAGAGTGCGCTGGATGAGTTCTACCCCGGCCGGCTCGTCACCGCCGCTGACCTCGGGCCGTTCACGATCACGCTGAACCGGTTCGACGCCAGCTACATCACCTCTGGAGCGCAGCGGGGCCAGCCGGCCTCGTTCGACGCGCAGATCAGCTACGCCGCCTACCCCGGCGGGCCGGTGCGCACGGATCAGCTGGAGGTCAACCGCCCGCTGTCGGTCGACGGGGCCAAGGTGTACCTGATCGGGCACGGCTACGCCCCGGTGTTCAAGGTGACCGACGCGCGTGGCCAGGTGGTGTACGACCAGGCCACACCGTTCATCTCGGGCAGCTCGGGGAACTTCCTGTCCCAGGGCGTGGTGAAGGTGCTCGACGCGCAGCCCGAGCAGCTCGGTTTCACCGGTGTCTTCGTGCCCACCGCCGTCGAGGCCGGCGGCGTCCTGGAGTCGGTGTTCCCCGCCGCCGACAACCCGGTGGTGAGCCTGATCGCCTACGCCGGGAACCTCGGCCTCAACAGCGGCGTCACGCAGTCGGTCTACCAGATGGACACGGCCGGGATGCGCCGGCTGACCGCCGACCCGCAGCTGCTGCTGCCCGGCCAGTCGCTGAAGCTGCCCGGCGGCCAGGGCACGATCACGTTCACCGGATACGTCCCGTGGGTGAGCCTGGCCATTACCCACGACCCGGGGCAGCTGCCCGCCCTGATCTGCGGTATCGCCGCCCTGGGCGGACTGCTGCTGTCGTTCATGGTGCGGCGGCGGCGGGTCTTCGTCCGCGCCCGCGCCAGCGGCCCGGGCACTACGGTGCAGATAGGCGGCCTCGCCCGGACCGACGCCAGCGGCGGGTTCGAGGCCGAGTTCGCGTCGCTGGCCGCCGAGCTGAGATCGGCACACCACCAGGCGGCGGCGAGCCGTCAACACGAGGGAGAGTGAGGGGCATGCCGGTCAACCTGGCCCTAGGTCACGTCAGCAACGATTTCCTGATCGCGGCCCTGGTCATCTACTCCCTCTCGGTGGTCGCGTTCGCCGGCGACTTCGCCTTCGGGCGGCCGCGGCGTGCGGTCGCGAGTGAGCCGCAGGTCCGGGAGCGGGCGTCCACCCTGGCCGGCGTCGGCGCGGCGGGCGCGGCGGTGGCTGGCCCCGCCGCCGGTGCCCCGGCGGCGGCGGATGGCGGCCCGGCGGATGGCCCGGCGGCCGCTCCGGCCGCGGCCGCCGTGCCTGACTCGATGCCCGCGGTGGCGGCCCCCCCGCTGCGGGCGGTCGCCCAGGCCGGCCGATGGGTCCAGGCCGCCATGGCGCTCAGTGCCGTCGCGGTCGTCGCGCATACCGCGGCCGTCGTGACCAGGGGGCTGGCGGTGCACCGGGCCCCCTGGGGCAACATGTACGAGTTCGTCACCGCGCTGACCTGCGTCGCCGCCATCTTCTTCCTGTTCGTCATGGTCCGCTACCGGGCCTGGGCGCTCGGTGTGTTCGTGATGGGCGCCGTGGTGGTGGCCCTCGGGCTGGCCGAGACGCTCATCTATACCGCTGCCGGGCAGCTGGTGCCCGCGCTGCAGTCCTACTGGCTGGATATCCATGTCACCGCGATGACCCTGGCCACCGGCATATTCTTCGTTGCGGCCGTGCTCGGCGTCGTCTATCTCGTGGCCGACCGCTACAGCCGGCGGGTCGCGGCGGGACGGGCCGAGCCCGGCAACGGGATCATGCGCCGGCTGCCCGGCCTCGAGCAGATCGACCGGCTCACCTACCGGACGATCATGTTCGGGTTCCCGGTCTGGACCTTCGGCGTCATCGCGGGCGCGATCTGGGCCGATCAGGCCTGGGGACGTTACTGGGGCTGGGACCCCGTGGAAACCTGGGCCTTCATCACCTGGGTGCTCTACGCCGCGTTCCTGCACGCCCGGGCTACCGCCGGCTGGCGCGGCCGGCGTGCCCACTACATCCAGCTACTCGGCTTCGCCAGCCTCATGTTCAACATCCTGGTCGTGCAGGTCTTCATCGCTGGCCTGCACTCCTACGCGGGGGTCAGCTGACCGGCGGGTTACGCCGGATAGCCTGGCCGAGCGCGCGGAGAAACGCCGGATCATCGTCTGGGCCCTTGGGTGCGCCCGGGCGGCCGGTGAGATTCCCGCGTCCGGCCGGGTGGCGCGCAGCGGCATCGTCCGCGTCCGTCCAGTACTGGCTCCCGGCCGCGCCCCCGTTATGGGCACCCCGGGGCGGCACCGGCGTGACAATCCGGGCCGGGTCGCGGGTCGGCCGCCGGACGATAAACCAGGCGACAGCACCGCCGATGAAGGTAACCGCTATGAGGACGACCCAGGCCCGCTGCGACAGGCCGCGGCACCAGGGGGCGGGAGTCAGGATGGCGTCCGTCAGGCAGTAGAGCCAGAAGCCCGTCATGAAGAGAGCAAACAGGGCGCCGGACAGCAACATGGCCGAAGCCTAACTCCAGGAATCCATGGCGTGTGCAGTAATGGTTCACTTTTACTTCACCGGGCACCGCCCAGGCATCGGCGACATCGGGTGACGTGGTGTGCGATCTCGGCATACGCTGGCCGTCAGGACAAACAGAGCAGGAGACGGTATATGCGGCTAAGGCTGTTGGACCGCATCCGCCGGCTCGCCCATTTCCGCCGCCCCGAGGCCAGCGGGACCGCCCCCCAGGGGCGGCACCGCAGAGACCAGCGGCCCGCGTCCATGTCCGGTCCCGCGCTCAGCCATGAGGGGCCGTCCCCGCCGGGCCGGCCGGCGGGCACGCTCACCGGGACCGCGGCATCCGCGCCGGAGGGCTGGCCCGCTCCCGGTGCGTCCCTCGCTCCCGGTGCGCAGCCCGTGCCGGCCCGGAAGGCTTCCGGTACCCCCGCGGCCCGGGTGGGCGGAGCCAGGGCGCGGATACAGGAGGCACCCGGCGAGGCAGCCGCCCAGGCGGCTCCCGGCCCTCCTCCGGCCCGGTATGAGGCCGAGCCGCGCACCGATGCGGCCGCCGCGGCCGAAACGCGGGCCGAGGCGCTCGCGCGCGCCGCGGCCGGCATCCCTTATCAGGCGGGCGAGCCCGGACGGACCGCCCGGACGGCATCGCGGATGGGCCTGCCGTTCGCCGCGCCGCATTCCCGGGAGCGGCCGCGGGCCGGCGATGGCCGCAGGCACTGCGGCTCGCTCGAGACCGTCCTCTGGCGGCAATGGGACGCGGTCATGCTCCCGCCGCCCGAGGTCGTCGAGGCGATCGACCGGCTGGCCGAGCTTCCCGAGCAGATCAAGGAAAAGCTGGCTGGAGGGCTCGACGCGATCTTCGTCGGGCCGGGGGGCGTCCCGGAACTCGACGAGATGACCGCGTTGCGCGGCGTCCGGCTGCCGTCGGGGCAAGCCTCCTGGGATGCGTGCGCGGGCGCCTACGGCGAACGCAAGATCGTCGTCGGCTCGCAGCCTTCCCCGACCCCGGACGTGGTGTGTCACGAGGTCGGGCACGCGCTCGACGATCTTGACGGCCCGCCAGGTAAGTGGCAATCAGACTCGGCGCAGTTCCGCATGCTCTACGATCAGTGCCAACCGCACCTCGCCAGCGATTTCCACCGCCAGCCCGGTGGCCTAGGACGGAAGGAGTTCTTCGCGGACGCGTTCGCCGCGATTGCGTCGAGTCAGCGGCCGGCGCTCGTGGACATGCTGAGCGGGGACACAAGGACTGCGCTGAGGGTCATGCTGTATTTCAATAGACGCTATGGCATCTAGGGTGATCGGGCGATGTTTGTCATACGGCTCCCGAACGGGAATCTGAGGGTTCCGCAGAGCGCGATCGGTCATGACGGACGCGTCCTCGGCGACGTGTACGTGGAGATCGGGCCGCAGGACGCTGACTACGCCCGCCTGGCTGAGCAGGCGCTGACGCCGGAAGAGGCGGAGCGCCGCCGTGACCGGTGGCGGCAGGAAGATGAGGCGCTCCGCCAGGAATTTCTCGAGTACGCGAAGCTGAACAGCGAATCCCCCTGGCCGGATCCCGGCGACGGCGAATAATTACGTTTCGACGTACCACATGACGGGCGAACCGAGCCCGTCACTGGCGACCCAGCGGACCTCCAGCACGTTTATGTATTGCGGCAGCTGGAAAGTGACAGCTCCGGTCACCGTGCCGCCCTGCGCTACGTGGACCACGCCGACCTCGAAGTTGGTGTATCCGACGATGCTGTCGAAATCTGCCGTGTAGATCCGCCCATCGCTACCGACGACGGTGCAGTCGTTGTTGGCGTCCTCGCCCTGGGGGCTGCCGTTCACCGCGGTAATTTTGAACACGATGCCAACGAGCCGGTTGCCGTGCTGGAGGGTAACGAACTGGTCTGCGCTCTTACCCGGGTCGACGACCTTGACGAGAGTCACCTGATAGATATCCCCGCTGCCGTCCTGGACGTCGAAGTACGAGCCGATCTTGCCTGGTCCGGTCGGCTGCGCGACGATGGCGGCACTGGCCCTGGAGCCGGTCGGCTGCACGGCGGCCCCGGTGGCCGCGGAGGCCGAGGTGCGAGGGGCCGACGGCGGGGCGCCGGTCCCTTCGGAGGACAGGGCGCTCGCCACGAGACCGGCGACGGCGAGAATCCCGACGCCGCCGAGGATGTTGCGCAGCATATGCCCGTTCCGCCGGGTGGGCGGCGGCTTAGGGCCATCAGGTGGCTCCGGGTCGGACGGCTCTTCTCCGGGTTCCCGGTACGGTTCGCCCTGGTAAGGCGGTTGCCCCCCCAATTGACGCCAGTCCTGCTGCGGGTAGGGGTTCCACGGCAGCTCGCTCACGATGCCCTCCCCGCGCGACGCCGCAGTCCACTGCGTTGCCGGAGTAGTGCGAACCCGGCATATCGGCCTCTTCTCGGATCGCTCATAATACCTGGTAGCGCTCCAGGTTGGCGATGGTCTGCGGGCAGATCTCCCACTCGCACACGGTTGAGGTCACCACGCCGGGCAGAATACTGGCGAACTCGGCGGCCGCTACGCTCTTAAGGCGGCCGGGTGCCCTTGCGGGGATGGCTCGCTGTCACCACGAAGCAACGCGCGCACCTCGGATTCACGGAACCTACGGTGCCCGCCAGGAGTACGGATACTCGTGATCCGCCCGGAGGCCGCCCAGCGGGTGACAGTCTTCGGATCAACCCGGAACAGTGCCGCTACCTCTCCCGGCGTGAGCAGACGCTCGTTGTTGCCGTCCACGTTCAGCCCCTCCGACTGTCTCCCGCGTACCTCAGGTCAGTGATCCCTCTAGTTTGGCGCTGAACGAGTACTTTCTACCTAGATTTCTGGAAATTAGATGGGCGATTCGCGGAGCGTCGCCAGCCGGTGAGTAGCTGGAATACCACGCTTGGTAAGACTTGTGTGAGCGAACCGGTGTTTCGGTCAGGTCCCGAACTGCGGCATGATTCAACAACGGGACTGACCCGCGCGAAGTGCGGACATGCAGAGAGCGGAATATTGCGCAGAGTGGATGACGGAATGGCGGGCAGGGCCCTGGTCAGCCTGGCCGAGATAACCGAAGCGGCCCGCTTGCTCACATCCGTGGCGGTCCGCACGCCGCTGGTTCCCGTACCCAGGCTGAGCCGGCACCTCCTGGTCAAGCCGGAATCGCTTCAGCCCACCGGCTCGTTCAAGCTGCGCGGCGCCTACGCCGCGATCAGCGCCGCGGGCCAGGCCGCCAGAGAGCACGGAGTCATCGCTCATTCGAGCGGGAACCATGGTCACGCGGTGGCCTACGCCGCGGCCCTGCTCGGCGTGCGCGCCGTGGTAGTGGTGCCGCGCACGACCCCGAAGGTCAAGACCGACGCGATCGAGCACTACGGTGCCGAACTGGTGACCGTGGCGCCCACCCTGGCGGCGCGGGTCGCCGCCGCCGGGGAACTCGTGGCCCGGCACGGGTACGTGCTGATCCCGCCGTTCGATGACCGGACGGTAATCGCCGGGCAGGGCACGGTCGGCCTGGAGATCGCGGCCGACTGCCCGCAGGCTGATCTCGTCGTCGTGCCGGTCAGCGGAGGCGGGCTGATCGCGGGCATCGCGGCGGCGATCCGGGCGTGCCGTCCGGAGGCCAAGGTGGTCGGCGTGGAACCTGGACTCGCGGCGGACGCGCGCGACTCCTTCCGCCGCGGTGCACCGGTCGCGTGGCCCGCGGCGGACGTCCAGCGCACGATCGCGGACGCGCTGCGGGTCGAGCAGGTCGGCGCCCTGCCGTTCGCACACATCCGCGAGTACGTCACCGACATGGTCACGGTGACCGAGGACGAGATGCTCGCCGCGGTCCGGCTGCTCGCGCAGCACGCCAGGCTGGTCGCCGAGCCCGGCGGTGCGGCGGCCGTGGCGGCGTGCCTGTTCCGTTCCCAGGAACTGCCGCGGGCCAGCGCGCCGGTGGCCGTGCTATCCGGCGGCAACATCGACCCGCAGTTGCTGGCGAGCATCCTCGCCCGGGGCTGACGGGCGACGCCGGCCTCGCCACCTGGGTAGACAATACTTCCGCTACCTAGGTAGAGTTTCCGCTGTGGCCCGTCGTTCCGGTTTCTCCGCCCAGACGCTGGCCGTGCTGGCCGAGCTATGTGCCACGCCGTCACAGTGGCGTCATGGCTATGGCATCGCGAGGGGCACCGGGCTGAAGTCGGGCACGCTGTACCCGGTCTTGATCCGGCTCGCCGACCGCGGCCTGGTGGAGGCGCGCTGGGAGGATGAGCAGCCGGCCGGCCGGCCACGGCGCCATCTGTACCGGCTGACCCCCGGCGGGCTGGCGATCGCCACGCAGGCACTGATCCGGGCGCGTTCGGACGGTGCGGCCACCGCGGCGGCCCGCGTCCGGGCGGCCCGCCCGGCTCCGGCCAGGGTGGCGCCATGAGATTGATGACGCGGGTGATGTCGCTGCTGCTCCGGTGCTCGGCGGCGCTGTGGCCAGCCGATCGCCGCATGTGGGCGCGCGCGCTGTGGGTGGAGGCGGAAGCGATTCCGGAGGGGTGGTCCCGGCTGGCCTGGCTGGCGGGCGGGGTCCGGCTGACCGTGCTGGAAGCTGGGCTGGCGCGCCGGCTCGGATACCCGGTCGTTTTCTCCGCCGCAGCCGCGGGCACGGCGTGGAGCGCCTGGTCCGGGCCGGCGGGCGACTCGGCCATCATGATCAACAGGGTTGACGTGATCACGGTCGCGGTGATCCTGGCCGGGCTGTCCTGGGCCATCCGCCGGGCTCGCGGACCGGTCGCCGGCCGCCGGCCCGCCCGGATGGTACGTACCGGCGGTTACGCCATGGTGCTCGCCCTGGTCCTGGCCAAGGCGGCGGTGGAACGGGTCGCCGACGCCCCGCCCAACAACCTCCCGGCGTCGGCACTGGCCTGGACCGGCGAGCTTGTCTTCCTGGCCGTGATGGTGGGCTACGCCGTCGTGATCCTGGCCGGTACGGCCCGGCGGTCAGCTGCGTCCTCCGCCGATGTGGCCACGGGCGCGGCCATCGGTGCCGCCCTCGGCATCCTGGTCTACGCGCTGGGCCCGCTCGGCTTCCCGCTCCGTTTCGCCGGCTGGTGGCCCGCACGCCTGTACGACGCGGCGATGGTCCTGGGCGCGCTGCTGGCGCTGTGCGCTCCCGTGGCCGCGGGAGTGGCGGTGAGCCGCCGGGCCGGCGGCGCACCGCGCGCCGGCTCGCGAGTACGGCACGGTGCCCTGGCCGGCCTGTGCACCGGGGCGGCCGCCGCGCTGGTGATCTCGGTCTTGTCCACCGCGACCATCGCGCTCCTGCCTCATGCCAGCGGCCTGCGGGACTGGGCCGCGGGCCATATCGGCCAGTGGACGCCGGCCGTCGGCCAGGTGACTCCGCTCGTCGGCTCCCGGCTCGGCTATGTGGCCGGGAACAGCGCCTTCGCGGCCGGCTACCTGATCGTGCTGCTGCTCAGCCCGCTGTTCGGCTGCGGTCTTGGCGCCTGGGCGGGCCGGGCCGCGGGCCGGCCGCACCTTGCGCCCAGCCGGTAAGTGCACCAAAGGAGCGGCATGGACGGTTGGCGCACCCGCAGCGGACGGCCCCTGCTGGCCGCCTCGGCCCGTCTCTGGGCGATGACGCTGCTGGCTTCCTGCGCGGTCGTCGTCGCCGTGCTCGCCGTGCTGTTCGCCCACCAAGCCAGGCCGGACGGGTTTGATCAGGCGGTCGATGCGCCGTTCATCACCTGGTTCGGCCGCCACTCAGGTCTCGGGCTGTGGCTGGTCTCTCCCGGCTCGCTGCTTCCGGCGGGCGCGCTGGCCGCGGTGATCGTCGTTTGCTGCCTGATGGCCGGCCGGCTCAACGGCGCCCTGCTGGCCGCGGCCGCCCTTCCGGTCGCCGAGGGGCTGAACGACGGGCTCCTCAAGCCACTCGTCGACCGCACCTACCTCGGCGCCCTCACGTATCCGAGCGGCCATACCACGGCCGTATTCGCGATGACCGCGACCGTCACCGTCCTGCTGCTCGGCGCGCCGCGGGAAGGCAAAACGGGTGCGGTCCGGGTACTGGTCCCGGCCGCAGCAGCTCTGCTGGCGGTGGTCGTCGTCATCGCCCTGATCGGCGTGCGATTCCACTATTTCACCGATACGGTGGGCGGCGCCGCTCTCGGCACCGGAACCGTCTGCGGGCTGGCCCTGGTCCTGGACCTGCCGGCCTTCAGGCGATGGCTGGCGCGCGATAGCGGTCAGCCGCCGGTGACCCGGGAACGCCGAAGCGCCCCGGGGCGCACCGGCGGTTAGGGCCCCCTCGCGTCTGGATGGCTATGCTGAGGGTGTCATGCGAACCACCCTGGCCTACACGTCCGCGCGCATCCTGCTGCTCGTCGTCTCGATCATCCTGCTCTACCTGGTCGGGGCGCGCGGGCTGCTGCTGCTGGCGCTCGCCTGCGTGGTGAGCGGGATCGCCAGCTTCGTGCTGCTGTCCCGGCAGCGGGACGTGATGTCGAGCGCGCTGATGAACCGGATCAGGAACGGACAGCGGCGGGCGGGCGGGTTCCGGGCCAGACTCGAGGAAGGCGCCCGGGCCGAGGACGACGACTAGGCGATCGCTACAGCCTGCGGATGGTGGGACCCAGGCGGATCGCCGGCGTCGGGGTCCCCGGAGGGGTCCCGTTCGGCTCGGCACCCGCGTCGGCTAGCCACCCTCCCGTGGCCAGGAGCTTCAGCACCGCGCCGACGGCCTCGTCCCGCGTCATGGCCGAGGTGTCGAGGATCAGGTCGGCGTCGCGCGGCTCCTCGTACGGGTCGGACACTCCGGTGAAGCCCTTGATCACGCCCGCACGAG
>Ga0187808_10000430_pt1 | contig 12791 bp, 8 predicted proteins | sample NC_wetland_sal_i_5_FD_132427 | JGI IMG/M metagenome (GOLD analysis project Ga0187808, IMG submission 132427) | Wetland sediment microbial communities from Neuse River Estuary, North Carolina, USA - ASW_3 | ecosystem: Environmental > Aquatic > Freshwater > Wetlands > Sediment | place: USA: North...
ATGATCGCGATTGTCTCCAATCCGAACAACAGCGTCTATTTTGTTCGGGAAGGGGATCGTCTGTACGACGGAGATGTCGAAAAGATTGGACTGGATGGGGTGACGTTCCGAGAGAACTCGAAGGACGCCTTCGGTCATGACGTTGAACGAATGGTGACCAAGCGAATCTACGCGAGTGCAGGAGAGCAGCAATGAGGATTATGAGGCGGGCGTGGGGGCTGGGCGCACTGGTTGCGGCTGGTCTAACTTTGGCTGGAGGCGCGCTAGCGGCGAGCGACGCGCCAATGGTGCACGTGAAGGCCGTGGTGAGAGACGGTGGCGTCCGACTGGAAGCTCAGGCGAACGCGCCGTTCGACTACACGACTTATCGCCCGAGCGATAGTCTCTATGTGCTCGACCTCAGCGGAGTGTCCGCCGCGGATCCCTCCGGTGCTCGGGTGGTCGAATCCGACCTCGTGAAGAGCTACCGCGTGGTTTCCTACGCTGCTGGTGACAAGCCGGTGGTGCGCGTCGAGGTGCTGCTAGCCCAAGGCGTCGAGCCACAGGTAGAGCGGAAGGGCAATCAGGACTTGGCTCTGCTCGTCTCGCGAACTCCGGATGCTTCCTCAACCTCGACCGCGAAGGCATCTGCAGCAATCATTCCGGCGTCCGTCAAGTCGAGCTCGGCCAAGCCGGTGAGCTCAGGCATGGGGTCGATTCAGCAGGTTCATCTGGCACAGAACGGTGAAGACACTGAAGTGAAGATTTCGGGCTCCGGAGCAATGGCGTACCGGTCGCTCCATCTGCAAAGTCCCGATCGGATTGTTCTCGACTTCACTGGATCACACCTGGCGGCCGCAGAGAAGCACATCGCAAGCAATCTCGATCCGGTGCAGGACATTCGGTTGGCGCAATTTACACCGGAGACTTCTCGCGTGGTGATCGACCTGCGTGAGCCTTCCCGGTACGATATCAAGAAGGATGGCGACACAGTCACCGTTTCCTTTGCGCCGCATAGCGCCGGGTCTGCCCCTTCGGCGGCGCCCGCGCCAGCGAATGACTCCCCAACGATTGTTACCACCAAAAGCGAGTCTTCCGTGACGGCGAAGCCGACGGAGCAAGCGTCGAGGACCCCCGCGGAGATTCCGGCTCCGGCAACGGCATTGCCAGTTGCCCTGACACAGCCCGCTTCCGCACTCGCTACGCCGGCTCCAGCCGAACCGCAGCAGCAAGCTATCACAGCGACGAACATGGCTCGCGATGCGTCTTCGGCAATGTCGGCAACGGCTAATGCCACTACCGCACCGACAGCGGCGCCGATCGCGGCGTCAGGACCGGGTCCGGGGATGGCCCAGGCTCCCGCATCGGCAGCCCCTGCAGCGAAGTTTTCCGGGGAGCCGATATCAGTGAACTTGAAGGACGTGGATCTGCGCGACTTTTTCCGACTGATTCACGAAATTAGCGGCCTCAACGTAGTCGTCGATCCGAGCGTAAAGGGAAGCCTGACGATCGTCCTCGACGACGTGCCGTGGGACCAGGCTTTGGACATCGTCCTCAAGAACAACGACCTCGATAAGCAGCTCGACGGAAACGTTTTGCGCATCGCGACCAAGGAAACGCTGCGGAAGGAAGCCGAGGAGAATCGTGATCTGGCAAAGGCGCAGGCAGAAGCCGCTGACGTCATCACGACGACGCGCGTATTGAGCTACGCTAAGGCTACAGCACTGGCGATCACGTTGAAGAAGTTCCTTTCCTCGCGCGGCGATATCATCGCGGACGATCGCTCGAATACGCTGATCATCCGAGACATTCCGACGACGTTGCCTGTGATGGACAATCTCATTCGACAGCTCGACCGCAAGTCTTTGCAAGTGGAGATCGAGGCCCGTGTCGTTCAGGCGAGCCGCCAGTTCTCGCGAGAAATTGGCACTCAGTTCGGTATCTCGGCGGCAAACGGAGGCCGAAGCAATTTCATTGGCGGCGACACGGGCGTAGGCACTAGCCCCATCGTCCACTTCCCGCCAATTCCGCCTGTGATCGTAAGTACGGGGGGGAGCTCGTCGACGGCGCCGACTTCAGGTTCGATTCCGCTGATGACGAATTTGCCGGTCGGGTCTCCGACGAGCGGCATTTCCTACTCGTTCGGTTCGACGAACTTTGCTTTGGACATGATTATCACCGCGGCGGAGAACAGGGGCGTCGGCAAGCTGCTGTCGCGCCCGAAGGTGATCACGCAGAACAACGAGAAGGCGACCGTCAAGCAGGGAACCAAGATTCCCGTCTCGACGATCATCAACAACACCGTGTCGGTCCAATTCGTGGACGCGGTGCTCGAGCTTGACGTCACCCCGCAGATCACGGCCGAGGGCACGATCTTCATGGACGTGACCGTCGAAAACGACGCGATCGACAACGGTATCCAGCGTGTACAAGGGATTCCGGCGATCGACACCCAGTCGGCCGAGACGAAGGTCACGGTGAACGATGGAGCGACCGTGGTCATCGGCGGAGTGATCATCAGCAACCAACAGACGTCAGTCGACCAGGTTCCGTTCGTTGGCAGCCTTCCGGTTCTCGGAAATCTGTTCAAGCACACGACGGTCAGTTCGACTTCACAGGAGCTGCTGTTCTTCCTCACGCCTCGTATTCTGCCTAGCTAGTGGCGGCGAGAGCGGCGAAACAAATTACGCGCCGGAGCGGGCCTACGGATCGAATGGGTCGGCTCCGGCTTAGCTTTTCTGATCTCGCTGTCGATTCCCTCCTCGTTTCGCATCTTCCTAATGTCCGGTACCTCTGTGGCTTTTCGGGAAGCGCCGCGCTGCTCCTAGTCGAATCCCACAGAAGCACGCTTTTTACGGACAGCCGATATACCTTTCAGGCCAGGGAGGAAGTGGCCGGTGCAGCTGTTCATATCGCGAAGAGGGGCCTCTTGCGGGCTGCGGGACAGGCCCTGCGTACAACGAGAGTCCGCCGACGAGTGGCTTATTCGACCACGCACACCGCCGTCGCCGAGAAACTGGCTTTGGAGGCGAACGCCGGGTCGCGAATTCGGTGGGTCAGCGATGGGAATGTGATCGAAAAACTTCGGGCGGTGAAAGATCCCGAGGAATTGGCGGCGATCAGCGAAGCGGCAATCTTAATTAGCAATGTCTTTCAGCAGGTTGTGCCCCTCGTTAAGCCCGGCGTTTCCGAGCTTGACCTGGCCGCCGAGATCGAGCACAGAATCAAATCCGGCGGCGGATCGGGACCCTCGTTTGAGACCATCGTTGCGTCCGGGCCACGGTCGGCTTGGGCCCACGCGCGACCGACCCCCAAGCCGCTCAGGAAAAGCGAGTTGGTCGTCTTTGACCAGGGTGCTATAATCCGCGGCTACTGTAGCGATATGACTCGCACAGTACACGTGGGAGAAGCGTCTGCGAGGGCCAGGAGCCTCTATCACGCGGTCCTAGAAGCCCAGCAGGCAGCCAAGCAGGCCGTCCGGCCGGGTGCGAAGGCGGGGGACGTCGACAAGGCGGCGCGGGCGGCGCTGAAGCGCCGAAAGCTCGACCGGTACTTTACGCACAGCACCGGTCACGGCTTGGGTCTTGAAGTCCACGAACTTCCCCGATTGGGGAAGGGCGACGGGACGGTGCTTCGCGAAGGCATGGTGCTCACGGTTGAACCCGGCGTTTACTTGGAAGGCGTTGGGGGCATACGCATCGAGGACGACGTCGTCGTGACGGCAACCGGATATTCCGATCTCACTACCGCCCCTCGAGATTTTCTCGAACTCTAAATGGCGAAAAAATCGAAACTGGAATCCCGCGGAGGCAGCGAAATCCGCGGCGTTGATCTTGTGGAGGTCGAGCGGCTGCTCGCCTTCATGGAGAAGCATAAGCTCGAGGAGTTTGAGTACGAACGCGAGGGTATCCGGATTCGTCTTAAGAAAGCCTCGGCGCATGCGGGAGGCGCGATTCGCGTCGTTTCAGCGGCCGAGATCGGCCGACCCGAAGAAATGCACGCGGCGGCACCTGCTCCCAAGTCCGGCGGGGCTGCGAGTCGGGGTTCTGCTGCGGCTGCCGGCGCAGACATCCATCTGATTAAGTCTCCGATCGTGGGAACTTATTACGCGGCGCCGAGCCCGGGCGCAGATCCTTTTGTCGAGAAAGGCGCGCGAGTTGAGCCGGGCCAGGTTCTGTGCATCATAGAAGCGATGAAGTTGATGAACGAGATCGAGTCTGACGTGGCAGGCGAAATCGTCGAAATATTTGCGCAGAACGGCAGCCCGGTAGAGTACGGCCAGCCGTTGTTCGGTATACGTCCACAATCGAAGAAGTAATTCAGCATTCGTAGCGCCGCGGCAGTTTTCAGTCCGCGGGAGCGCGACGCGGGTCATCCGGCAAACTCCATGTTCCGCAAGATTCTGATTGCTAATCGAGGCGAAATCGCACTGCGGGTCATGTCCGCGTGCAAAGAGCTGGGCATCGCGACAGTCGCGGTTTATTCCGAGGCGGACCGCCATTCGCTGCACGTCCGCTTCGCGGACGAGGCGATTTGCATCGGACCTCCGCGCAGCAGCGACAGCTACTTAAATATTCCTCAGGTGATCAGCGCGGCCGAAGTGGCAAACGTCGACGCGATCCATCCCGGCTACGGATTCCTCTCCGAAAACGCCAATTTCGCGGAGGTCTGCGAGGCTTCGCACATCACGTTCATCGGTCCTTCGCCGACGATGATCCGCATGATGGGCGAAAAAGACCGCGCCCGTGCCGAAATGGGCGCCGCTGGACTTCCAATCATTCCGGGAAGCGACGGTGTCGTGCCGGATGAGGATGCCGCCAAAAAAGTGGCCGCCGAAATCGGACTTCCCGTGATGATCAAGGCGGCCGAGGGCGGCGGCGGACGGGGCATGCGGATTGTCCGGACCAAGCGCGAATTGATTCCCGCGTTCTTGACGGCTCGCGCCGAGGCCGAGCAAGCCTTCGGCAGCCCCAACGTCTACATCGAAAAGCTCATTGAGAATCCGCGGCACATCGAATTTCAAGTGATGGGCGACCGGCATGGCAACGTCATCCACCTCGGAGAGCGCGAGTGCTCGATTCAGCGTCGCCACCAGAAGCTTCTCGAGGAATCGCCTTCGACCGCCCTCGATCCCGGTACTCGCGAGCGCATCGGACGCCAGGTCGTGGAGGCGCTTCGCAAAGTTGGATACTCGAACGCGGGAACCGTGGAATTCCTGCGAGACGCGTCGGGCGATCTCTACTTCATCGAAATGAACGCGCGCATTCAGGTCGAGCACCCAGTCACCGAGATGGTCACGCAAGTGGACCTCGTGAAAACCCAGATTCGCGTGGCCGCTGGCGAGCGGCTCGACGATGCGGTCGGATCATTTCAGCCGCGCGGGCACGCCATCGAATGCCGCGTCAACGCGGAAGATCCGGATACGTTTGTGCCTTCGCCGGGCCATATTACGACCTTTCGCGTGCCAGGAGGGCCGGGCATCCGCGTCGACACGGCGGCGTATGCGGATGCCGTAATTCCGCCCTACTATGATTCGCTGGTGGCCAAGCTGATCGCGCATGGCCGGGACCGCGCCGAAGCCATTGCGCGGATGCAGTGCGCTCTCGATGGCTTCGTAGTAGAGGGAATTAAGACTACGATTCCGCTGCATAAGCGCATCCTGGCTGACCCGGATTTTGTCGCCGGAAAATTCGATACCCACTTCCTCGAGCACCTCGCGTCTGTGGAAGCGAAATAACCGCATGCCGGCGCAGTTCCCAGCCCTCTACGCGATTCTCGATCCCGGTCTGATATCCTCGCCCGTCATAGCGTTAGCCGAATCACTCGCCGGTAGCGGCGTCAAACTGATGCAGCTGCGGGACAAGCGATCTTCGGCGCGCCAGCTGTTCAGTGAAGTTCAATCGCTCATCAGAATTTTGTCACCGCGGGCGATCCGACTGATCGTCAACGATCGCCCCGACGTTGCGGCGCTGTCTGGCTCTGGTGGGGTGCATGTAGGGCAAGACGACTTGCCCGTCGAAGAGACGCGCAAGCTGTGTGCAGCGCCGATGTGGGTGGGCGTTTCGACACACAACATCGAGCAATTGCGCGCGGCCGACCAGACTTCGGCGGACTATATCGCTGTGGGGCCTATCTTCCCGACTGGCACGAAAGAGAACCCTGATCCCGTGATCGGCATCGAGTTCGTGCGCAAAGCGCGCGAACTGACTCGAAAGCCGCTTATTGCAATCGGCGGAATCACGATCCAGTCGGCGGCGGAGGTATATTCCGCCGGGGCTGACTCCCTTGCTGTGATCCGCGATCTGATTGCCGCGCCTGATCCGGCAGCGCGGGCACGCGAATATCTCGGGGTCGCCGAGAAATCGCGCGTAACCAGGCTGTAGCGACACATTGGGACTTCGAACTCGATGACCGATAAACAGCCATCAGCCGGAGAAGTTACTCCCCGCGCCGAATCCGAATTGGTCAAAGGCCTTGGCCTGTTCGATTCGACGATGATCGTCATCGGTTCGATGATCGGATCAGGAATCTTCATTGTCTCGGCCGACATAAGTCATCAGGTGCAGGGTCCGGGCCTTCTGATCATGGTTTGGCTCCTCGCCGGATTGATGACGTTGATTTGCGCGCTGAGTTACGGCGAACTCGCGGCAGCGATGCCTCATGCCGGCGGGCAGTACGTCTATCTGCGGGAGTCACTGGGCCCGCTCGCGGGATTTCTGTATGGATGGACGATGCTGCTTGTGATTCAAACGGCCACGATCGCGGCGGTCGCGATCGCATTTGCCAAGTTCGCGGCGGTGATTGTGCCTTGGTTCTCGGCGTCGGATTGGATTTGGAAGATCGGCACATTCGGTCCGTGGAAACTATGGTTCGGATCGCTCGGACCGTACAACGTGGGCCTCAACCACCAGAATCTTCTCGCGATTCTTTCGATTGTTTTTCTGACCTGGGTCAATACACGCGGCCTGCACCTCGGAAAGAGCGTGCAGAATGTTTTCACGGTTGCGAAGACCGGTGCGCTTGCCGCGCTCGTGTTGCTTGGGTTTTGGGCCACGAAATCCGCGGCGATCACGGCGAATTTCACGAATTTTTGGCGAAATGCGGGCTTGAGCGCGGTCCACTCCTACCCTCCTGATAATCCGACGTGGATGATCGGCACGCTGACGCTCGTCGGCGTAGCAATGGTCGGGTCGCTCTTCGCGATGGACGCGTGGAACAACGTGACGTTTACGGCCGCGGAAGTGAAGAATCCAAGCCGCAATTTGCCGCTCTCGCTGGCGCTTGGCACCGGGACCGTGATCCTGCTCTACACGTTTGCCAATTTCGCTTACTTGCGGGTGCTACCGCTATCGGGCGATCCTCAAGGTGCCAGCGTGCTTGCGCGGGGAATTGAATTCGCAGCCGACAGCCGCGTGGGAACGGCTGCGATGCAGGTCATCTTCGGTCCGTCTGGCGCCGTGCTGATGGCGGTCGCGATCTTGGTATCGACGTTCGGATGCAACAACGGGCTGATACTTTCAGGCGCGCGCATCTACTACGCGATGGCGAAGGATGGCCTGTTTTTCGCGTCCGCCGGCACAGTGAATCGCAACCACGCTCCCGGCGTGGCCCTTGTCGTCCAATGTGTGTGGGCGTCCCTTTTGTGTTTGTCGGGGACTTACAGCCAGTTGCTCGACTTCCTGATTTTCGCCGCTGTGCTCTTTTACATTTTGACTCTAATCGGTCTTTTCATTTTGCGCTGGACGCGCCCGCAGATGAATCGTCCTTACCGCGCGCTCGGTTATCCAATCCTGCCGGCACTCTACCTGGTAATGGCTGTCTTCCTGGAAATTCAGCTCTTGCGTTACAAACCACAGTACACTTGGCCGGGGTTGATCATCGTTTTGCTCGGTCTGCCTGTTTACGCTATCTGGAGGCTCGCGCGTGGACGGGCGGAAGTGGCGAAGCCGGCCTAGGATCTGAAAGCTGAACAGTTTGCGGTCGTCGCACTTGGGAGGGACGAGAAAATGGGCAATCGGCTCCTTGCCAAAAAGCCGATGGCGTGGCTGCTGGACGAAGCGCAAGAAGCTGGCGCGCACACTCTAAGGCGCACGCTCGGTCCGGTTTCACTGACTGCTCTGGGCGTGGGCGCGATTATCGGCGCCGGTATCTTCGTGCTCTCAGGTCTTGGCGCCCACTATGCGGGACCCGGGTTGACGCTCTCTTTTGTAATCTCTGGTCTCGGTTGCGCGTTTGCCGGGCTTTGCTACGCCGAATTCGCGGCTCTGATTCCCCTTGCCGGCAGCGCATATACCTACTCGTATGCCGCGCTCGGCGAAATCTTCGCTTGGATTATCGGGTGGGATTTGACTCTGGAATACGCGATGGGAGCGAGCACCGTTTCGTCCGGCTGGTCGAACCATTTCATTGAATTCCTAAACATCTTCCGGCTCAGAATGCCGTTATGGCTGGCGTATGACCATTGGACCAGCCTGCGGACAGCTGAGGGCATCATCGCCCGTCAGATGGCTCATGCCTCCGACCCGACTCTTGTGGCGGGCACGCAGCCTTTCTTGAACAGAGTCGGCGACATCATCAGCGCGCAGTCGCCCGAGCTCGTGCAGCGCGCGCATGATCTGGTCGGTGCGCCGCACCTTTTTGGCATGGAAATCGGCTTCAATCTTCCGGCGTTCCTGATCGCGCTCGTCATTACGGCGGTTTTGGTGGTGGGCATCAAAGAGAGTGCGACATTCAACGCCACGATCGTGATCATCAAGGTAGCCGTCGTGTTGTTCGTCATTCTGCTGGGCATGCGATACGTCCACGCAGCGAACTGGGGCCATGATTGGGCCTCATTCGCACCGATGGGCTTCTCCGGCATAGGCGCCGGAGCCGCCTATATCTTTTTTGCGTACATCGGATTCGACGCAGTTTCAACCACCGCGCAAGAAGCCAAGAGGCCGCAGCGCGATCTCCCAATTGGCATCATCGTTTCACTGCTGGTTTGCACCGTGCTCTACATTCTTGTGGCAGCAGTGCTAACCGGCATGGTGCCGTGGAAAGAAATAAACGTAGAAGCCCCGCTGGCCGTGGCCTTTCTCGATAGGGGGCTGACGAAGGCTTCCTATCTGATCACAGCCGGCGCTCTTGCGGGATTGACCAGCGTAATGCTCGTGATGCTCCTGGGCCAGACACGTGTCCTCTACTCAATGGCCTGCGACGGGCTTCTTCCGCGAAGCTTTTTCGCAGCGGTTCATCCGAAGTTCCGCACACCATACAAGAACACGATCCTCGTCGGACTGTTGGCGGCGATTGTAGGCAGTCTCGTCCCGATCGACGACATCGGCAAGATGGTGAACATCGGCACGTTATTCGCGTTCATTCTCGTTTGCATCTCCGTGATGGTGCTGCGGCAGACAAACCCGAGCCAGCCCAGGCCGTTTCGTACGCCACTGGTTCCGGTCGTGCCTTTGCTAGGAATCGCATTTAACGGCTACATGGTCTACAAACTTGGCTGGGTGAATTGGGCGCGCTTGTTCATCTGGCTGGTCATCGGTCTGTTTGTCTACTTCCTCTACAGCCGCCATCACAGCCGCGTGCAAAAGGGCCTCGAACCCCCTCCGGAAGAAGCTGCTTTTCCGGTGCCTGAATAAAGGACGCGTCCCGCCCGCCTGTCGTGTTAGATTGCGGTTTTGGGTTCTGACGGCGCGCAGAGCTCGCTGATTTCGGCGCGTCGCGTTCCCGCCTTCGATGACTCGATTCTCCCTTCGGCGTGTTTCTCTTTGGCTGCGGCGAATGTCTCCGCTGGACCGCATCGGCTTGGGTGTGCTGGTTGTCTTTTGCGCGCAGCGAATCGCGCTGCGCCTTGGAATCCGCACACCGCTGGCGTCGTTCGTTGGGTTACTCGGGTTCGTCGCGATCGGTTACTTTGTAATACGGCTGGTCCCCTGGATTCGCAGACAGCTCCTCTGGAGACTCCGCAACCGCCTCATTGTCGCGTATGTTTTCATGGCCGTTGTTCCGGTGTTGCTCCTGCTGGCGATGGTGGGCGCATCGCTCTACTTGCTCGAGCTGCAAATCGGCGCACATCTTCTGCGCGATGATCTGCAAACTCATTACGACATCATTGCGGCCGACACCAACGCGATTGCGGCAGCGTTGAGTCAGGAGCCGGGTTTGAAGCCAGACACGCCTGTTTCCCCCAATTCGTCCGCGGTGGAGGACCCGGTCCTTTCGCGCCCCGAGGTGGCGCGCGTCATCGCGGCGACCCAAGCGCGCTGGCCGGGTTTGCGTGCGTACGTCAACCATGGCCAGCAGTTGGTCCGCGCGGCAAACGGTTCTCAGTGGTCGGGACTTGCCGAGTTTCGCAATCAGCTTTGGTTTGCCTCTGCGGTCAGCCTCCCGATTCCGCAGGGCCACACGACGGTGCTCGTCGTTGCTCCTGTGACGGCGGATACGTTGAATGGTCTGCCGTCAAAGTTGGGTCCGATCGAACTGACGTTGCTTGAGCCGGCCGGAGCCGCCCAAAAGGGCGTGCCAACGATCGAGTTCGACAGCAGTTCCCGTTACGTGCTCGGCCAGGAGATCGCGAGCACCAAGCGGTCACTCACGCCTGCAAGCAGTTGGTTCGACCTTCGCGTGGAAGGGGGCGCCACGCTTGAGGCTCAGCGCGCCGATCTCGGAGCGGATACGGTCGAGCGCCCGGTATTGGCGCATTTCGTCCTGCGGGTCTCCGCGGTCAACCGGGATCTGCTGACTTCCGTCGGCGCCCTCGGTCCTTTGCTCCTAGAAATTCTCGTTGTTGCGGGTTTGATCTTCCTCCTGCTGGAGCTGGCGGCTCTGGCAACCGGAATCGTCTTGACTCGGACCATCACCCGCTCTGTCGCCGATTTGTATGATGGCACGTTGCACGTTCGTCGCGGCGATTTCAGTCACAGGGTGCGGGTGCTGAAGCGCGACCAGCTCGGCGCGCTGGCGGAATCGTTCAACGATATGACCAGCTCGATCACCGAGCTGATCGAAGAGCAGCGCGAACGCCAGCGCCTGGAGAACGAAGTCGCGATCGCGCGCGAAGTGCAGCAGCAACTGTTTCCGCACACTCTGCCCTCTGTACCCGGACTCGATCTCTACGCCAGTTGCCGCCCGGCGCGCGTTGTCAGCGGTGACTATTACGATTTCGTTCCGCTGGGGCCCGGTCGCGTTGGAATCGCGCTCGCGGATATCAGCGGGAAGGGAATTTTTGCGGCTCTTCTCATGGCGAGCCTCCAGGCCGCTCTTCGGAGCACCGCATCGCTTGACGGCAAAGGCGGCACAGCGGATCTCGTCTCCATCCTGAATCAGCATCTTTTCAAGAACACTTCGGACGATCGTTACGCAACGCTTTTTTATGCGGTCTACGATGCCGGGGCGAAGACGCTCACGTATACGAATGCGGGCCATTTGGCGCCGTTCTTCGTGGTCGATGGACGCGTCCACTCGCTCGACCAAGGCGGCACGGTCGTCGGGCTGTTCGAAGATGCGCGGTACACGCAGTGCACACTTGCGGTAACGCCGGGAACTCTGCTCGTAGGTTTCAGCGACGGCCTTACGGAGCCAGAAAGCGTCTACGGCGAGGAATTCGGCATCGAGCGTCTCAAATCGGAGGTTCTGCGCCAGCGTGACGTGCCCGCTTCGCGCCTCGCCGAGAATCTTATCGCGGCTGTGGAGCAATGGGCCGGCACTCCCGAGCAAGCCGACGACATGACCGTCGTTGTCGCCCGCATGAGTTAATCGAGTTGCACGCCTCCCACCGCCGGTAGGAGCGATTCTTACCCCAAGCTCCCTGAGGCCGCTAAGTCTCTGTTTTATCTTGACAAGCACCCCAGGCAGGAGTATTCACGCGGCTATCAAGGGTGTTGGGTCCTGTTTTTCCTCTTTGGATTGCTCGGAAAATCTCGACACGGGGGACGCTATGTCGAAGGGACTTAGGCCGACTCAGAACGTATTCTTGTGGGCGATGTTGTTTGTCGTTCTTTTTGCGGTGGGTGTACGCCGTCTAAGCGCGCAGGCTGTTGCCGCAAACATTTCCGGGTCGGTTACGGATTCGTCGGGCGCCGTGATCGCCGGCGCCACGGTGGTGGTCACGAACACGGCCACTGGTGTCGCGACGACCCTCACGTCGAACGATCAGGGAAGATACAACGCGCCCGATCTCGTAGTTGGTCCGTACGAAGTGCGGGCCTCGAAAGCAGGCTTTCAAACAGTCGTGCAGAGTAATATCAACGCGACTGTCGGCAGCCAGCTCGTGATTAACTTAAGCTTGCCAGTTGGCCAGGCGCAGCAAACCATCACGGTCGAAACCTCCGTCTCGCAGGTCGAAACCCAATCGACCGCCGTTTCGACGCTGGTAAGCCCGCAGCAGATGGTCGATCTGCCTCTGAACGGGCGCAACTTCGAGCAGTTGCTCAATCTTGCGCCGGGCGTCACGCCAACGGGCGCCGGAACGACCACACTTTATGGAACGGGCCCGGGTTTTTCCATCGCCGGAGCGAGAACCGAAGGCCAGATGTTTTTGCTGGACGACACCAACATGTCCGACTTTTGGAACCATCAGGCCGGCTCCCAAGTGCTGGGCACTTCGCTCGGCATAGAGGCGATTCAGGAATTTTCGTTTCTGACGAGTACCTACAGCGCGGAGTTTGGCGGCAATGGCGCCGTAATGAACGCGGCTTCAAAATCAGGTACGAACACTCTCCACGGATCGGCCTACGAGTTCCTGCGGAACTCCGCCCTCGATTCCCGTAGCTACTTCGATTTCACACCCGCTGGGTTACCGGACAAGCCGCCATTTCGCC
>Ga0187808_10000431_pt1 | contig 12775 bp, 11 predicted proteins | sample NC_wetland_sal_i_5_FD_132427 | JGI IMG/M metagenome (GOLD analysis project Ga0187808, IMG submission 132427) | Wetland sediment microbial communities from Neuse River Estuary, North Carolina, USA - ASW_3 | ecosystem: Environmental > Aquatic > Freshwater > Wetlands > Sediment | place: USA: North...
CCCCGAGACCATCGACTGGTCCAGGCAGTACAAGAGAACCGACCGGAACGTAGGCCGCGGAACGCGGCCGGACCTGACGGCTTGACAACTCAACGGCGGAATCCGCTGAACAGCGATAAGCCGCCGGGCGCGTCTGCCTTCCGCGACCGGAACCAACTCGCCGCGACCCCCGCGGCGCACACGGCGCCCACGACGCCCGCGATCGCGACGACCGTCGTTGGCGCGAAACGCTCCGCGGCGGCACCGGCTAGCACCATCACGGTGCCCTGCCCGAGGCTCATGCCGCCTTGTGCGAGGCCGAACGCGCGGGCCCGCCAATGCGCAGGCACCGCGCGGACGAACGCGGCGTTGGCCGCGATCTGGTACGCGCCGAATCCGCCAGACGCGGCCAGGATGATCAGCGCCGCGGCGAAGTCGGGCCGCAAGAAGAACAAGATCAGTGCCCCGCAGGTGGCGACCGCCAGCGGGCCCATGAGGCGCAGCCGTGTCTCGGGCCGCGCCAGCCGGGCGTAGAGCAGCATGCCAATGGTCTCGCCGAGCGCCTGGGCGGCCAGGATCGCGCCGACCGCGGCCGCGCCGCCGCCCAGGCTTCTGGCCAGCGGGGCGGCCACCCCCTCGGGGGCGTTGTAGAACCCGGCCAGCCAGCCGAACAGCATCGGCAGCAGCAGCGCCGGGGTGCTGAATACCATCCGCAGCGCGCCCGTCAGGCTGCCCTCCGCCTCCGAACGGCTCTTGGCGTGCGACGCCTTGGCGCCGGAGCCCGCCCCGGACTTCGGGTCAGACTCCGCGGCAGGCGCAGGCGCAGGCGCAGGCCCGGGTCGGGCGTGCCGCGGGGCGGCGCCCGGGCGCCGCGGGGCGGCGGCCGGGCGCCGCCGCACCCACAAGCTCACGATGACGGCGGATACCCCGTACGTGGCCGCGTCGACCCCCAGGGACGTCCGCGTGCCCAGCAGCGCCACCACGGCGCCGCTGACCGCGAACCCGACCACCTGGGCGAACTGGTTGGTGGTCAGCGTGATGGCGGTGCCCGCCACGTACCTGTCCCCGGCGAGCAGGTCCGGGTAGATGGCGGCGCGCGCCGCGGTGAACGGCGCGCTCGCTAGCGTGACCACCGCGAGCAAGGCGACAAGCAGCGCGAGCGGCATCCCGGGCAGCGTCATGACCACCACCAGTGCTCCCCGGAACACGTCGCAGGCGATCATCACCTGGCGCCGGGGAAACCGGTCGGCGAGCCAGGCGAGCGTGACGCCGCCGACGAATATGGGCACCACGCTCAGCATGAACGTCACCGCGGCGAGCAGCGCCGAACTCGTCCGGTCGTATACCAGGACGGTCAGCGCGACCCGCGCCAGCTGGTCGCCGATTACGGAGGTGAGCTGCGCCGCCCAGAGCGCGCGGAACTCCGGGACGGCGAACACCTCGCGATACCGTGCCTGCGGGGGCTCACCCGATAGCCGATTCGGGGCCTCCGCTCCTGCAGTTATGTCACCCTCCGTGTACGCCTAGAAGCAATGTTGATGTCACATCATGACCGCTAAATGCGCATATTGCAAAACAAACAGGCTAAATCAATCGGTCATAAATCCTTGACTTTGCCGGGCATTGCAGCGTAGAACCGTGGCGATCGGCAGACACCACGGTTCGTTCGAGATAAATCTGAAGTTATGCGCGCGGTACGGCGCCTACCTTGCGTGCGGCCTCAGCTACCGCAGCGTCCCTCGCGGCCGTGGTTTCCGCCACGGTTAGCGTCCGGTCCGGGGCGCGGAAGCGCAGTGTGTAGGCGAGCGATTTGCGGTCCTCGCCGAGCTGAGCGCCGGTGTAGACGTCGAAGAGCCGCAGGCCTTCGAGCAGTTCACCCGCGCCGACGGTCAGCGCCGCCGCCACGTCCGCCGCGGGTACGTCGGCGGGGACCACCAAGGCCACGTCCTGGGTCGCCAGCGGGTAGGCCGACAGCGCGGGGCCGCGGACAATAGTAGCGGCCGCGGCGGCCGCGAGCACGGCGAAGTCAAGCTCGAGCGCGCTGGTCCGCGGCGGCAGCCCGTACGCGGCTACGACCCGCGGGTGCAGTTCGCCCGCGTGTCCCGCGAGCCACTCGCGCACCTCACCGTCGGCGCCGGCGCGTACGTACAGGGCCGCGCACCGGCCGGGGTGCCACGGCGGCTCGTGCGCCGCCCGCACGTCGAGGTCCAGGTGGCAAACGGCGGCCACGTTCCGCGCCGCCTCGATCGCGTCCGCCCAGCCGGCCGCCCGTCCCGGCCCCCACCAGCCGGGCAGCTCACGGTCCCCGGCCAGCACGGCGCCGACGCGCAGCGGCTGGTCGGGCAGCGCCGGATCGAGCGAGGCGAGTTCCTCGACGGTGGGGCCACGGTCGGTGGCCAGGATCGGCGCCGCCGCGGGCGCGCCGGGACGCGGCAGGAAAACAAGGCCGGTCTCGAACAGCGCCGTGTCGGGGAAGCCCCGCCCGATGTTGCGCAGCAGCAGGCGGAACAGTCCTGGCAGCAGCGTGGTGCGCAGATCGGGTTGGTCCTCGCTCAGCGGGTTCGTGACCCTGACGACGGGGCGCCTCGGGTCTTCCGGGGGCAGCATCAGGTCGTCGGCCTCGGTGACCGGCGCGAACGGCTCGGCTTGCACCTCCACGAACCCCGCGTCCGCCAACTCGGCGCCGATCGCGCGGAGCAGCCGCTGCCGGTCGGTCAGCCCCTGGCCGGCGAGCGCGCGGGGCAGCCTGACCGGCACGTTGACGTAGCCCTCCAGGCGGATGACCTCCTCGGCGAGGTCAGCGGGATCGGTGAGATCCGATCGCCACGACGGCGGCGTGACGTCAAGCACGGGGTGCATGCGGTCGTGCCTGCCATGCTGTTCGTGCTGTTCGTGCTGTTCGTGGTGTTCGTGCTGGTCGTGCTGTTCGGAGGCATCGGACGATGATGAGACCTGATCGGCGTCCGCCCGCCACGGGGCGATGGTCGGCAGCTCGGGGGCGTTGCGCTCGGCCACCTCACAGCCCACCTCGACCAGCCGTTTGATGACCGTGTCCCGGCCGTAGATGACACCCGCCACCTGGTCCGGGTAGTCGGCGGCTATCGTGATGGTCAGCGGCGTGACCGGGACCTGCGCGTGGGTGCAGCCCGGCACCACCCGCGCCCCCCGGTCGCCGCCCAGGCTCGCGAGCAGCGCGACCGCGCGGGCGGTGGCGCGCAGCGGAAGCTCACGGTCCACGCCGCGCTCGAACCGGTACGACGCCTCCGAATGCAGCTTGTGCCTGCGGCTCATCTTGGCGGTGCCGACATCGGAAAAATGCGCGCCCTCGATCACGATGTCCGTGGAACTTTCATCGATCTCCGTGGCGAGGCCGCCCATCGTGCCCGCCATCGAGATCGGGCCCGAGTCGTCGGTGATCAGGATGTCCTCGGGGTACAGGGAGCGCGTGACATGATCGAGCGTCTCGATCGTCTCGCCTGGCCGGGCGCGCCGCACCACGATCGGGCCGGTCAGCTTGGACCGGTCGAACGCGTGCAGCGGCTGGCCGAGCTCGAGCATCAGGTAGTTGGTCACGTCGACGGCCAGCGAGATGCTGCGCACGCCGCAGCGCGCCAGCCGCACCCGCATCCACAGCGGCGTCGGCGCCTGCGGGTCGAAGCCGCGCACCTCGCGCAGCACGAACCGGTCGCACGCGGTCGGGTCGGCGATGCTGGCGGGCCACACGTCCGAGCCCTGCGCCTCGTCCGCCTCCGGCGCGGCCGTCCCGGCGGTCACCTGGCCCGACGCGTCCTCCCCCGGCACGAACGTGTGCGCGGGGTCGGTGAACGGCACGCCGTACGCGCTGGCGAGCTCGCGGGCCACGCCGCGGATGCTGACGGCGTAGCCGCGGTCCGGCGTCACCGTGAGCTCGAGGACGTCGTCGCGCAGGTTCGCGTATTCGACGAAATCCGCGCCGAGCGGGGCGTCCGGCGACAGCACCAGGATCCCGGTGTGTTCGTCCCCGATGGCCAGTTCCCTGGCGGAGCAGATCATCCCCTCCGAGACCCGGCCGTAGGTCTTGCGCGCGCCGATCTCGAACCCGCCGGGCAGCACCGCGCCCGGCTGAGCGAACGCGATCCGGTCGCCCGCCGCGAAGTTGGTGGCGCCGCAGATCACGCCGCGCACGTCGGCGGGGTCCGCGGAAAGCTCGGCCTCCGACACCGCGACCCGGCAGTACCTGATCGGCTTCTTGAACTCGGCCAGCTCTTCGACCGTCAGCACCTGGCCCACGACGACGCCTCGCACGTCATGCCCGACCTGTTCGACCGCCTCGACCTCGAGGCCGGCCGCGGTGAGCCGCCGGCCGACGTCGGCCGCGTCGACCGGCTCGGGGACCGGCGCGTAGGCACGCAGCCAGGAGATGGGTACCCGCATGTCTTGTCAGCTCCCCTAGATCTCGGTGCCGAACGCCCGGCTGAACCGCACGTCACCCTCGACGGTGTCCCTGATGTCGGAGACGCCGTGCGCGAGCATCAGCGCCCGCTCGATGCCCAGCCCGAACGCGAACCCGCTGTACCGGTCCGGGTCGATCCCGCAGGCCACGAGCACGCGCGGGTTGACCATGCCGCAGCCGGCGATCTCGATCCAGCCCTGGCTCCGGCAGACGCGGCACGGGTCCGCGCCCGGCTTGGTCGACGCGCCGCGGCACACGTGGCACTCCATCGACACGTCGCCTGACGGCTCGGTGAACGGGAAGTAGTCCGGCCGCAGCCGCGTCTTCAGCCCCGCTCCGAACAGCGCGTCCACGAACGACTGGATCGCCCCGCGCATGTCGGCCATGGTCAGGCCCTCGTCCACCGCCAGCCCCTCGATCTGGTAGAAGACGGGCAGGTGGGTGGCGTCCTGGGCTTCGTTGCGGTACACCCGGCCCGGGCTGACCACGTACAGCGGCAACGGCCGCGTCAGCAAAGACCTGATCTGCACCGGCGAGGTATGCGTGCGCAGCACCATGCCGCTGGGCCGGTCGCTGCCGTCGGCGCGCGCGACGAAAAGGGTGTCCTGCATCTCACGGGCGGGATGGTCAGGCGGGATGTTGAGCGCGTCGAAGTTGTACCACTCCGCCTCGACCTCAGGCCCGTCGGCGACCTCGTAGCCCATCGCGACGAACACGTCGGCGAGCCGGTCCGCGGTCATCGTGACCGGGTGCCGCGCGCCCTTCGGGGTGCGGTCGAACGGCAGCGTGACGTCGACCTTCTCGGTGATGAGCACGCTTTCGTCGCGCTCTTTCTCGAGCTGCTCCTGGCGGGCCTTCAGGGCCTGCTGGATCCGCCCTTTGGCGGCGCCGGTGCGGCGGCCGGCGTCGGCCCTGGCCTCTGGAGGTAGCGCGCCGATCTCGGCGCTCGCCAAGGTCAGCGGCGCCTTGTCGCCGGCGTGCGCGAGCCTGGCTTCCTTCAGCTCGTCAAGGTTTCTCGCTTCGGCGATGGCGGCGAGCGCGTCGGCCAGCGCGCGCTCCACTTCCTGGGCCGACAACGCGGTCACGCTGACCGGGTCATAGTTCTTGTTTGGTGCGGACATCATTCGCTTCCTAGAGGCCGTGCACACAGCTGGGGGATCCGCCGTGGTACAGGCAGCGGATATTTATCCAGAACGATTGGTGCCGACTGTCGTCCAGCACACCGAACCCTACCGGGGACGAAGGCCTGCACCGCGCCGAGGTACGTGTCGTGGCCCGCCTGCGCTGTGTCGGTGGCGTGGTGCCTACTCGACGGGCGCGCCCGCGGGCACGATAAATCGGAACTCGGCACCGCCGCCGGGGGCACACCCCACGGTGATCGTGCCGCCGAGCGCCTCCACCAGGCCCTTGACGATGTACAGGCCCAGACCCGTGCCGCCGCGGCGCTTGCCCCGCCAGAACTGGCGGAACACCCGGGGCGCCATCTCCGGGGGAATGCCCTCTCCCTGGTCGCGCACCGACACGGCGACCGCCTGGTCGCCGCCGATACGCGCGCGCTCTACCACGACCGTCACGATACCAGCCCCGTGCCTGACGGCGTTCTCGACGAGATTGCCCAGGATCTGGTCGATCTTGTCGGCGTCGAGCCAGGTCTCCGGCAGGTTCGGCGCGGCCACGAGGCGGAACTTCTCCTCCGGCTCGCCCGCCGCCACCCGCCCGGCGACGATCCTCGTGGCCCGGTCAGGAACGTCAACAAGCTGCCGGTGCACCTCCATCCGGCCCGACTCGATGCGGGACACGTCGAGCAGCTCGGTGATCAGCCGGGTCACCCGGTCCGCGTCCGCGTTGACCGTCTCGAGCATGACGCGCTTCTGGTCGTCGGTGAACCGGTGCCATTTGGCCAGCAGCGTGGCGGTGAACCCCTTGACCGAGGTCAGCGGGGAGCGAAGCTCGTGCGCCACGGTGGAGACAAGCTCGGCGCGGCTGCGCTCCAGCCTGGCCCGCTGCTGCGCGCCGCGCAGCGTGATGATCAGGCGGCGCACCGGCCCGCGCCGGCCGTCGCGGACGTAGCCGACAGAGACGAGCAGCTCGGTGCCGTCGGTCAGGTACAGGCTGCGCTCCGGGTGCCGAGTGCGAGTGGCCATGCCGTGGTATGGGTCGACGAACACCCACCAGTCCTTGCCGTCGTCATCGCGGAACGGCAGCACGTCGGACACGAACTTGCCGATCGCCTCCTCGGCGGCGGTGCCCGTCAGCCGGGCCGCGGCGCGGTTGAACACGATGACGCGACCCGCTTCGTCCGCCACGACGAGCCCGTCGGGGAGTTCGTCGGCCGTGAGCGGCACGCCGCCGGCACGCTCAAACGGGCCAGGCTTGCCCAGGCTCGCGATGTTGTCCTCCACGACTGCGACGCCTCCGTCCGGCAGGGCCCGCATCGAATGATGAGGATCTGCGCCATTCTGCATGCGGGTGACGGAATGTGATCAGACTCTAGCGCGCGGAACCGTTCCTACGACAGTCCCGCCCGCGGGATTTCTCTACGTTATAACGTAAATACCCGGCGCCACCTACCGTGCCTCACACATCATTAAGTCGCGTAACGGAACGTAACCATTATGGGGCGCGAGATGGTCAGCAAGCGCGCGAACGCACTGCATACGACCAAATTTAACGTTCCGGCACCCGGGAATTAACAGAGCGGGGCCCATGGGCAGCGCGGAGCGCGGCGGCGGACGCGTACATGCAGACGGCGGCCGCGGCGGCGAGGTTCAGGCTCTCGGCCCGGCCGTAGATCGGCACCGCCGCGGAGTCGTCGGCGAGCGCGAGCAGTTCGGGCGGCAGCCCCCAGGCCTCGTTGCCGAACAGCCACGCGGTCGGCGCCGCGAGCGCCTCGCGCGTTCCCGGATCGTCCAGGGTCACCCCCGCCCGGCCGTCGGCCGCGACGATCCGCAGGCCCGCGCCGCGCAGCGCCGCCACGGTCTCGGGCAGCCGGGTTCCGGCCACTACGGGAAGGTGGAACAGGCTGCCCGCGCTTGCCCGCACGCACTTGCCGTTGTACGGATCGACCGAGGCGTCGGCGAACACCACCGCGTCCGCCCCCGCCGCGTCGGCGGTGCGCAGCACCGTGCCCGCGTTCCCGGGGTCCCTGACGTTGGCGAGCAGGGCGACCAGCCGCGGACTGGCCGCGACGACCTCGGCGAGCGGGACGTCGACGAAATCGCAGATCGCCAGCAGTCCCTGCGGGGTGACGGTCTGCGCTAGCTCGGTCATCACCTCGCCGCTGACGACCTGAACCTCGACGCCGGCGTCCACGGCCTTCGCTACGAGGTCCTCGTGGCGCGCCCGCGCGGGCGCGGTGACGAACAGTCCTGTGACGCGCGCCCCGGTCGCCAGCGCCTCAGAAACGGCTTGCGGGCCCTCCGCGAGGAAGGCCCGCTCCCGCTGTCGCAGTGCCCGCTTGGTCAGCCGGCGAGCGGCCTTGAGCCGCGCCGCGCTGGCCCCGCGGAAGTCGGCGGCCGTCAGGCGGCCGCCTCGGCGCTCTCCGGCAGTGCCTGGCGCGCGACCTCGACGAGCGCGGTGAACGCCGCCTCGTCGGTGACGGCCAGGTCAGCCAGGACACGGCGATCTACCTCGACGCCGGCCGCCTTCAGCCCCTGCACGAAACGGTTGTACGTCATGCCGTTCGCCCGCGCGGCGGCGTTGATGCGCTGGATCCACAGTCGCCGGAAGTTGCCCTTGCGGTCCTTGCGGTCGCGGTAGGCGTAGGTCATCGAGTGCAGGACCTGCTCCTTGGCCTTGCGATACAGCCGTGACCGCTGACCCCGGTAGCCGCTCGCCCGCTCGAGGACAACCCTGCGCTTCTTCTTGGCGTTAATCGACCGCTTTACGCGTGCCATCGTCTCGTCTCCTCTGTCCTCAGGACTACTTACCGAGCAGCTTCTTGATCTCGCGGACGTCGCTCTTCGAGACCTGGACCGCGCCGGCCAGCCGGCGCGTGACACGCGAGGACTTGTGCTCCAGCAGGTGCCGGTGGTTGGCACGCAGCCGCATGACCTTGCCGCTGCCGGTGATCTTGAACCGCTTGGCGGTGCCGCTGTGCGTCTTCATCTTGGGCATGGTTGCTCCTCATCAGTGCACCCCGCCGTGGCCGGCGTGAATGCGCTCTTCGCCGCCCGGGGGGCAGCCTTGCCTGGCGACGCGGCTCCTCGGGAGCCGCGTCGCCCCTCCCGCGAAACGGGGTCAAACTTCCCGGACGGCTACGGCGCGGTCCCCGGCGAATGCCGGGGCGCCTGGCCGGCCCGGTTATGCCTCGGTCGGCGCCGGGGCAGCCTCGCTGCGCTGACTCGGAACCTGTCGCGCTGGCGCAGCCGCCTGGTGTGCGCTGCGTTCGGCCTTGCTCTCGGTCTTCTTCCGGTGCGGGCCGATCACCATGATCATGTTCCGCCCGTCCTGCTTCGGCTGTGACTCGACGAAGCCAAGGTCGGTGACGTCGTCGGCTAGCTTCTGCAGCAGCCGGAAACCGAGTTCCGGCCGGGACTGCTCGCGTCCGCGGAACATGATCGTCACCTTGACCTTGTCTCCGGCCTTCAGGAACCGCTCGACGTGGCCCTTCTTGGTGCCGTAGTCATGCGGGTCGATCTTCGGGCGGAGCTTGATCTCCTTGACGATCGTCTGCGTCTGGTTCTTACGCGATTCCCTGGCCTTGACCGCGGACTCGTACTTGAACTTTCCGTAGTCCATGAGCTTACAGACCGGGGGTCGCGCGGTCGGGGCAACCTCGACCAGATCGAGATCGGCCTCCTGAGCGAGCCGGAGAGCCTCGTTGATGGAGACAATCCCGATCTGCTCGCCCTTCGGACCGACAAGCCGGACCTCCGGAGCGCGGATGCGCTCATTGACACGCGTTTCGGCGCTGATGTGACCTCCAGAGCCTCATCTGTCGCCGCCGGCCCTTCCGGCGACGTATGCCGTGACCTCGCCAAACGGAAAAGCCCCGCGAGGCGCATGCGCCGCGGGGCAACCACTACAACGACAGCAACCGCCAGCCGAGCTGGCGACCGTGCCGTGCCGCGAACCAGTTGCCGCAGGTCACGCGCACTGCGCGTGGCTTAACGGCGAGCTAGCCGCGGCCAGACCCGCCAGCCCTGAGGCCGGCTAGGTGGGAGGTGGTCCTCCGCTTGCACATCCGGTGCGTGAACGCACCAGACTGGTCAGCGACCAAGAGTAGCAGCACTTTGCGGCGAAGTGGTATTCCCGCTAGAGACAGGCTCGCCTCACTCACCGCGCGGGGGTCGCGGGGGTCAGTTTATGACGCGGTTGCGGAAGGTGCGGGTGCCAAGGAACCCGAAGACCGCGGTTCCGCCGAGGAGGGCGAGCAGGACCGCCCACAACGGCATGTGGCCGAGCGACGGGGTGAGCACGGCGCGCAGCCCCTCGGACATGTAGACCATGGGGTTGATCAGCACCACGATCTGCAGCCACCTGATCGAGTGCAGCGCGGACCACGGGTAGTAGACGCAGCCCAGCATGGTGGCCGGCAGCAGGATGATCGCGAACATCATCTGCATCTTGCGCGGATCCATCACGGTGCCGAGCAGCAGGCCCAGCGACGCGGTCAGCGTCGCGCCGGACACCATGATCAGCGCGAGCAGGAACCAGTTCGTGACGTGCACGTGCGGCGCCTGCCCGGCGGCGTGCACGAACAGCACGACCGGGAAGACGATGCAGGCGCCGAGGAACGACTGGACGGCGCCCGCGGTGATCTTCTGCACCGCGAGCACCCGGATCGGGACCGGCGCCAGTGCGCGGTCTTCGATTGTGCGCTGCCAGGAGAACTCCATCACCAGCGGGAACGTGACGCCGAAGATGCCCTGCATGAGGAGCATCGACGCGACAAGGCCGGGCACCAGGATCGTGGCGAAGTTGACCCCACCGGAAACCACGCCTGCCGTTCCGCTGACTGGGTTTGAATGTGCCGCGCCGCCCAGCATGAAGCCGCCGCCGATCTTGGGAAAGACGTAGGCGAAGACGAAGACGAACAGCAAGGGTTGCATGACCGCGCGGGTGAAGGTGGAGACCGCGTTGCGGCGCAGCACGCGGAACTCGCGCGCCATCATCGCCGCGAACGTCTTCGCCAGCGTCGGCTGCGGCTGGGGTGCGTCGGTGATCAGCGCGGCGATGCTCGACGCCACCGGGGCGTAGCCACCGATGTCGGCCTGGGCGGCGTCGACGGGACCTCGGGGGCCGCCGGGGCCGCCTGGGCCTCCTGGGCCTCCTGGGCCGCCGGGGCCTCGGCCGCCGGGCTGGATCGCGGTAGTGGCCATCGTTACTCCCGGTACTCTCGGCCGGTCAGGGTCAGGAAGACGGTCTCCAGGCTTGGCTTGAGCTGCGCGGCGTCACGGACATGCAGTCCTTCCCTGCCGCCGATCTCCACGAGCTCCCCGAGCAGCCCTTCCGGGTCGCGGCTGAAGACACGGATCTGGTCGTGGTCGGTCTCGACCTTGGTGACGCCGGGACGGTCCGGCAGTCCGGAGCGTTCGGACAGCCCGGAAGGAACGGGCTCCTCGTAGCGGACCGTGACGACCGTGACGGCCCCAGCGTTCTCCTTGAGCACATCGACGGTGCCCTCGGCCAGGATTTTGCCGTGGTCGACGACCGCGATCCGGTCGCACAGCGCCTCGGCCTCCTCCATGTAGTGGGTGGTGAGCAGGATCGTCTGCCCCTGCTCGTGCAGCACCTGGAGAATGTCCCAGAGGTTCACCCGTGTCTGCGGGTCGAGCCCGGCGGTCGGCTCGTCGAGGAACAGCACGTCGGGCCGGTGCACCAGGGCGCGCGCGATGAGCAGACGGCGGGCCTGGCCGCCGGACAGCTGATCGGCCATCGCGTCACGCCGGTCGCCGAGACCGAACGCGTCGATGAGCTGCGCGGCCCGGCGGGCCGCCGCCCGGGCCGGGAGGCCGAAGAACCGGCTGCGGAACTGCAGGTTCTCCGCGACCGTGAGCTGCATGTCGAGCGTGTTGTTCTGGGTGACGACGCCGATCCTGCGCTTGACGGCGACCGGGTCCTTGGTGACCTCGGTGCCGGCTACCCAGGCCTTGCCACCCGTGGGGTAGATCAGGGTAGTGAGCATGCCGATCGTGGTGGATTTGCCCGCACCGTTCGGACCGAGGAGGCCGAAGAACTCGCCTTGGGGGATGTCGAGATCGATGCCACGCACCGCCTCCACGTTCCCGCGCGACGTGGAGTACGTCTTGCGCAGGTCCTGGGTGCGGATCGCCGAGTCCGGGGCGGCCCCCGGGGCGGCCTGCGGGGCGGCGGCCTGGGGGGTGGCGGCCTGCGGGATTTCTGTGGTGGCCTGCGGGATTTCTGTGGTCACCGGCGGCGTTCCTCTCGCACTAGCTTGCCGAGATGGTTGATCATCTGTACGAAGAACCTGCGCACGACGACCTCGTCGTCCTTGTCGACGAAGCCGAGCGCCTGACGCCATTTAGGGGCTGCCTGGCTCAGGTAGTAGGTGACGACGGCGCGGCCGGCGTCGGTGATGTAGAGGCGCACAACGCGACGGTCGGCCTCGTCCGCCCGCCGCTCGACGAAGCCGTCCCTGACGAGCGTGTTCACCACCGCGGTAAGCGTGCCCGGGCTGGACCAGCCACGGTCCGCCACCTCGCTGGACTTGAGTCCGTCGGTGTCCATCAGCACCCGTAGCACGCCGATCCCGGCCAGGCTGACCTTGAGCCCGGCGGCCTGGACCGTGCACTGACCGTAGGCGCCCATCAGCCGCGTCGCGGTCAGCATCAGCGCCTGGAGCGGGGCGTCTTCCGGAAGGTGCTCGACGTCATGCGGCCAGTCCCAGGTGGCGGGCACGGGGCCGGCACACGCTTGCGGCGAGTCGTGTGCTTCCGTTCCCGCCGAGGCGCCCGGTTCCGGCCCGGTGGGCTGGGCCGACGACCCGCTAAGCTCCCCCGATGACATGCTGCCCAGTATGCTTCCGCGACATGTTTGAGGTCAAATAGTTTGAGGTCGAATATCTGCGGGTGAGGTGGCCGGGCCCTCGGACGGCGCGTGGACGCGGGGCATCGGCGGCGCGTGGACGCGGGGCATCGGCGGCGCGTGGACGCGGGGGCAGCCGTGCGCCCCATGCCGGGTCTACCCCGCACGCAACCTCAGTCAGGCGAGTAACACCCTCCCCGGCCCGGCACCGACGCCGGCGCGGCAGGTCAGACACCGTGGAAGATCCTCCGCCCCCCAGGACGGGCGATCCTCCGCGTTAACCACCATGCCCGGAATGTCTCGATCCGGCATTCAGGCATCCACGACATATCGCCCCGGCCTGGGGCGCCCACGAGGCGATCACGTCTGGGGCGG
>Ga0187808_10000434_pt1 | contig 12770 bp, 7 predicted proteins | sample NC_wetland_sal_i_5_FD_132427 | JGI IMG/M metagenome (GOLD analysis project Ga0187808, IMG submission 132427) | Wetland sediment microbial communities from Neuse River Estuary, North Carolina, USA - ASW_3 | ecosystem: Environmental > Aquatic > Freshwater > Wetlands > Sediment | place: USA: North...
ACTGGGCCCAGTACCTGGCCGGCGTTATGCGTGACACCTCGGACAACATCAGGAACAACACCCTGTGGTCCACGAACACCACCGTCACCGTCCCGGTGCCGACGTTCGCCGAGTTCGTGGCGGGCAAGCGAGGCCCCGGCGGAGTAACCGGCGTGCTGAAGGTGGACTTCTCGAACTCGGACGCGTTCGACCCGGGGACATCCACGGTGAGCTACTACAACCCGGAGTATGGCTCGGGTTTCGACATGACGATCGGGTGGCCTTTCTGGAAGCCGGACGAGGGTTCACTGGACGGCGAGAACCAGACCGCGATCGAGAAGTACACCCAGGAATCGGAGTACAACAACTACCTGCGCACGCTGATGGCCGATCTCGGCAACCAGTACCCGCAGGTACAGGCGCCGCAGCCGCAGGACAACTCGGTGCTGCCCAAGACGAACGGCAGCAGCTCCAGCACGCAGCCAAACCCGGGAAGCTACCCGGGGGGCTACGGCGGTTTGGGCGCCGGGACAGCGCTCGACGGCGTGACGAACGGCAACGTTCCCGGATACGGCTCCGGGTCGGCCAACGGCGGATCGTACAACCCTGGTAGCTACGGCGGTGACGCCTACATCCCAGGCGGCTACAACCCGGGCAGCCCTGCTGGTGGCGCTCGCCCCGGCGGTTACGGCGGTGACGCCTACGTTCCAGGCGGCTATAACCCCGGGCCGAACGCTGGTGGCTGGAATCCGACGCAGCTCGCCGGGTACAACCCGAACGCCGGCGGCGGGCTCGGGCCGGGGGCGAGCGGGTTCGCGGGCGGCGGGAGCGGCGCGCTCGGCGGGGGCGGGTCCGGCGGAACGTACCCGGCCGGCGCCGGGGCAGGCGGCGCGGATGGCCTCGGGGCCGCGGGCGGGCTGCCCGGCGCGCAGGCCGACGTGGCAGGCGCCGCGGGAGCGGCGTCGCGGGCCATGCCGATGGCGCCGATGGGCGGCATGGGCGGTGGCAGGGAGGGCAAGGAGCGCCAGCGGGCCGCCTGGCTCACCGAGGACGAGGACGTCTGGGGCGCGGCCGACGACGGCGGGGATGCGGTGCTGTGACGATGGAAGCATCACCGGCGGCCAACGCGGCGCTGCGCGCCCGGCTTGAGGAACTGCTCGGCGACTACGACCAGCTACGGCGGGGCGTGGCGGCGGCGCGGGAGCAGATGCGGACCATGCTCGGCGCCGCCGCCACCACCGACGGGACGATCAAGGTCGCCGTGGACTCCCGCGGCAGGCTGACCGGGCTCGAGCTCGCCCCGCGCGCCTACCGCCGGTTCTCGCCCTCCCAGCTCGCCGCCGAGATCATCCGGCTGGCGGCGGCGGCCCGCGACCAGGTGACAGGAGAAATGGCCGAGGTCATGGCGCCGTTCCTGCCTGACGGGATCTCCTACGCCGACCTGCTGTCAGGCGCGGCCGATCCGGCCGCGGTGACCCCGGACGCGCCGCTGACCGACGAGACCTACGACGCGTGGCGGGCACGGTTCCGCGGCCAGCCCGGCCGGGGGACGCCGTGACCGACGACGGCTACACCGCGCAGCCCGCCGCCCTGCGGTCCACCGCACCGCAGTACGACGGGGTGGCGCAGCAGCTGCGGGTCATCTACGGCACGCTCACGCAGGCGCTGGACGCCGAGGGCGCCTGCTGGGGCAGCGACGACCAAGGCCAGTCGTTCGGCGCGAAGTACTGCCCGCCCGCGGTCGCCGGGCTGCAGCAGATGAGCGACGCCAACCAGGGCGTGCAGAGCATGGTCGACAGCATCTGCACCTGGGCGAAGAACTATGTCAGCGCCGACGAGGAGGCGCAGTCTTCCGCCGCCCAGATCACGACCTGACCCGCCCCGTCACCGTCGGAAGGAGGCGTAGAGGGTGTTCAGCGCAGCGTCTTGCGCCTCATCGCCAGGAACAGGGCAGGCATAGTGCTGAGCGCGGATGTGCGCGTAGAACTCATCCTCCGGCGCCAGGCCGTGCACGCCGGTGTAGTAGGTCAGCGCGTCGCTCCACACCCACGCCCCGTCGGTGCGGAAGCTGGCGCCGACGACCCTGCCGCGCGCCGGGTCGATCAGGTCGGGCTGCCGCGCCGTTGTCGTCAGGATCGGCGCGCCGGCCCGCAGGTACGCCGCGATCCGCTCCCGCACCTGACCGTCGGCGATCCAGGTGTGGAGCCCGTCCCCGACGCTCGCCGTCGGCCCCGCGAACACCCGCGCGATGCACACCTCACGGGAAATGGCCATGTGCTGTCTCCTCGGTCAACGCGGCGGCGAACGCCTCGGCGGCGGCGGTTCACGACGCAGTGCGATCCTGGACTCTAGAACGCTCTGGTTGATCCGGAACTCCTCGCCGAGCTTGGCGACGAGCACCGCGTTGAGCTTGTTCAGCTCCGGCTGGGACACCGACGGATCGTCAGAAAGGATCTTGGCTCGGGACACCTGATCGGGGAAGAAAGTCATCGCGCGCAGATACTCCATGTCATACCAGTCGCGGTCGACGATGAAGAGGTCGAGATCGAAGTCATCGAGGTTCGCGTGCACCCCGCCCTTGTGCGGTCCCCGTGATCCCGAACGCATGCTGCCGACGTAGTCGAGGGTGATCTCGTATCGCTCGGCAACCTCGGCCACGATCTTCTGGATTCTCGCTGTCGTCCGCTCATATGCCAGGCGGTACTCCGCTTCGCCGATGGCCACCGCCTCGTCCACCGTCGTCCCCTCGCGTTGGAAGATGCCGTGGCGCTCGGCCCAGTCGACCACCTCGGCGTACGCGTCCTCGACCTTGCGGCTGATCTCGCTGGTGCTGCTCAGCGCTTCGGCCGACCGCTCTGGAGTGAGCGGTCCTTCCCTGGAGATCGATGGCAGGAATTCCTTGTAGGTCTTCTTGAATTCTCCCGGGAAGTCCTGTGCCGTGACCTCAGGGAGGATCTCCTTGAGGAACTCCTCCCTTTCGTCGGGCGCGGTGACTTTTTCCAGGTAGTAGGCCAGGCTGTCCAGCCTGTTGTATTGCTCTTTGAAATAGCCGGCGCCGGGCAGGAACGAGGGCGTCTGGTCATGGGCCAGCTCCGTGGCCAGCCGCCGTGTGCTGTCACTCATGCCGGGCCATGCTTCGTAGCGCCTGGCGCGAGCGTCCTCGGGCGGTGCCCCCTCGTGCTGGACTATGCCGGCCGCCTCAGCGCGGGCGCGGAATTCCTCACGAAGCCGGTCCGCCTCGTCGGCCCACGCCCGGGCCGCGCCGTCATCCCCGTCCGCGGCAGCCTGGACCGCGAACGCCTCGGCCCTGTTCGACAGCATGGACAGCGCGTCGAGCTCCTTGACGGCGCCGCTTGGCGCTGATTCGGGGTGCCGTGCGGCGTAGATGTCACCGAGCGCGCGAGCCAGCATCCTGGTCACCTCGTCTGGCGAGGTTCCCTCGGGAATGACGACGGAGTACTCGCCGCTGGCCGGGTCGACCATCGTTTCCACCGTCGTCCTATTCTGCGAGGCATCCGCGACAAGCACTCGCACATGATCTTCGCTGAGGATTCTGGAACTCTTCCCGGTGCCCGTCGTCTCGCCGATGAGATTGTGTTGCTCGCTGATGATTTCCTCATAGGCGACAATCGAGATCCTGTCACCATCTCGGTAAATCGCTTGCTTGGGGAATACCTGGCGGATCTCGTCCAGGCTTTGATCGATCACCGCTCCCGCGATGTCGAGCGGACCGGCCGACAGGCGCTGGTAGTCACCCTCGCGGTCGAGGCCATCGGGAACCGGCGGTCGGCGAATGTCACCTGACGGCAGTTCCTCGCGGCTGCCGTCGAGGTGGCGCACGGACCAGGAGCCGCTCGGCGGGATCTCGGGTCGGGGGCGGCCATCCCTGGTGCTCGCGTCGACGGGCGAGGAGACCAGGTTGCCGTGGCGGTCCTGCCACACGGTCTCGTCGCTGGCGATCACCTCCGTGTGCAAGGCTTGCATGAGACGCAGGTCGACGGGGTTGTCGCCCTTGGCGGCCTCGCACGCGGCCAGCACGATCGGCTGGCCTTCCCGCCAGCCAGCTGCCTCGAGCGCCTGCCGGAACGCGGGATCGGCGACGTCGATGGGCGCTCTCGCGTCCGTGTCCGGGTAGATCTCGCCGCCCTGGCCGTGGACCTTGACAAGCAGCGTGCCGTCGGAGGTTGGCCGCGCGGCGCCCTCCGCGAGCTCGGGATCGTCGCCGATCACGACACAGCCGTCCTTGACATGGACCTTGCCATTCCACTCCGGGTGCCCAGGGACTGTTGTCTCGCGAAGGTCCGCGGGCCAGTCCTGCGCAGCGGACGATCCCCCGGCCTGGTACTCCTGCGATACCGGCGGCCCGGTGCGGCCGTCGAATTCCGTGCGGTCGGTCAGCGCGTCGACGACTGGGTTGCGGTGGCCTGTCGTGACCTCGCCGTCGACTGCCTCATGCTCCTCGAAGCGGGCAGGCACAGTCGGGACGCTGCTCAGCTCGGTCGCACCGGAAATGTCGGTCGGGTGCGGGGCGAGTCCGGTCGCGATGTCGGTCCTGGCAGGCTCACTGCCCTGCGAGACGTGGACCGGTGCTGGCTGCTCGCCGACCGGCGTCTCGGCCGCGGTCAGCGGATGGGGATCAGAAGCCGGGAACTCCGCGTGTGGCACGCTCGCGTCGGCCAGCGGAACAGCGGCCGACTGTGCGGTCGGTGGCGGTTGAGCCGGGGCCGGCTGATCCACGGGGACCGTCGCGGACTCAGCAGGCTGTTCCGGCGCGACCGCGGTCTGCTGGTCCGCCGGCACCGGCGGGATCGGCTCATGCCCGGGCTGGTCAGTCGATGGGGTCGCCGCGGACGCGAGCTCGGTCGGCGCGTCCTGTGCCACTGGCCCGGCGTCGGCTGGCGGGTACTGCTTCTCGCCAAGCGTGCGGACCCGCGCGCTGTACGGCGAGCCGTTGTTCGGAGTGATCGTGATCGCCCCGTCGTCGCCGACGGTCGCTTTGCCCACGAACTGGTGGCTCTGGTCGAACAGCGCGTACTTGGCGCCGTCGTCGCCGATCGGCAGCGCGGTGAGTTGCTGCTGGTTGCCCTCGCTGTCGGTCAGCGTCAGGGGCGTCGCGCCGAAGGCGTTGCCGGCCAGGGCGAAGCTGGTCTCGTCCACGGTGTGGAACAGCGCGCCGGTGAACGCGCCGTTGAGCGCCGCGATCAGCGGGTTCTCGCCGGACTTCTGGTCGGCGTACCCCTGGTCCTGCATCTCCTGCCGCAGTTCCTGCGCGTACACCGGGTCGAGGGCCGCGTGGATCTGGTTCTCGACCGAATCGACTCCGCTCGCGGCGAGGTTCGTCCCGACGTTGGTGAGAGCCCCGTGCAGCGCGGCGTTGGTCACCCCTCCGGCGAACTTGCTGGCGTCCTCGCTGAGGAACTTGCCGGCGACAGAATCGAAGAACTCGGTCGTCCCGAGCTTGCCGAGCCCCGCGCCGAGACCGGCGCCCACGAGCCCCCCGATCACGCCCATCTGCGCCGCCTGGAGCGTCTCGCCGACGTCGAACGAGGCGCGGTGCCCCTCGCTGAGCATGATGACCTGGGTGATCACGTCGGGCAGCACCGCCATGAGGACGGCCTTCAAGAGCTCGGTCAGGAACCCGCGAACGGTCAGCCGCGTGATGAACGAGGCCAGGACTCCCTCCGACGTGCTGGCCCCGAACGTGACGAACGCCAGCACCAGGTCGATGGCGAGCTGGATGAACAGCAGGATGAGCTGGATGTCGATCGACAGCTTGGTGAACTCGGTCTGCTCGGCGAACGCGAGACACTGCGTGGCGAGGTTCTCGCACTGCTGTGCCATCTGTCCGACGGCGGAGTTGTCGCCATCGACGTAGCCGCTCCAGTAGTTGTTGAACTCGTCGCTGGAGACCGACTGAACCGAGTAGTTGACGTTCCGCGCCGCGGCGTCGCCGCCGCCGGCGACCGTGAGCAGCGCCTCCATCGCGTCGGTCCACGCCTGGGCGACCCGGCGCAGCGCGTCCTCGTCGGCCTGCGGCCAGTCCTGCCCGACCGCGATGTCGTAGGCCCATCCCCACTCGGGCGGGATGATCGGCTGTACCGGCACAGGCTCAGCTCCCCACTACCCGGGGCCAGCGGCCAAAGACGATGCCAGGACGCAGCCGGTGCCTGGCGAGCGTCATGGCCGGGACGCGGCCACGGATCGCCGCGCGGACGGCGTCGTGATGCCGCCAGGCGGCGCGGGCCGCGGACGGATCCAGCGTGAGCTGGCCGAATTCGCAGCTATCGGCCAGCGTCGCCAGCCGCGACAGGTGCCCGCCGGCCGCGTCGCCCAGCCGCCCGGCGCCGAACGCCGCCACCTCAGAGCAGGTGCGACTGGTCACGTCGGTCAGGCCCGCGGCCCGCATCCGGCGCACCGTCTCAAGCCACGCTCCCGCCACCGCGCGGGCGACGTTCGCCGGGCCCGCCGGGCCGGTCCTGGCGGCCGCGCGCAGCGCGGCCGCCCGCCGCCAGGGGAGCGCGATGGCGAGCAGCAGGTAACCGAGCAGCGTCGCGACCGCCAGCGCGGGGAGCGCGAGCAGCCACAGCAGCCAGCCGTGTCCGTTGGCCGCCGCGACCGTGCGCCGCGGGGCAGTGGCCGTCCGCGGGGCAGGGCTGGCCAGCGGCGCGGCGGCCAGCGACTGGTCGACCCGCTGCCGCAGCGCCGACTCGCCCGCGCCGAGGACCTGCCCGGTGCTCCCGAGGACGGCCGTGCCCGGCGTCGGGTAGAACGGCACCCAGCCAAGGCCCTGAAAGTCGATCTCGGGCCAGACAAGCACGTCCGCGCCGGTGATGACGCGCACGCCCCTGAGCCCGGCCGCCCCGGGCCTGAACCCGACGACGACCCGGCTCGGCAGCCCCAGGCTGCGCGCCATCAGCGCGTACGCGACCGCGAATTGCTCGCTGGTGCCCTGGTGGGACGTGGCGAGGAAGTACGCGATGTGCCCGTACGTGTGGCCGGGCGGCGCGCCGGGCACGTACCTGAACTTCGACCGCAGCCAGGCGGCCAGTCGGGCGGCCTGCTGATACGGGAACCCGGCGCCCGCGGTCGCCTGCTGCGCGCTCTGGCCGATGATCGATGGTGCGCCCGGCGGCAGGGTCAGCGCGGCCCGCGCCGTGCCGTCATCGGCGGGCACCGCGTCCCGAAGCTGCGCGACAGAGTACTGCGGCACCTGGGACACCACCTGGTAAGCCAGCCCCGAGTGGGTCCCGCCTGGCGTCAGTAGCTGGCCGTCGGCCGGGTCCACGTCGACCGAGGTTCCCGTCACCGCCGACGGGCGAGTCACCGCAGGCAGCCACACGGTGCTCAGCGCCGCGATCGTGATCCGCTGGGTGACCGTGACCGTCCTTGGCCCCTGTCCCGCCGGGGGCGGCACCCGTGATCCGGTCGGCAGGTAGCCGGCGTCGCTGGTCCAGTCCTGCCCGTCGAACTGGTCCAGCACGGCCAGCCGCAGGTTCTGCGGCACGGACATCCGAGCCGAGAACAGCACCGTGTCCGGGGCGGCCGACCAGGCGCTCACTTCGTCAAGCGGGCTGACCGCCGAGGCGGGAGCGGGCGGCGGCGGCAGCCGCGGGGCGACGGGTGAGCTCGTGTGCGCGTACGCCAGCCGCGGTCCCGCCAGCCCGGCCGCCGCCGCCGCGATGCCCACCGCCGCCAGCCCGCTCGCGAGGCGCACCGATCGGCGCCGCCGCGACGGCGCCGATCCTGGTACTTCCGCCGGGCCGGCGATGAGCATGAGCAGGCCCGCGAGCACCACGATCGCGACCGCCTCTGGCGCCGACGAACCCGGCCCCGACGCGCCCGCTACCAGCGCGAGCGCGAACACCGCGGCCGGCGCGAGCGCGGGCGTCAGCGCGGACCTGCCGCGCAGCGCGGCTTCGGCCGCCAGCAAGCAGGACAGCCAGACGAGCGCGGAAACCGTCACAAGCACCCGCGGGTCCGGGGTCATCGGCAACACCGTGCTCAGCGCCTCCCGCCAGCCGGTGGTCATGCCCTGCCACATCGCCAGGACGGCTGACACGGTCGGCGGTTCACGCAGCACGGTGACGCTCGTGACGATCAGCCACGCGACCACGGACACGGCGAAGCCGGCCGCCAGAGACATCCGCCGCCACCCGGTGAGTACTCCGCACAGCACGGCGGGGACTACGGCCGCCGCCGCGACCACCGGGATCAGCGAGCCGTACGGGACGACCCGGTGGAACGCGAGCCCGGCCGCGGCGGCGAGCCCCGCGCACAGCGCCAGCCTGCCGGACATCGCGCTCACCGCTGCCGCCGCCAGGCCGCCGCCACGTCCTGCGCGGACGCGGCGTCGACGCATGTCGCTGGCAGCACCAGGCGGGCGCCCGGATGCCGGCCGGCCCGGATGACCGTCATGCGTTCGAAGGTGCGAGAAGCTGCCGCGAGCCGTTCGGAGGAAAGATCTGTCGCGGTACCGGTGACGACGGTCAGGCTCGCCGCGGTGGTCAGACGTCGCGCGACCTCAAGAGCCGCGCCGAGTTCCCCGTCCGCGCTCGCGGGCAGCCTGGCCAGCCAGTCGAGCAGGTCCTGCGCGCCGCGGGAGCTGCGCGTGTCGAACCGGCCGCCGGCCGCCGTGAGCAGCGTCACGGGAAAGCCGGCCGTCGCCATCCCGGCCGCCACCGTCGCCGCCGCGTCGACCGCGATGTCGAAGTCGTCGCCCAGGTAACACACCGGCCGCGTGTCGAGGATCACCACCGTGACCGGCAGGCTCGAGTCCACGAGCTGGCGGACCATGAGCGTCCCTGTGCGCGCCGTGGTGCGCCAGTGGATGTGCCGCAGGTCGTCGCCGAGCACGTACTCGCGCAGCGCGTGGAACGTTACCGTGCCGCTCGGCGCGGTGTCCGAAGTGGGGCCTTCCAGCGACGCGACGCGCCCGGACGGCAGCACAGGCAGCGGCGCGGTGCGCGGGCGGACAAGCAGCGTGCCGGGCTCCCCGTACACCCGGACCCGACGGAACAAGCCGAGCGGATCACAGGACAGGACCAGCAGCGGGCCGACAGCGATCTCGCCCCGGCGGGCTGTGGGCAGCCGGTAGCTGGCGAATCTGGCCCCGCCGCGGGCTATGCCGGGTAGCGGCACGGCCACTTCCTGACCGCCGCATCGGTCCACGGCGACCAGCGGCCGGGTGGCGCGGCGACCGATGTTGGCCACCCGCACGGTAGCGACCGCCGGGTCGCCGCGCGGCACCTTGACCGGGGCGATCTCCCTGGTGATCCGCAGCGAAAAGCTAGCGAGCAGCCAGCAACCGCTTACCGTGAGCGCGGCCAGGCAGCCGGTGGACAGCACCGCGAGTTCCGGGTAGCCGAGCGCCCAGCCCGCGACGCCGAGCGCCAGTCCGGCCGCGAGAACCGCGTACCCGCGCGGGGTAGGCACGGTCAGATCGCCGCGCGCGGCTGCGGGACGGGCACGCTGGCCAGCACTTCACGTACCACGTCGGCTCCGGTGCGGCCGGCCAGTTCGGCTTCCGGGGTGATGACCAGCCGGTGCGCGAGCACCGCGACGGCGAGCGCCTTGACGTCGTCCGGCACCGCGTAGCCGCGGCCGCCCGCGGCGGCGCGGGCGCGCACCGCTCGCAGCAGGGCCAGTCCTGCCCGCGGGCTGGCGCCGAGCCGCACCCCAGGCGCGTTCCTCGTCGCGGCGGTCACTTGCGCCAGGTAGTCGTACAGCGGCGGCGCGACGTGTACCTGGCCGGCCATCTCGATCATCACGCTGACTTCCTGCGCGGTGGTCACCGCGGGCAGCGTCTCCACCGCTTCCGCCGCGTAGCCGCCGACCAGCACGGCGACCTCGGCCGCGTGGTCCGGGTAGCCGACCGCGATCTTCATGAGGAAGCGGTCGAGCTGGGCCTCCGGCAGCGGGTACGTGCCGTCCATGTCGATGGGGTTCTGGGTGGCGATCACCATGAACGGGCGTGGCACCGCGTACGGCCTGCCATCGACGGTGACCCGTCGCTCCTCCATCACCTCGAGCAGCGCGGCCTGGGTCTTCGGCGAGGCCCGGTTGATCTCGTCGCCGTGCACGATGTTCCCGAACACCGGCCCGGGGTGGAACTGGAACTGCCCGGCCCCCTGGTTGTAGATGGTGACCCCGGTGATGTCGGAAGGCAGCAGGTCCGGGGTGAACTGGACGCGTTGGAGCTTCCCGTCGATGGACGCGGACAGGCAGCGGGCCAGCATGGTCTTGCCCACGCCCGGCACGTCCTCGATGAGCAGGTGGCCCTCGCTGAGCAGACAGACCAGGGCGAGGTCGATCACGTCCCGCTTGCCCTGGATGACGCGGCCCACGTTGCTGGCCAGCCTGGCGCACCATCGCGCGACGGTGTCCGGAGCGTGATCGGTGACGGCGCGGAGGGTATCGAGTGCCGGGTCGGTCATGCTGGTCCCTTACTAGCAGTGCCAGATCGTCGGGGTGGAGAACGAGTTGTAGTTGCCCGCGACGGATTCAGGGGTGGTCACGTATCCGTCGGCCACGTAGCCGGTCTGGCCGCTGGCGTCGGTTACCTCATCCCAGATGTCGCCCGACGGGCTGCCGCTCGGATCCGCATACGAGCTGCCGGTCGTCTGGCAGAGCACGGTCACCGGCGCGTTGGAGTTGGCCGCGAAGCTCGTGATGCAGTTGCTGCACGGGTTGGACCCGCCCGGGAGGTACGGAGCGGTCCGCATGTTCACGGAGTCCTTCGAGTTGTTGTAGATGTGTTCCGGTACCGGGGTCGGCAGCGTCAGCGTGGCGGTGGCGGTCGCCATGGCCTGGCCGGCCGGGGAGATGGCGGTGACCGTGACCGTGTACGACTGCTGGTTGGCCAGCCCGGTGATGGCGAAGCTCGTCCCTGACACGGTTGGCTGGCTGCCGCCCACCGCGCCGCTCCACGCCACCGTGTACGTCACCGTCCCGCCGTTGGCCGCGGCCGCGGCCCACGAGACGTTGATCCCCTGGTCGGCCGGCGTCGCCGTAAGGTTGCCCGGCGTCCCCGGCGCGAGGCACGGGCGAACGGCCGCGGCGGGAGCGGAGGTCGCCCGGCCGTTGGCGAACACCGCGGTGACCGCGAACCCGTAGGTCTGGGCGCAGCTCAGCCCGGTGACGGTGAACTGGAACGGCCCGGTGGCGGACACCTGCGAAGGCGTCACGATCGCGGTGCCGGGCGCGCCGCTCAGCACGTAGCTCAGCGGCGTGCCGCTGGACACCGGGGTGAACGTCACGCCGACGCTGCCCGGCTGCGCTGTCTCGGTGACGATGCGGGGCGCCGTCGGCGGTGGCGGCGCCGGGGTGTGGGTCGGTTTGGGCGTCGGCTTGGCGGACGGCGACCTCGTCGGACGGGAGCGCGGGCGCGGGGATGGCCTCGGCCTGCCGCCCGGCGATGGCGGCCGGGTCGGCGGGCCTCCGGTTGTCGGTCCGGGACCTGGCCCGCCGCCCTGGCCCGGGCTGCCGGGCCCGCCTGGGCTGGGCGCTCCAGGGCTGGGTCCCCCCGGCCCGCCTGGGCCGGACCGCGGGCTGGGGCTTGACGAAGGATGGCGTCGGCCGGGCAGCGGGCCGCCGGGCAGGTTCGGCTGGTACTTGTCGATCGAGTAGGAGGTGCCGTCGGAGTTCACGCACACCGCCCGCGATCCGTCAGGCGAGTTCGCCCATAGCTCGCTGTCCTGCACGAACGCGTCGATCGGCCCTGGCCCGGAGCCGATCGCGATCTGGCTGCCCAGAGACTGGGTGGCGGTGTCGTAGTCGATCAAGGCGCCCTGGGACTCGTCCGGTACGTATACCCGGGTGCCGAGGGCCAGCGGCGCGTCCAGCCGGTCGCGGCCCAGGCCGGTCAGCGGCACGGTAGACACGCTGTTCCTGACGATGTTGACGACAACGAGTTGGCGCTGCGCGTCAAGCAGCAGCGGCACGATCGAGCCTGGGGTGCTGGGTGGCGCGAGGATGGCGCCGCCGCCGGTGGCAGGCAGATTGATCGTGGTCCGCGCCGACGCCGACGCCAGCGTCGTTGTCTGCCCGGTGGCCAGCACGGTGAGGGTGTCCGCGGTCGAATCCGCCACTGCCGGCCGGCCGTCCGCGATCGTCAGGGTGAGGAGATCGCCGCGCTGGCCCACCGTCACCGGGGTCGCGGCGGCGCCATGCCTGACCGGCACTAGGTCGCCGGTCCCGTCGTCCGGCACCCACAGGGTGCCGTCGCTCGTGATCCCGGGGTTGGCGCCGAGCGGGGCGGTCAGCGCGAGCGGCGGGCCGTCGATGGTCAGGCTGACCGGGTTGATCTGTACCACCGTGCCGGCGCCTGGGGCGATCAGGAAAGCCAGCCCCGCGCCCGCCACGATCTGCGCGCCCGCGGTGCTCAGCCCGGCCGTCTGCGTGATGGTCAGGTCGGCCGGGTCGATCCGGGTGACGGTATGCGTGGTGAGGTCCTCGATCAAGATCGTCGACCCGTCCTGGATCACCTTGAGCTTGTGGCCCGCCGCGTTGGCCAGCTTGATCCGCGCGTCGGCGCGGCCCGACAACCCATTGGCTTGCGTGACCGAGCCTTGGCTGTCGTTGGCCAGCCACGCGGTCACGCCGTGCACAGCGGCGAGCACCCGGTGCGGGCTCGCGCCGAACGCGGCCCCCGCGATCACGACCGCCACGGCGAGCGCGATGCAGCCGTACCCAGTCAGCCCGCGCCAGCCGCGGCGCGGCGCCTTCGCCGGACCGCCCTCGTCCGGCGGGACGGTGAGTTCGCGGGTTGACGCCCAGGGGCGCAACCGGGCAGG
>Ga0187808_10000436_pt1 | contig 12757 bp, 13 predicted proteins | sample NC_wetland_sal_i_5_FD_132427 | JGI IMG/M metagenome (GOLD analysis project Ga0187808, IMG submission 132427) | Wetland sediment microbial communities from Neuse River Estuary, North Carolina, USA - ASW_3 | ecosystem: Environmental > Aquatic > Freshwater > Wetlands > Sediment | place: USA: North...
GCAGCGCCACCATCACGCCGAACGCCTCGTCGTGCACCGCCTGCACGGCGTGGACGCCGAACCTGGTGGCCAGGACCCGGTCGAACGCGGTCGGCGTGCCGCCACGCTGGATGTGGCCGAGCACCGTGCAGCGGGCTTCCTTGCCGGTCCGCTTCTCGATCTCGTCGGCCAGCATCTGCCCCACTCCCCCGAGCCGGACGTGGCCGAACGAGTCGAGTTGCTCGGTGGAGGTGGCCAGCTCCTCGCTGATCGGGTGGGCGCCCTCGGCGACGACCACGATGGGCGCGAACCTGGTCTGGAACCGGTGCTGGACGTAGGCGCAGACGCGCTCGATGTCGAACGGACGCTCCGGGATGAGGATCACGTTCGCCCCGCCCGCCAGGCCCGCGTGCAGCGCGATCCACCCCGCGTGCCGGCCCATCACCTCGACGATCAGCGCCCGGTGATGGCTTTCCGCCGTCGTGTGCAGCCGGTCGATCGCCTCCATGGCGATGTTCACGGCCGTGTCGAAGCCGAAGGTGTAGTCGGTGGCGCCCAGGTCGTTGTCGATGGTCTTCGGCACCCCGACGACCGGGACGCCCTGCTCGCCGAGCACGGTGGCCACGCCGAGGGTGTCCTCGCCGCCGATGACGACGAGCGCGTCGACGCCCAGGCCGGCCAGGTTGTCCTTGATCCGCTCGATGCCGTTGCGGCTGCCGCCCTGGCTCTTCAGCGGGTTGGTCCGGGACGAGCCGAGGATCGTGCCGCCGAGCGGCAGGATGCCGCGGACCGCCTGGATGTCCAGGGGCATCGTGTCGCCTTCGAGCGGCCCGCGCCATCCGTCGCGGAACCCGACGAATTCCAGGCCGTACTCCTGCACGCCCCGGCGGACCACGGCGCGGATCACTGCGTTCAGACCGGGGCAGTCGCCGCCGCCGGTGAGGACTCCCACTCGCATGGGACCCACCTTAGTAGTCTGGGGCGCCGCGCGGATGGCTGCGAGAAGAGCCCGGGAAAACTAGGGCGCTTCGTCGTCCTCGACAGCGGGATCGCCGTGGGCCGGGGCGGGATCGCGGTCGGCCCCGGCGGCGGGTGCGGCCTTGGCGAGCTGGGCCTTGGCCCGGCGGGCGTCCATGTCGACGTACTCCTGGCCGGACAGCTTGGCGATCGCCTGCATGATCTCGTCGGTGATGGTCCGCAGCAGCGCAGCGTCGGTCGGCTGGCCGCGGTAGCGGGAGAAGTCGAGCGGCTCGCCGAAAATCACGCCGGGCCGGATCCTGGGGTTCGGCCAGATCGTGCTGGGCGGCTGGAACTTGAAGGTGTCGATCATGACCATGGGGACCACCGGGGCACCCGACTCGACGGCGAGCCTGGCGACCCCCGTCTTGCCGCGGTACAGGCGGCCGTCCGGGCTCCTGGTCCCCTCCGGGTAGATGCCGAGCACGCGTCCCGCCGCCAGCACGCGCAGGCCGGTGCGGATCGCCTCCTCGCTCGCCGTTCCCCCGCCCCGGTCGATCGGGATCACGCCGACGCCGGCGAAGAACGCCTTGCTGATCAGCCCCATCAGCCCGGGCTTGGTGAAGTACTCGGCCTTGGCCAGGAAGATCACCTTCCGCGGCACCGGGATCGGGCCGAAGAAATGATCGGAGAACGACAGGTGGTTGCCGGCCAGGATGACCGGGCCCCGTCTGGGCACGTTCTTGACCCCGGACACGCGGGGCCGGAAGACAATCCGCAGGGTCAACCCGAGCGTATATTTCGTCACCCAGTAGAACACGCTCCTATCGTCCCACGTCCCGGGCGGTAGCGGCGGTGGCCCGGGTCTGCTTTAGTGCCGGCCACGGCAGGATTCGACGCGGCTACGGCGTCTCAACGCCTGTGGCGAGATGCCGCTGACCGTCATGGCATTGCCGCCAGATCGAAAGCCCCGAGGTCTGGATGTCGGCAACGGCGACGCCGCCAGCCCGCAGCGCGCCGAGGATGTATCAGTAGCCAGCATTTCGCCTCCGACGCTTAAGAAGGACTCTGAAGTCTGGAGGCGCCAGTGAGCGCCATCTCCCACTCGGCTCCGGCCCCGGCGACCCGGCCACAACAGCGAACCCTGCCGTGGCGTCGGTCGTGGCCGCGCGCGCTTGGGAAGCCTCCCCCCAGCGGCCCGCGCGACGGCCGTTCGGGAGGCCGCCACGGTCGCCTCCGACCTGCTGCAGGTCGACCTGATCGGAGTGCTCGTGGGCGGGTGGCGTGAGTACCGGGACATCGTCGCCGCTGCGCGGGCCACGCTGGCCAAGCCTGGCAGCACCGAACTGGTCAGCATGGCCACGCACGAGGTCTCGGTGTCCCAGCATCCTTCCGTCAGCGTGCTGGTTGATAACCGGCGGGTGGCTGTCCTGCAGCTGGACCTGTCCATCGTCTTCGACGTCAGCGCCCTGCTGGCCGTAATCAGCGGCGGCTACCTGATCGCTATCGAGTCGGGACGCTGCGATGTAACCGTCACCCTGGCCGTCCAGGGCACCGAACTGATTACCAGGCGGGCCTACCTCGAATTGCCCGGCGTCATCAAGGTCGGGCACGCCATCAGGCTCCTGCCGGTCGGGGACTACCCGGTCGGCACCAACGCTGGAGGCGAGCACCCTCCCGGACCTACCGCGGCATCGACGCCGTCGTCGGACAGTGCCCGACGAGTCCCATCGCCGGGCCGCCGGTCATGACGCGGGTGTGCTAGGTCAGGTAACCCCGCCCTTCCTGCTATCCGATCGTGCGCGTGACGACGGTCAGGTCCTGGTCACCTAGCCCTTGATCGACGGCCCGCTGCCATTCGTCAGCCAGGCAGGCCAGGACGTCGAACCGGTCGTCACCGGCCGCCTGCAGGGCCAGGTGCACGTCCTTGAGCGCCAGCGACAGCGCGAACTGGGCCGAGAACTCGCCGTCGGCGACGCGTTGCAGCTTGGCTGCCTGCCACGAGGACACCAGCGTGCTGCCGCTCAGTGCCTCCAGCACCGTCGCGTCCTCCAGGCCCAGCCGCCGGGCCAACGCCACCGACGTGGCCACCGCTTCGTTCGCGAACGCCAGCCAGGTGTTGTTCACCAGCTTCAACCGGGTGCCGGCCCCGGCCTCGCCGGCCCAGATCGTGCGGTGGCCGAGCGCGCCGAACAGCGCAGCGACGCGCGGCCGCGCCTCGCCGGGCCCGGACGCGAAGATCGTCAGCTCGCCGCGTTCGGCCGGATCCCTGCTGCCGGACACCGGCGCGTCCAGCAGCATGACGTCGGGACGCTCGGCACTGGCGAGGGCCGCGACGCGGTCGATCCCGGCCACGCCGATCGTGCTCATCTGCGCCCAGATCGCGCCCGGAGCCAGCGCAGCGAGCATGCCCTGGTCCCGGGCGATGGAGAGGACCGCGTCGGCGTCGGTCACCATCGTGACCACGATCGCGGCTTGGCGTGCCGCATCGGCTGCGGAATCGGCGACCTGGGCGCCGAGTTCGGCCAGGTCCCGGGTCGTCTCCAGGCTGCGGTCCCAGACGATCGTCGGGAGGCCGGCCCGCAGCGCGCTGGCCGCCATCCCGTGTCCCATCGCTCCGATGCCGAGCACCGCCACCGGCTCGTCCGTCCCTGCCATTGGGCCTCCGTTCCCACGTGCCGTAGCCGTGTTTAGCGTGGGTGCGCCGCGTTGCCTAAGGAAGCTGCACAGAGACAGGCGCGGCGAAGATCTCTGACTTCTTGCTCGTCGTCGGGGTCGCCGAACCCCGGAAACGGAAGATCTTCATCGCGCCGCCAGCCCATATTGTCACCCAGTAGAAGACGGTCCCATCGTCCCATGCGACGATGCACCCATGTCACCAGAGCATTCAGGCGCTTTGCTGCCGGGGGCGGAGCCGTTTGAGCACTCGGGGGGGCCGGTCGGCGTGCTGCTGTGCCACGGCTTCACCGGCAGCCCGCAGACGGTCCGCGCCTGGGCGGACTACCTGGCCGGGCAGGGCCTGTCGGTCAGCCTGCCCAGGCTGCCCGGGCACGGCACCATCTGGCAGGATATGGCTCGGACCGGCTGGCAGGACTGGTACGGCGCGGCGGACGCCGCCTTCACGGCGCTGGCCGCGCGGTGCGAGCAGACCTTCGTGTTCGGCATCTCCATGGGCGGGTGCCTGGCGTTCCGCCTGGCCGAGGTGCACGGCAGCGCGGTGCGCGGGCTGGTGGTCGTCAATCCCTCGCTGGCTGCGGACAACAAGCTGCTCACGATCGCGCCGGCGCTCAAGTACGTGCTGAAGTCGGTGCCGGGCATCGCGAGCGACATCAAGAAGCCCGGCATCAAGGAGGTCGGGTACGACAAGGTCCCCGTCGCGGCGGCCGCCTCGCTGCCCGGGCTGTGGGGCGTCACCACCAAGCACCTGAACGAGGTGACCCAGCCGGTCCTGGTCTACCGCAGCGCCGTCGACCACGTCGTCGGGCCCGCCAGCATGCGCGTGCTGCTGGCCAGGGTGCCCCAGGGCCTCGTCACGGTCCGCGAGCTCGCCGACAGCTATCACGTCGCGACGCTCGACAACGACGCCGAGGCCATCTTCGAGGGCAGCCTGAAGTTCGTCCAGGATCACGCCGGATAGGGATCGTCTATCCCTCCCGGCACCGGTCCGCGGGCGGCTAATCTTGGTGAAAGGCTTCGATTTCTGGCGCGGTGGGGACGTGGCGGACCGGGATAACACGGACAGCGGTGAGAGCGACGAGGACGCTGTCTGGCGTGATCTTGTAGCCCGGTACGACGTCGCGCTGACCGCGGAGGAGCCCGTTCCCTGGCCGGAGCGCGAGGGTGACCCGGCCCTGGGGGGCGCCGGGGTATCCGGGGTCGACGCCGGGGTCTCCGGGGTGGAGGTCGGCCGGGTGCCCGCGGCCGGATCCGACGCCGGGCCGGCGACGGAGACGCACGAACCGCAGGTGATGCCGGTCCCCCGCCTCGTGCGGGGAGCCAGGGACCCGGGAGGCCGGAGCCTGCCCGCGGCGGCCGACGATGAGGAAGAGCACTTCGTCCCGCCGCCCCCGCCGCCGCTGCCCAAGCTGGACCCCGTGGCCAAGGGGGCCTGGGTGGCGCTGTTCGGCGGGCCGGGCTACCTAGTCGTGGCGACGGGTGCGGGCTGGACGGTACCGGGATTCGCGGCGTTCTGCGCCGTCGCGGCGTTCGTCGCCGGGTTCGCCATCCTTGTGCTGCGGATGAACGAGCCGGGCCCAGGCGGCCCGGACGACGGGGACGACGGCGCGGTGGTCTGACAGGTCGCTAGCGGCGGTCGTGGGCGCGGTTTCCCGCTTGGCCGCGGCTTCCTTGGCGGGCGCAGTTCCCTTCGCGGGCGCGGCTTCCTTCGCGAGTGCGGCCTGGAGGGCCAGGCCCGCGGCGCCGACGATGCCCGCATCCTCGCCGAGCTGGGCCGCCCTGACCTCGGCGAGCGGCCGGTAACCGCGCCCCGTCAGGGCGCGCTCGAACGCCGCGCGGGCGGGATCGAGCAGCAGGTCACCCGCCTCGGACACGCCGCCGCCGATCACGAAGCAGGCCGGGTCCAAGATCGCGGCCAGGTCGGCCAGCCCCTGGCCCAGCCAGCCGCCCACCGTCTGGAAGCACCGCAGCGCGGCCGGGTCGCGCTCGGTCGCCGCCTGGGTGATCTCCGGGCCTGAGATGCCCTCGGGCGTCCCGCCGGCCAACTGCAGCAGCCTGCTGGCGCCCTCCGGGGACCGCCTGGCGAACTCGCGCGCCTCCGCGACCAGCGCGTTGCCGCTCGCGTACTGCTCCCAGCAGCCCCGGTTCCCGCACCCGCACAGCCGCCCGTCCGGCACCACCCGGACGTGCCCCGGCTCTCCGGCGATGCCCCACCGGCCGCGGTAGAGCTCACCGCCGATGATGATCGCGGCGCCGATGCCGGTCCCGACCGCGACGAACATCACGTCGCGGTACCCGCGGGCCGCCCCGTACCGCACTTCGGCCCAGGCCGAGGCGTTCGCGTCGTTCTCAACCACCACGGTGCGGCCGAGGCGCTCCTCGACGCGCCGCCTGAGCGGCTCGTCGCGCCAGGCCAGGTTCGGGGCGAACAGCATGGTGGCCCGTTCGCCGTCGACGAATCCGGCGGCGCCGAGCCCGATGGCGACCACCTCGTCGGCGGCGATGGCGGCTACCTCGTGGGCGGCGAGCAGTTCGGTCACCACGTCGGCGATCGCCTGCTCGGTCCTTAGCGGGCTCGCCGCGGGCGTGGACCGCTTCAGCTTGGCCAGGATGCGGCCGCGCTCGTCAACGACCCCCGCCGCGACCTTGGTGCCACCGACGTCGACGCCGATGGCCAGGGTCACGGGGCGGCGTCCCCGCGGTCAGGCGCAGCTGGCGGGGGAGTCACCACCGCTCGTTCGGATGAAGGGGTTTGCTCTGGGGTTTTCATGAGCTGCTCGAACGCGGAGAAGGCGCCCTGGGCCAGTCCGGCCAGGGCACCGCCGGCGTCGGAGAGCATCGCGTTGAGACCGGGGCCCGACGTGCGGGCGGCGCGGGCGGCCTGGCAGATGGGGCACCACTGGCACTCCGGCGGCTCGTTGGGCGGCGGCTCGTTGGTCGCCGTGTCCCATACGTCGCCGCTCGGGCGCTTCTCGGCGCCCAGCGAACGCTTGACCTGGTCGGCCACCTGGTTCGCCATGCTGCGCGCGCCCGCGCGCATAAGCCAGCGCTGGAAATCGGCGACGGGATCGCTGCCCCGGTTGGACCGGCTGCCGCTGCCCGGCCTGCTGTCGTCGGCCTGGCCGTTGGTTCGTGACTGGCCGCTGTTGCTGTTGCGCGGCGGGCCGTCATCTCGGGATTCGGACACCTAACGCCTCCTTCCTTGATCGTACCGCTACCAGTGCAGGACAAAGGGCGTCCCGGTGGCGCGGAAGTGGCCCACGTTCAGGCACTCCGTGACGCCGATTCTGGTCCGGCGGACCAGCGGCTGGTGGACGTGCCCGAAGATCGAGAACCTCGGGCGGGTCGCTTTTATTGCCTCCAGCAGGGCCGTGCTGCCCTTCTCCAGGCGCCTGGCCGCGGTGTCGTAGAGGAGTTCGGGCACGGCGGGCGGGATGTGGGTGCACAGCACATCCACCGCGCCGACCGCCTTGATCTTCGCGCGGAACTCCTCCTCGGCCAGCTCGTTCGGCGTCCGGTAGGCCGATCTCAGACCACCGCCGACGAACCCGAACGTCCACCCGTCCAGCTCGACCGTGCCGCCGTCGATGACGTGGTGCCCGGGTTTGGTGAACCGCTCCCACATCTGGGGAATGTCGACGTTGCCGTAGGTCAGGTAGGCGGGTTCGGAGAGGGCGCCGAACATCGCCGCGTACTGCCTGGCCATGGCGTCCTGGAACAGGACGGCCGGGGTCTCGGTCCGGGCCGCGAGCAGGCGGGTGGACAGCTCCCTGGCCTCGTCGAACTTCCGCGCGGTGCGCAGCTCGACGTAGGTGCGCGCGTGCTCGGCGCCGAACAGGTCGGCGAAGATGCCCTGTCCGTAGTCGGCGTAGTCCACGAACAGGAGCAGGTCGCCCAGGCAGATCAGCGCGTCGGCCCCGTGCCCGGCGCCCGCCAGCGCGTCCGCGCGCCCGTGCACGTCGCTCACCACGTGAACTCGCATGCGACCACGGTAATTGGTTCTGTGGTTCCGGGGCGGCGCGCGCTTCGTGGCTGGGATAACGCCCGGCGGGCACCATAAGCTGGTCCTGCCAAGGATCGCTCTACCCGCTGGAGAAGCTGTGCGCGAATTCAGTGTTCCCGCCCTGGTGGAGGTCCCCGCGACCGCGAATCTCGCCAAGGCCGTCTTCCGCCGCGCCGCCGAGCAGCCGCAGGCGGTGGTGCTGCGCCGGCCCTCAGTGCCCGGGGACCTGGGCGGGCAGTGGACGGACGTGACCGCCGAGCAGTTCAGGGACCAGGTGGTGGCGATCGCCAAGGGGCTGATCGCGGCCGGAATCCAGACCGGCGACCGGGTGGCCCTGATGTCGCGCACCCGGTACGAGTGGACGCTGATCGACTACGCGATCTGGACCGCGGGCGCGGTGACCGTGCCCATCTACGAGACCTCCTCGGCCGAGCAGGCCGAGTGGATACTGAGCGACTCCGGCGCGCGGGCTGCCTTCGTCGAGACGGACGCGTTCTCGCAGTTGATCGGGGAGTTCCGTGACCGGGTGCCCGCGCTGGAGCATGTGTGGGTGATCGAGCCGGGCGAGGGCGACCCGATGCACTCCCTCGTCGAGTCCGGCGCGGAGGTCGGCAAGGAGGCGATCGGCGAGCGGGCTTCCGCGGTCTCCGCGTCCGACCTGGCCTCCATCATCTACACCTCGGGCACCACCGGGCGGCCCAAGGGGTGCGAGCTCACCCACGAGAACCTGCTCTCCGACGTCCGTAACGCGGTGGCCGGACCGCTGAACTTCGTCACGCGCACCGAGAACCCGGGCACGCTGCTGTTCCTGCCTCTCGCGCACGTCTTCGCCAGGATCATCCAGGTGGCGTGCATCGAGAGCGGGCTCACGCTCGGGCACTGCGGGGACATCAACGCGCTGCTGCCCGCCCTGGCCGCGTTCCGGCCGACGTTCATCCTCGCGGTGCCGCGGGTGTTCGAGAAGGTGTACAACGGCGCCGAACAGCGCGCTATCGGGGATAAGAAGGGCGGCATCTTCGACCGCGCGGCCCGGACCGCGATCGCCTACAGCCAGGCGCTCGATTCTGGTGCTCCGGGTTTTTGGCTTCGGGCTCAGCACGAGCTGTTCGATCGGCTGGTCTACGGCAAGCTGCGGGCCGCGCTCGGGGGGCGGGCGGCGTACGCCGTCTCGGGCGGCGCCGCGCTCACCGAGCGGCTCAACCACTTCTTCCGCGGCATCGGTGTCATGGTGCTGGAAGGGTACGGCCTGACCGAGACGACCGCCGCCGGCACCGTCAACCAGCCCGACCGGAACAAGATCGGCACCGTCGGCCAGCCGCTGCCCGGCGTCTCGATCAAGATCGCCGAGGACGGCGAGATCCTGATCAAGGGGCCGAACGTCTTCCCCGGCTACTGGCAGAACGAGGCGGCGACCAAGGAGGCCTTCACCGAGGACGGCTGGTTCCGCAGCGGCGACCTCGGCGAGCTGGACGACGAGGGCTTCCTGCGGATCACCGGCCGGAAGAAGGAGCTCATCGTCACCTCGGGCGGCAAGAACGTCTCCCCCGCGGTGCTCGAGGACAGGCTCCGCAGCCATGCGCTGATCAGTCAGTGCATGGTGGTCGGGGACGGGCGGCCCTACGTGGCGGCGCTGGTCACGCTGGACGCTGATGTGTTCGGGCCTTGGAAGGAACGGCATGGCAAGCCCGCCGACGCGACGCCCTCGTCGCTGCGGGACGACCCGGATCTGGTCGCGGAGGTGCAGGCCGCCGTCGACGACGCCAACAAGGCGGTGTCCCGGGCCGAGTCCATCAGGAAGTTCCGGATCCTGGACGGTGATTTCACCCAGGAGAGCGGGCAGCTCACCGTCAAGATGGGCATCCGCCGCAGCGTTCTGGCCAAGGATTACGCCGCCGACATCGAGGCCCTCTACGCCTAGCGGCCGCGGTTCCCCGGCGATGTCGTCACTGGAGTTCCCGGCGGCTTCCAGTTGCCGGAGGATGGGGCTGCGCCGGGAATGCCGGCACCGGCGTTACCAGTGGTTGTGACAACGTACCCGGAAGAGCGGTCTTGGATAAATCCCACAACCATCCGGCCAGTTCAACGCACCGTCTGGTGATCGAGGTCACCCATGACCTCTGACTTACCTGGCAAAGGTAACGGCCGTCCGGTCGAGGTATGGGGAGTGTCGGCAAGGGCCCCACGCTAGCTGCTGGCCGCCGCGGCGCATCGCTATGGTGGTGCGGTGCCTGCGATCATGCTGCTGGCGGCGGTCTTGGCGGCAGAGGACGTGTCGTTCGTCCTGGTCGGCAGCGCGGCGTTGTACCTGCACGGGCAGCCGATCCCGGTCACCGACATCGACGCTGTCCCGGCTCCGGGTGCCAGTAATCTCGCGCGGCTGTACGCGGCCTTGGCGGCTGTGGTTCCGGGCGGCCGGGTGCCGTCGGTGCGGTCGCTGGGTACCGCTTGATTCGGCTGGAAGATGCCATCCGGCGCGACCGCCGCCGCGAACTGCGCAACCGCTGATCGCCCCGCCAGGCGAATTCCGCCAGGATTCCGCACCGTGTGTACTGTGCCGACGGCCCCGGAAGAGCGGTCTTTGATAAATCTCACAACCGTCCGGCCAGCCCAGTGCGGCGTCTCATGATCGAGGCGACGTTCACGCTGTGACCATCTGACCAATAGCTACGGCCGCTCCTCGCAACTGTGAGCGGTTTGGTTGCGCAGACCGGCTCCGCCGCGGGGTATCGCTTGCCCGGGTACACCGACGCGGCGCCTGCCGCGGCGGCGCAGTACCGCGAACCCGGTGAGGTGTGCCGGGTAAGCCTGGCATACCTCTTCCGTCCGCGTTGGGTCAGAGTATGTGCCCTAGTCGGCGTCACGAGAAGGTACCGGCCGCGGTTCAGCCGCTCTCCAGGGAATCGAGGGCGAGCGGGATCTCGGCCGTGGCGGCGCCCAGGTCGCCTTCGTGTAGACGGAAAGGTGCCAGGTGCACGCGCAGCAGGCGCGCTCCGTCCGCCGGAGCCGGGCTGAGGGTCAGGTCACCGCCGGTGGACCGGCCGTCGTCGCTGGTACCGTACGCGCCGCCCCACGAAACGTATTCGTTACCGAGATCGTCGACGCCACTCCAGTCCCAGGTGAGCCACGGGCTCCCGTCTTCCGGATCCCGGTCCGGAACGGCGGGACTGATGCGGTAATGCAGGACGGCAGACTGATGGTCCACGCTGAGCCCGGTGATCCGCATCTCCCGGTCTGGGATCAATCCGTGGAACTCGATGTCCAGGTCAACGTTCCGCTTTGGTTGCATGACGTCTCCGGGGTCGTGCTGCCCGACTGTTTAACCGAGCGTCCGCCGGGAGGCCGTTGGACGTAAGCCTCTCCGGGCCGATACGCAGGCCTCAGCCTACGCCGGGCGGAGGCACCTTGCAGAACGTGTACCGGTAGGCTTTGGCGCCCGTCGAGCCGGTTATGAACCAGATGAAGTCGATATTGTCGCCGGTCTTAATCGTTCCGTAACCGCCACCGATGAAACCATATTTGAGCAGGCTAGCGTGGAAGTCATACGTCGCCCGCGCTGCATGACTGCCGTACGGCGGATTGATTGCCTTCCCGTTTACAGATGCGAAAGGCATATCCACGATTGCCGCTGGTCCGAGCTTCGCGATTGCCGTCTTCGTCAGGTAGAAGTCCCAGTAGAGTCGTCCTGATGTGCCGCGCTTGTAGAATACGTCCGAAATTCCGTTCGCCCACTCACCTGTGCACAGGCCGTTACGCGGAGTTTTCGGGATGTTCGACGCGAACGTTCCGTGCGGGGTGGCGCTTACCAAGGCGCCCGCCGAATCTGCTTGAGTCGCCGCGGGTCTGACAGCCGCGTTCCTGCTGCTGGCGTTGGCCATTGCGGCGGGACCGAGCGTTGTCGCCACAACAGCGATGAGCACACCGGCTATACCGGTCAGCCTGGCACTGACGACTGATCGTTGGCGCATTCTCTTCCTCCGTAATCGACATAGCGGGGTACAGTGACGAGGGCGAACCCAAGTGCGGCCCCTGGGCGGCTGTCAGGTGGCGTCAGCCGGACCAGACGCGGCACTCCCGCCGCCCGCGGCTGAAGTCAGCACCGCCGCACCGGGCACGCCGCCCCGCGTTGGCCGGGCTCGTCCCACGAACCGCCCTCGCGATCTCAGATCGTCACTGCTGCACTACTCCATGGATACGGAACCAGTAGGCGCCAGGTTCAGGCTTGAGCCAGGCAGGCATTAGCGCCGATGAACTACGCGCGGTCTTGTACAGGAGGGTGACACTGATGCGTACTTACACGATCGTGGTGGAACCCGACCAGGACGGCGGCTACTTCGTGACCGTCCCGGCCCTGCCTGGCTGCTTTACCCGGGGCAGCACGATCGAGGAGTGCCGGGAGCGGGCCGTGGGGCCATCGAGGTTCACATCGCAGGTCTTCAGGCCGACGGCGAGCCCGTTCCCGAGGAAGTCGGGCCGCCGCGACTTCTGGCCGTCACCGTCGCAGCCTGACGTTAAGGCCCCGGTCCCGCCCCCGGCCTTGGCAGGAGCAGGGTCGTCTGCGTCCTTATCGGGCATGCGCGACAGTAACGGCGACCATCGATGCCAGCGACTTCCCATGAGCCCGGCACACCAAAACGGCCCGCTGATACTCACCCTGCATGACGGCTGCACACACTCCGCACACCGGGCGTACAGCACAGCGCCGCGCGTGCGGGCGCTGCGCGCTGCGATCCCCCTCCTGCCTGGGATGATGCGTTTACGGCCACCGGAAACTACGTGGATGCGGCACCCTACCCGGAAGAGCCATCTTGGCTAAATCCCCCAACCGTCCGGCCAGTTCAGTGCGCCGCCTCATGATCGAGGCCACTTACCCACTCTGACCTGTGGGCTAACGGTATCGGCCGCTCCCGGCGCCATGCGGGAGCGGCCCGCCACGGCAACCCGACTCCATCGCGGCGTGGCGTACGCCTGATGGCGCGCGCCACGGACCCGCGCGGGCCGCTCGCCCGAAGACCGGGTGCGGGCATGGCTTTAGGGAAGGCCTGCGCGGCGTCGGGGCTCGGCGTGCCCGGTACGGTTCGCCCGAGCCCATGAGCCGACGGCCAGATCCGCGATCCATACCTCAAGCACATCATCCCTGGTTCC
>Ga0187808_10000439_pt1 | contig 12741 bp, 11 predicted proteins | sample NC_wetland_sal_i_5_FD_132427 | JGI IMG/M metagenome (GOLD analysis project Ga0187808, IMG submission 132427) | Wetland sediment microbial communities from Neuse River Estuary, North Carolina, USA - ASW_3 | ecosystem: Environmental > Aquatic > Freshwater > Wetlands > Sediment | place: USA: North...
CACCAAGTGGGAAGGTTCTTCCACCCAGGTCCCGCCAAGCCTACCACAGACTCCCTCCTACCCCTTCGCCTGGCTCCCCTTGAATGGCGCACAACAGCAACTTGGGGTCCTGACCTTGACGTATCCCCGTCCACACCTCTTCTCACAGGAAGAGAGACGAGTGCTCAGCATGTATGCGGACCAATTTGCAGCTGCACTATCCAATGCTACCTTTACCGCGCAGTTGCGAGTTGCCTATGAGCGTCAGAAAGAGCTGGACCGCCTGAAAGACCAGTTCATAACTACTGCGTCGCATGAGCTGCGTACACCACTGACAGCCGTAGTGGGCTACATTGAATTGCTTGGTACCTATAATGAGGACCTCCCCCTTGAGAAGCGAGCCGAATTTATCGCCAAGGCTCATCGTGGCTGTGATGAACTTACACTCGTCGTGGGCAATATCATGGAAGCTGGTCGTGTGGAGTCTGACATTGCGAACCTCAATCTCAGCCCTGTACCACTTGCTCAGTCGGTTGTACATATCCTTGAGATTCTCGAGGCGGTGACCCAGAGTCAACATCGGTATATCAATATGGCAATCCCCGACGATGTATGGGTCATGGCCGATGATTTACGCTTGCGCCAGGTCTTGCTTAACCTGATGAGCAATGCGATCAAATATTCGCCTGAACATACCAACATTGACCTTACCTGCGACATCGATGAAGAAAACATCACCGTGCGCGTCCGCGACCGAGGCCTGGGAGTGCCGCCTTACGACCAGAAGCGTCTCTTCGGACGTTTTGTGCGGCTGGAGCGTGATTTGAATAGTCCCACTCGTGGTGCTGGCCTGGGCCTCCATATCAGCAAGCAGCTGGTCGAAGCCATGGGCGGACGCATTTGGGTAGAAAGCACCGGTAAACCCGGTGAAGGCAGCACTTTCGCTTTCACCCTCAAACGTGCTAGCCTGACTCAGAAAAAGTTCGACAGTACACTGGTGCACCAGCAAGCTTTGTAATAGCAGAGTAAATAGCCTGTTATGTGTAGATCTCAGCCGGGCGTTCCGTTATGGTCGTCCCGCGGCGCGGGTGTAGAAGCTTTGAAGTATCCCTTATCTTGCGCATACTGCCAGAGTGACTTTTGCAACTGTCGCCGAGCACGAGATATACGGCTCATCACCGTCCCTATCGGAATCTGTAATGCCTCAGCAATTTCCTTATAGGACATGCCTTCGATATCGGCCAGCACGACTGCCATGCGGAAATTCGGTGGTAGATCGTTTAACGCTTTATACACATCCTCGTCCAGATACTTACTCAGCACCTCTTCCTCCGCCCCTGCACTCAATTCCTGCCCATTAAAATCCCTGATGCGGTTGTACAGGTAGAACTCTTCACCTTCAGGTAGTGGAGTCGTCTGCGGGTGAGTTGCCTGCTTGCGGTAGCGATTAATGGCGGAGGTATTCAAAATACGAAAGAGCCACGCACGCAGATTGGTGCCCAATTGATAAGTATCGGCGAAACGAAACGCTTTGAGCATCGTCTCCTGTACCAAATCCTCCGCCTCTTGCTGGTTGTTGGTCATTCGCAGTGCAGTACGGTAGAGGCTATCCAATTGAGCCAGCACACCTGCTTCAAAATCCTCTGGTGGTACCTTCGTTGTGATCTCGTTCCTCGATGCTGTTGGCTGTTCCGACATTCAATGCTCCTAGGTAATTTCCATAGCTTATATTCAGTATAGCGTATTTTGTACTGGGAATGAAAGCCCCAAAGATTCTGTTAGTATAGACAGAAATCATGTCGAAGCCCGTGTGGGAGAAAGTATCTATGAATTGTATGAGTTGTATTGAATCTATCGCTCGCCTCCATCTATACCTGGACCGTGAACTGAGCTACGAGGAAGTCACAATCGTACAGCAGCATCTCTCGGATTGTCCGAATTGTGAATGTCGTTTTCACTTCGATCTTGGACTCAAGCGGCTGATCCATGAACGCTGCACAATTGAGCGCGCTCCTGCTCACCTGCGTGAGGCTGTGCTGTGCCTGGCCCGCCTACCCGCCGGTCAGATAATCAACCTCGATCCCGAACTGGAGATGGAGATAAGAGCTGACCTCGAAGGATGGGAATAACGATCTATCACATCCCGAGGGCCTGCAGCAACGAAAATTTGAGTTGCGCTAATACCTGCATTTCGCCAATCGTCAGAAGTAGAGCAAAGCCGAAGAAAGGAAGCAACTCTCGATAGCGAGCAAATGTCTGGTCTCGCCTGCTGACAGCAACGACTACCACTAGATTCACGTTACTCAACACCATCAAGACGCCCGCTGTACTCAAAAGTGCAAGTGGGTAGAGCACGAGTCCATTCTGCGAGGCCACCGCAAAAAAACTCAACGCTAATCCCGGCACAAGCACCAGCAGTGCCGCCCACGAGGAAATGCTACGCTGCCCGCTATACTCACACCAGAAGAGACGATTCAATAGCGGGAGACCGAGCGACGCCAGTGCCAGGCCCGTTGCCAAACCTGTTGCCAGCCGCAACAGATTGTGCGGCTGATACAGATGCGCAAGTCCAAGATCCAGAAAAAACGAATTGAACCCATCGACCGCCATTACGCCTATGCCCAACACAAGCACCACAACAATAGGCCACGGTGGCAAGCGTTGAGCGCGTCCGCGGCCAATCGCATAAAGGGTTATGAGCGTTACAATAAAGCCCAGGTAAATACCCGTATTACGCGCACACAAAGGCAAGCGCTGACCTCCAGGATAGAACGAATGGCTCGGCAGTTGCGCACAAATGCCACTATCCAGCCAACGCAAGCGATCCAGAAGCGATACGCCAGGCACCAGCACCAACACAGCCAGCAGCCCCAAATAGCACAATGCCAGCACACCCACTATCCATGGACGCCAGTACATCGACTGTGGCTCAGGCTTCTGAACCATCTGGAAAATCCCTTTTCTCCTTAAACATTGAGCCCAAAATTAAAATACTGATTCAGGTAAAACAGCAGATTAAAGAAAATCATTACCCCTGCCAGTATCATCACCACGCCCGTACCAACCTCTATTTTCCCCAGGTGAGGCTTCAACAACTTCAACACCTTACTCACTCGATCAAGCCCCAGGCCCAGTAACAGAAACGGTATGCCCAGACCAAGCGAATATGCCAGCAGCAGCAACACACCCTGGGTGAGCGTCCTGGCGTTCGCAGCCAGAACCAGAATTGCCCCCAGAATAAGGCCAATACAGGGAGTCCAGCCGATACCAAAGATAATGCCGATCAATAGTGAAGCACTGTAACTCGGACGCGCAGGATGAAACTCAAAACGCTTCTGCCAGTATAGGAACGGCAACTTGAAGATTCCCACCAGCTGAAGCCCTATAATGACCAGCAGGATACCACCGATCTCGCGCAGCAGAACCTGGTGCGCACGCAAAAAACTGCCCAGGGTACTGGCCGTGGCACCCAACGCGACAAAGGCTAGCGTAAAGCCGAACACGAACATAGCCGAGTGCAGAAATGTATTCAAGCGCGCGGGCCTCTCGCTCTGTTCGCCCGTGGACTGGTGAACGCTCTGACCCACCAGCTGTCCCAGGTAAATAGGTACCAGCGGTAGCACACAAGGTGAGAGAAAAGATGCCAGTCCCGCTACGAAAGCCACTCCGAAGCTCAGTTGTGAGGGATTCATACTTTTAGTCCAAATAATCCTTCAGGATGCGGCTCGCCTGGGGGTGACGCAGCTTACGAATCGCACGTTCCTCGATCTGACGCACTCGTTCGCGAGTCACCTTCAGCTTCTTGCCCACCTCCTCCAAGGTATGGTCATGATCATCAAGCAAGCCAAAGCGCAGTTCAATCACCTGCCGTTCGCGCAATGTCAGCTGCCCAAGTACCTTGCGAATCTCCTCATGCAGCAGTTGCCGATCGGTCTTCTCCACCGGCCCACGGTCATGCGTATCCTCGATAATATCGCCCAGCGTATTTTCCTCCTCATCAGAGAGAGGAGCATCCAATGAAAAAACCTTCTCCGCCCAGATCAACAACTCACTCACCCGGTCTGATGGCATGCCCAACCGCTGACCAATGTGTTCGGGGGTCGGCTCCCGCCCAAGTTCCTGGTACAGTTGGCGAGTCGTCCGCTTGACACGCATCACCTCTTCCATAATATACACGGGCAATCTCACCGTGCGCGTACCTTCCAGAATTGCACGCGTGATCGCTTGCTTAATCCACCAGGTTGCATAGGTAGAGAAGCGAAACCCCTTGCGGTAGTCAAACTTGGTAACGGCGCGGATGAGACCTATATTGCCCTCCCCAATCAGATCTTCCAGAGAGAGGCCCTGACCGACATATTTCTTGGCAATGCTTACTACCAATCGCAGGTTCGCCTCAATCAATTCATTACGGGCATCTCTATCTCCTAGCTCGGCATGTTCCGCAAGGTAGGCTTCCTTGCTCGCGGTGAGCAGATTAATACGAGAGATCTCACGAAGATATAGGCGTAGGCTATCGCTTTGTGCCAGACCACTTAAGTCCGCGTCCTGGATAGTCTCGCGTTCTGGCTCTATCGGCTTATCAGCGTCAAACATCACATTTCGTTCCAAATGTTTACTCTTCTCCTGCGAACGGAACAGCGTACGCTCTAGAAAATCCCCTGGACTCCGTTCCCTTACGCCGGTTGGGATAATCACACTATGGGAAGTTCATCTCGTTGGTTTATCCTTCAAGCCGCAGTATAGCACCTGTAAATGCTACTCTGCAACCGAGGTGTGCATTCAAACAACACGCCTTACCCTGATCGTACTCCTCACCGACCCGATTGACACACATTTCCATGAGGTACAGAGGCATTGTATCACACCTATATGTTATTGCAAAACTGGTACCTGAAAAGGGCATTACCCAGCCGAGGTCCCTGTCCGGAGAACAGTATTCCACAACATCTCTGATTTTGCCATGTCAACAAGCTGCTACTCTTCTTGTCGGCTAAACCAGCAAAATCAGCAGGTTTCTATGTGGTCATCTTTCATACTCAAAGAAAGTCTCGCCGAACACAAACCAGCCCGCAACTTCTCAAACCATTCCAGCGTAGATATTTCCGAACGACTATATAATTCATGTTTAGACTAATTTCTCATCAAGCGGCTTGTAGACTGGGATCACGCGATTCCCATAAATATGGCTCGCACGCCTTCCAACCTTGCTTCACATGAATTTAGTCAAAACTCCAAATATAATAGGTGAGGAGAAGGTAGACGTAGTCTGTTACAATAGCAAAAAAATATCTACGTTACATTGGAACATTGTCATGTCAGGCACCCAAGCTCCCTGAAGGGAGCGGGCTTGCTCCTGCCTGACCAGTCTGAGTCCGTGAGGACTACGTTAGGAGCGAATGTATAGGCACGTTGGAGTGACCTGTCCAGCCCCAACCGCTGCGGTTTGCCGTTAAACAGGTCTGGTGGGAACGACCCGTGCGGTAAGCATCGGAAACCGCTCCATAACTTTGACGAGGACACCATTACTTGCCGGCAGGTCTCTGACCTGGTGGTAACGCCGCCTCATCACGAGGCATCATGTTGGAGGACGCTATGTCACGTGCCTTGATCGTGGATACCCGCCGACGGCCACTACATCCCTGCACCCCTGCTCGCGCCCGGCTGCTCTTGAAGCAAGGGAAGGCGGCGGTCCTACGTCGGTATCCCTTCACCCTCATCCTGAAAGCTGCCCATGCGGAGGCTGAGAGCACTCCCCTGCGTCTGAAGATCGATCCAGGTAGCAAGACGACCGGACTGGCGGTGGTCAACGATGCGACCGGCGAGGTCATCTGGGCAGCAGAACTCACGCATCGCGGGGAAGCAGTACGTGAGGCTCTGGCCAAACGGCGAGCGGTCCGCCGGTCTCGCCGCTCTCGTCACACGAGATACCGTAAGGCTCGGTTCGCCAATCGCCATAAGCCCAAGGGTTGGTTGCCGCCATCGCTGGTGAGTCGCCGTGAGAATGTGCTCACCTGGGTTGCCCGTCTGCGGAAGTGGTGCTCCATTGCCGCACTCTCCTTGGAGTTGGTCAGATTCGATACCGCCTTGATGCAAGACCCTGCCCTCCTGGGAGAAGCCTATCATCGGGGAACGTTGGCCGGCTTCGAGCTTCGTGAATATGTGTTGCTCAAATGGAACCATGCCTGCGCCTACTGCGGAGCAACCCACGTCCCGCTGGAGTTGGATCACGTGATTCCCCGCTCCTGTGGAGGCAGCGACCGCGAAAGCAATCGAGTGCCCGCCTGTCATAGCTGTAACCAGTGCAAGGGCAACCACTCCCTCGAGGAGTTCCTCCAGGCCAGACCGGCAGTCCTTCAAGGTATCCAGGCACACCTGAAAACACCACTGGCTGCAGCAGCAGCGGTGAACACGCTCCGATGGGCCTTGTACGAACGGCTGCAGGCGACAGGTCTCCCCGTCGAGGTGGGGAGCGGCGGCAGAACCAAGTGGAACCTGATGAGCAGAGGATTGCCCAAGACGCACTGGTTGGACGCGGCAGCAGTGGGAGCGAGTACACCAGCAGTGCTGCACGTCGATCGGGTCATTCCGTGGCTGATCTCGGCTACAGGGCGACAACGCAGGCAGATGTGCTTGGTCGATAAAGATGGGTTCCCGCGTGCATGTGCCAAGACCAGCAGTTGGGTGCGCGGCGTTCAGACAGGTGACATGGTGCGGGCAGTCGTCCCCAAGGGCAAAAGGGTGGGCACCTTTGTCGGGCGTGTGGCCGTACGAGCAAGTGGATCATTCAATATCACGACGAAGGTAGGTACCATACAAGGGGTTTCCGCCAAGTACGTGACGACCATCCACCGCAGTGATGGCTATCGCTACACTCAGAAAGGGGGGCGCTTCCTCCCAACTCCCTGAAGGAAGTGGGTCTCTGCGCCTGATGTTTTATGAGCTTACCACTACCGTTAGAACCAGGGACACTGCTTGACGGTCGCTACATCGTTGGCCCCCTCATCAATCATGGGGGCTTTGGAGCAGTCTATCGTGGCATCGACACCAGCGAAGACGACCGTCCGTGCGCCATTAAAGAAACCTACGACGTCAGCCCTGCTGCACGCCGCCAGGCCTTAATGCAAGCCGGCATCTTGTTCACCGTAAAGAGCAAACACCTCCCCCAGGTCTATGACGCATTCGAGGCCAACCACCGCTTTTACCTGGTCATGCAACTCATCGAAGGTCAGACCTTGCTACAACTGCTCAGAGCTAGAGGCCATCCTTGCAGCGAACAACAAGTAACTGTATGGCTATTGCCCATCATGCACATTTTGCAGGAGCTGCACAGCCGCACCCCCGCCGTTATCCATCGTGATATCAAACCGGGCAACATCATCCTCACTCCTGATCAAACAGCCGTCCTCGTCGACTTTGGCCTCACCAAACTCCACGACCCCGATAGCAACACCCAGACAATCATCAGAGCCGTCTCAGAGGGATTTAGCCCCGTCGAACAGTACACCGGCAAGACCGGCCCGCAATCGGATATTTACTCCTTAGCAGCCACCATGTACTTCCTGCTTACGAACAAAATACCGCCACTGGCCATCAACCGCAGCATACAGGATGAAATAATCGCCCCGCGTTTGCTGAATCCAGCCCTATCACCCAAGATAGAGCGAGTGCTCCTCAAAGCATTGGCTGTCGACCCTGATCAACGTTACCAAAGTATGCGCGAATTTGCTCAGGCATTGCAGGAACCCGGCTTTACAGGCTACGCTGATCCGACTGTCGTCTCCACCAGTGCACAATCTGACAGTACACATACCACCTCAGTTGGCCTATCTAATCCATCCAGCCCTTCCATCAATATGCAGCGTATACCACCCCCGCCTCCACCCCCATTTCCACTTCCACGACCTACATCGCCTCCGCAAATCCAGCCTTCATTCCACGCCCCCAGCTCGCCTATCCATCCCGCGCCCGCTCCTTACATGGCTGCCGCACCACCTGGCTATGTCCTCGTACCCCAAACTACACTGGCCTCGCTCCAGCCTTTACCTAGCGCTTTTGGGCAAGGCTGTCTCTGGGGATTGATTCAAGGCATCCTGGCAGCAATCATGCTTCTCGTCCTAAGAAAGGACGTATACTTCATTCTGGCTACTCTCATCGGATTTCTTTTTTACCTGTTCGCAGGATACATGACCACACGCAAAGGTGGCTCTTTTGCCCGTGGTGCCTGGGCAGGTCTCTGGTCAGGCATTACCAGCACCGTCACATTCTGGATCGTCCTGGCTATCGGTCTCCTCTTGCTCGTTTCACAACGTATACAGGCTGACAGGCTGGCAGCGCAAGAACAGGGAGCTTATATAGGACCTGGCGAGCTCGGCTATGCTTTTCGGGCAGTTGCTCCCGCCTTTCTCATTTCAAGCCGTCTAACGACGCAGTCACCATGGGCACCCCTGATAGCCTACTGCGTAGCCGGGTTAACCCTTGCTATCATATTTGGCGTGTGTGGTGGTATACTAGGTACAATGAAGCATCGGGATAGCATAAACAAGAAGAAGAGCCCTTAACATGCGTGCAATCATCTCCGAAAAACTACAATCGCATCTACGGCGGGTTGGCAGCACCGTCCTCACCGTCACGCTAGACCCCTTGCGTTGCTGAAGTGGCATCTTCTTCGAAGTGTCGGTCGACACCCGCGAACCCCCTGATCCTGCCCGCTATAAGTCATTCATGCAAGATGGCATACACATCTACTATTCTCCAAAACTCGGTGGCCAGTCAGACGCCTTAGAGCTTGACTATGTGCGCATCCTATTCCGCAGCAAGCCACTCGTGACAGGACCAGAGAACCTGCTCGCCAATGTCATCATGGGGCGAATATAAGAGAAGGATTGATTAACTCATCTTGAGTTGGTGAGAGTCAGGTGGTCAGGTAATGTTGTAGAGCCATAGGTGTTGCATGGGAAGCAGATACTACTGGGTTCTATTCTAAGCTAGCTAACAAGCTCTCTTTCGGTGAACAGCGGTTCCATGGAAACTTCAATACGTGTATTACTGTCAATTATCGAATGAAAATTACCGTTTTCCAGATAACCTGCCACGCTGTCAAGCGCCTTCAGCGAATCGGTTTTCTCACATGATATGGCGTGGCATCGTGAGGAACTCTTTTTCCGTTTTCCATCTCTCTTCGTCAGTTATGCTCAGGATGGGATAGAGCTTTCTCCAACAGACCCAGGGAAGGAGCAACCTCATGAGGATCGGAATCGTAGGTGGCGGCCCGGCGGGCCTGTATTTCGCCTTGCTCATGAAGAAATCCGATCCGGCTCACCAGATCACCGTCGTCGAGCAAAATCCATCAGATGCAACCTATGGCTGGGGTGTCGTCTTTTCTGATCGCGCGCTCACCTTCTTGAAAGATAGCGATCCCGAAGCGTCTGCTGATGTCGAAGCGACCGTTACCACCTGGGATGACCTGACCATTCTTCACAACCACCAGGCGGTCAAAATCGATGGCAGTGGCTATTCCGCCATCGAGCGCTTAGCCCTCCTCGACATCCTACAAAAGCACTGCCGGCGCTATGGCGTTGAAATGCTCTTCACGACGCGTCTGCCCGATGCCTCGCATTTCGCCGATTGCGACCTCATCGTTGGGGCCGATGGCGTGGGCAGCGTGGTGCGGCAGCAATACTCCGAGCAGTTTCAGCCTTCCGCAGACATACTCTCGAACAAGTATATCTGGTATGGCACACACCAGCGCTTCGAGACGCTCTCGTTGATCTTCCGACGATACCAGAGTGGCGCATTTGTGGCTCACTGCTATCCCTACAGCGCACAGATGAGCACCTTTTTGATCGAATGCGACGCGCACACATGGGAACATGCCGGTTTCGCGCATATGACCGAGCAGGAGAGCATCGCCTACTGCCAGGGCATCTTCGCGGACGACCTCGGCGGACACGCCCTGTTGTCAAATAAATCGACCTGGACGAATTTTAAAGTCATCACGAACCAGCATTGGCACTATCAGCAGGTGGTCCTGCTCGGCGACGCGCTGCGCACGGTGCATTTCTCCATCGGGTCCGGCACCCGCATGGCGCTGGAAGACGCCATCACGCTCTCCACAGCTTGTGCTGCGACGCATGATGTGCGGGTGGCCTTGCAAACCTTCGAGGACCTGCGCAGACCCGGCATGGAGAAAATTCTCGACATTGCGCGCCAGAGCTATACCTGGTACGAGACCTTCCAGGAGAAGATGGAACTCGATCCGTTCGCACTCGTCTACAGCTATATAACGCGCAGTGGTCGCCTCGATGCGCACACGCTCCGGCAGAGAGCGCCGCGCTTTATGGCCGAGTACGATGCCTACACCGCTGCAACACGCAGAGCATTGAGTAACTGGTGAGATGAAGCGCATGCCTCTCTCGCGCTGGCTGATTGCGGAGAGGGAGGGACTCACAGGAAACAGGTGGATGTCCTGATGGCGAGCGAAATAGAGGCTTCCATCCGTCATCGCCAAAATGGGTAAGGTTGCGCATGCCTTCACTGGGGTGATGCTGGTACACTCTCGGAAAGAAGAGTTCATAGCCAACTGCATGTCATGGCTGGGCAACAACATACGGCCATGAATACAGCACCTGAGTTATTCACTCGCGAGGAAGCCCGGGTTCCTCGCTCAAGCAGGCTAACTCGTACAGGCCTATGAGGCCAGAATGAAAGGAGAACTCGCTATGACGACCTTAGATGGGGTGACACCTTACCCGCCGGAGTTCGTCGAACGCTATCGCGCCCTCGGTTACTGGGAAGATCGAACGCTGGGGCAGTGGTTCGATGACACCTGCGCGCGCTTCTCAGAGCGGATCGCCCTGGTCGCGCAGGCCGAACGGATCACCTACCAGCAACTTGCCGAGCACGTCGAACGGCTGGCGCTGCACCTGATCGATCTAGGGCTGCACCCGTTAGACCGCTTCGTCATGCAGTTGCCCAATATCCCCGAATTCGTCTCCCTGTATTTCGCGCTCCAGAAAGTAGGCGTGATCCCCATCATGGCGCTCCCTCTGCATCGCTATACCGAGATCGAGCAGTTCGTCAGGCTGAGCGAAGCGGTGGGCTACGCGATCCCCGAACGCCTGGGCGACTTCTCTTTCCCTGAGCTGGCAAGGCGGGTGCAGCAGGAACACCCGTGTCTCAGGAGGGTCTTTGTCGTTGGGCAGACAGATCAACTCGGCTGGGTCTCCTTGACCACCCTGGTGCAAACCGATAGTCGACTGCCACGCGGACGGCTGGATGACATCAAGATTGACCCGACGCTTCCCGCCTTGTTTCAACTCTCAGGTGGCACGACCGGCGTCCCCAAGCTCATTCCGCGCACACACAATGACTACCTCTACAACTCGAAAGCGGCAGCGGCCATCAACGACATTCATCCCGATGACGCCCTGCTTGTCGTATTACCGCTCTCCCACAACTTCCCACTCGCCTGCCCCGGTCTCCAGGGCTTCATGATGCGCGGCGCACGCACGGTGCTCAGTACCTCGACCCATCCTGTCGACCTGTTCAAGCTCATTGCGCGGGAACGTATCACCCACCTGGAACTGGTGCCAGCACTCCTGATTCGCATGCTGAGCGATCCCACCTTGAATGATTTCGACCTCTCCTTGCTGCGCATCATCAATACGGGCGGGCAAAAGCTCCAGGCGGAGGTGAAGCGCCGGGCAGAGGAAATGATCCCATCGTGCAAGGTACAGGAGGTCTTCGGCATGGCAGAGGGGCTGCTCTGCTATGTGCGGCTCGATGATCCCGACGAGGTCCGATATGAGACGGCAGGGCGTCCCGTCTCACCATGGGATGAAATCAGGCTCGTTGATGAGCAAGGAAACGAGGTCCCCGACGGCGACATTGGCGAATTGCTGGTGCGTGGACCATACACGCTGCGCGGCTATTATCGCGTGCCGGAATACAACGCGCGTACCTTTACCTCTGATGGCTTCTATAAGACCGGCGACTTGATGCGGCGTCACTCGTCGGGCAATTATATCGTCGAGGGTCGCAAGAAAGATTTGATTAACCGGGGCGGAGAAAAGATCAGTGCCGAAGAAGTCGAAAACCTGATTTTGGCGCATCCCGCTGTCCTCAACGTGGCCTGTGTACCGATGCCCGATCCGCAGTTAGGAGAACGCATGTGCGCTTTCGTGATGCTGCGACCAGGGATTGCGCTCACCCTGCAAGAACTGACGAGCTTTCTCCTGGGGAAGGAGATCGCCAGATTCAAGCTGCCCGAACGGCTGGAGGTTCTGGAAGAACTCCCGTTGTCGCGGGTGGGAAAGGTCATGAAGCAGGCCCTCATCGAACAAGCAAAAGCGCTGGTAGCCATGGACACCGATACACCAGCAGAACGATGAGAGAGAGGCGCATGCAGGTCTCCTTCAGAAGCAGCTCAGCTCTCAAGGGCCTCGAGATCTTGTTACGCCATAAATGGCGTGGTATTGACACTCTGGCAAGAGAGGTTTGCTTTTTTTTCGTTTTAGCGTGACTCCCTGATGATATGGTAGAAGCAGTGAATGCAGCTATCACAGAGTGCGGACTCGCAGGGCGTATCCCATCCACTATATACAAGCCTGCGTTGTTCTTTTAGAAAGCATAAAAACAAGGGTCACTGCTTCAGTGACCCTTGTTTTTATGCTTCCTAAAAGAACAACGCAGGCTTGTACATAGTGGATGGGATACGCCCTGCGAGTCCGCACTCTGTGATAGCTGCATTCACTGCTTCTACCA
>Ga0187808_10000440_pt1 | contig 12736 bp, 8 predicted proteins | sample NC_wetland_sal_i_5_FD_132427 | JGI IMG/M metagenome (GOLD analysis project Ga0187808, IMG submission 132427) | Wetland sediment microbial communities from Neuse River Estuary, North Carolina, USA - ASW_3 | ecosystem: Environmental > Aquatic > Freshwater > Wetlands > Sediment | place: USA: North...
ACAAGTCAAAAGGCAGAACGCAAAAGGCAAATGGCAAAGTCCGAAGAACAAGTCAAAAGGCAGAACGCAAAAGGCAAATGGCAAAAATGCTTCTGTCAGCCCGAACGAAGCGAGGAATCTCGCGCTGGGTCCTTCCTCCTCAGATCAGAACGAGATTCCTCGCTTCGCTCGGAATGACACCTTCAATGGCGCCGAGGGTTCTGGTTCACGCTTCGGCTTTGCCATTTGCGATTTGCCTTTTGACTTGCTCTTCCGCCCTTTCACGATCCCGTACTGCTGTAATTCGCAACCCCTTTGTTCCAAACAAAGACAGCTAGCAGGAAGAAGCCTGTCGCCACTGCCGGCACCAAATAAAAATAAGGGGCGAAGGCTCGCCGCCCGAGGAAGTGTGTTGTGGGATAGAAAGAGGCAAAGGCAAAGGGGATGATCCAGCTTAGAAAGAATTGCACGAAAACGTTGTATATGGTCAGCGGGTAGCGCCCGAAGGTAAGCATATTGAACACCGGCGGCACGATGCCTACGCGGTCCTCGAACCAGAAAGCCACTGAGGTGAGAAGGAGAAACACTGCGAGATAAATCACTGCCCCGCAGATTACCATCAACAAAAACCAAAACGAATCCGCCACTCGCCAGGTCAGGTGCAAGCGCCGGACGCAGATGGCGACCACCACAGTTCCTGTTACCACTTCCTGCAAGGATTCCAACCGGAACTTCTCGAAGACAACTTGAAAGAGCGTAGACGCGGGGCGCAGCAGGAGGCGGTCGAACCTGCCTTGAATAATGTAAATGTCCCCGAACTCGTAGAGATTCCAACTGATGACGTTGAAAAAGCCCAGAGGGATCAGCGAAAAGCCGTAGAGAAAGAGGATCTCGTAAAACGACCAATCCTCGAGCTTGGGGATCTTGGAGAAGAGCACTAACACGAAGCCGAATCCCAGAACCGTCGCGGTCATGGAGGAGAAAACAGCGATGAAAAAATCCGCCTTGTAAGCCAGGCGTACCTTGGCGTATTGCGCGAAGTACAGCAGGAACAGTCGGAGGTGCCTTCTCATCGTGGCTCAATCCTTGGCGCGGAAGAACAAGTCAAAAGGCAAAATGCAAAGCGCAAAAGGCCAAAGTTAAAGAACCAGTCAAAAGGCAAAACGCAAATCGCAAAACTGCCCTATCATTCCGAGCCTTTCACCGTCGTTCCGGGCCTTTCACTGTCATTCCGAGCGAAGCGAGGAATCTCGCTCTGAGCCCCTCCCTCGCAACAAAGCGTGACAGTCGATGCCCCGGCTTTGCCTTTTGCGCCTTGCATTTTGCCTTTTGACTTGTTCTTCCATTCTTGTCATCGCCTTGTAACCGCGACGCCACCCTAGTCCCTAGCCTCCTTGTATGGTGATTTTCCGGCTCGACCATTTCCACATGGCATCCCCGATGATAAAGAGCAGGACCACCCAAACAAGTTGCATGGCGAGTGAGCCGGCAATTGCCGCGCCGTTGATTTTCCCCAGGTACAGCGACACCGGGATGTAGCTAATGTACTGGAAGGGCAGAAGCTTGAAAGCCCTTTGAAAGACTTCCGGGAAATAGGTAATCGGCAAAAGCAGGCCGGAGAAAAGCTCAAGCAGGAAATACTTGGCGCGCAGCAGTCCCAGAATGGATTTCAACCTCACTGCCAGTGTCCCAACCGCAAAATTGATGGCGGCCACAAGGAAGAAACTGAGCAGTACGCTGGGGAGGAAGGCCAGGAAGTGATGCAAGCTGGCTGGCCGGCGCAGAGGATATATCAGCATGAGCACAACCGCCGTGGGCAAGCTCAGCATCCCGGCGCGGAACAAGCACTCTCCAAATGCCTGGGCCACGTACATGAGTTGAATGTTGACGGGCTTGATGAGGTCCATGGCCAGCTTGCCTTCGATGACTTGATTGGCCATGTCCTGGTCGACGTTGTTGAAGTAGAAAGAACGGATGATCCATCCTACCGCGATGTAGGTGAGGATCTGGCTGAAGGTGAAGCCCCCGATGGTGGAACTCTGCGCGTAAATGGCTTTCCAGATGAAGTAATAGACCGTGACGTAGATGAAATAGGTGACGATGCCCGTGTAGTAGCGCAGGCGGTAAGCGAGCGTGTTGACAAACCCCACGCGAACGAACTCCGCGTACACCCGTGAAAAACGCTTTAAAGCTGCTGTCCACCGCTTCGAATCTTTCATGCGTCCGCGCTCTTCATAGGACCTCTCCGCTCAGGTAGATCCGCTTCACAATATCCTCGATGGGTTCTTCTTCCACGAAAATATCCCGCACTTGAAGCTGGTTGACGAGGTTGCGGATGACCTCGGCGGTGGAGTGTTCGTCGCGGTCAAAGCGCATCAGGTAGGTGAGTTCGTCAACACGCTCGCAGGCAATGCCGTTTTTTGTGATTTGCGCCAGCCGCGAGATCTGGGAGCGGTCCTTCAAGAAGAATTTCACCTGGTTGTACTTGGCCAAGCGTTTCTTCATCGTTTCCAGGTCGCCATCGAAAAGGATGCGGCCTTTGTCGATGATGATGATCCGTTTGGAGAGTTCCTCGATGTCGGAAAGGTCGTGGGTGGTGAGCAGGACCGTTGTCCCTTCGCTGCGATTGACCTCTTTTAGAAACTCGCGAATGCGGTCTTTGGCCACCACGTCCAGGCCAATCGTCGGCTCATCCAGGAAAAGCAGAGGAGGGTTGTGAAGCAGTGATGCCGCCAGGTCACAGCGCATTCTCTCTCCGAGGCTCAGCTTACGCACCGGTGTATGAAGGTAATCTTTCAGATTGAGAATCTCGCAGAAAAAATCCATCCGCTGGCGATACTGCCGCTCCGGCACTTCGTAGAGTTCTTTGAGGAGTTTGAAGGATTCGATGACCGCGATGTCCCACCAAAGCTGTGTGCGCTGGCCGAAAACGACTCCGATGTGCTTCGTGTAACGCCGCCGGTCGCGGTAGGGCACAAAGCCGTTCGAAATCACTTGCCCGCTACTGGGGACCAGAATTCCCGTCAGGACCTTTATCGTGGTGGACTTGCCTGCGCCGTTCGCCCCGATGTAACCCACCATTTCCCCGGCATGGATGGCGAAACTGATATGATCGACCGCGCGGACGGTCAAGTATTCGCGCACAAAGAGGTTTTGGATGGCTCCTTTCACACCCTCTCGGCGGCGGAAAGTGCGGAACTCCTTCGTGAGGTCATCGACTTCAATAATAGGCGGCATGACTACTGCTAAGACACATTCAGCGTGAGTTTCAAACTGTGGCTCACGGCCGCGGAACCGGCACCCGCTGTGCCTGTCAGCGTCACGGTGTAGGAGCCTGGAGGGGTCCCGTAGTAGGTGACGGCCGGACTTCCACCGCAGCCGGCTAGGGCCAGCACTAGGAGTAGCCCCGCCGCCAGTGGCAGATACAAAACCCACCGGCCCGCCTTCCCTTGTCTCGAGGCGCGAATGGCCCGCGCCAGGCAGGCCAAAAGTGCGCCAAGGACCAACAAAGCATGGGGCCTGGGCAAACGCGGGTGGGGAAGGGGTGGAGGCGCAGGGGCCGAGGTTGCTGTGGTCGTGATGATAACCGAGAAATTCTTCCCAGGGGCGGCCGAGCTCGGCGAAACCGCGCAGGTCGACTTCGTGGGATACCCTCCGCAGGTAAGGGTCACGGGCTGGTTGAATCCCCCTTCACCCACCACAGTTAATGTGTAGGTCGCCGCCTGCCCCGCGGGTACGGTTGCCGACGATGAATAACCATTGGGGACGGCGAGCGCAAAATCCTCTCCCGTGCCGGTGAGGCTCACAGTTTGGGGGCTGTCGCTGGCATCATCCGTAAATTTAAGCGTTCCGTTTCGAGTCCCGATGGCGGTAGGCGTAAAAGTGACGCTGATGGTGCAACTGGCACCGGCAGCCACCGAGCCGGCGCATGTGTTGGACTGGGCGAAGTCACCACCCACGCTGACGATGAGCGGAATCAGGGTTCCATTGCCCGTGTTCGTCAGCGTGACCGTCTGCGGGAGGCTGGTCGTTGAAACTGTTTGCCCGGCAAAGCTCAGGGTGGTGGGCGAGAGGCTGACTTCTGGCGCGAGTCCCGTACCGCTCAGCGTCACCGTTTGGGGGCTGTTGCTGGCGTAATCGGTGAATGTGAGTGTGCCGTTTTGGGGCCCGAGCACCGTGGGCTGGAAGCTGACCAAGACCGTGCAACTGGAGTTGGCGGGAATGGAGGGCAAACAATCATTGCTTTGCGTCCAGCCGCTCGAGATCGCCACGTTGCTTACGCTCAGCGCCACCGAACCGAGATTGGTGACGGTTACGGTTTGTGGAGCGCTGGAGGTCCCCACATTCTGACCGCCGTAGTTCAAGCTGTTGGTGGAAACACTGGCAGCGGACACGATTCCAGTGCCATTCAATGCCACGGTCTGGGGGCTGCCCTGGCCGGAATATGTGACGGTCAGAGCGCCGGTCCTGGTGCCGGTTGCTGTGGGCGTAAAAGTTACATAGATCGGACAGGTAGTGCCACCCGCCACCAGACCACCGCCGTAAGGGCAGGAATTGGCCGCGGCCACCTCAGCGAAGTCGCCGCTGGTGATAATGCTGGTGAGATTTAGCGAACCGCCGCTGATGTTGGACAACGTCACGATCTTTTCGGGAGATGTGATATTGGCCAACACGCTGCCGAAGTTAAGGCTAGCCGGAGACAATATCACCGGAGGAGGCGGTGACACTTCGGCCACAAAGGCCGTGCCGTAATCGGCGCCATTGGTCGCTTGGATCGGGTTAACGGTCGGAAAGTCGGGCGAATAAGTGTAGCCGCACAGGTAGGCGTTGCCTCCCGAGCCGACGGCGATGCCATTGCCCTCGTCGGCTTTGCTCCCGCCCAGGTAAGTTGAGTACACGAAGCCTGCGCCGGTCGTGTTCAGGCCAGCCAAAAAGGCAGTCCGGCCGCCTGCGGAGGTTGTGTTATTGCTCGCCTGGATGGGGTTGAAGGTGGGAAAGTCGCTCGAATAAGTCAACCCGGTCACGTAGGCGTTGCCGGCGGAGTCGACCGTGATAGCATTGCCCTGGTCTCCACCCAGACTACTGCCGCTGCCGCCCAAGTAGGTGGAATACGCGAGGGCTGAACCACCCGCGTTAAGTTTGGCCACAAAGGCAGTGCCATTACCACTACTGGTCACCTTGTTTTTGGCCTGCAAGGGGTTGACAGTGGGAAAGTCAGTCGATTGGGTCGCCCCGGTCACGTAGGCATTGCCAGAGGAATCGACTGCGATGCTAGAGCCGGTGTCAATGGAGCTGCCGCCCAAATACGTAGAGTAGACAAGAGCCGAGCCTGCGGCGTTCAGTTCGGCCACAAACACTGTGCTGTAGGGGGATGCGGAGTGTTTTGCCTGTAAGGGGTTGACGGTGGGAAAGTCGGACGAATAGGTGAAACCCGTTACGTAAGCGTCGCCTGAGGCGTCCACGGCGATGCCATTGCCTTGGTCCTGACCGCTTCCACCGAGGTAAGTGGAATACACGAAGGCTGAGCCGTTGGCGCCGATTTTGCACAGGAACGCGTCCCCGCCACCGCCATATCCCTGAATCGGGTTGAGCGTGGGAAAGTCCGTCGAGTTGGTGTATCCGGTCACGTAGGCATTGGCCGAGGAGTCGACGACGATGCCAGTGCCCCCATCTCCCACCGTCCCGCTCCCCCCGAGGTACGTAGAGTAGACAAGCGCCGAGCCGGTTGTGTTCAACTCGGCCACAAATCCGTCGCAGGTGCCCTTGAGGCTGGCCTGAAGCGGATTGACGGTCGGGAAGTCACTGGAACAGGTCGAACCCGTCAGATAAGCGTTGCCGGAGGAGTCGACGGCGATGGCACTGCCCTGATCTTTCACGCTGCCGCCCAGGTAAGTGGAATAGACTAGCGCCGAGCCGGCCGCGTTCAGTTCGGCCACGAAAGCAGTCATCGAACTGTTGGCCGGGTTCTTCTTGCTCGCCTGCAATGCGTTGACCGTGGGAAAATTATCCGATTGAGTCTGCCCTGTCACGTAGATGTTGCCGGAAGAGTCCACGGCGATCCCGTTTCCTTGGTCAAGGTAGTTGCCGCCCAGGAAGGTGGAATAGACCAGCACGGGGTCGATGACCAGTGGCCTGGTATGGTCGTAAGGGCCCAGTGCGAAATGGACGCGATTCAGTGCGTCTAGACTGAAGTGGCCCTCGAGCAATTGACGATTGACGATTGTCGATGGACGATTTCCGATTTTCGATTCTCGAATTTCGTCCTTTGCTCCTGACTCCTGACTCCTGAATCCTGAATCCTGAGTCCTGACTCCTGACTTCTGACTCCTGATTTCTGACTCCTTTTCTTGGTAGACGAGTGGCTTACGGAAACGGACCTCCCCGCCTTCGGTTAGTACCACCAAGCCGCCATCGCGGGCGATTCGTAGGCGCGACCCTTGGGGTCGCCCATGGGCGGGCCCAAGGCCTGCCCCTACGTCCAGAGCGATGGCCCCTGGGTCCGCGCCCGGCGCCACCACAAAGTCATATTCCAATTCTCCGCCCTGGTTGCCGTAATAAACCAAGTCGATGCCGGGATATACATTCCGGTACCTGACCTGGTCATAGGTCGGGACATTGGTTCGCCATTCCTTAGGGTCGTTGCCGAGGAAGTAGTTGACCTTGCCAGGCAGTTCATGGACGCCGGTAACGGTGGCATTTTGATTCGCATTGAGGAGCTTCAGCCGCAGAATGTTGTCCGCTGTCCCGCGTCCGCGGCCCCTGGTCCGTGGTCCGTTGTCCGTAGCCCATTGCAATCCGAGCACGGCACCGAAAGGGTATCCCGAATCCTGACTCCTGACTCCTGAATACTGCAGTTTCAGCACTGCCTCATCGCCGGTCAGAAACAAACCGTAACCACGCCCATGCGATAGGAACCTCACCGTCCTATCTGTTTGGCCTTGGTTGGGCTCAAAACTCAAAGGCGATTTGGCGTAGGACACCACAGGCCTTCCGGCCAGCACCGGACCCGCGCCGGGCTTTTGCGGTTGGAGAGCAACTTGCCTGCCCTGATGGAAATATCCCGTCCCTTTGACGTAGGGCCGAGCGTCGCTCGGCCTGGACTGAAGGGCATTCGCCCTTTCGAGAGCTTGCCACCCCGCCCAGAAAAACAGTATGAGGATGCATGATTCCCAGAGAGCTTTGCGATGCTTCATATAGGACACCTCAAGGATACCCTGCGGAGTGGCCCTGGAGATAGGCAGGAAGGTTGAAGATACAAGAAACCTCAGGACCTGGCGGCCAACAAGCCTGGCCCGAGAATGGAGGCCTCATGCAAGAAAGGAGAGACGTACGCGCCCTCTCAGGTAATTCGCTACGATCCGGCGATTAACTTGATTTAATACCATGGAATCTGAGTAGCGGTCAAGTAAGCGAAATGTCGAGAAAAAAGGTTGAAGTCTCTGGGTTCTTTCGGTACCCTGCATGCTCGACAATAGCTGGTTTGCTTTGTTGGAGGTTGTTGCCTATGAGAAAGCATGCCGTTCGGACTCTGCTCCTGGCTTTGTTCCTGGGGGTTGTCCAAGCAGTCGCTGAGCAGCCGAAAGTCCCCCGGTTGGACTTCACCGACCAGCATCTCGAGAACGGGCTGCGCGTGATCATTGCGCCTGACCATAGCGCGCCAGTCTTTGCTATCGCGGTCACGTATAACGTCGGGTCGCGCAATGAGCGCCCCGGCCGGACCGGCTTCGCTCACCTCTTCGAGCACATGATGTTCCAGGGTTCGGAGAATGTGGGCAAGGGCGAGCACTTCATTTTGATTTTAAACAATGGTGGTGGAATGAACGGCACGACCACTGAGGACCGCACGAACTATTTTGAGGAATTACCCAAAAACCAGTTGGACTTGGCCCTGTTCCTGGAGGCGGATCGCATGCGCTCGCTGGCGGTCAACCAGGCCAACGTGGACAATCAGCGTAATGCGGTTCAGGAGGAGCGCCGGCTAAGCATCGATAACCAGCCCTATGGCAAGGCTGAACTCGAGATCGACAACCTTTCCTACGACAACTTCGCCTACAAGCACTCCACCATTGGCTCGATGGCCGATCTCGACGCCGCCGGCGTCGATGATGTGAAGGATTTCTTCCGCATTTACTACGCTCCCAACAACGCCGTGGTGGCGCTGGTCGGAGACCTTGACCCGCGGGAGACCCTGGAGAAAGTTAAGAAGTATTTTGCCCCGATCCCCTCGCAGCCGGCGCCGCCGAAGGTCGACCTGACGGAACCTGAGCATTACGGTGAAAGACGCGAAGTGATCTACGACCCGCTGGCCCGCCTTCCGCAACTCCTGATCTCTTACCATATTCCTCCCGGAGACACCCCGGAGAACTTTCAGGTCCAGGTCTTGGCCAGTATTTTGGGCGGAGGCGGCTTTGGCGGCGGGGGCTTTGGTGGGGGCGGTTTTGGTGGCGGACAAAGTTCGCGTTTCTATCAGCACCTGGTGAAGGAGAAGCAACTGGCGGTTTCCATCCAGGTGCGACCGGAGGCACGGATTGGCCCCAGCTTGCTCGAGATCATCGCCACGCCGCGCCCGGGCGTAAAGCCGGAGGATCTCGAGAAGGCCATCTACGAGGAGATCGAGGCTGTACAGAAGGAGGGCGTCACCAACCAGGAGATTGAGAAGGCGCGGACCCAGTACTTGCGGGGCCAGATTCAGGGACGCCAGTCAGCGATGTCTACGGCCATAAGGCTGGGACAGTACGCTGTCTTTTTCAATGATCCTGACTTGATTAATACTAGCTTTGATAAATTCAACGCCGTTACTGAAGAGCAGGTTAAACAGGCCGCACAAAAATACTTGGTGACTTCCGCCCGGGCGGTGGTCACGACGCTGCCCACGAGAGCTGGGGCGAAATCGACGTCGGGCTGGTAAACGCGTTTTGCTCTCTCCTCAAACGAGAGGGTCGCACTTTCCCAAAACGAGAGAGTTTCTCTCTCCTCAAACGAGAGAGTTACACTCTCCCAAAACGAGAGAATTGCCCTCTCCCCTGGGGAGAGGGTGACCCGCGACGGCGCTTTCATCAGCCGTCGCGGGCCGGGTGAGGGGTCAGTTTCACGGCGGACACGGATCAGGCAGGCCGCGTCACGGCGACCAGGGGATGATAAGCGGCCCCCACGGATTGTAGGGTACAGGAGGAAGTTAATGAAGCGCAATGTATGGATTCTTTTCGTTGCATTTTGCCTGGCGAACCTTGGGGGCACAACTGCCCTAGCGCAGGGCCCCGGCGGGGAGAAAGGCACAGCGGTCTCGGAGGCGCAGCGGCTTAACCGTGCTCCTGTGAACAAGGAAGTCCTGCGCGTCAAGCTGCCGCGCCCGCGGGAGACGAAGCTCGCCAACGGCTTAACGGTCCTGGTGCTTGAGCAACACAGGTTGCCCACGGTGGCATTCACACTTTGGGTGAAGACTGGCGCTTTGGCTGACCCCAAGGACATGCCGGGTCTGGCCAAAGCCACGGCGGAAATGCTCCGTGAGGGTACCGCTCAACGGACCAGCGCGCAGCTCGCTGCCGACATCGATGGCCTCGGGGCAAGCCTTATGGCTACGGCTGAATTCGGCGCTAATACCTCCACAGTCAGCGCTTCCGGCCTTTCCCAGAGCACCGATCGCCTCCTCGAACTGATGAGTGACGTCGTCCTGAATCCGGCGTTTCCACCTGACGAGTTTGCCATATACCAGAGACGCCAACTGGCCCAGGTGGAGCAGATGCGATCGCGCTCGGCCTTCTTGGCCCAGGAACGCTTCCATAAAGTGCTCTATGGCGAGTTTGCCGCGTCCGTTGTCTCGGCCGCGCCCGAATCGCTCAAGGCGATGAGCGCGGCGCAACTCAAGGATTTCCACGATCGCTACTACGTTCCCAATAATGCCATCCTGGGTGTGGTCGGCGACGTCCAGTTCGACCAAGTGGTTTCGCTGATCCAGAAGTCATTCGGGAGCTGGAAAAACCGCGCCGTAAACCCGCCGGATCTTGGGAAAATACCGCCACCTGCGCCCGCGAAAATCACTCTCGTCGATCGTCCTGACTCGGTTCAGACTAACATTCTCGCCGGGAACTTTGCGGTGCGGCGCGCCGACCCGGATTTCATACCTTTAACGGTCATGAACCGCATTCTGGGCGGTGGCGCTAGCGCCCGGCTGTTTCTGAACCTGCGCGAAAAGCATGGATACACCTACGGCGCTTATAGTTCCTTCACATCTGATGTCTACCCGGGCGCCTGGAGGGCCAACACCGAAGTGCGCAATGCCGTTACCGATGGATCGCTGCATGAATTGATGGAGGAGTTCAGGCGGATTCGGACCGAGCCGGTGCCGGAGCCGGAACTCGACGAGGCTCGACGGTCCATTGTCGCGGGGTTCGCGCTCTCCCTGGAACAGCCCACCAGGTTGCTCGATTTCTGGATGACCGCCAATTACTTCCGCCTGCCGCAAGACTACTGGGACCGCTATCCCGAACAGATCGCGAAAGTGAGCCCTGCAATCGTCGAGCGGGTGGCAATGAAATACGTTGATCTTGACCACTTGCAGATTGTCTGCGTGGGCGATGGCAAGCAGATTGAGGAGACTTTGCAGAAGTATGGCTCGCTCGAAGTTTACGATGCCGACGGCAAGCGGCTCGAGTAGGGAACAGGGAATAGGGAACAGGGAACAGGGAGAAGGCGAGTCATCCTTTATAATTCAGCCTTTATCCTTTACCCTTTTTACAGCCCCTACTCGCCGATGACTTTAATGAGAACCCGTTTGCGACGTTGCCCGTCGAACTCGGCGTAATAGACCTGCTGCCAGGGGCCGAAGTCGAGCTTGCCGTTGGTGACCGGCACCACCACCTCGTGCCCGATCAGAAGATTCTTCAGGTGGGCGTCGCCATTGCTCTCGCCCGTGTGATGGTGACGATAATCGCGGCGGAAGGGCGCCAACTTCTCGAGCCACTCCTCGATGTCGGCGATCAGCCCGCTCTCCGCATCGTTCACATACACCCCAGCGGTTATGTGCATGGCCGACACAAGAATCAGGCCTTCCTTGATTTGCGACTTCTCCAGCGCCTTCTCTACTTCATCTGTGATGTTAATGAACTCACGTTGCTTCTTAGTGTTGAACCAAAGATATTCGGTGTGCGATTTCATGGCCGAGTATTGCCTCCGTGTCCTTTCCTAGTGCCTAGTCTAGTGCCTAGTGCCTAGTGCCTAGTGCCTTCCCCCTACCCGCCGACCTCATCAAATCTAACCGACCGTGTGTCTCGCTCCCTTCCCGTTGGCATGGTTAAGGGCTTGTAGAGTTCCGGCCGGCGGGTTTTGATCCATCGGCGGCCCGTGCTCTCGTCCAGGAGAGAAGCGTCCAGATCGGCAACCACCATATCGTCATCGGCCTTCCAAGTTTCCGCCAGGATGCGCCCGTAAGGATCGAGGATCATGGCATTGCCGGTGCGAACCTCGTCATCATCAACACCGACGCCATTACTGAATACTACGAAAAGTCCGTTGTCGTGCGCGCGCGAGGGAAGCCAACGCATTAGCCACGCTCGTCCCTTATCACCCCGGAATTCAGCCTCGATGGCCTCGGGATCGGTGTGCCGACTGTCCCACAGCCTGCGATCCACTCGGCCCATGAGATGAGGGTTCTTGGAAGTGACGCCACCTGTTTGGTGCGGCGCCAGGAGCAGCTCGGCTCCCTCCAAGGCGACGATGCGAACGTTTTCGTTGATGTTGACATCGTAGCAGATCAGTACGCCCACGCGGCAACCATGCGGATCGTCGAATACCGTGAATTCCGAACCGGGAATTATTTCGTCATGCTCGAAGGCGTGAATCTTGCGGTGGAGTCTCCACTCGCCGTTGGGCATGGCCACGACGTAGGTGTTGTGAAGCTTTCCCTGCGAGTCCACTTCCACCAGTCCGGCCCCGATAGTCATTCCAAATTCCTGCGCAAGACCCAAAAGCGCCTGGGAAGAGGAGCCCTGCGGAACGGGCTCGGCCAAGTCTTGCAACTGTTGGTGCGATAGATTTCGCAGAAACCAGTAACCCACAATGCAGCACTCGGGAAAGGCGATTATTTCCACCTTTTGCGCTGCTGCCGCCTCAACAAACCTCTGTATCTTGCCCAAGTTTGCCCTCTTATCCCCTGCTGCATGCTCGAATTGCACCGCGCCAACCCTGATGTCCCGCATTGATTTTCCTCTGTAACCTGAAATCTCGAATCTTAAATCTGGGATTTCATTTGCCCCTCGGCCGCACCGAGATAATATCGCAATTCGTTCCCTATCTAGCAAGCTTTTCGGTGATGCCCGTCCGCTGACGGGCGCCCGGAAACCATGAAATGTCATTCCGAGCGAAGCGAGGAATCTTGCTCTGCGCCGGGGGGACCGCGGAAGAAAAATCAGGGCGAGATTCCTCGCTCCGCTCGGAATGACGGCCAATTTCAGAGCAATCGCTCATGCCCGTCGGCTGACGGGTACCCAGGAAACATGAAAATGCTCCGATTCCCCCCCTTGATAAGGAGGGGTTAGGGGTGGTTGACGGGGGCGCCACCACCCCCCACCCCTCCTCCCGCGGAGGAGGGGAGTCATTTTCAGAGAGCTGCGGGATTCCTCTGAATGACACGCATAGCCGAGTTATCACACAGACTCCAAGGGGGGAAAGGGCTAGTCTTTCCCTCACACAATGGCCACCAATTGCAGCAGTCAAATCTCAATATTCACAGTTTACCATTCATAATTCAGAATTGCTTGTG
>Ga0187808_10000443_pt1 | contig 12714 bp, 8 predicted proteins | sample NC_wetland_sal_i_5_FD_132427 | JGI IMG/M metagenome (GOLD analysis project Ga0187808, IMG submission 132427) | Wetland sediment microbial communities from Neuse River Estuary, North Carolina, USA - ASW_3 | ecosystem: Environmental > Aquatic > Freshwater > Wetlands > Sediment | place: USA: North...
GATATGGTCGGCAACCTGGTCGCCATGGTGGCTACCGGGCGCCGCGCTGAATCGGGTGATCTGCATGCGGCGACGCGCATGGCCCGTCGGGCTCGCCCGGCGGCATGGCGGCCGGTGGCGCGCTGACCGGCGGCGTTGCGGCACCTGGTCCGCCTCCGGCGGTGGACGTATGATGTTCTGGCCGTGCGGTTGAGCCGGGCCCGCGGGGCCTAGGTGTGACGGTGCGGTTGGCGTCAACCTTGATGAGAAGCCTTGGGCTGGTGGCCACGCAGACGCTGACATTCCTGTTCGCCGATATCGAGGGTTCGGCCGCGATGGTGCGGCGGCTGGGGGACGCGAATGCGGCGGTGCGGGCCGATCATCACCGGCTGATCCGGGCGGGCCTGGTCACGTATGGCGGATAGCCCGGGGCCGCTGAATAACCTGCCGGCGCAGGTGTCGAGCTTCATCGGCCGGGAGGCGGAGCTGGCCGCGGCGCGCGCCCTGGTGGCCGGGTCGCGGCTGGTCACGCTGACCGGGACGGGCGGGGCGGGCAAGACCCGGCTCGGGCTGCGGGTGGCGGCCGGACTGGCTGATGGCGCCGGGGACGGGGTGTGGTTCGCCGATCTGGCCCCGCTGCGCGATCCGGACCTGGTCGCGGTGACCGTGGCTGACGTGCTGGGGGTGCGCCGGGAGTCGGCCCGCCCGCTGCTGGACACGCTGGTGGAGGCGGTGGGCGGGCGGAGCCTGCTGGTGCTGCTGGACAACTGCGAACACGTGATCGGGGCGTGCGCCAAGCTGGCCGACGCGCTGCTGCGGGGCTGCCCGAACCTGGCGCTGCTGGCGACCAGCCGCGAGCCGCTGGGCATCGGCGGGGAGCGGGTGTACCGGGTGCCGTCGATGGGCGTTCCGGCCGACGGTGATGACGCCGGGGCGATCCGGGCCAGCGAGGCAGTGCGGCTGCTGGCCGACCGGGCCGCCGCGCAGGGGGTGCCGCTGGGCGGGGACGAGGAGACCGCCGAGGTGGCCGGGCGGATCTGCCGGCGGCTGGACGGGATCCCGCTGGCCCTGGAGCTGGCCGCGGCCCGGCTGCGGGTGATGCCGGCGGTCGAGCTGGAGGCGCGGCTCGATGCGCGGTTCGCCCTGCTGACCGGCGGATCGCCGGCCGGGCTGCCACGGCAGCAGACGCTGCGGGCGATGGTGGAGTGGTCCTGGGAGCTGCTGAACCCAGGCGAACGGGCGGTGCTGGCCCGGCTGTCGGTGTTCGCCGGGGGGTTCGGCCTGGCTGCAGCCGAGGCGGTCGCCGCCGATCAGGAGGTGTCTCGGCGCGACGTGGCCGTGCTGCTGGGCGCGCTGGTGGACAAGAGCCTGGTGCAGTTCGGTGACACCGGTGCCGGTCCGGGGCGGTACCGGCTGCTGGAGACCATCCGGGTTTACGCGACCGGGCGGCTGGACGCGGAGGGCCCGGCGGCCACCGAGGCCGCCCGGACCGCGCATCGCGGCTACTACCTGGCGCTGGCCGAGGCGGCCGCCCCGCACATGGTGGCCGCGGGCCAGGCCGAGTGGCTGGACCGGCTGGATGCCGAGCTGGGCAACCTGCGGGCCGCGATCGCGTTCAGCTTGACCCAGCCCGACCCCGAACCGGGCCTGCGGCTGGCCGCCTCGCTGCGGGTGTACTGGCGGACCCGGGGGCACGCCGCCGAAGGCGCCGACGTGCTGCGGGCGCTCCTGGACGCGCCGGTCGCCCGCGCGGCGACGCTGCCGCGCGCCCGGGCGCTGGCCACGGCGGCCAACCTCCTCCAGCAGACGGGCGGTTACGCGACCGCCGGGGACTACTGCGAGGAGGCGCTGGCCATTGCCCGCGCCGCCGGCGATGACTACCTGGTCGCCGAACTGCTGTACGAGCGAGCCTGGGCCCTGGTGCGCCAGGGACAGCCCGGTGCCGCGCTGCCGCTGATTGAGCAAGGCCTGGGCCTGGCCGACCGGTTGGGGGAAGTCCACCTGACCGCCCGCCTGCTTTCCGCCCGGGGGTCCGCCACGAACGTTGAGGGGGACCCTGCGGGTGCGGCCCGCGATAATGCCGAGGCCCTGCGGCTGTTCCGCCAGGCCGGCGACCAGCTCCAGGCGGGGACGATGCTGTGCAACCTCAGCGACTATGAGCTGTGGACGGGCGACCTGGACGCCGCCCGCGGCCACCTGGCCGAGTCGCTGGACATCGCCCGCTCGCTCAACGCGCGCCACAGCGCCGTCATCGGGACGTTCAACCTGGGCCTGGCCGAGTACCTCGGCGGCTCGCCGGGCGCGGCAGAGGCCTTGTTCGCCGAATCGCTCGACCTGGCCCGGCGCATGGGGATGAAGCGGCATACCGCCTACGCGCTGATCGGCCTGGCCCTGGCCGGCCACGGCGGGGCCGACCCGGGCTCGTCGGCCCGGCTGCACGGCGCGGCCGACCAGGCCCTCGCGGCGCTGGGCCACACCCTCCAGCCGCTGGAAGCCCGGCTGGCCGGCCTGGACCGCGAGCGGCTGCGCGCCGCGATGGGCGACGGGGCATTCGAGGCCGAATACGCCGCGGGCCGCATCCTCGACCTAGCGCAGGTGCTGGGTGTGCTCGGGCGCACGGACGCAGCGGCCGGGCAAGTGTCGGCGGCGGTATCAGGTGAGGCCGTGTCGGTGCTGACGCCTCGCGAGCTGGACGTGCTGAAGCTGGTCGCGCAGGGCTTGAGCAACGCGGACATCGCCCGGCGGCTGGTGCTGAGCGAGCACACCGTCCACCGGCACCTGGCCAACATCCTCCGCAAGCTCGACCTCTCCTCGCGCGCGGCGGCCGCGGCCTGGGGCGTACGCACCGGGCTGGTCTGAGCATGGCCCGATCGGGCCATCTGCTGCGGCGACATGAAGTTGGCCCGTACGGGCGAGGCGATATCGCTGCGCTGCCGGATATCAATGGTTCGGTCTGACACGCGCATGGTTGGCGTGCCGCTTACCACCGGGCAGACGAGGCTCCGCCCGCAGCATGACCGGCCAGACCCACGAAAGGAACGTTTCCATGCCCGCCACCGCCGTTCGCCCAGGATCGACCGGCCCGGCCGAGCGCCACCCAGGCGGTCTTCACGTCGTGCATCTCGGCAGCCCGGCACTGCGGACCGCGGACGGCCACGACCGCGACGAGCGGCGCGCGAGCTGGCTCGAGCTGTTCTTCGACCTGGCCTTCGCCGGGGCCGTCGGCCAGCTCGCAGGCGCCTTCCAAGACCATCCCGGCCTGGCTGCCCTGGCTCGCTTCGTGCTGCTGTTCACCCCGATCTGGTGGCTCTGGGTGCAGCTCACCTTCTACGCCGACCGGCACGAGACCGAAGACGCAGCACACCGGATCTCCATCCTGACGGCGATCCTGCTATGCGTCGGCCTGGGCGCGAGCGCACCAAGGGCCCTGGTCGGCCATCCGGCAGGGTTCATCATCGCGTTCGCGTGCCTGCGCGGCCTGCAGTTGCTGCTATACGCGCGTGCCTGGCGGCACTTGCCCGCCACCAGGCCGCTGTACGGTTGCTACCTCGTCTGCTTCGGCGCCGGCGGCGCGCTGTGGCTCGCCTCCCTCGCAGTCGGCGGCTCCGCCCGTTATGCGTTCTGGGGAGCGGCATTGCTCACCGACGCTGTCGGCGCCCTGGCCATGCTGACGCCACCCCGCCGGGTGCCGCTGAACAGCGCGCACCTGGCCGACCGGTTCCAGCTCTTCGTCTTGATCGTGCTCGGCGAGTCGATGGCCCGGCTCATCAGCGCCGCGACCGCGCGTCCCTGGAGCCTGGCGCTTGCCATCGTGCTCACAGCGGCGCTTATCACGCTGGCCGCCCTGTGGTGGGCCTGGCTCACCGCCGCCGACCGCCGCGCGCTGGACAGCCCGGCGGCCATCGCCCGTTTCACTGCGCTCAATCTGCCGCTGGTGGCGGGCATTGCCGCGGCCAGCGCCGGCCTGCACCTCGCTATCCTCGCCGCCGACGGAGCGGGCACGATCCCGGCGGGCCCCAGGACCGCCCTCTACGGGGGGGTGAGCGTCTGCCTGCTGGCCAGCGTCCTCCTGCCGTCCACGCAGATGACCCGCCCGGCCAGGGCTGCCCGGCTGGCGACCGCCCTTGCCGCGATGGGCCTGGTCTTCATGGGGGCGATCGTCGAGCCGGTCTACCTGGTTCCCGCTCTGGCCGCTGTGCTCGTCCTCGGCCTAGCCGCCGAAGCGCGCCAGACAGCATCGGCCCATGATCACGCGGCATCCCTCCTGCCCTAACCAGATCTACCAGCCCTCAACTAAAGGAGCAGTCATGTCCGCTGTGCTGGCATCCCCGGCGACCACCGTGGTCACCCGTGCCGATCCCCGCTGCGACGACGTCCCGACGGCGCCGACGCCGGGATCGGTGTGGCAAGAGGCGGCAGGCACCATGATCGGCGACGAGCTGCTCGAGTGGCCTCCCGATATGCTCGCGCTGACCGAGGTGATCCTCCAGCGTTCGGAGGCGTACCGCTTCGCTCTGTCCCCGCCGGCCGGCTCAACCTGGCCACCCGCCGACTTTCCTGACTGGCCGGACGCGGTCACTGACGCGGCCCGCCGGTGGGGTGCCTGGGCCGACGACCGGAACGGAGCGATCCCGGGCCTCCTCGCCCGCGAGTGGGGGGTAGTCCGCGCGCGAGCCGGGATCCCGCTCGACGATCTCACGGAGGCCCGGGACTGGCGGCTGTGCGAGGCGTTGCTGACCTTGCACGCGATCGCAGACGAGGCGTGCGTTGGGCTCGGCGTCGCCCTCGACGCGGCCGGTGCCGATGGCTTGAGGTATCGGGCTCGCGGCCGGGAGCTGCTGGCCAGGACGGGATCCCTGGCTCGCATCCCGGCACACCTGGTCCGGGTGCTGCCCAAGGTCCGCACGCCGCCAACAGGGAGTTCGGTGCGTGCACTCTCGCGGTACGCCGCGGTACTGGTGCCCGGTGTCGAGGCCCGGTGGCACAAGGCACCCGCCCGCCGCCTTGGCCCGCAGCCTTGCGGTGAGGGGGTCAACTACCTGCTCCTGCCGTGGCCGCTGCGGGTACGAAGCTCAGACTTCCGCCCGGTGGCCGGGCCGCTGCAAAGGCTTGCTGGTGACCCCTTCGGCTTCTTCGAGTTCGTCCCGTCCGAGCGGCTCGATCTGGATCTCGTGGACCGGATGCTCGTCGCAGCCCAGGACGAGGCCGAGACCGTCGATGTCGTCGTCCTGCCGGAGAGCGCGGTCGAGCATGGCGAGATCGATGATCTGGAGGCACTCCTGGCCCGGCACGGAGTGAGCGGACTGATCACCGGGGTCCGTGAGCGTCCGGCACAGCCGGGGCAGTTCCCGCGCAACTGGGTGCATATCGGCGTGTTCTCCGGAGAGCACTGGGGGCACATCCGCCAGACCAAGCGCCACCGCTGGTCGCTCGATGACGCCCAGATCAGCCAATACCACCTGAGCGGCGCGTTGCACCCGCACATCCGCTGGTGGGAAGCGATAGAGGTGCCCCGCCGATCGGTCCAGTTCGTAGACCTCGGTAATGAGGTCACGCTGGCCTCACTGGTATGCGAAGACCTCGCCCAGTCCGACGAGGTAGCCAGCGTCATACGCGCCGTCGGCCCGATGATCGTCGTGATTCCCCTCCTCGACGGGCCACAGCTCAGTTCCCGGTGGGGAGCCCGGTATGCTGCGGTCTTGGCCGATGACCCCGGCTCGGCTGTGCTGACACTAACGTCTTTTGGCATGGCGCAGCGCTCCCGGCTCCCCGGGCAGAACCCGTCGCCTGTGGTCGCGCTGTGGAAAGGCCCCGGCCAGAAGACACGCGAGATCCCGCTCGACCCCGGCGCCCAGGGCATCCTGCTCTCGGCGAGCGCCCGTCACGCGGTCAGGCGCAGCTTCGACGGCCGCCGGCCCGGCCACAACGGCAGCGAGTTCTTCGACGTGACCGTCCACCAGATCCGGGCCTCTCGCGCAGGCATCGCGCCACCGTATTCACTGGCCGGCCCACCATCCGGGACGCTACTGGCGGCCGATGAACTCACGATCCTGACGTCATGGGCGGAAGTGTTGGCCGAGGCGCTGGCGGTCGCGCCCAAGCGTATCGATGCCCTGGCAGCCGATGCCCAGGCAGGCGCCCCCTGGCGAGCCGAACTGCGGATCTGTGAGCCATCCGCCTCGCTCCACCACGCCATCAGCGGAATATTCCGGGCCGCCCAAACGGCCGCCGCTGCAGCCGACGGCTCGCCACTGGATGCCGCTCTTCTCGCAGTCCACGGCAGTCAGCCGGGTCAGCCGCCCCTCGACAGGCTGGCCCGCGCAGCGCTGCGATCGACGCTCCAGCAGCGCCAGGCCCGGCAGGCGGACGAAGGTGGTGGCCCTCGCATCAGTTCCCTCCCTATGTGCCGAACGACGCGCGGAGGCCAGGGCAAGCCCGCGCCTCGTCGGCAGGCAAGCAAAGCACCGGGCCACCCCACCGCACATGTAAGGACGCTCCGTGCGGACGCCTAACTGACGTAGGTGCGGCCCGCGGAAACAAATCCTCGGCGATCTGGCGCCAGCCCGCGACCGGGGATCGGCCACGCCCGTGACCTGTGCTGTTTCATGCCCGGGCAGGACCGCAGCCCTGACCGGGACACCCTTGCCGCCAGGCCGTCGCTATCGCGGCGGCAGGTTCTCCTGTTCCCTGGCCAGCGTGCCGGCCGCCCGCTCCGGTAGCCTTGAGCCACCGCCAACAGGGAGGCCTCCTGATGCCGAAGGGGTACGTGATCTTCACCGAAGACATCCGCGACGAAGCGGGGATAGGCGTCTATGCACGACAGGCCATTCCGACGATCATGCAGGCGGGCGGCCGGGTCATCGTGGCGGACGACGCCCACGAGCTGATCGAGGGGTCCTGGCACGGTAAGCGGACCGTCATTCTCGAGTTCGACTCCGTGGAGGCCGCGCGGAACTGGTACAGGTCACCGGGATATCAAGGGGTCGTGGGTCTCCGCCACGCGGCCGCGGACACCAACGTAGTCATCGTCGCGGGCTTCGAGATGCCGACCGGCTGACCTGAACTCCCACCTGGTAGCTGGCGAGGGAACTCACGCAGAACTGGCTGCTCGGCGCTCGACCCCTTCGGCTGCCGCTACGCACCCCAGCCGCGAAATAATCGATCTGTTACTCATGACCACCCAGATGCCCAGCGCTACGGCCACTTTATGTAGCTGACGGGCCAGAGTGTCGGTAACTCCCACTGGTCAGCAACCTGGTCGGCGTGGTGACCGCCCGCTGTTGCGCCGAACTGTTACGTGGATACCCCATACCCAAGTTGTCTCCTCATCCGTGCCGTCGGTCGGCCTGGATCCCCTGGTCAGGCGCCGTTTCCGGTGAGCACCGGATCGAGCGGGAGCCGGGCAAGTTCTACGCGAGAGGCGACACCGAGTTTCGTGAAGACCTTGCCGAGGTGGTACTCGACGGTCCGGCTGCTGAGGAAGAGCTGCGAGGCGGCGTCTTTGTTGCTGGCACCGGCCGCCACCAGCCGGGCGACCCTGCGTTCCTGGGGCGTTAGCGCGTCCAGCGAGCTGAGGTCCCGCTTGCGGGCGGTCTCACCGGTCGCGCGCAATTCGCCGCGCGCCCGCTCGGCCCACAGCGGTGCGGAGACTCCCTCGAAGGTGTCAAGGGCGCTACGGAGCTGGATCCGTGCCTCGGTTATGCGGCGGTCGCGGCGCAGGCGCTCACCGTAGGCGAGCTGGGTTCGCGCCCGCTCGTACGGTGGTACCCGGTGGTCGTGGTGACCGAGCGCCTGGGCGAACAGGTCATCGGCCTGTGCCGCGTCCTCGGTCAAGACGGCGCGGCAGCGGACGAGCATTCCGTCTACCAGAGGGGTCCGGCTCACCGGAGCCCAGGCCGCAAACCGGTCAAGTGCCAACGCCGCCCGCTCCGGCTCGCCGAGGCGCAGTGCGGCGTCGATCACCCCCGGAGTTGCCAGCATCGCCTCGGGCGAGAACGGGCCGGCATCCATCTGCTCGTAGTGCTCGATCGCCCCGGCCGCATTACCCAGCTCCAGTTCGAGCTCGGCCAGCGCGAGGTTCGCCTCCCTGACCGCCCAGCCAAGGCCGGCCGCCAGGCCTTGGCGACGGGCCATCGCCGCGCAGTCCCGGCATTCCTGTTCCTTGCCCAGCAGAGCCGTGATCCAGGCATGGAGCGCGAGGTAGTTGGTCTCGTCGTTCGCGGAGCCAAGCTGGCGCACTATCTCCAGCCCTTCCGCGGAGGCGTCGAATCCGGCCTGTACACGGCCGGTACACATCTCACCGGCGGCGAGGAAGAACAACGCGAGCACCAGATCCGGTAGCGAGGCCTCCGCCCGGCGCTGGGCAACCAAGCGGGCGAACCTGTCCCGGGCTGACGAATAGTCAGCCAGCCACATCCCGGCCTGCCCGGCCATCATGGTCATCATCGGACTGACCGCACTGCCCGCCTCGATCTGAAACGCCGCGCCGAACCGCTCCGCGGCGAGCGGGGTATCGCCGTCACGCAGGGCGATTGCTCCATCGAGGAACGCGAACATAAATTCCCGGTCCGCTCCGCCGCCGCGAACCCGCTCGATCACCTCGCGGGCGTCGCTGATCCCCGCCGTCACCCACCCGCCGGCCGCCGCGGCCAAGACCATCCACGCGACCATCTCGAGCGCCCGGTCCGGCTTGTGTTCGGCCAGCGCGACAGCGGCGTTGCGCACCAGGTCGAATGCATGAACCGGTGGGCCCTGCCGCATGGAGACGGTGGCGCAGATGAGGTCGAGCTCGGCTACATCGACCTGGTCGGCCGTCAGTGGCCGCGCACGCTCGACGAGTGTGAGCGCCGCATCCGAGAATCCCGCCGCGAGCGACGTCTGCGCGGCATACAAGAGCCGGCGGGCCTTGCGCGGAGCGTACTGACTGAGCTCGGCGGCGCGCTCGTACGCCGCGGCGGCGGTGGCAGGCGCGCCGCGGGCCACCGCCTCTGCCCCCGCCGTTTCCAGCTCGGCGGCGATCGATTCATCGGCACGGTCTGCCGCCAGGGCCCGATGCCAGGCGCTGCGGACGGGATCCTCGACCGCCGCAGCCAGCGCCTGGTGGGCGGCCCGGCGCTCGCCGCGCGTGGCGGAATGGTAGACCGCCGAGCGCACAAGAGGGTGACGGAACACCACGGCACCGTCCACCTGCACCAGGCCCGCCGTCTCCGCTGCCTCGAACGCAGATGCCGACAAGCCGCACCGCTCGAGCGCGTCCAGGTCACCGCCTTCCTCCGCCGCGGCGACGAGTAGCACGTGCCGGGCGTCTGCCGGGAGGTGTGCCACCCGGACGCGGAACGATTCCTCGACCGCATCCTTTGACCGGAGCGGGCCCGCGATTGGCTCCGCTCCTTGCAGCTGGCGGGTCGTAAGGCTGGCCGGCAGCTCCAGCAGCGCCAGCGGGTTGCCGCGCGCGGCGCGCACGAGCATGGTCACGATCTCGGTCGCCGCGGGGCCTTTGAGCCGGGATTCAAGCAGCGTTTGAGCTGACCCCTCGTCCATGCCGTCGAGTTCGAGCTCGGGGAGCCCGGCGGCCTCGAACCTCTGGCCTCTCCGCTGTCTTGAGGCCATCAGGAGCGCAACTGGCTCAGCCTCGAGTCGGCGGGCGGCGAACGCGAGCGCCTCCTGGGAGGGCCGGTCGAGCCAGTGCGCGTCGTCAATCAAGCACAGTACGGACCCGTACTCGCACACCTCGGCTAGCAGGCTGAGCAGTCCGAGTGAGACAAGGTAGGGGCTCTGGACCGGGTCAAAGCTCAGGCCGAACGCGCCCCGCAGCGCTGCCTCCTGCGGTGGGGGAAGCCGGTCCAGCAGTCCCAGGTATGGCCGCAACAGCTGTTGCAGGCCTGCAAACGGGAACTCGTGCTCGGCTTGGATCCCTGCGCAGCGCAACACGGTCATATCCCCGGCGCTGCGTTCCGCATAGTCGAGGAGCGTCGTCTTCCCGATCCCGGGCTCGCCGCGGAGCACCAGCACGGCGCTGCGCCCGCCCCGGGCCGTCTGCAGCAGCTCATCGACGACACGCTGCTCAGCTTCGCGCCCCAGCAGCATAAAGCCGATGGTAGGTCGGTACCGGCGCCGTGACTAGGGATGGTACCGGTAGATCCCCGGATACGACCGCAAGGCGTCCAGCCTTAGCGTCACCTCATCGACGCCCGCATCGAGCGCGGCCAGGACAACACCAGGAGGCATGAAATGATCAGGAGTAGCGAGAGGCTGGGGACGAAGGCGCGGATATTCGCGGCCGGCGCTGTTGCGTTTGCTGCAGTGAGCCTGGCCGCATGCGCGGCACCCAGCGGAGCACCGGCCGCGGCGCCAACGAAGACCGTAACCCAGACCGCGTCGGCTAGCCAGGCAGCCGCAGTGAGCAGCTCGACAGCAGCCCCCAGCGGGCCTGCGAAGGGGTCCAACGGCACAGCGGACACGTCATCGACGGGCAAGCTGCCGGAATACCAGCCGTCAACGGTGGTGAGCAAGTCGATGTATTCGACTGTGCTCACGTCGCCCGACCCGGTGGGCGAGATCGCCGCGTTCTACCAGAAGGCTCTGGACACCGGTGGATGGCATGTGGTGTCTACGTCGATGGGGCCCTACCACGCGAGTTTCGTTGCGTACCTCAGCAACGAGGGCGCGAGCATCTCGGTCTATTCGAGCGGGCGCGGATCCGGCATCTCGATCAGCACGCACCCCAGGTGACGGCGTAGCAGCTGGCGGGCTTCGCGGCTCGCACGGAGCAGGACGGATGGGAGTCGGCTATGGCTCGCTGGACCGCTGAGAACCGCAAGTGGTGGATTCTCGCGACAATGACCGGAGCGCTGTCGATGATCCTCCTCGATGAGACCGTGGTCAGCGTTGCGCTGCCCGCTATCCAGCGCGATCTTCACATGTCGCAGACAGGCCTGCAATGGGTCGTCAACGGCTACCTGCTCGCTCTGGCCTCGTGTGTCGCGGTCGGCGGGCGCCTCGGCGAGGTGCTCGGCCAGGCGCGGATGTTCCGGCTGGGAGCACTCGTGTTCGTGACAGCATCGGCGGGCTGCGGGCTGGCCCAGTCACAGGCATGGATTATCGCCGCCCGTGCGGTACAGGGGATCGGAGCGGCGGCGATGCTCCCGGCTACGGGGGGCGATTGTCATCAATGCGTTCCATGTGCGCGAGCGAGGGCGCGCCATGGGCATCTACGCCGGGTGTTCCATGATCTCTCTCGCCCTCGGCCCGCTGCTCGGCGGCCTGCTCACACAGGAGCTCAGCTGGCGTGCGGTGTTCTGGGTGAACCTTCCGCTGGGGCTGTCGATGCTCGCGCTCGCGGCCGTCACGCTGCCAGCCGATGAGCCCGAGCGTGGCGCCCGGATGGACTGGTGCGGCGCTCTCACGCTCGTGCCCGGCCTGGTGATGATCATCCTGGCCCTGATGCAGTCCCAGCAGTGGGGCTGGCACTCGACCGCAACGCTCGCTCTGCTCGCCGGGGGTGCTGTGCTGATCGCCGCCTTCGCGCTCGCCGAGCTCCGGCGGCGCTGGCCGCTGGTGCAACTGGCGCTGTTCCGCAGCCGAAACTTCTCGGCCGACAACGCCGTGCTCGGACTGGTGCATTTCGCGCTCACCGGGCTGACCGTGTTCGGGGCGATCTATGTGCAGGAACTGCTCGGCTTCAGGCCGATCGCGGCGGGCCTGTCATTGCTGCCGGTGATGGTTCCACTGCTGCTTGTCTCCCCGCTGGCCGGGCGGATCTACGACCGCGCCGGTCCCCGTGCGCTCGTATCCGCCGGGGCGGCCCTGCTCGGTGTCGGCCTGCTCTGGACCGCCGCGCTGCTCGGCACACTCACCTACGCGTGGCTGCTGCCCGCCTACGTGCTCACCGGGATCGGTATCGCGCTGGTGATGACGCCTGCATTGACCGACGCCATGAACGCCGCACCCGCCGCGCAACGCGGCCAGGCGCAGGGCGTCACGCAGACCCTGCGCCAGGTAGGCGGAACGGTCGGGCTGGCGGTCATGGGCACCACGGTGGCGATCGTGCAGCACGGTCGGCTGGCCGGCTTCGCCCGCAGCGCCGCGGTGAGCGCGCCTGATCGCGCGCACTTCACCGCGGCAGTCGCGGCGGCGCAGGGCGACCCCGCCATGCTCAAGGGGCTGCCTCCCGAGACGCTCACCGCGCTCAGGGAATCCCTGCTCTCGGGCATCAGCAGCGCACTTTACATCGGCGGCGGCGTGGTGCTCGCCGGCGCGGTGCTGGCGTGGGCGCTGCTCCGGCACGTGCCCGCGGTGGATGCATCACCGCCCCGGACCCTCGCGCATGACCGGGTTGGCGCGGCGTTGCCCTGACCAGACATCATCGGGTCGGCCTGGTAGGGGCGAGGGCCGGGCGGTCCATACCCGCACGCCGGCGGGTTCCAGCGTGGTTTGCACGACGTCGGCCAGCTCTTCGCGGATGGTGTCCAGGTCGACCGCGTCCTTGAGCCGGGCCGCGAACGCGGCCACGGTCTGGTCAGCGTCGTACCGGTCGCGGTTGAACCGCCGGTCAGCCGCGTGCTGTCAGCGGCTGCAAGGCGGCCGCGCGCCATCTGCCGGTCAGTCTGATTCGGCCAGACGTCCCGGCCAAGGCACGCCCGGACATGTCTCTTCCTTTCTGCGCAGCCATCCCGGTGGCGCACCGTCACGGTGTGACGATCGCGAACCCGGGATCGGGGGTATCAACGAGGCCGA
>Ga0187808_10000444_pt1 | contig 12692 bp, 9 predicted proteins | sample NC_wetland_sal_i_5_FD_132427 | JGI IMG/M metagenome (GOLD analysis project Ga0187808, IMG submission 132427) | Wetland sediment microbial communities from Neuse River Estuary, North Carolina, USA - ASW_3 | ecosystem: Environmental > Aquatic > Freshwater > Wetlands > Sediment | place: USA: North...
AATTCGTCCACGGCGTGCGCAACCTGGCCGATTTCCTCGGTGGTGTAGACCGCCAGCGGCGTGGGGACCGGCTCGGCGCCGGCCCGGATTCGGGTGATCTCGTCCTCGAGGTCGGTGTGGGCGACCTTCAGCGCGCCGTCGCGCAGCACGCGCAGTGGCCGGACCAGCGCACGCGCCACCAGCAGCACGATGCCCAGCGCGATCACGATGGCAGCCAGCATCAGCCCGGTGTCGCGCATCGCGGCATCGCGCCGAGCGGCGGCCTGGGCGTGCACCGATTTGGTCACCGTGGCGGTGGCGTCATTGATGACCTGTTCGGCGATGCCGTCGGTGGTCTGTATCGATTGCAGCAGTTCGGAGTTGTCGACGAGCGCACTGGCCGGATCGGACATGATCGCCATCCGGGTCACCATTTGCTGCTGCAGCGTCTTGGCTTCGGGCGAGCTGACGCCGAGCACCTCGCTCATCCCGAACAGCGTCGATGGTTCGGTGCCGGCCAGGGTGATCATCGAGGTGCGCAATTCCGGCTCGGGAAGGTCGGCGCCGAGGGTCACCAGGATCTCCTGCATCGTCATCTGGCCGCGCGCCCCGACCGCTCGGCTCAGGCCCTGCGCCTGGGCTCTGATCTGCTCGCTGTCGACGCGCACCGATGCGTTGATCACATCCTCGGCCGTCAGCAGGATCGGCGCGTAGGTGGTCACCCGGTCTCGCAAACTGATGCCGTTGGCAAACACCTTGTCCAATAGCGCCTGACCGCCGTTGAGTAAGGTGCTCACCCCCGATCGAACGTCTGGGATCACGTCGGTGTCCGCCAGTCGCGTCTGCAGCTCGTACTTGCGCGCCTCGTAGTTCTTCCTGGCCCCTTCGACGTCGCGTCCGGTGGAGCTGGCCAGCAACGCGACGTCCAGCGCCGACATGTATTTGGTGATCGCCGGTATCACGTCGGCGCGGGCGGCGGCCTGCCGTAGACTGCGGGCGCTGGCCATCGCACCCTCGACACGTAACCCGCCGAAAACCGTCGCCAGCACCAGCGGTACCAGCACAATCGCCAGGACTTTCGACCCTACCGGCCAGTTGCTCAGCGCCCAGGTCCGCGGGCGTTTGGCCGGCGCTGCGGCGGCGGGGACGTTCGAGACGCCGGGTGGAACCGCCGCGCCCGGAGGTGCCGGGCGGGCGAACATGGTCACTGGACCCCGGCCGCGCGAACGGCCGCACCGCTGAGTTTTAGCGCTCGGAGAAACGAGAGACTCATGAGACTTCCTGCTTTATTCCGCCCGCGCCAGGCGGAGGGACGCGAGAGGTAAGACGCCTGGCAACCCTGCGAGTATGACAGCCCGCGGTCGCAGTCACCACTGCCGTTCCGGGCGGGCAGCTTTAGCAAACAAAGTCAGCGCTACATCCGTCACGCCCATGGCGGCAAAAAGTGGGGATCAGACCTTCCAAGCACTCGCATGCCGGGAGGATGCCGTGTTGTGTTCAAACTGATGTTGGTTTCTCCCCGCATCGCCCCCAACACGGGCAACGCCATCAGGACCGCGGCGGCCACCGGCTGCGAGCTGCATCTGGTCGAGCCACTGGGCTTCGACCTGTCCGAACCCAAGCTGCGACGGGCCGGGCTGGACTATCACGACCTGGCGTCGGTCACCGTCCATGCGTCGCTGAGGGCCGCGTGGGATGCGCTGTCGCCGGCGCGGGTGGTCGCGTTCACCGCGCACGCGACCACGTTGTTCGCCGATGTCGGGTACCAGGCCGGCGACGTGCTGATGTTCGGGCCGGAGCCCACCGGTCTGGACGCCGCCACCCTGGCCGACGCCCACATCACCCAGCAGGTGCGCATTCCCATGCTGGCAGGCAGGCGTTCGCTGAACCTCGCCAACGCCGCGGCGATCGCCGTCTACGAGGCCTGGCGACAGCACGGCTATCCCGGGGCCGTCTAGCCGGGAGCGCGTTACCACGTGTTCCAGTGCGTCAGGTGATCGGCGGGCAGCCGCTTGGCCGGCCGGAAGTCGGTGCCTTTGGTGTAGGCGATCGGAAACAGCCCGCCCTGGCTGTACTGGTCGTAGGGAATGCCGAGCACTTCGGCCGCCTTCTTCTCGCCGTCGCCGAGCAGGTGCAGCGTGGTCCAGCAGGAGCCCAGTCCGCGGGAGCGCAGCGCCAGGCAGAAACTCCAGACCGCCGGAAACAGCGACGCCCAGAACGACACCCCGCCCAACGGCTGCTTGTCTTCCCGACCGTAAATGCAGGCAATCATCAGGACCGGCGCTTCGTGCATGTGCTCGGCGAGATAGGTCGCCGAATCGCGGACCAGGCCCATCCGTTCACCGCGAGTGTCACCCTGGGGGTATTCGGGTGAGGGTGAGCTGAGGTAGCCCCGGGCGTGGGACAGGTAGATGTCGCCGATCGCCTTCTTCTTTTCGGCGTCCTCGACGAACACCCATTGCCAGCCCTGCGAGTTGGAACCGGTCGGGGCCTGCAGCGCCAGTTCGAGGCATTCCATCAGCACGTCACGGCCCACCGGCTTGTCGAAGTCGAGGCGTTTGCGGACCGATCGGGTGGTGGTGAGGACTTCGTCGACGGACAGGTTCAGGGTCATAGGGGGAGGTTACATTCGGCGTTATGAGCGTCGAACTGACACAAGAGGTTTCCAGCAGGCTGACGTCCGACCACTGCGGGTGGCTGACGACCGTCGCCAAATCGGGACAGCCGGTGCCGCGGCTGGTCTGGTTTTACTTCGACGGCGCCGATCTGCGGGTGTACTCGATGCCGCAGGCGGCCAAGGTGGCCCACATCAAGGCGCATCCGCAGGTGAGCCTGAACCTGGATTCCGACGGCGACGGCGGCGGGATCATCGTCGTAGGCGGGGTCGCGATGGTGGACGCCACCGACATCGACTGCCGCACCGACGAACCGTACTGGGCCAAGTACCGCGATGACGCGGCGAAATTCGGCCTGACCGAGGCGATGGCGGATTACAGCACTCGGCTGAAGATCACCCCTACCAAGGTGTGGACCACCCCGACGGGTTAGGAGTCGAGGTCGGTCGAGATCGAGACGGCGCGCCAGTTCTCGATGTCGGCGAGCAGTTCGTTGGTCTTGGCCTCGACCGCCTTGACGCAATCGCTGCCCAGCAGCAGGTGCAGCGGCGGCTCGGCCGCTGACGCGATGTCGACGATGGCCGCGGCGGCTTTGATCGGGTCGCCGGGCTGCTCGTGGTTGACGTCGACGGCGCGGGCGCGCACGGCGCCGGCGGTGGATTCGTAGTCCGCGATGACGGTCTCTTCGGTGCCCAGGCTGGAGGCGTCGAGGAAGTCGGTGCGGAAGTAGCCGGGCTCGACGATGGTGACGTTGATCCCCAACGGCGTCACTTCTTTGGCCAGCGCTTCGCTGAACCCTTCCACCGCGAACTTGGTCGAGCAGTAGATGCCCCAGCCGGCCGAACCGAGCAGTCCCCCGACGGAGCTCAGGTTGATGATGTGGCCGCAGCGTTGGCGGCGCATGACTGGCAGCACGGACCGCTGCACGTTCAGGGTGCCGAACACGTTGACCTCGTACACAACGCGGACCGAGGCGTCGGAGGCCTCCTCGACGGCCGCGAGCAGGCCGCGGCCTGCGTTGTTCACCACCACGTCGATGCGACCAAATGCATCGAGTCCGGCCTGAACCGCCTTTTCCACCTGGGCGGCATCGGTGACGTCCAGGTCCACGGCGAGCAGGGCGTCACCTGCGTCGGGAAACTCGGCGAGGACCTGCCCGGCGCGGCGCGCGGTCGCGACCACGCGATCGCCCTGACTCAGGATCTTGCGTGCGATCTCAAGGCCGAAACCACGAGACGCTCCGGTGAGAAACCAAACCTTTTCCGACACTTCTCCTCTTTCTTCTCTGCCAGGCGACTGCCCCGAGGTCAGGTTCCGGGCGGGGCCGGCGGCCCGGGCGGAATCGCCCCGTTGCAGCCACCAGGCGGTGGCGGGCCCGGGAGAGGTTCGTCGCCGCCGACGCAGTCGTAGTAGAACTGGGGGCCGGCTATCCAGGTTTTCATCCACTGGTGCCAAAACGACCCGTCGGGGTACTTGTCGCCGTCGCAGACGGCCAAATTGCCGTAACCCCATCGACCACCCGGGCAGTAGCCCTTCGTCATGTCGGGCTGGTGCGGGTCAGGCGGATCAGCGCTGGCAACCGCAGTAGAAAGAACAAGCGCCGCAGCACAACCCAATATCGCAGCACCATGGCGAGTAAGCCTGAATTTCATTTCAACTCCCGTAAGACATTGAATCAATACAGCTATTCCAAGCGATGATCAGAGCTTGTGGATTAGGCGCGGCGATGAGGCGATAGTTTACGACGCGGCGGATCGGCGCAGACCCGATCGGCGCGAAATCGGCCCCGGCATTCTGCGCACGTTCGCGACGGGATTTCTAGCGGAAATCGCGGGACTTCGAACCGACCGTCAGGCTGATGCGGCCCATTCGCTCGGCCACGACGGTGATCGCGCCGCTGGCGTTTTGGACCTGACCGCGGATCAGTAGCGCCGGCGCCGTGTGCGCCAGCTTGCGGTGCCGCGCCCACACCCCCGGCGTACAGAGCACGTTGACCATCCCGGTCTCGTCCTCGAGGTTGATGAACGTCACCCCCTGTGCCGTGGCGGGTCGCTGCCGATGGGTCACCGCGCCGGCGATCAGCACACGGTCGCCGTCGGGCACCGATCCCAGCGCGTCGGCCGGCAGCACCCCCATCGCATCCAGGTCCGCCCGCAGGAACTGCGTCGGATAGCTGTCCGGGGAGATGCCGGTGGCCCACACGTCGGCGGCGGCCAGCTCCAGCTCACTCATCCCCGGCAACGCCGGGATGTGCGACGACGAGCCCACCCCGGGTAACCGGTCCGGCCGTTGGGTGGCCGCGGCCCCGGCCGCCCACAGCCCCTCACGCCGGGACATCCCAAAGCACCCCAGCGCCCCGGCGGTCGCCAGCGCTTCGGTCTGCGGCACAGAGAGCCGCAGCCGGGCGGTCATGTCCAGCAGAGAGGCGAACGGGCCGTTGGCATTTCGCTCCTCGACCAGCTTCTCGGCCAGCTCGTCGCCGATATGGCGGACCGCGCCCAGACCGAGACGGACGGCGTTCCCCGCATCTTCCAAAGTGGCGTGCGCCAGGCTGGCGTTGACGCACGGGCCGTGCACCAGCACGCCGTGCCTGCGCGCGTCGGCCACCAGCGACTGTGGCGAATAGAAACCCATCGGCTGCGCGCGCAGCAGGGCGGCGCAGAACGCCGCCGGGTGGTGCAGCTTGAACCACGACGAGTAGAACACCAGCGACGCGAAGGACAGCGCGTGGCTTTCGGGGAAGCCGAAATTAGCGAATGCCTCCAGCTTTTCGTAGGTCCGGTCGATCACCTCGTCGGTGGCGCCGTGCAGCGTGCGCATGCCGTGGTAGAACCGGCCGCGCAGCCGTCGCATCCGTTCGGTGGAACGTTTGGATCCCATGGCGCGCCGGAGCTGGTCGGCCTCGGCTGCCGAAAAGCCGGCGCAGTCGACCGCGAGCTGCATCAGTTGCTCCTGAAAAAGCGGAACTCCCAGTGTCTTTCGCAATGCCGGCTCCATCGACGGGTGGTCGTAGACGACAGGGTCGATGCCGTTGCGCCGCCGGATGTAGGGGTGCACCGACCCGCCCTGGATGGGCCCGGGTCGGATCAGCGCGACCTCCACCACCAGGTCGTAGAACACCCGCGGCCGCAGGCGCGGCAGGGTGGCCATCTGCGCCCGCGACTCCACCTGGAACACGCCGACCGAATCGGCGCGCGCCAGCATCTCGTACACCGCCGGCTCGGAGAGGTCGAGCCTGGCCAGGTCCACCTCGATGCCCTTGTGCTCGGCCACCAGGTCTTTCGCGTAGTGCAGTGCCGAGAGCATGCCCAGCCCGAGCAGGTCGAATTTCACCAAACCGATTGCCGCACAGTCGTCTTTGTCCCACTGCAAGACACTGCGGTTCGCCATGCGCGCCCACTCCACCGGGCACACGTCGGCGATCGGGCGGTCGCAGATCACCATCCCGCCGGAATGAATGCCCATGTGCCGCGGCAGATTCCGGATCTGGGCGGCCAGGTCGATCACCTGCGGCGGGATGTCCTCGATCTCGGGCGAGTCGGGCAGGCCGTTCCAGTGGCTGATCTGCTTGCTCCACGCGTCCTGCTGGCCCTGCGAGAAACCCAGGGCGCGGGCCATGTCACGCACCGCGATTCGTCCCCTGTAGGTGATGACATTGGCGACCTGGGCGGCGTAGTCACGGCCGTATTTGTCGTAGACATACTGGATGACCTTTTCGCGCTGGTCCGATTCGATGTCCATGTCGATGTCGGGCGGTCCGTCGCGGGCCGGCGACAAGAAGCGCTCGAACAACAACTCGTTGGCCACCGGATCGACGGCGGTGACGCCCAGGGCATAACAGACCGCGGAGTTGGCCGCCGATCCCCTGCCCTGACACAGGATGTTGTTGTCCCGGCAGAACCGGGCGATATCGTGCACCACCAGGAAATAGCCCGGAAAGCTCAGTTGTGCAATAACTTTCAGCTCGTGCTCGATCTGCGCGTACGCTCGTGGCGCCTGCTCGGCCGATCCGTAGCGGTCGCGCGCGCCCGCCATGACCAGCCGTCGCAGCCAGCTGTCCTCAGTGTGCCCGTCGGGCACGTCGAACGGCGGCAGCTGCGGCGCGATCAGCGCCAGCCCGAAGGCGCACTGCTCGCCGAGCTCGGCGGCGGCGGTCACCACCTCGGGCCGCTGCGCGAACAGCCGGGCCATCTCCTCGCCGGACCGCAGGTGCGACCCGCCCAGCGGGGCCAGCCACCCGGTGGCAGCGTCCAGGGACTGCCGGGCCCGGATCGCGCCCATCGCCATGGCCAGCCGTCCGCGTGACGGATGCGCGAAATGCGCTGCGGTAGTGGCGACGACGCCCACACCGAACCGCGGCGCCAGCCCGGCCAGCGCGGCGTTGCGTTCGTCGTCGAGCGGCTGGCCATGATGGGTCAACTCAATGCTGACCCGGTCGCCGGAGAACCGGTCCACCAGATCGGCCAGCGCCCGTTCCGCAGCCTCCGGACCGCCATCGGAAAGCGCTTGACGCACACTGCCTTTACGGCATCCGGTCAGGATGTGCCAGTGCCCGCCGGCCGCCTCGGTCAGCGCATCGAGGTCGTATTGCGGCTTGCCCTTCTCGCTGCCGGCCAGATGTGCGGCGGCCAGCTGCCGCGACAGCCGCCGATAGCCTTCCGGGCCGCGGGCCAGTACCAGCAAATGCGGGCCGGGCGGGTCCGGCTGCTCGGTGCGGGCTGTCGGTCCTGGCGAGGACCCCAAAGACAGCTCGGCGCCGAACACGCTAGGCACGTCAAGCTCCGCGGCGGCTTCGGCGAACCGCACCGCGCCGTACAAGCCGTTGTGGTCGGTCAGCGCCAGCGCACGCAGGTCCAGCCGGGCGGCCTCTTCGACCAGCTCCTCCGGCGTGCTGGCGCCGTCAAGGAAGCTGTACGCCGAATGCGCATGCAGCTCGGCATACGCGACGGACGACCGGACCACCGGCTCCCCATCGGGCGGCTCATACCTCCCGCGCTTGCGCGACAAGGGGACATCATCGGGAGGCTCGACCCTTGAGCCGGGGGTCGGCGCACCGGAACGGCGCGGCTTGCCGTCGAGCACCCGCTCCATTTCCGCCCAACTCGGCGGCCCGTTGAACCACCCCACGTTCTACAGTTTATCGAATGTATGTTCGATAGGAAATGGGGGCCGAACGAGTCTCCGTGAATCTTTAGAACGGCCTGAAGACAATTTGCGAAAGGCACCGCCCAGCGGACTATCGCCGCAGTTAAACACATATTTAACTACAAAACATATTCTTAACCTGGCAGGCCTACCGTCGCGAGGTCGACCGACGGATACTGGTACAACTCATGGAAATGACGTTCGGGGACGGATCATGGCACAACTGACGGCACTGGACGCCGGCTTTCTCAAAGCTCAAGTTCCAGATCGGCAGACCAGCCTGGCACTCGCCGCGGTCGCCATCATCGACGGCACCGTCCCCGACTACGATCTGCTCAAAACGATGCTGGCAGAACGGATTAAGGCGATACCGCGATGCGCGCAAGTGCTACGGACGCACCCATTCGATGTCGATGCCCAGGAGTGGACCGACTATCCGGAATTCGACCTCACCCACCATGTGCGACGGGTAGCCCTGCCGCGACCGGGCGACGACGGCGAATTGTTCCGGGCCATCACCCATGCCCTGGAGCGTCCCCTGGACCTGGACCGTCCGCTGTGGGAGTGCTGGGTCATCGAGGGCCTGAAACACAACCAGTGGGCGATCTTGATGAAGGTTCACCACTGTATGGCCGACGGCATCTCGGCGGCCCATATCCTCACCCGACTCTGCGACGACGCCGACAGCGACACGTTCGCTAATCAAGTTGGCGTCAAACAGGTTTCGGAGTCACACAGCCAAACGCGGAATTGGGCCGACTCATTGTTGCGGGTTTCTGCCGGCACAGTCGCAAGGGCAGCGGAAGCCACCGCCGCCGCGATCTGGGGCAGCGCGCGGACGTCGCCGGTCCGCCCGGCCAAAATCATGCGGCGATACAGCACGGTACGAGTTCCCATTGCCGCCGTCGACGATGTGTGCCGCAAGTTCGGCGTGACCGCCAACGACGTTGCGCTCGCCGCGATCACCGAGGGCTGCCGCACCGTCCTGCTGCACCGGGGCGAACAACCGCGCCCGGACTCGTTGCGCACCCTGGAGAAAATCGGCAATCGCATCTCGGTCATGCTGCCGTATCTCCCTGTAGAACACAGCGACCCGGTTCAGCGACTGCGGACGGTGCACAACCGGTTGAAAGCCAAGCAGAGCGACCAGCCCAAATCCAGCAGCATCTTGGAATCAGCGATCAACTGCATGCCATTCATGTTGTGCGCCAAGGCACTCCAAACTCTGCTGACTCGACTGCCCGAACCTGGCATCGTGACACTGGCGACCAATGGGCCCGGGCCACGACACCGGTTAGGCCTGATGGGCAAGAAGGTGGATAGCCTGCTGCCCATCCCCCCAACCGCGCTGCAGCTGAGCACCGGAGTCGCGGTGCTCAGCTATGGCGATGAGCTGGTTTTCGGGATCACCGCCGGCTACGACGACGCACGTGAGCTCGAACTGCTCGCGGGCGGTATCGACCGGGGGATGGCACATCTGGTGGCGCTCAGCCAAGACTCCGTGCTGCTATTCAGCAAAGACCGCCGCAAGGGCTCGTCCCGCGCGCTTTCCAGCGGCGCGCGACGACGCCGGGCGCCCGCGCCGACCGCACGAGCGCGACGCTAGCCGGTTTCAGCCTCATCGACGGGCCTCATTGACCACCGTGAGAAGGTTGGTCGTGCACAAGTTGGGGCCGGTCATCATCGACCCGCGCCGCCACGACGCGGTGCTGTTCGCCCTCGACGCGGTGGTGACCGACACCGCGTTCGAGTTCACGTTGACGCTGGTCCGGCAACTGGAAGAGATCGGTGTCCGCACCGCCGTTTTTTCGTCGCACCGCAGCTGTCAGGACGTGCTGACCGCGGCCGGAATCGGCGATCTGTTTTCCGTGCGCGTCGACGGCCCGGTGACCGCGACCACACTGGTTGAGCTGGCCGATCGACTGGCGGCGCGGCCGGGCCGGTGTGTGGTCGTCGCGACTGACGCCGGCGGCGTTGCGGCCGGGCGCGACGGTGGGTTCGCGCTCGTGGTAGGTGTCGACCGGACGGGGCACCGCGACGCACTGCGCCACAGTGGCGCCGACACGGTAGTCTCCGACTTGCGCGAGGTCAGCGTGCGAACCGGAGACCAGCGGATGTCCCGGCTGCCCGATGCGTTGCAGGCCCTCGGCCTGATCGACGGCCTCGCCGCCCGACGACCGGTAGTGTTCTTCGACTTCGACGGCACGCTGTCAGACATCGTGAATGATCCCGGCGGGGCCAGGCTCGCCCCGGGTGCGGCTGAGGCACTGCAGAAGTTGGCCGCGCGTTGCCCGGTCGCGGTGCTGTCCGGCCGGGACCTCGCCGACGTGACCAAGCGTGTCGGCCTGCCCGGCATCTGGTATGCCGGCAGCCATGGTTTCGAGCTAACCGCACCCGACGGAACACATCACCAAAACGACGCCGCCGCGGCAACCATACCGGTGCTGGAAGAGGTGGCCGCGCAACTGCGCGACCAACTCGCATCGATTCCGGGTGTTGTCGTGGAGCACAAGCGGTTTGGCGTTGCGGTGCACTACCGCAACGCCGCGCGTGACCGCGTCGGCGAAGTGGCCGCAGCCGTGCACGCAGCGGGCCGGCGCCACGCGCTTCGGGTGACGACGGGCCGCGAGGTCATCGAGCTGCGACCAGATATCGACTGGGACAAGGGCAAAACGCTTCGCTGGGTGATCGATCACCTGCGCGCACCCGGCGCTCATGCCGGCTCGGGTCCCCTGGTGCCGATCTATCTCGGCGACGACATCACCGACGAGGACGCGTTCGACGCGGTGCGCCAGGACGGCGTTCCGATCGTGGTGCGCCACAGCGATGACGGTGACCGCGCCACCGCCGCGCTGTTCGCGCTGGACAGTCCCGCACGGGTCAGCGAGTTCATCGATCGATTGGCACGTCAGCTCGCCCAGGGCGCGGGCGCGGCCGGCGGGACCGAGCGTTAGGACGGTGTGCGATCAGCAAGCTCGGCTTCTGGAGCGTCGTCCTGCTCGGCATAAATGGAATCATCGGGGCGGGCATCTTCCTGACCCCGGGCGAGGTGATCAGGCTCGCTGGACCATACGCGCCACTCGCCTACATTTTGGCCGGCCTCTTCGCGGGCGTCATGGCGATCGTCTTCGCCACGGCAGCCAGATATGTCAAAACCAATGGTGCGTCCTATGCCTACACGACCGCCGCATTCGGGGAACGGATCGGCATCTACGTCGGTGTCACCCATGCGATCACCGCCTCGATCGCATGGGGAGTCCTGGCATCGCTCTTCGCCTCAACCCTATTGGAGGTGCTCTTCCCCGACGAGGCCTGGGCCGCAGCCACCGAGCTATTCAGCATCAAGACGTTGACGTTTCTCCTCTTTACCGGAGTGCTCCTGGCGATAAACCTGTTCGGCAACCGGGTGGTCAGATGGGCGAACGGAATCTCAACCCTGGGTAAGGTTTTCGCGCTTTCGTTGTTCATTGCCGGTGGGCTGTGGATTGTCGTCACCCATCACGTGAACAATTACGCAACGTCGGCGTCGGCCGTCGAGGTCGGGAAGAGCACTGTCGCGAGCTTGACACTTGCCACCATCGCCGCGTTGTACGCGTTCACCGGTTTCGAATCGATCGCCAATGCCGCCGAGGAAATGGACACGCCGGATGAGACCCTGCCGAGAGCCATACCCGTGGCGATCTTGGGTGTCGGCACCATCTATGTGCTCGCCGTAGTGGTTGCAATGTTGCTCGGCGCGGAGAAGGTCGCGGCGTCGCACTACACCGTGCAACTTGCCGCGGCAATCGGAAGCGACACGTTCCGGACGGTTATCATTGCCGGAGCCTTGGTCTCGATGTTCGGTATCAACGTGGCCGCGTCGTTCGGTGCCCCGCGGCTGTGGACCGCACTGTCCGACCGTGGGGTCCTGCCGATCCGCTTGTCGAGCAAGAACCGATACGGCGTGCCGATGCTCGCTTTCGGAATCACCGCGTCGTTAGCGCTCGCATTCCCGCTGGCGCTTCGCTTCGACAGCCTGAACCTCACTGGCCTTGCGGTGATCGCGCGGTTCATCCAGTTCATCATCGTGCCAATCGCTCTCATGGCATTGGCGCTCGATCGCACGCAAAAGCACACGGCGGTGAAGCGAAATGTGTTCACCGACAAGGTATTACCGATCGTCGCGGTCGCGCTCTCAGTAGCGCTGGCCGTGTCCTTCGACTACCGGACCATCTTCCTCACGCCGCATGGCGGCGCCAATTACTTCTCGATCGTTTTGGTCGTGATCACGTTCGTCGTCGTACCGGCGATAGCCTATCTGCACTACTACCTTCGGCCACAACGGATGTCAGGCCACTAACCCAGGTATTCCACCGCACCGTCGTCGAGCACCACCCGCGCGTCGCCATTGGAGGCGCCCTCGGCGCCTGCCACCTCGGTGCGAAACACCGCCTTGCCCGGTTCGGTTCGCCAGATCAGCGTGCTCAACGTCTCGCCGGGAAATACCGGCGAAGTGAACCGTGCCGCGATCGAGGTGACGTTGGCGGCGACACCCTTGCCAAGCTCGGCAACCAGCGCGCGACCCGACACGCCGTAGGTGCATAGCCCGTGCAGGATCGGCTTGGGGAACCCGGCCATCTCCTTGGCGAACCAGGGGTCACTGTGCAACGGGTTGCGGTCACCGGAGAGCCGATAGATCAGCGCTTGATCCTCGCGGGTAGGCAGGTCGATCCGGGCGTCGGGTTCGCGGTCCGGAAATTCCGGTGCGACCGGTCGCTCGCCGGGCACTCCCCCGAACCCGCCCGCCTGGCGGATGACAGCGGTGCTCAGCGTTTCCGCGACGAGTTCACCCGTTTTCGGATCAGTGCCGCGGGCGCGCAGCATGACGATCGCGTTCTTTCCCTCGCCCTTGTCCTGGATGTCGGCGACCTCGGTGACCACCGACAGCTTTCCTGAAGCCGGCAGCGGCGCATG
>Ga0187808_10000445_pt1 | contig 12692 bp, 10 predicted proteins | sample NC_wetland_sal_i_5_FD_132427 | JGI IMG/M metagenome (GOLD analysis project Ga0187808, IMG submission 132427) | Wetland sediment microbial communities from Neuse River Estuary, North Carolina, USA - ASW_3 | ecosystem: Environmental > Aquatic > Freshwater > Wetlands > Sediment | place: USA: North...
CCTTCAGCCAGCGCCCTGCCCACCTGATGGCGCGACGAATGCGCGGCCAGCAAGCTGGTCCCGCCGAGCGGGAAAAGCGGCAGCAAGCTGCCGCACTCCAGAGCTTCGCAGATGCGGACTGTCATGCCGCACATTGCGGCGTGAGGAGGAACGCATGTTGCGCCCCCTTCAAGGAGCCCACTCCAACAATCTGCCCGGCCACATTGATGGCGACGGCATTTAGTAACTCCCAACCCGAATTATAACAAACTCATCAATATGCTATGGGCCGCCTTGGAGGATTGGCAAGCGGTGGTAAAAGAAGGACCGCAGACTCTCTGGAGAACGAGAGTCTGCGCTACCCATAAATTGCAGTCGTTAGCCGGCTAGAGGTGAATCGGTGGAGCCAGCCTCAGTGGTGGTGTTCTCGCGGATCACGCCAACCTGGTCAGTGTAGTAATAGTTGTTCCCGGTCTTCCCCACCTCGTTAGGAGCGGCGAGGACCGTGTATGCGTAAATCCTCCCTGACGAATCAGCGCCACCCGGCGAATAGGTGAAGGTATAACCGCTCTTGGAACTCTCCATGGCGGTGGGTGAGCCTCCTGAAAGGATACTGTCAATTAAACCTGCGCCACTGGGGACAGGGTTCGTTCCGGTGCTCGGTGGGCCCAGGTAACCCAAGGTTGCACTGTAGCCGCTGTACGTAGAAATGTAAGTAGCCTCCGCCGTGTTGATTACGTGGAGAGATCCCACGGCTGAAGCTTGATTGGCAGCGACCCGCGAGCGCAACAGGTTGGGGATGGCGATGGCCGCGATAGTCAAAATGACTGCAACAACGATCAGCAACTCAATGAGTGAAAAACCTGGTGGATCTTTCTTCATTGATCAACCTTATTCCACGGCCCTAACTAGCTGACATTCCTCTTGCTAAAGCACTTTTCCCGCCACCAGGCGGCTTTATAGGTTTTTTCTTCACAAATATCCGTTGTGTTTTCAAAGTGTTAGCGAACCCTGTGGGGCAGGGGCAAAATTCCCGGTCAAAAAAGCGCCGGGTTCGCCAATTTCCGTCGAGAGGGTATGACAGAATCTGTCAAGCGGTGTAGTATGTTCCACCCAGAGGTGAAACGAGAATGAATAAGGTACAAATAAAGTTCACAGATTACTTTGCCCAGACGATCCAGCGCATGCGAGAAGACGGACTACTGCTGGTGAGCACGAGCACGGACGGAAAACCAAACGTCATGACTATCGGCTGGGGAACGATGGGATGCATCTGGTCGCGCCCTGTCTTCATCGTGCTCGTGAGGCCCTCGCGCTACACTTATAGCCGGCTCGAGCAAGTCAACGATTTCACGGTGAATGTGCCTCCGAAAGAAATCCCGGCGGCCGTGAGCCATTGCGGGTCGGTTTCAGGGAAACATCACGACAAGTTTGCAGAGGCGCAACTGACGCCCATTCCCAGCCGTGAGGTGCGCTCACCCATTATCAAAGAGTGTGTGGTGCACTACGAGTGCCGGACGCTGCATCGTAACGACCTGGTTGCCGAGGCGCTGACGCAGGCGGTGCGCGAGGAATTCTATCCCAGTCAAGATTTTCATCGCGTCTATTTCGGGGAGATCGTGGCTGCTTATGCCGATGAGAATGCCGGCACGCGCTTAAGCGTCGAGCAAACAGGCCCTGGCAAGTCGCTCCGGTAGGCTCGGAACGGCAGGCTAGAGGCTAGGAATTGGGGATGTCATTCCGAGCGAAGCGAGGAACCTCGCTCTGGTCTTTGTTCCACGTGTCTTTAGGCCACCTTGAGGTCCGATGCGCCTCAGCACAGAGGGAGATTCCTCGCTCCGCTCGGAATGACATCGTGTTCTACGGGATGGCAGAAGTAACGCCGCGGAGGGCTGACCTTGCTCGCCGATGTCCAAAGTCCGGGCGGAGCGGGGCGCTTCCGCAACAGCGGGCGAGACGCCCGCGCTACTTGAGATGCCCGCGCTGCTCGGGCAGGAGGAGAATCAATGCGCATCATTTTCCGCACCATGCTTCTGATTGCTTTAGTCGTTTCGGTTTCGGGTTCTCTGGCAGGCCAGTTACCGCAGGAGGCGGTGGATCGCATCGACGCCATTGCGAGCAAGGCATTGGCTGATACCGGGGCGCCTAGCGTCTCGATTGCAATCGTGAAAGACGACAAGATCGCCTATGCTAAGGCCTACGGCAACGCGCGCCTGGAGCCGGCCACTCCCGCTCAACCGGATATGCGATACTGTATCGGCTCGGTCAGCAAGCAATTCCTGGCAGGCGCAATCCTGCTGCTTGTTCAGGATGGCAAGCTCTCGCTCGATGATCGTGTGGCGCGTTTCTTACCCTCGTTGAGGCGCGCGAGCGACATCACGATTCGCCAACTCCTTTCACATACCTCCGGCTACCAGGATTACTATCCGTTGGATTACGTAGCTCCCTTCATGCAGCAACCCGTAACCGCGGGGGGCATTCTCGAACGCTGGGCAATGAAGGCGCTCGACTTCGACCCAGGGACCGAGTGGCAGTACAGCAATACCAACTACGTAGTGGCAGGGCGCATTCTCGAGAAAGTGACGGGCATGCCGCTGATGGCCTTTCTGGAGAGCCGCATTTTCCGCCCGCTGGGCATGCAAAGCCCCGTAGATTTAGACGTGCATCCTCTGTCCAGTCCCGACGCTGCGGGCTACACACGCTTCGGCCTGGGGCCGCCGCACGCGGTTCCGCCGGAAGCGCCGGGCTGGCTATACGCAGCGGGGGAGTTGGCGATGACGGCGCGCGATCTGGCGTTATGGGATCAGTCTTTGATGGAGGGCAGGCTGCTGAAGGCCGCCTCACTCGAAGAGATGATTAAGCCAGTTCGACTTAAGAATGGCGCACCCACATACTACGGACTGGGAGTAGGCATCTCGGACGCCTCGGGACATCCGAGGCTGTCGCACGGCGGCGCGGTGTCAGGCTTCGTCAGTGACAACGTAGTGTGGCTCGACCAAGGCATTGCCGTCGTCGCTTTGACGAATCTCGACGGATCAGACGCTCCCCGCTCCATCGTCAGCCAGATTGGGACATGGCTGGTGGGGGAAAAACTGGATCCGCAAGCTGCTCGCCCGCTCGAGCAAGCACGCCAAATCTTCCTCGACCTGCAGCAAGGGAAGATCGACCGCTCGATATTGAACTCCGATGCTGATGCGTACTTCACCGCTCAAGTGCTGGCCGATGCCGCCTCGAGCCTGAAGCCACTCGGAACGCCGGCAAGCTTCGAGCAAACCAGCTTCGGGCTGCGGGGTGGCATGATGTATCGAAGTTTCCGCATCGGGTTTGCGTCTGGAAAATCCGTCCACTTGTCCACGTTTTCCACGCCAGACGGAAAATTGGCGCAGTACCTCATACAGTGATAGAGGGAATTGCCATGAAAATAAGAAACTAGCCCTCTCCCCCTTGGGGGAGAGGGTGGCCCGCGACGGCGCCTTCACCAGCCGGCGCGGGTCGGGTGAGGGGGTCTTGGTCCCCTATTCTCATGGCAGCGAGGAATTTCGCTCTGCTTCGGGGCAGACCGAATACGAAAGCTCAGGGCGAGATTCCTCGCGGAGTTTACCCTGAGCACCCCGAGCGAGATCCTTCGCTGCGCTCAGGATGACAGCGAAGGGCTCGGAATGACTGGGCATTTTCAAAGCAGCTAGCATAAACAGCGTTGGTCTATTAACGCGTGAGGGCGGCCAATTCGTTGGCGCGCCGGATCACCTCGCCGCGGTCCATCTTTTTGTATCTTTCTGGCAGGAGGCTCTTGCTGGTGCATTCCAAAACGGCCACCAGATTCTGGAGCTCAATTTCAGTAGGGTATGAAGGAGGGACAAAGTCCTCCAAGGCAGCTTTCAAGTCGTCCACATCCACCGCAAGGTCATTCTCCAGCGCCCTTTTCATGCGGGCCCGGACCAGGACCGCCTCGATGTCAGCGCCGGACAACGTTCCGGCATGCTCGAGGAAAGATTTTTCAACTTCCAAGGAACGGATTTCAATGCCGGTTTTCTTTTGCATGGCGCGCAAGAGTGCCAGGCGCTCTTCATCCGTGTCAGGGTAAAAGAGCGCTATGTGCTCCTCGGCGCGCCCCTGTCGTTTAAGATCAACAGGCAGCAAATCGGGCCGGCAGGTCAGGAGAAACCAGATAACCTTTCCACGCAACTCGGTGTTGCCCATGAACTGGGCAATCTGCGCGAATACCCGGTTCGATACTCCGCTGTCGCCGGAACTCGAGCGATCGCCTAACTGCGCATCCGCCTCGTCCACGATCACGGCAATCGGGCTCATGGCTTGGAGCAGGTTGAGCACCCTCTCGAGGTTTCCTTCGGTGACACCCTGCCACATGCTGCGAAAGTTCTTCAGGATGACAGCGGGAATTCCAACCTCGCCCGCGAAGCAAGTGGTCAGAAAGGTCTTCCCGGTACCCACGGGTCCGCAGATGACATAGCCCATGGGGAGGACGTCGGTTCTTCCGGCACGAATCGCGGCCGCCGCGTTCTGCAGCTTCTTCTTGGCCTGGTCGTTTCCAGCCACCAGCGAGAGGTCGAAACGGCTCTGAATGAATTCCAGCAATCCCCCCGATTCCGCCTCGATCAATTCCTTTTTCCGCTTGGTAAGGAATTTGAGCGTCAAGGGTTGACTATTCTGCACCGCGTGGGAGATCAGAGTCTGCAGTTGCACGCGCTTCAGGCCTGCCGTCAGCTTGGCCAGCGTAGCGTCAGTCACTTCCGAACCGGAAGGTAGTGGCGTGCCGGCCAACTGCGACCGGATGAACTCAAGCCGATCAGCTTCGTCAGGCAAAGGAATGCCAATAGAAGCCACCGCAGGGTTTTGGACAATTCCCTGGTTCAAGTCAGTCTGATTTTCTGCAATCAGGCAAAGGGTGACATCCGCCTTCAAGAACGCAGGATTCAGCGCCCAACGCTTCAATATGACCAAGGCATTGCGGTCCTCAGCCGGCATCCCGGAGACGCCGCCCGCGGGGGCGATAGTCTCGGCGTAATCTATAATGAGCGCGACCTTTTTGCCCTCCGCGATGCGCAAGCGCAGGTAGTTATCCAGCAGATTGAGCACGCCATCAGGGTTGCGGGGTAGGCCGGCGGCGTAATTGGTGCCGTGGAAGCTGTCATAGCCGGATAAGGCACGGAGGAAATCAGCTTGAGCCTCGGGCTGGGCGAAGGCAAGGCCGCCGCCGCGATCGTAGCTCAAGATCAGATCGCGTTGAGGGAAAAGGGCCTCATTGAGGAAGCGCGGCAGGCTGAGAAACTGAGTCGCGCCAGCGCGTTTCACCGCTACATAGTCGCGCACGTTGCCGTAAAGTACGAACATGGCAAGGGTGCGGGAATAGTATTTTTCTGAGAGCTCCCGCGCCCAGGCGGGGAGCGCTTCAAATTGTGCGGTAATGGGAGTTGGTGTGGTGGCCATATTTAAGACTTCACCCAAGCCTGTCATTCCGAACGCGCGAGTTGGGTATGGAACCGGAACTCGAAACCGATGAATCGGCCGGCAGAGGGGGCAGCGTTTCTTCCACACCCGGCACGGCCATCGAGAAGACAGCCTCCACCTGCCGCACGGTCTCCTCGGTCTGCTCGACGTCGCGGACCAGGTTATCCAGTTGATCGCTCACCTGCTGCGGGTCGCGCATGGTCACGGACTGGTCGTTGATCAATTGTAATACGTCCTCAATCGCCGAGCATTGCGCCTGCACCACCTTTTGGTTGTCGTGGACCTTCTGGTATTTTTCCAGCCGTTTGCCCAGGATTTCGATTCGCTTGCGATTGATCTCCTGCACTTCGGGAGGATCGGAACTCAGGGCGCGCTGCAATTTGGCCAAATTCTGCTTGATGGGGTCTGGGTCGGTGGTCTGCAAGTACTCGCTATGCTGGAAGTCAGCGTAAAGCAACCGCAGGTAGGCCTCGAGCAGCCCCTGAAGTCTCTGTTCCATTTGCTCCAGGAACATCTGCGAGGTAGACGACAAGCGGCTGTAGTTGGCGCGAATGCCGGCGCACAAGGAGTCCAGGGCGGCATAGCGAGTGCGCAGTTCCGGCGGCATTTCATTGAACATGGTGCCGAGCTTCATCTCGAGCTGGCGCTTTTGCTCGGCATACTTCCAAGAGCGCACCAGCCGTCGGAAGGCGCTGCTGCGCGGCGCCAGGCTCAGATAAATCATCTCCAGGCCGGCTGCCAGCACCAGGGGCAGCCCGGTCCCCGAAAGCAGCGCGAATAGGGCCGCACCCGCGAGTCCGATCCAGTTGTACTGCCATTTCAGCGCGGCCTTCACCAGGTCGGACTGCTGTAAGCCAAGCTCGTCCGCCTGGCGCTTGACCATCCCTTCCAACATCGAACCGGCTTTTGCGGCCGTGCCCTGCTGGGGAGTTTTCTCCTCCGCCATCAAACACCCACCCGCACATGGCCCGTCCCCGGAGCGCGTCGGAGGCACGCCAGCACGTAATCCTGAAGATCGTGAAACTCTTTCGTCTGCTTCATCGCCGGATCTCGAGGACGACCGAGCGCCACCGGAACGTCCTCTACTATTGTACCGGGGCGGGCGCTAAGTATAAAGATTCGGTCAGCCAGATAGACCGCTTCTTCCACGTCATGGGTCACAAACAGCACGGCGCATGCGGTCTCATCCCAGATGCGCAATAACAGGGCTTGCATGTCGCCGCGTGTCTGGGCATCCAGCGCGCCAAACGGCTCGTCCATCAAAATCACCTCGGGCCGGACCGCCAGAGTGCGTGCGATGGCAACTCGCTGCTGCATTCCGCCCGAGAGCCGGTCCGGGTAGGATTTCTCGAATCCCGAAAGGCCCACTGCTTCCACCAGCTTCGCCACGGTCTCTTTCTTTTGCGCCGCCGGCGCGCCTTGAATCGTCAGCCCGTAGGCAATGTTGTCTGCAACGTTCAGCCACGGAAAGGAGGTGTATTTCTGAAACACCATGCCCCGGTCTCGACCAGGCCCTTCCACCGGCTTGCCGTTCACCTCCACCTTCCCGCTGTCAGGAAAATCCAGCCCGGCAATCAATCGCAGAATGGTGGATTTGCCGCAACCGGAGGGGCCGAGCAGGACCCGGAATTCCCCCAGATCCCGGCCCTCAGGAGAGTATGCCTCTTCCACTTCAAGGCTCACATCGCGCAAAGCCTCGATTTGTTCGCCCCCGGGGCCCAGGAAAGTTCGGCAGACTTTATCCAGGTGGACCTTCACGTTAGGCATCGTAACTCCAAGTAGGCAGTCGGCAGTAAGCAGTCGGCAGTCGGCCATCAGCGGGGCTCGATCCCAATTCGGCGGTCGCTAGTCGGCAGTCGGCCGTCAGCGGGTCGATCCCCATTCGGCGGTCGCCAGTCGGCAACTGGCAGTCAGCAGTGGACGGGCTTCATTTAGCTCGGCGCGAATTTGGCCGGATCCTTCATCATGGTGCTTAACATTCTGCCAAGTTCGCCGCCACACTCCGCGAGGACCGCCGGATTTGACTGGTCATCGAATACCGTTCATCCTGGGGGAAAGTTTTAGTCTCTTTGAAAATCTGCATCGCAAGCCGGTAAGCCAATTGATAAACCCTCAAGTCCCGAAAGCCACCAGCCGCCGCCATTTTTCTCTCACTCCCGCTCCCAACCGCCCGCTGTCGACTGCTTGCAGCCGACTGCCGACCGCCTACTGCCTACTGCCGACCGCCTATTGCTTACTGCCGGCCGCCGACCGGCCACTGTTCTTCGCCGTGGCCCCCGCGCCCACTGCTGCAAGATGCTCCGTGGCGGGGCGCGAAACCTGACGCCACGGAAATAGACGATGTTCCAGAAACGTCAAAAACCACCGGAATATGAAGGCCGCAAATCCGATGGCAATGATGCCTGCATAGACCCTCTCGAAGTCCAGCACTTTACGCGCGGCCTCGACCATGTAGCCCACACCCCGGCGGGCGTTGACCATCTCGGCCAGAATAACGTATGTCCAGCCGATATCGTAGAGGATCCTGAATGACCCGAAGATGCCAGGGAAGGAGGCGCGGAACATCAGCCAGAGCACCTGGCGACGGTTGGCGCCCAGCGTGTAGGCCGTCTCAATCAGGCTGTCGTCTACCCGGTCCGCCTCTTCGACTACTACCGCCAGAAGGTAAAAGAACATTCCAAACCAGAGGAAGGCTACCTTCATGGTTTCTTCCATGCCAAACAGGGCAATAAAGGCCGGCAAGAAAGCGGTGATTGGCATGGCGCGCATGGGCGCTGCCACCGGGTTGATCAAATGATGGACCCAGCGGAAACTGGCCATCAATACCCCCAGAGGGATGGCGATGCACGCACACCAGAAGAAGGCCTGGGCAATACGCCACCAACTCTGCACGACATTGCCCAGCAGATTGTAATCCACCCACAGGCGCCCGAAGGCCTGGATGACTCCGGCCGGTTTGGGTAGTGCAAAAGGTGGGAGAATGTCCCAGTGAGTCAGGACAAACCATGCGAGGACGATCAGACCCCAGCTCAGAAAAGCTAGAGCCATCTTTGCGCGGGGCGAAACGTCACGACGTATTTGAAAAAACTTGGCCACTAACGAGGTTCCAGCCCTCGCTCCCCATTGGGGGAGAGGGGGAAAGTATAAACTCAAGTGGGGCCGCGTTATGCCCCCGGGTTCGGATACACTTTGATGTCCGTGCGGCGATTCTTCTCTCGGCCTTCCGGCGTATCGTTGGTATCCATAGGCTTGTCGGGACCATTGCCGGTTGTGCGCATGCGGCTCGCGGGATAGCCGTACTTTTCTATCAAATAGTGCTTCACAGCCTCGGCACGATCCCTGGAAAGCGCCATGTTGTGCTCTCTCGAGCCGGTGGAGTCGGTGTTCCCCTCGATGTCGACGACCGTGTTCTCATAGGCTCGCATGAATTCGGCGATCTCATCCACAACGGCGCGGGAATCCAGGCTCATATTCGCCGAGTTGGTTTCGAAATAGATGGACCGGTGCTGGGTGGCGATGGGTACGGCGCCCTTCGCCGGCGCCTTGTACTCGATGGGCGCCTCGGTGGAAGTGGTCGAGAATTTTCCACTCAAGGCTTCGATGTAACGCCGATCCACGGAGGATTCCGGATCGGCAATGTGCTTGATCAAGCGTTCCTCCCGGTACATGTCTTGCGCCATCTTGAAGATGTTCGCGTAGTCGGACTGAGAGTTAGGCGAACCAAAGAAAGAGACATTGTCGGCGTAATCGGACAACCTTACCCCGCCTAGCATGGTTTTGGCCAGGTCAGTGGGAATGTTGAAATCCTTGATGGTGCCGATCAACGTGTAAGCGCGCGTGGGCTGCGCCTTGATGAACTCCACGCCTTCAAGCCACCCCTGAGCAAAGTTGATGACCGTCTGGGGATTTTGGGCCGCAAAGCGGTCGCTGACCACCAGGATGTCCGCAATCAGCCGGTTGGCCACGTGAGTGTCATAGATTTTCTTGGCCCCGGGGCGCTTGGTCACCGCATCGGTCATATCAGGGTCCCACGCCACGGCCGCATCCACTTTCTGCTGCGCGAAAAGTGTGGCGGGCTCGATGCCATCTTTGGTGTGCACGGCTTTGGCAAAAATCTCATTCTGCTGCTCGGTGCTCAAGCCTGAGCCTTTCAGCCCGTTCCATAGCAGGAAGTGCGAGGGAGTATAAGGAGCGAAGGCCACCACCTGCCCGGCCAGGTCTTCAAGGCTGTTGATGCCCTGTTTCCCGATCAGTCCGTCCGCGCCGCGCGACCAGTCCACCATGTAAAAGGCGTGTGCCCCGAAGCCCTTCTCCTGAAACTGCCCGAAATCCTTTGCCCAAACGTCGGCTGTGGTGAGCATCACATCAACGTTGTTGGTGGCCAGCGCGGCCGCGCCCTCCGTCCAGTCATCAATGATCTTGAATGAGACCTTGAGCCCCTTCTTGTCGTAAATGGAGTCGGGCGCAGTATCCAGCCCGCCATTCGCTACCAGCCCAGCCGCACATCCTACCCAGATGTTGACGCGAACTCGCACCTCGTTGGACTGCGCCGTGCTGGAAGTTGGCAATGCCAGTGGCTTCGACGTGTCCACCGTGCCTGTCGTGGTCCCGCCGTGTGAGCCGAACCAACTGCCGATATTCAGTAACCCGTACCTATTAAGACTGTATCCAACCAGGGCGAGCCCAATCAGGAAAATAAAAAGCCAGCCGCCCTTTTCGATTTTGACCGCCATATGTCCTCCAGAACTTCCTACTTTATCGCTGCCACTATCTTCCGGTCCACGCTGCCTTCGGGATCAGAGGCGGCACCCTTAAGCACTCCCGCCTCGCGATACATCTCCTGGGCAGTCTTGAAGATTCGGACGTAGTCGGAAGGCCCTCCCGCAGCGCCAAAGAACGACTTATGAGCAGCGGCGTCCGCCACCACAACCCCGCCTAGCATCGTCCTGGCCAAGTCAGCGGGGATGTTGAAATCCTTGATGGCCCCGATTAGCGTGTAAGCACGGGCAGGCTGCGCCTGGATAAACGCCACGCCCTCGAGCCAGCCCTCGGCAAACTTGATCACGGTCTGCGGGTTCTGTGCTGCGAAGCGGTCGCTAACCACCAGGATATCGGCAATCAGCTTGCTCGCCTGGCGGGTGTCGTAGACCTTTCTCGACCCGGGGCGCTTGGACACCGCATCGCTCATGTCCGGATCCCACGCCACCGCGGCATCCACTTTCTGCTGCGCGAAGAGCGTGGCCGGCTCGATGCCATCCTTGGTGTGAATCGCATTGGAGAAGATCGCGTTCCGTTGCTCGGCGCCTAGGCCCGACTCTTTCAATCCTGTCCACAAAAGGAAGTGGGAAGGCGTGTAGGGCGCAAAAGCCACCTTTTTTCCAGGCAGATCCTTCAAGCTGTTGATGCCCTGGGCAGCAATGATGCCATCCGCGCCGCGCGACCAGTCCACCAGGAAGAAGGCGCGCGCGCCGAAACCCTTGGCCTTAAATTGAGCGTAGTCTTTGGCCCACACATCCGCCGTCGTCAGCATCACATCAACGTTGTTGGTGGCCAGAGCCGCAGCGCCTTCCGTCCAGTCGTCAATGATCTTGAAGGAGACCGTCAAACCCTTCTTGCTGTAAATGGAACCCGGCGCCGTGTCCAGACCACCATTGGCGACCAGTCCGCCCACGCAGCCCACCCAGATGTTAACCCGAACCCGAACCGAGTTGGCTTCCGCCGCCCACGCCCCGGAGGGGGCGCCGCCGCCCAGACACAGGGCCAATGCGAAGATCAGGCTCCCCACTCGCACAGCCATTCTTGAACCCATTTTTCCCTCCCCAATGTTCCAGTTGTGGATGTCGCCTTGAGATGGGGTCTTGCGTGCGGTCGGCAGGCGCAAGCCCATTTCAAGAAGTCTTCTGTCCCTCTTTCACGCCAATGGTCTTCTCCGCCACTCCGGTTGAGGGTTCCGGAGCTATCAACCCCATCTCCACTTTGAATTGCTTCACCAATTCGTTGGCGCGCAGCTTCTCAGCTTCTTCTTCGATTTTCACTTTCTGCTGATCCACATTGTCTAAGGCCATCTCCATCCGCGCCTCGTTCATTGCGGTCTCCTCTTCGATCTTGCGCACCATCTCGTCGTGGGTCTGGCTGATGCCCGCCACGTCGAACTGCTCCATGGCATCGGCCACTTTCTTCTGCCACTGGGCGCGGCGATGGTCGCGAATCGCGTTGAGGGCCTCCTGGGTCTTACGATCCTTCTCGCGCAGAAAGGCCTGCTTGACCAGCATCGCCTTGTCGAACGCCGCGCGCGCCGTCGTCAACTGGCCTTGCGTCCGGGCCAAGGCGCTGCGCACTTGCTCGAGTTGTGTCGCAAAACTTCCTGCCAAATCATCGCGCCCGGCCTGGATGGCGGCTTTCACCTTGGCGGTCAAGTCATTCACGTCGTACTTATACTTCGCCTCTTCTTTCTCCAGCAGCGTCACGTTCGCTTTGACCATGGCGATGCTTTCGTTCATGTGCGGCACCTGGTCATTCATATCGCGAATGTTCTGTTCCAGGATCAGCTCCGGATCCTCGGCCACAGAGATAAAAAAGCCGATGAACGAGCGGACCATGCGTTGCAAGCGTCTAAACATACTTCCTCCTTTGTCATCGCCTACGGTTTCTTACCTGCCGGAGCCGGCGGCCCGCCAGCCTCGCCGGCGGTGGTGATGGGCTTTTCGGAGGTGAAATACGAAACCGCGTCGGCAATCTTCTGCTCTTCCTGCTGCTTCTTAAGCTGCCAGCCGTAGAATTGTTCTTTCGCTTTCGTCACCTCGTCGTTATTGGCTTGCACCCGGGATTGCAGTTCGGTGACCCGCCGCTCGATCTCCGCCTGAAGCTCCTGGCTTTCTTTGGTCTTGCGCGCCTCAAGGTCGTGCAAGGCATTCTGCTGCACGCGCTCGTAGGTGTCCAGGGCTTTGTCGCGCCGCACCGCGTCTTGCACAATCTCCTCTGCCTTTACGCCCGCCGCTTCCAGGGCAAGCAGGAGTGAGCTCCTTTTCACCTCGCGTGAAAGATTGCGGATATGCTCGCTGTGGAGTAAATCGATGATTTTTAGAATGGTATATCCGTGCGCAGGGGCGTTGATCTCCGCCGCGCCATAGATTTCTTGGAAGGACATCGGGTTGGCCACTGGCCCGGTGAACTTGGGCTCGGCGCTGACACCGGAAGCAATCTCAGCGACGGTTTGAGCTGCGCTGCGCGGCGCTCCGGACGCC
>Ga0187808_10000446_pt1 | contig 12673 bp, 11 predicted proteins | sample NC_wetland_sal_i_5_FD_132427 | JGI IMG/M metagenome (GOLD analysis project Ga0187808, IMG submission 132427) | Wetland sediment microbial communities from Neuse River Estuary, North Carolina, USA - ASW_3 | ecosystem: Environmental > Aquatic > Freshwater > Wetlands > Sediment | place: USA: North...
CTCGGTGCCGCCGCCGCCGTTGCCGTTCACGTGGGCGTCGAGCCGCGCGTACAGCTGCAAGCGGGCCACGTTGGTGCCCGATCCCGGCAGTGCCTTCAGCACCGTGCGCATGAGGACAGTGTCGCTGGCCGGGTCGGTGATGTAGGTCGTCACCAGCTGGAACCCGTGCTTGGCGTCCGTGGACGTCACGGTGCACGCCATGCCGGTGGAATCGGCGCTCACCGCGTAGGTCATGTCCCTGGTCTGCAGGTCGCTGAAGGTGGACCCGTCCGTCACGATGTACTGCAGCGTGCTCACGTCGGTGTTGTCGATCGTCGGCTCGTACACGTCGGAGAGCACGCCGTCGGCCACCGTGTACCAGACCTTGGACCCGCGGTCCGCCGCCGTGCCGACGCAGTCCTTCCTGGCCAGGTCGAAGTAGGACGCCGCGCCCGGCGCGCCCGGCGCCGCCACCCCCGGGCCACTACCCACCACCCGGGCCGCCGCCGGAGCGGCCACAGCCAGACCCGCGGCCAGCGCCGCTCCCGTCACCACAATGCCGAACACCCGTCCACGGACCATCGCTGAGACTCCATTGTCACGGCTGACAGGGACATGCGCCAACGTGAGCCTCTCCCCGAAGTGGCTGGAAGTCAACGCGACTAGCCATTTTTTATAGACAAACGTGCGATGCGTGACCGGGTCGCGGTGTGCGAGCATGCCCGCGCGGGACATCCCCGAGAACCAGCGAGATCACCACCAAAGGCGGCAGCGCCGGCGCCAGCACCGCGTCACCGCAGACGCTCAAGCAGGTGCCATGCCGGGCCTACACGTTCAACGTCTTCCACGGCACCCGCAGCGAAACGTGCTACGAAGGCCGCGGCACGAAGGTCATTCGTATTTCCGACGTTCGCAAGATCACTACCGGCGAGAACGGCGGGCGTTTCGAGGTCATTTTCCATCGCACGCTCGTGGAAGTCGTGAAGTTCGCCCCGAAGCACACTTACCTCTTCGTGAAGCCGACTCAATCAGAAGTCTTCAGCGTCACCATTACGCGCACCTGAAGGCCCGGGTCACCAGCGCTGCCCGGTTCGCCGCTCCTGCGCGGCGCAGCATCGACGTCATCTGCCGGGCCACTGTCGTTATCCGGGTTGCCCCGGCGTCGGCAACGCGCCCGTCTCGATCGCCTTCGTCACCGCCGCGGTCCGGCCGGAGACGCCGAGTTTGGCGCTGGCGCGCAGCAGGTGGGTCTTGATGGTCGCCTCGCTCAGGTAGAGCCGCCGCCCTATTTCCGCGTTCGTCAGCCCGCGCGCGACCAACGCGAGGACCTCGGTTTCCCGGGCGGACAGCTGCTCGGGGGCCGGTCCGCCGCGCATGCGGCCGAACAGCCGCCCGGCGACGGCTGGCGCGAGGACGGTCTCGCCCCTCGCGGCGGCTCGCACGCTGTCGGCGAGCACCGCGCGCGGCGTGTCCTTGAGCAGGTAGCCGGCCGCGCCGGCCTCGACCGCGCGCAGGATGTCGGCGTCGGAGTCGTACGTGGTCAGCACCACGACCGTGATCCCCGCGAGCTGCCTGGTCGCCTCCACACCGTCGCCGCCCGGCATGCGCAGGTCCATGAGGACCACGTCTGGCCGCAGCCGCTCGGCCAGGGTGACCGCCTCGGGACCTGATGCCGCCTCGCCGACCACCTCGATGTCCGGCTCGGCGGCCAGCATGCCGCGCAGGCCCTCGCGGACCACGGGATGGTCGTCGGCGAGCACGACCCGGATGACGGTCATGCCGGCACCGTCGCGCTGACGTGGGTGCCAACGCCCGGCGAGCTGTGCACGGTCAGAGTGCCGCCAGCCTCGGCGACCCGGGTCCGCATGCCGCGCAGCCCGTAGCCACCGCTGACATGGTCCGGGTCGAATCCGGCGCCGTCGTCGCGGACCTCCAGCCGGACGGCGTCCGGATCGTATCCGAGCAGCACGCTGGCCGATGGCGCGCGCGCGTGCTTGCGGACGTTGGCCAGGGCTTCCTGGCACACGCGCAGCAGCACGACCTCCGTGGCGACCGGCAGCGGCCGCGGACTACCAGACACGCCGAAGCTCGCCTCCCCGTGGTGTTCTCGCGACACCCTGCGCAACGCGTCGGGCAACGTGCTGCCCTCAAGCCGCGCGGGCGCCAGGTCCGCCACCAGCGTCCGCGCCTCGGCTAGGTTGTCCCTGGCAGTTCGCTCGGCCAGGTCCAGGTGCCCGCTCGCCAGTGGATGCGAGTCGTGCGCCCCCGCCAGGTCGGCCTGCGCCGCCTGGATCAGCATAAGGATGCTGGTAAATCCCTGGGCCAGCGTGTCGTGGATGTCGGCGGCGAGCCGTTGCCGCTCGGCCAGCCGGCCGGCTTCGTGCTGCGCGGCCGCCAGCTCGGCCCTGGTCGCCTCGAGCTGGTCGATGATCTCGGCGCGCTCCGCGCTCTGCATGATGATCCGGGTCACCCAGGCACCGTAGAAGACCGAGAAGCCGCCGCCCGCCACGGCGACCCCGAACGCCGTGGCCGCCGTGGTGCCGCTCGGATACCGGGCCACGAGCAGGGCCGCGGCGAGGAAGTTGACCGCGATGCCGAGCACCATGGCCAGCCGGGTCTCGAGGAACATGTAGAACTGGGGCGAGATGGCGAACGCGAGGAACCAGACCTCGGGATTCTGGCTCTGCGCGACGCCGAACGCCGCGACCAGGCCGACGATATAGATCGTCTCCCACGCCGGGCCGGGACGCCTGCCGGTCCACATCGGCCGGCCCATGAGCAGGTACCACGGCACGGTGGCGGCCACCGCCGTCGCCGCCACCACGGTCGACCCTGGCGTGTCCACCAGCACGATCACCATGACAGCGACGAACACGAACAGGTAGAGGGCTTCCCACCGCAACGTGCCGGTCTCCCAGGCATGCCGCCGGTCCGTCATTGTGATCGCCGGTTTTCCCAGCGGAACGTTCTCAGGCACAACACCAATCCTGCGACGATCCAGGCCATCAGCACCAGCGCGGTCAGCCCGAGCTGCCAGGAGTGCCCCGGCTCGAGCGTGACCGCCTGCGGCACGAACACCGAGCGCATGCCGCGGCACATCCACGTCAGCGGGAACACCGAGGCGACGTCCCGCAGCCATGATGGCACCAGGGTGAACGGGACATACACCCCCGAGATGAACTGCAGCACGATGAACGGCAGCGTCACCACGGCCACCCCGTTGCGGGCGGCCGAGCGCGGCAGGCTGCTCGCCGCGATGCCCAGCAGCGAGCAGGCCGCCACGCCGAGGACGAACACCCAGGTGAACGTCCACCAGGCCGTCATCGAGGTCGGCAGCCGCAGGTGGTACAGGCTGACGCCGACGGCCAGCAGCACCGCGACCTCGGCCACGGAGGCGACCAGGACCTGGATGATCTTCCCGGCGAAGTAGGCCGCCGGCGGCATCGGCGTGCCGCGCAGCCGTTTCAGCGTGAACCGCTCACGCTCGAACGCGATCGACACGCCCAGGTTCTGATAGCTGGTCGCCATCACGCCGCCGCCGATCAGACCCGCCACGTACAAATCGCCGATCGTCACGCCTGGACCCGTGTGCTGTCCGCGGAAGACCGCGCCAAGCAGGACCAGCATCACGGCCGGCATGGCGAAGTTGAACACCACGGACTGCCGCTCGCGGAAGAACGACTTCAGCTCGACCCGGCCGCGGGACCAGCCGGTCCGCCACACGCTGGGCAGCGGCGCCCGCCGCTCGCGTGCCGTCACCGAAGTCCGCGAACTAGCGTCATACAGCGCGGTCACTGCCTGCCTCCTGTCAGCTCCAGGTAAACGTCTTCCAGGGAGGGACGGGTCACCGTCAGGAACGGCACCTCGCCGCCGTGCGCGGCGGCCAGTTCGCCCACCAGGCGGGTCGGCTCGTCCGTCCGCTGCCGCCGCGGGCCGGTAAGACCCTGCCATGCCACGATCGCCTCATCGGCTCTGCCCACGCCCAGTTCGCCGGGCGGCCCCTCGGCGACGATCGCACCGTCGCAGATCACCGCCACCCGGTCCGCGAGCGCCGCCGCCTCGTCCAGGTAGTGCGTGGTGAGCAGCACCGTGACCCCGCCGCCGGACAGCGACCGGATCACGTCCCAGAACGCGTGCCTGGCCTGCGGGTCGAACCCCGTCGTGGGCTCGTCGAGGAACAGCAATTCGGGCGCGCCGACGAGGCCGAGCGCGACGTCGAGCCGACGCTGCTGGCCGCCGGACAGCGCGTGAATCCGGGACCGGGCCTTGTCCGTCAGCCCGACCAGGTCGATCACCTCGGCGGGGCGCCGCGGGTTCGGGTAGAACCCAGCGAAGTGCTCCACCATCTCGGCGACGGTCAGCTCCGGCGCGTCGGCCGCGAGCTGCAGCACGATGCCGATCCGCGCCCGCCAGGCCCGGCCCGCCCGCCGGGGGTCCGTGCCGAGCACGCTGACCTCGCCGCCATCGCGGTCCCTGTAGCCTTCGAGGATCTCCACCGTGGTCGTCTTGCCGGCCCCGTTCGGGCCAAGGAGGGAGAAGACCTCGCCCGGGGCGATGTCGAGATCGATCCCGCCGACCGCCGCGGTGCCGCCATAGCTCTTGCGCAAACCGCGGACCCTCACGGCCTGCGCCAGCCCGTTTCCGTTCATGCGTCCAGCCTCGCGGACATCGCCGCGGCGGCGCGTCGCCCGACCAGGCACGGCAGCGTCAACCGAACGGTGGACAATAGGTGGCTATGGATTCCTTCCCCTCCCCCGACATCAGCAGCGACCGGCTGGACCTGCGCGAGTACGGTGCGGATGACCTCGGCCTCGCCAGTGAGCTCGCCGCCGCCGGCGAGCCGGAAGCGCTGCCGCCCGGGTTCCCGTCCACCACCGATGAGCTGGCCGAATGGTTCGCCAGCGGAAAGAACTCGGCAGGCCGCGACAGCGCGGTGCACCTGATGATGTTCGACCGGGCGAGCGGCAGGATCGTCGGCTCGATCGGCGTGTTCCACGCCGACTGGGAGGTCCGGTCCGCGGAGATCGGTTACGGCGTGCGCCCCACCGAGCGCGGCAAGGGGTACGCGACCGAGGCCCTCGCCGCCGTCGCCGCCTGGCTCCTGACCAGCGGCGGGATCCAGCGCGCCTGGCTCACCGCCAACACCGACAACGTCGCGTCGATCACGGTGGCGGAAAAGGCCGGCTTTCGCCGGGAAGGGACGCTACGCCGCGCGGGCAACGAGGACGACGGCCTGCACGACCTGGCGGTGTTCTCGCTGCTCGACGACGAGCTCTAGGCGAGCGTGATCTCGGCGCGATTCGGGTAGAACGCCAGGTGCCCGGCGATCTCGGCGACCGCCTCGTACGGCTGCTCGTAGGTCCAGATCAGGTCAGTCTCCGTCTGGCCGTCGGGCAGCTGGACGCTGTAGTAGCTGGCCTCGCCCTTGTACGGGCAGTAGGTGTGGCTGCTGGTGCGCCGGAGCACGCTGGCGTCCACATCGGCGAGCGGAACGTACTGCACGACCGGGTAGGACGCCTCGGCCAGCGACAGCGCGCTGTCCGACTCGGCGACCGTGACGCCGCCCACGCGCACGGTCACGCGGGAGCCCGTGGGACGGACCGTGATCGGGTGGGTGGCATCCGGGATCTTGACTGCGCGGGTCATGAGGACTCCTGTTGTGTCGCTGGCGATCAAAGCCATTATCCCGAACGGAAGGGGCCGACTCCCCCGCCGTCACCGTGCTCCCTCTTATTCGACGCGCTCGAGGAACTCAAGCCGGTTCCCGTTCGGGTCCTGGGTGTAGAAGCGGCGCATGCCAGGGAAGTCGTCGTCGAAGAGCACCGGGTACCCGGCGTCCCGCAGCCGACTCGCCCAGCCGTCGAGCCCCTCGACCAGCAGACCGGGATGCGCCTTGCGCGCGGGCCGGAAATCCTGTTCCACGCCGAGGTGGAGTTCTATGCCGCGCCCGCTGAACCAGCACCCTCCCCTGGCCGCGAGAACTGGCGGCTTCTGGAGCTCAGCCAGGCCTAGCACGCCGCCGTAGAACTCGCGGAGCGCCGGCTCGCTGCCCGCCGGGCAGGCAAGCTGCACGTGGTGGATCATGGCGTCACGCCTCCATAGTTTATCTTGATATAAAGATAATACCGTGGAATCGCCGCTGGAGGAATCACCGCGGCGATCGGGCTCATCGTCGCCGTCTAGCGGCCCCGGGTAGGCGGCTTCCGCGCGGTCCGCGAGCCGGCCGGCCTGCCGGCGGACCAGCAGGAAAACCGCGATGATCGCGACGATCGCCGCCCCGGCCAGCACCAAGTCGATAGTGCCGGACGCCCGCTGCAGCGTCTTCCCGGCCAGGTACGAGGCCGCGGTGTAGATCGCGGCCCACACGATGCCGCCAGCGGCGTTGGCGGGCAGGAACTTCCGCCACCGCATCCGGCTGGTCCCGGCCAGGAACGCCGCGTACGTGCGGAGAACTGACACGAACCGGCCGAAGAACACCACGTAGATGCCGTGCCGGTCGAACAGGTAGCGGGCGGTCTTCAGCTTCCGCTCGTCCAGCCGGACCCTGGCCCCGTAGCGGCGGGCCAGCCGGTAGCCGCCCTTGTCCCCGATCCAGAACCCGATGTTGTCCCCGATGATCGCCGCCGCCGCCGCGACGGCGAAGATCAGCCACGGATTCAGTCGATGCGTGGTGCCCGCGTAGGTACCGGCGACGATGAGGGCGGTCTCCCCGGGCAGCGGAACACCGAGGCTCTCCGCGGCCACTAGCGCGAACAGCGCCCAGTAGCCGTAACTGGAAATCAGCTCCCCGACATTCATCTAGAAATTCTACATATATGTAGATGAGCGACCGATCGAGGCTCTCGCCCAGGTGATGGGGCCGGTCAGGAGCAGGCGCTGACGTACGGGGCTGAACCCATGTAGGTGTTCCATTCCCGGGGGGTCAGCGGCTGCCCGGCGATCGCGCACACCGCGCCGGGCAGGTCCGCCGGAAATGCCACATTCCACAGCGTCGCTTGCCCGTCGGGGACCACGGCCGCCAGCATCGCGTCGTCCGGACTGAACGCCAGGTCCTGCCCGTTGGGACCGCTGCCGCCAACCTCCATTTGCGGCCCGATCTCATGCTGGGTGGCCACGTCCCACAGCCGAGCGTAGCCGTCGTCGCCGACAGTCGCGAGCAGGGTCCCGTCGCGGCTGAACGCCACGGCCTCCACGAAGCCGCTGCCGCTGGCGATCATCGGGACCCCGGTCTGCCGCCCGGTCGCGATGTCCCAGAGCCGGGCAGTGCCGTCGGTCTGCGCGGTCGCCAGCGTGCCGCCGTCCGGGCTGAACGCGACCGCCACCACCCCGGACAGCGATGTCAGCGTGCTGACGGGCCGGTCTGTCGCGACGTCCCAGAGCCAGGCGGTGCCAACGGCCTGTGACTGGGTCACTATCGCGAGGGTCGTGCCGCCGGGGCTGAACTCCAGACCGATCGCGGGGCCCACCGCGATCGGCGGCCCGTACAGCCGGCCCGACGCCACATCCCACAACCGGACCTTCCCGTCCTCGCTGCCGGTGGCCAGCAGCCGCCCGTCAGGACTGAACGCCACCGCCGACACACCACCGTCGCCGCTCACCACGATCGGCCTCCCGGACGGCCGGCCCGACGCCACATCCCACAACCGGACCTTCCCGTCCTCGCTGCCGGTGGCCAGCAGCCGCCCGTCAGGACTGAACGCCACCGCCGACACGCCGGCGTCGCCGCTCACGATCGGCGGCCTGGACAGCCGGCCCGACGCCACATCCCACAACCGGATGCGGCGGTCCAGTGCGCCGACCGCGAGCAGCCGCCCGTCGGGACTGAACGCCGAGGCATCGAAGCTTCCGACGTCTATGGTCGACCCGATGCTGTGGAAAGACGCGATGTCCCACAGCCGGGTCGTGCCATCAGAGCTGACGGTGGCGATCATCGTGCCATCGGGGCTGAACGCCACGGACCCGACGGGTCCCGCGCTCGTGGCCCCGATCGCGGTGATCGGCTGATGGGTGACGAGGCTCCACAACCGGATCGTGCCGTGGTTTTCCCCGATCGCGAGCACAGAGCCCTGCGGATCGAACGCCGCGTCGCCCGCTCCTTCGGTTGCCGCGATCGGCGAGGCGGCCAGGCGCTGGGTGGCGACATTCCACAGCCGAACGAAGCCGTCGCCGCACACGGTGGCGATCGTCACGCCATCCGGGCTGAACGCGACGCCGTGCATCTGGTGGAGGTCGGAAAGAGCAGCGGCGAAGGTCATGGCCGCGCCGAAATGACGATGGGTCCTGACATCCCACAGCCGGGCGACGGCACCCTTGGTGGTGGTGGCGAGGAGCTTGCCGCTCGGGCTGAACGCCACGCCGGTCACCTGGCCGTTTGGCCCGGGAACGCCCCCCGCGGGCAACGGCGTGCCAACCTGTCGCCCCGTCTTCACGTCCCACAACCGCGCCGTGCCGTCGCCTCCCGCGGTAGCCAGCAGGCGGCCGTCCGGGCTGAACGCGACCGCGCTCACGCCGCCGACTGCGCTCGCCGGCAGCGGCGCTCCGATCTCCCGGCGAGTCGCCACGTCCCACAACCGCGCCGTGCCGTCGCCTCCCGCGGTAGCCAGCACGCGGCCGTCCGGGCTGAAAGCCGCGGCGACCGCCCCGCCGGGCACGGCGATAGCCGCGCCAAGCCGACGGTGGGTAACCGCATCCCAGAGCTCGACCGCTGTTTGCCCCACGGTCGCCACGACGGAGCCGTGGGGACTGAATACGACCTCCGATGCGCCGGTGGCAAGGACGCCGCGGACCGGCTGAGCGAGCACATCCAGCATGCTCTCCCGCGACTGATCGCCAGGGAAGAAATGCCACGCCGCCGCCGCCAGTTGCGCGGCCAGCACCGGATTAGCGATAACCTGGCTCTCGCTAAGAACCGCGAGCTGCCCGGAGATAGCAACGTCACGCTGCCGGTTCGCGGTGTTGGCGGCCGAGTTCGCCTCTACCGCGAACACGATGGACGCGAGGAGAAGAACCACCAGAGCGGCGCCTACCGCTTGGAAGATGCGCGTGCGCCGGCTGGCAGCGCTCTTGCTCGCCTCTAGAAAACCGCGGTCATCAGCGGGGATCGCGTACCGAGGGTCGCGTTTCGCCCTAGCGTCCAGGCCAACCAGCGCGTCAAGCCGCCGACCGCGGTAGAGAAGCGCGTTGTCTTTCTCCGCACGCCATCGCGCGGCATCCTCGGCCAGACCGTTCAGCAGCGCCAGGTCCGCCCGATCCTCCTCGAGCCAGCCGCGCAGCAGCGGCCACGCCGTCAGCAGGGCGTCGTGGGTGAGCTGAACGACGACCTTCTTGTCCGCCATCTGGTCCACCACGATCAGGCGCCTGTCCGCGAACTGCTTCAGGATTTCGTCGATCCTTGCCTGCCCCGCATCGGGGAACCTGCCGTAGATCTCCGACGGCGACACCGGACGACTGCTGAACTTGCGGCCCTGGACGTGGCTGACGACGGTTAGCTGGCAGAGAATGTCGCGGGCGAGCTCGTGGTCGCCCTCTGGCAGCGCCTTAAAGGCCCGATCAGCAATGACCTCAATGGCGAGCTTGACGCCACCTGACCGGCCGTACCCGCGGATGGTAAGCGCGCCGTGGTGGCCGTACTCCCAGGTCTGCTGCATGGCGACGGACAGCAGCGGGAGAACTCCCAGCGCGTCGTCCCGGCCTACAGTGCGCAGATCGTCGAGCACGGTGGCGACGAGCCCTTCTTCGATGCTCAGGTTCGCCGCCTGGGCAGGACCGGTAATCGCGCGCCGCAGTTCATCGTCGGCCATCGGCCCGACGGCGAACAGCCCTTGCCGCAGCTCGTCCGTGAGCTCGCCGAGAGCGATGAACCTTTCCAGGTAGTCCACGCGTACCACCAGGATCACCACGGCGGCGGGGCCATCCTGGCCGTGCGCGCTCGCGATTGAGCGCAGGGCGGCGATGAACGTTCCGCGAGTTTCGTCGGCTTCCGGGTCTGAGCTTAACGTGAATACCTCTTCGAACTGGTCCACGATCAGCAGTAGCCGTGGGGTGATGTCCCGGCTGACCGCCGCCCCCCGGTGGCCGGGCGTGTTATCACGGCTGGTGAACGCCTGCCGGACGGTCAGGTGTGCCTTGCCCGGAGCGGCTCTCAGATCCTCTTCGACATCCCGCCAGCTGCGGCCTCCGACGGCGATGGCGGCAAGGAAGGCCGCCAGCTCGCCAAGCGGATCGCCCTTCGGCCTGATAACTTCGCGGATGCGGAACCCCGACCCGGCGACCCGCTCGTCATTCGCCAGGCTCGGCAGCAGGCCCGCCTGCAGGAGCGATGATTTCCCCGCGCCGGACGCTCCGCTGACGACGATAAGACCACCAGCCTCAGCATGACGGCCCACCTCGTCCACCAGCCTGTCGACCAGCGCTTCACGACCGTAGAAGACCGGCGCGTCCTCCTCTTTGAACGGGACGAGGCCGAGGTACGGACGCTTAACTGGGGGTGCGTGGATATCGCCGCCGACCAGACGACCGCGCGCATTACCGTCCGTGCGCGCCGAGAGGCCCTTAACGATAAGCAGCGTCTGCGTCACGAGATCCGATACGGCGGCCACGTCGACGCGCAGTCCCCGCACGTCCGTGTGGAGGACCTGAAGGGCGACCACCACGTCTTCGAACAGGAATCTCCCCTCGGCGTAGTCCTCGCTGAGACGTCTGAGGACCGGCACCAGTTCGGAGAAATCCACCTCGGTGTCGCCATCACCGGTTGCCTCCACGATGATCTTCCCGGCGTGCACGCGCCGCAACAGCTCGAAGATGTCGGCGCTCAGGCGCTGGGCCTGCTGAGCGTCGCCTGCCGTCAGGCGCTGCTCGAGCACCGCGATGATTCCCTGCTCGACCTCCTCGTGCCTGGGCTGGCGTTCGCCGCGCTCGCGGTAGTTCTTGAGGAACTCCATGCCGAGCCCGCTGAGCATGCCGCCGCCCAGCGCGGACACGACATCCGTGCCCGCGAGCACGGTCGGGTCCACTCCTGCTGCGGTGGCGATAACAGGCGCGACGGCGGACGCGCACATCGCCGCCAGGAAGGTCACCGTTGGCATGTTGCTGAGTCGGGCAGGTTTCAAGAGCCCCCGGACGCCCGCACAAAATCCTTGCTCCATGCGGGCGATCTGCGTGGCCTCGCCGCCCGGCACCTGAGGAGGCGTCACTACCACCGTGCCGCTACCCTCGCGAACGCCGTGTCGACGACCGACCTGGTCAGATCGCTGTTCACCTCCACCGCGACGTTCACGACCAAGACCACGGTTCCGCCGTACCGCACCGCGACGATGTCGCCCGTGATGGTGACCCCGGCCTTGGCCACGTTGGCGGTGACGCGGATCGCCGCCGTCTGGTCGCCGACGGCGGGGAACGCCTCGTTGGCGAGGCCTATCTGAACCTGCAGAGTTCCCAGCGGCGTCGGGACCGTCAGGGAAAAGCTCCCGCACGCGTTTACGACCTGGGCGAACTGGTCGAGTGCCGCCTTGGCGCCGCTGACCGAGTACTGGAGCAGCTCTTCGGTGACGTCCTGGATGCCGATCGAGCCGGGGTTGGCCTCGAACGCCCGGATCGCCGTCTCACTCGGGTTGATGCCGCCCGCGACCGCGTGACAAGCGTTGCTCAGCGTACCGTCGCTGATCCCCGATCCTGGCGACTGGACCTCGAAGCCCGGGCCCACTTCTGATGCGGTCAGCAGCGCCTCCTCTAGTTCCGCTTGCGTCGGCACGCGCGAATGCGGCGTCGGAGATGGAACCGGGGATGACGACGTGGAGGCCGACGGCGACGCCGTGGGCCCAGAGGAGTCTGACGGTGAGGGCGATTGCGAGCCGCCCCCGCCCGGCGCGGACGAGGAGGGGGACGAGGAACCTGTAGTGCCCGGACTCTGGCTGGTTCCGCGACTACCAGGTTTTCTGGCCGCCCGCCGAGATCCGCGAGGTGAATGAGATGACGACGTTGCCGGTGTTTCTCCGGGAGTTATTGCTGACGGCTGAGCCTGGGTACTTGTGTGGCCAGGGTCCGCTAAGCCAGATCCCGGGCGATAATGAGTATTCCAAGGAGCGAGAATAACCACCACAAGCAAGCCCGCTGCCACCACAGCGACCGCCGGAACGACCACATGCAGAAGACGCCGACGTGAAATGCGCATGAATCCCCCCTGAATCCGTGTTTGCGCAGCAGATTAGGGCACGCGTCATAGCGAGAAGTCGGCTTCCACCAGCCGATTGCGACTGCTCCTGTCCCCCTGCCCCCCAGCTGCTTATGTCGCTTTACAAGGGATGCTATACCCGCGAAGGGCCGCCGTTGAGCACAGTCCGGGCCACTGGTAAGCCACTGCTTGATAACAAAATGATGAGCGTCGTTCGCGGGCTTCGCGGGCCGTAGCCTGTTGCATGCGTGACTGGCGATATTAGCAGTGATCAATTTGCCGTCCGTCAATGCTGCGAATAGGAAACTACGCTTATCTGGAGCCTTCCAGAGGAAATAAAATATAACCCGGGAGCAATAGTAGTCTTACCTATTGTCGCGCGTCGCAAAGTCGGCGACGGTCCCTTGGAAGAGCGTGGCCAGGTCCGCGGGGCGCAGCGAGTCGGCCCGCGACCACCGGCGGGCCGGGATCGTGTCGCGGTGGCGGACATGCCTGCCGCCGTCGGCGAAGCCGCTTCGCCTGGCC
>Ga0187808_10000447_pt1 | contig 12672 bp, 13 predicted proteins | sample NC_wetland_sal_i_5_FD_132427 | JGI IMG/M metagenome (GOLD analysis project Ga0187808, IMG submission 132427) | Wetland sediment microbial communities from Neuse River Estuary, North Carolina, USA - ASW_3 | ecosystem: Environmental > Aquatic > Freshwater > Wetlands > Sediment | place: USA: North...
CGGTCGATCGCCTCCACCGGCTTCGCCCAGTCCCCGTCCCGAGTGACAACGGTGACGGCCGGTCCCGCCATCCGGAAGTTGGGATCCTTGTGGTGGGCGAGCAGTCCGTGCAGCGCCCCTTTTCTCTGGAGAGCATCGCTGATGTTGGGAGTAGAGACCTTCAGGAACGCTTGACGGATATCCGCCTCGCCGACCCGATGGAACAGCTCGGTCGCGACCTCCGTCTGAGTAGTCATGGCCTGGCGGATCCGACGTGTCGCCTCGGTGACGTTGGCGCTCTTCGTGATCGCTCCCCCGACGATTAGGATCAACGCACCGGCCCGCGTCGCCTGCGCTACGGTCTCGGAGTTGAGACCGCCGGCAACAGAAACCGGAATCGGGGACGCACGGGCAAGTTCCTCGAGCGCGTCGAACGGAGTTCTTCCGGCCATCTGCATATCGATGCCGATGTGCCAGCAGACCGCTCCGGCGCCGAGCTCCGCGGAGCGCTTCGCCCGAGCCACGGGGTCCGCGACGTTCAACAAGTCGACGACGATTTCCGCGCCGTACTTTTCCCCGGCTCGAACCGCGTCCGCGATCGTATCGTCGTCGGCGGCCCCGAGGACCGTTACGAGGTCCGCTCCGGCCTTGGCCGCGATCTCGACCTCAAACGCGCCGGTGTCCATCACCTTCAGATCGGCCACGATTCGATGGTTCGGGAACGCACGTTTCAGCTCCCGGACGGCGTCGAGCCCCTCGCTTTTGATGAGGGGAGTTCCGGCCTCGACCCAGTCCGCGCCTCCCTCGACAGCCTCCTTGGCGGCCTGAAGGGCTCGGGAGAGGTTCTCGAAATCGAGCGCTACTTGGAGAACCGGGCGGTCGAGCTTCACGCGCCTTCGAGGGCCGATGGGCTATAAACCGTGAGCCAACCTGCCCGGAACACTGTGGCCGCCCCGGGTTCGGTACGGGTCATCACCGGGGACGCCCGGCGCACGACCCGCGTCGCGGCGGATTCCGTGGCGCTGGTGGTGACGTCGCCCCCGTACCCCATGATTGCGCAGTGGGACGAGCTCTTCGCGAGCTGGGGAGCGACGAACTTCGAGGCGATGCATCGGGAGCTCGACCGGGTCTGGGCGGCGTGCCACCGCGCCCTGATGCCGGGGGGGATTCTCGCAGTCAACATCGGAGATGCGGTACGGAGTGTATCGGGCGAGTTCCGGCTCTGGTCGAATCACACGCGGGTCGTCTCCGCGGCCGAGAGGCTCGGGTTTCGGTCCCTCCCCTACATCCTTTGGAAGAAGCCGACCAACAAGCCGAACGCCTTCCTGGGGTCCGGCTTTCTCCCCCCGAACGCCTACGTGACCTTGGACTGCGAGTTCATTCTGCTCTTCCGGAAGGGGCCTCTTCGGCGGTTGTCGCCCGGATCGTCCGCCCGCCTTGCCAGCCGGTACCGGAAGGAGGAGCGAGATCTCTGGTTCTCGCAGGTCTGGGAGGGCATCCGAGGCATACCGCAGTCGCACGAGGGCCGGCGCTCCGGAGCGTTCCCCCCCGAGATTCCACGTCGGCTGATCCGGATGTTCTCGATCGTTGGAGACACCGTGCTGGATCCGTTTGCGGGCACAGGAACGACGCTGTGGGAGGCGTCGAGCCTCGGCCGGCACGCCATCGGGATCGAGGTCGACCCCTCGCGAGCTCACGAACTCGAGAAGGAACGACGGCGCCGCGGGTAGACTCCCGCCGCCGTCGGGGGCCGCTAGATCTGCCGGTGCTGGACTTCCTCTTCCACCGCCCGCTGGAGATACTTGAGCGAGGAATCCGACAGCCGATCCATGTGGAGCAGTAGGTAGTGGAGATAGATCCGCTCCGGGCGGCGCGACGGCCCGGGCGTGTGGGGCCGGGTTCCCGGCGATGGCGGCTCGGCCGCGGTCGTCATCTCGTTCAGCGTGGGCTGATGGTGCTCGTGCTCGGAGCCGTGGAAGTTGCGGCCCGTCTCCCCGACGAGGGGAGGGTGGACGCGTGCAACGGGGTCGTCGGGGTCCTCCGCCTCTTCGACCGGGGCCGCGGGAACGCCGGTGGTGACCGACAGACGAGGGGTGGAGGAGGAGGGTGGAACGGACTTCAGGAATGGATGCTCCGGCCGTCCGGGCTCCTGCATATCCTCTATCGAGCGGCCGGTGACGTCCTCGACGATATGCCGGAGGTTCCAGGAATCACGACGGCGGCGGGCTGGGCCCTCCTCGGTCGCGGGCGCTATCTCCGCCATCGGGGGAGGCTTCCCGGCCGAGCTCACTTAAACGTGCCGTTCGAAGGGAACGGGCCTCGGGCGGTTCGGGGGCTTCCCCGGGCCCGAGAAGAGACTCTAACCACTCGAATTCGGGGGTCGAGGCGACGATCGCAAGGGGGAGGTGCCCGGCCCCGAAGCGGAGCAGCCCCTCGGAATAGCCGGCTTCCCCCGGCAGCCGCGTTCTCGGCAACCATTCTGCCTCGGCCGCCGTGAGTTGGAAGAAGTCCCGGGTGCCCGTCGAGACCTCGGAGAGGTGTAGGAGCACCGTGGCCCGCAGGTTCCGGAGCAGCGACCGACCCGCCCCGGTCGTCAGGAAGTCGTCCGGGTTCTGGCTCAGCAGGAGAAGACCGGCCCGGTAATGGCGGACGTGACGAACCAACCGGTCGAGGAACTCTGCGGTGGCGGGATGGCGGACCAGGTAATGGGCTTCGTCCACGACCAACAGTTTAGGTCGATCGTCGGCGCGCACGCGGGCGGTGAGGGCATCGAGCGCGTAGGTCAGGTGGAACGGCAGCTGCTCGGGAGGTACCGCATGCAAGTCCAGAGTGAGGGGGGAGCCCTCGAGGGATACGGTCGTAGGGCCATCGAGATACTGGAGGGAGCCGTGCCGGAACACTTCGAGGAGGTCGTTCAGCCGCTCGGCCCCGGGTCGGTGGGCGAGCGCGTCGAGGAGGTCGGACCAGACCGGAATCTCCTGGCCCTCTCGATACAACTGGCTCAATCGACCGTCGAGCAAGGCGCCCTCGGCATCGGTGAGGCTTGGGAAGAGCGCGCGAAGCATCGTCCCCACACGACCCGCTTTCGCGTCGCGATCCCCACCTGTCGAGAGTGGGTCCAACGGATTCAATCGCTCGTGGTCGCCAGGACCGACGGTGATGACCGACCCGCCGAGGGCCCGGGTGAGGCGTGCGAATTCCCCCAGGGGATCCACGAAGAGCAGCTGGGCCTCTGGACAATTCCACCGGGTCCGGAGGGACCACAGGGCGGCGGCGAACGACTTGCCCGAGCCCGTGCTCCCGAAAATCCCCCAGGAGTAGCTGCCGTGCCTCCAGCGGTTGAGGAAGACCGGGTTCGCGTCGTCTAGGAGGAGCCCCACTAGGATGCCCCCCGGCTCGTGCACGCTCTCGTCCACGAAAGGGAACAGGGCAGCAATCGCGTCGGTGGCGAGGGTATGCCAGTACCCCGTGGGCCGGGGGGAGAGCTCGTTCGGGTCCGGGTCAGATGGGATGAGCCCGGTTTCGAAGGACGGCAAGCGAGCCCGGAATCCGAGCTCGTGGAGGCGATGGATCAGATGTGAACGGGCTCGCTCGGCCCTTCCCCGTCCCCGACCGCGCGCGTGGAAGCTGAGGCCGACGCGCCATAGATCCTGGTCCCGTGCTGCGACGCGGGCCGCGAGTTCTCGAGCGCTGTCAGCGTCGTGCTGGAGTTCGGACGGACGAGCGCCCGGGCTGTTCACGCGGGTTTCGAGGTCCGCCTCCGCGACGGCCGCTGCCTTCTCGGCGACGTCTAGCGCGGAGCTCCTCGAGAACTTGCGAAGCGTGAGCCGGAGCTCCACCGGCTCAGAGGTCGGGAGCACCTGCCCGAGGAAGCCGAAGGGGACCTCGGAAGGGAGGTCCGTCACGAGAATGGGGGCGTCGACCCGTATGCCGCGGGTTAGCCAGGATCGACCCTCCTCGGTGCCGGATCCGCCCCCGTGACGGGTCATGTCAGATCCCCGCCCAGGCGGACCGTGCGAGGAACCAGAGCCCTACCGAGACGCCCCCGAGGAGCAGTGCGCGTCCCGGCGGAAAGATCGGACCGAAGAGGACAGCGGCACTCCACCCGGCACCGCCGAGTGCAAGGAATGGAAGGAGGCGGACGGGTCGGTACCCCGTCGCCCGTCGCCTTCGTAGCGCACGAAGGGCCCGAATCCAAACGACGAAGCTCGCTACGGCGGCGAGACTGATGGCACCTGCGACCAGCTCAGGCCATACGAGCGACGCCGCGCCGGCCAGGGCGGTTCCAACGGACGAGGTCGAAAGGGGATCGAGGTCACGTGGGGACAACGCATCGGAGCCAACGGTCACGAAGCGACTCCACAGGTCGAAGCGGATCGTCCACGAGCCGCGGGAAATCTCCGCGCCGGTATCCCTAGGCGGGTCAGCGCCCCCACGAGTTCGTCCAGCGGGGTGTCGAGATCGATTGCCCTTGGTCCTCGGTCAGAGGGATCGCTCCACACCGTGAGGTCCACTACTCGGCGGTACCGGCGACGGAGCAGGAGGTGCACCAACTCTCGGTAGGATTGCAGGGCCGCTCGCTCCGCGTCGTGCGGGCTCGCGGAAACCGGTAGGAAGGGGAGCGGAGAGAACACTTCTCCCCGCATGCGACAGCCGATGGGGCGGTCGAGCGCCGCGAGGATCGACCGCCACTCCTCGAACAGACGCTGGAGTTCCTCAGGGGGCAGGTAGGCGATAGGGATGCCACCAGCTCGTACCGAGGTGGAAGCTCCCCGTGAGGAGCCCGGGGAAGGATGGATCGGGGGTGAAGCGCCCGATACACGGCGAGATCCGACGGAGGATCGCCATTGGAATCGACAGTACCCCAGCGCGAAATCGTCCAGCGTCTGTCCTTCAACCCGTACGAAGGCGATCAGCGCCCCGGCGGCAAGAAAGGGGAGCCACACGACAGCCGAGGTGACCGCCGCGACGGTCGCGCCGATGATGGCGAGACAGAGAAACTTGACCAGGTCGCGCCCTGACCCGAAGGGACCGAGGCGAAGCCGGCGATATGCGAGGTGATGGATCGGTATCGCCGACAGATTGGCGGGAGCGAAACCCATACTCTTCTCCCGCTAGTGCGGATCTCCGGTCGAGGGCGGTTGTTGCAGCCCGGTGGTGCGGGACGGGTGGCCCCGGACGGGGGTGTGAGCGGCCCGGAAGTGACGCAGGTGCTGGAACAGCCGGCGCGACCCTTGGGTCACTAGGTGTCCGGCTCCCAACGCCAGCCCACCCGGGAGCGGTGCCTTCCCCAGGTGATTCGCGAAGCTCCGCACCGCCGACCCCAGCTGAGCCGCACGTCCCGTGGAGGCAGCGCCCGGTGCGGCCGCGCTGGCATTCCCCTGGGCCGTCAGCGCGGCGACGGTGAGCCCCCGCTGCAGGCCTCCGGTGAGCGCACCACCGGCGGAGGGGAACCCTATGCCTCCGAGCTGGGTCCGCGAGATCGAGATGAGATACGGTGACCCCACGGCAATGGTGAGGTACGCGAGCACGAGGAGCACCGACGGGGCACCGACCGCCAACTCGAGCGGGACCAGGATCACCGAGGGCAGGAAGGCGAGCTCGACGAAGAGCGTCCATCCTCGCCGGGCCAGCGACTCTAGTGGGGGGAGTGCCCAAAGAAGGGTGAAGATGGGCAGGAGTACGAGTAAGACGGCGATCATCGCATCTCGGAGTGCTACGAGGGTCGCCAGCGTCAGTACCATCGCGAAGAGCGCGAACGTGACGACGAAGGCGAGCACCCCGTTGTCCCATGAGAAAGCTAGACCGCCCCCCGGCACGATGTTCGTCCAGTGTCGCCACGCCCCCCCGTCGAAGCTCGAGACCAACCGAAAGGTGGTTCCGCCGAGGTCCAGCGCGGCGCCGGCAAGCGGGAGGGTGAAGTTCGCTCCGAGGACTGCGATGACAAGCCGAGGGAGCAGGGGCTCGATCCGGCTGCCTGCGCTAGCCGAGAACGACCGGACCAGGTAGAGGCCCGCGACGCCGATCAGGACGAGGGCAATCGCAGGATCGACGAGGTTATCGAGAATGAACTCGCTGAACTGGACCGCCGTGGAGAGGAACCCCGCACTCGCGCCGGCATGACCGATCGATGGGAACAGAGAGGGCGCGGACAACTCAGGGACCACGAGATTGTCGTAAGTCGGTTGGATGATCAGGTTCAGAATCGCGGTGCCCGCATAGAACAGTGCGAACAGGATTGCCTGGACCACGACGTTCCAGTTGATGGAGTTCCAGTCGACCACAGTCTCTCCACGGTGCGACTAGGCGCCAGTGACGACCCAGTTCGCAAGCGCCCAGACGAGACCGCTCACGGCGGCCACAAACAGGAGGGTGCCGATGAGCGCGTCCCGGGCCCGCTCCTTGGCGAGGACCTTCTTCATGGAATCATGAGAGAACCAGCTCAAGGCCACTCGCGCCCAGATCAGCGACAGGAGTCCACCACCGGCAGCGGCGGCCAGCGCGACTAGACGCTCAATCGCGGCGGTGAAGTTGGAGACAGCCGGATTCGTGGGGGTGGTTCCAGTCGAGGCGACGGGTAGGCCAGATCGATGCGCCGACGCGGAGGGTGCTTCCGAGAGGACGACGGCGAGGAGCAACAGAATCGTCAGCGAGACTTTGCCGATTTGCCTCCAGGCCATCACGGGGGATCCTCGCCGGAAGTTTCTCGTGGACCCGTCCCCTTCCAGCGCAACACCTCATCGTTGGGGGGTCCGGGCTCGGTGCTCACCTCACCCGTCCGGATCAGTACCTGCAGCGCAGTCTGCGCCGCATCGGGTGACTCTCCCGCCTCTTCGCATAGCAACAGGAGGGTCTCTCGATCGATAATCTGGGATTGTTTCATCAATTGCCGCACCGTCGGCAGAGCAGAGTTCTCGGGCGAGGTTCGCGCTGCAGGAGTTCTTACAAATCGACGGTAGGCGTAGAGCGTGGCGAGCAGGGCGATCACGGTCAGGACCACGATTCCTCCGTAGATCGATAGGTCGGAATCCGGGGGATCCGTCGCCGGGGCTGTCGATTCCCCTACCCGGAAGAATTCGGTGGTAATCGAAGTCCGCCCCAGGTCGTCCGTCACTCGGACCTCGACGGAGTAGTTCCCGTCCGGTGGAGGACCGAAGGTCGTCGAGACGAGGCCTGCGGAGGTCAGAGTTCCGTTGGACCCCTCCCCATCGGAGAGTCGAAACTGGTATGCGTACGGCGCGAAGCCACCGGAGACGTTTGCGCTGACCTCGAAGGGAGTTGCGGTTTCCAGGCTCGGACTGGTCACATGAACGGAGAGGGGTGACTCCACTGCGACGTCCGTCGTGGCCGTCAGGAAGGTACCCACCGCGTCAATCGAGGTCAGGTTCAGAACAGCGACGCCGGAGATGTCGAAGGAGATGTTCCATCGGTACATCCCGTCCGAAGGGAAGACGCCAAGGGGCCCTGCGTTGCCGCTGATCGGCAGAGAGCTAGCGAGAGACCAACGGAATGGGGGAGCACCCTGGTCCACATCGACGGCAAGCTCGAGCGGCCATCCCACCTCTCCAATCGATCCGTTCGTCGCGAGGGTGATCGACCCGGGGCCCACGACCTCGGTAACGAGCTCGTCAGCCGTAGCGGGATCCCCGAGCGCGTCGACGATGCGAACGAGAATCCACCCGGATCCTGGTTCCGAGAAATTGACTTCCTCGGAATAGTTTCCGTCGGTGGGCCAGCTCGCGTTTCCATCGGGACCTCCGCCGGAGGGGGTCCAGTTTGCCCGGAGTGGCGGAACGCCGCCGACGACGTTGATGAAGAATGGAGCCGGAACCCCAGCGTCGACCTGCGTCAAGGGAGAGCTTACGGTCACGGACGGCGAGGGTCGAACTAGTATGGTGAGCGTGGCCTCGCCGCGGTCCCCGGAGGCATCGCTCACGTCTAGCGTAACGGTCAGGTTTCCAGGAACCTCGACATCCAGGTCCCACGTCGACGCATCGTTCGAGCCGCCCAGGCTATCCGTCCAGTTGTAGAAGACCGGAACCTCCGCCGAGACCGCCTTCGCGACGAGCTCGAAGGGAAGCGCCGCGTCGGCAGGGTTGGCGGAGCTCACTATGCTCACTGGAATCGTCCCCGTCCCGCCGGCCCCCGCGACGAGCAAGCCCGTCGAGAGCAGCGCGAACAGGGTTGCGAGACCCGCTCCGAGAGCCCGGCGCAATGCTGCGTTCAGGGGGGAGCGCGTCGTATTGCGAACGAATCGATCACTATTCGGCAGACGACCACCCGAGCAGGGACCGGGCTCGGGGTATTTTCCCCGAGAGCCATCATTGAACGGTGGAGGATGGTCACGCCCGGACCACAGCGAGGGCGACGTGGTCGCGGGAGAAAGGAGCGAGCGACCGCTGGTCCACCACCCGCAGGCCTTGACGGGTCAGGGCAGTCCGGGACTCCGTGACCACGACGGCCACGGGCCGACGCTGCGTCACCGACCGGACCTTCAGCATCAGCAGCGCGCTGCCGGAGGAGGACAAGGTGGCGGCCGCGTTGTCCGCGAACACGTCCGCCTGGTTGCGCTGAGCGATATCCTGGTACAGGAAGTCCACCGGTCCGACGTCGGCTTGGTAGCGCTCGGGGAGTTGCGCGTCGGCGAGGATCGGAAACAGGTTCGACCGCCGACGGGCCAGGGCGAGGAAGGCGCCGAAAGACCCGGCGCTTTTCTCGATCCCGAATAGCTGAGCGTCTGGGAGCAGGTCGGAAAGGTGACTGAGTGTAGTGCCGTGGGCCGCCCCCAGGTACAGCACTCTCCGAGGATGGTCGTACGGTAACCGGGTGGCACCGTTCAGAAGGTACGCCGCCAGCTTCGAGCGCCAGGGGTCCCAATGCCGGTACTCCACACCGTCTTCGACGACGAGTTCCTCTCCGTACACCCGCTCCCCGGGGCGCAGATTCCGGGTGTACAGTTCTCGACCCCGGCGCAGGACGCCCGGCCACTCAGACTGCGGCACGGGTCGCGTCAGGCCTCGGTGAGGGCCACGACCATCTCGACCTCGATGGGGGCGTTCAGCGGCAGGGCCGCGACTCCCATCGCCACCCGCGCGGGCCGGCCGGCTTCGCCAAAGATCTGCGTCAGGACCTCGGTCGCGCCGTTCCCCACCTCATGCTGACGGGTGAACGTGGGAACGGAGGCGACGTACACTGCCACCCGGACAATCCTACGCACTCGGTCGAGCGATCCCAGGGTGGCGTCGAGTGCGCTGAGCGCCTGGAGTGCGGCCCGCCGGGCCACCTCCTTTGCCGTTTCGGGGGACACGTCCCGGTCTACTAACCCCGGGTGAAGAATCGCCCCGTCCTGTAGCACGATTTGGCCACTGACCCAGGCACGCGATCCGTCCACGACCACGGAGGAGTACGTCCCCGCCGGCTTGGGAGGGGCCGGTAACGAGAGGCCAAGTTCCTTCATCCTCTCGCTTGGCGTTCCGCTCACGGCGCCAACAATCCGGTAACTCCCAAAAGACTATGCCGGGGGGCCGGAGACCGGGACGTCATCGCGATGGAAGCGCGCGAGACGGAACCCTTTCGGCCGTTCAAGTGATCCCGCCGGAGACTTCGAGGGTGCGGCAGAGCCGCTCTCGAACTTGCGAATGGACGCTGGCGGGTAACGGGGGAAACTCCTTGCTTACGAACCACGTCGCTCCGTTCGGCAGGTGAGTTTCCGTGACCTCGCCGCGGATCATCCGGTCGTTGAGGGCGTCGCCGCTCCTGTGCGGTGCGAGATGAATGTGGAGATGTGGGATTCCACCACCGAAAACGTACAGATAGACCACCTCGGCCTCGGTGGCTTCCCTGAGGGCACGTGTGACGAGGGCGAGGACCGGCCCAAGGGTTCGGGCTTCATCGCCTTCGAGGTCCGTGATATGTGGCACGTGGCGTTTCGGTTCGAGATAAGAGAAACCGGCAATCTCTCCCTCCGTGGCTATTGTGAGTCGCCAGCGAGAGTCCTCCCAGACTTGGACACGCCCAAGCTCTGAATCCCCGGAAGGGCCGCGGCACAGTACGCATGACGCCGCCCCCGAGCTCACACCCCGCGTAGATCGCCTGCAGCTTAAAGTCCGTTTAGAAGGGAACTGTAAAGTTCCGTACCGCTTCGTGGGGAAGAATGGTCTTCCTGTTCAAGCGGTTCCGGAAGGATAAGAAAGGCGACGCGGACGCTCCGGCGACGGACACCTCCCAGCCCGTCGTCGAGCCCGGGGAATCCAAGTCCGCCGACCAGGCGACCCAGCCAGAGGCACCGGCCCCGGAACCAGAGCCGACTCCCTCCCTCCCTCCCCCTCCCCTGCCGACCGCGGCATCTCCCGCGACCCCGGTCACACCCGTCGCACCCCCCGCCGAGTGCTTCCTCTGTGGAACGCCGCTCGAGGACCATCACTGTCCAAAATGCCAGATGACATGGGTCGAATGACCCACCTCCCCCGTCGGCGACCCCGAGGGTGCTTCCCCCGGCCCAATCGACCCGCCACTCTTTTCTCACGCGAGCGAGTCCGGTTACTTCGAGGGGCGGTTCCGCCCCCTACAGAGACGGTGGGAGACTGGGAAGCTCAGATCAGGCGTCGGAATTCGATGCCCTGGAACATGAGGTCGTGGACCATCTGTTCCTCTTGGCCCCCGGCTCGGCGGTCGCCCTCGGCCTCCACGAGTACGACGGAAAGCTCCCGGACCTGAGCCGGGACGCATCGAATCGCTGGACGAATCGCGCCGACACCCTACTGCACCGGCTCCGGGAGCTGTCGACTGACGGGCTCGCGCCCGATCGTCGTTACGACCGAATGCTGCTGGAGATGACCCTCGAGAGCCCGCTGTTCGACCTGCGCGACTCCCGGGACTACGACCTGAATCCGATGGTCTACGTCGGGGGACTCTCGCTCACTGCCTACACCGTTCGGGCGTACGCACCGCTTCCTATACGGATCGAAGCGATGCGTCGCCACCTCGCCGGCGTCCCTACGTTCCTGAGCGCCGGCCTCGACCGCCTCGACCCTGAAGTACCGGCGCCATTCATCCGGCTGGCAATTGCTATCGCACAGGGGATCCAGTCGAATTATCGCGACGTCGAGCCGCTCGTGCGGTCGTTCAGCGACGCTTCGATGGAGCGGATCCGGGAGGTCCGTGAGCCCGCCCTCGCCGCCCTGCAGGCCTTCGCAGACCGACTCGAGAAGGAGTGGCTTCCTCGGGCCACGAAAGGATTCGCGCTCGGGCCCGAACGGTACCAAAAGCTCCTCTGGGTGCGCGAGAGAGTCCGCGCGCCGTTCACGGACCTACTCGCCGCCGGCCGGGCCGACCTGGAACGCAACCAGACCCGTCTCAAGACCATCGCAGCCGCAGCCCAACCCCCGACCGACTCGAGGGGACTCCTCGAGCGCGCCGCGAAGACCCATCCGACCGCCGGACAGCTCCTCGCGCGGGCCCGCGACTTTGTCGATGAGACGAAAATGTTCGTGCAGGAGAAAGAGCTCGCGACGATTCCGGAGCCCGCGGTCTGCCGAGTGGCAGAGACGCCCGGGGAGACCCGCGCGTGGTCCACCGCCAGCATGAACCCCCCGGGAGCGTTCGATAGGACGGGGGAGGAAGGGATCTACTTCGTGACCCCCGTCGATCCGGCCTGGCCTCCGGAGGCGCAGGAAGAGTGGCTACGCTCCTTCAACGACTCTGTGCTGAGGAACGTCACAGTCCACGAGGTCTATCCCGGCCACTACCTCCAGTATCTGCACCTCCGCCAATCCGCCGGTAGTCTGACCCGGAAGACATTCCTCTCCAACGCGTTCGTTGAGGGGTGGGCGCATTACGCCGAGCAGCTCGCGGTCGAGCAAGGGCTCGGGGCCGGCGCTCCGGAAGCCGAAGCCGCCCAGCTGTACGACGCGTTGCTCCGGGACTGCCGACTGATCGCATCGGTCGGACTGCACACGCAGGGGATGACGGTCGGGGAGGCCACCGCGGTGTTCGAGCACGAGGGATACTGCGAGCCGATCATTGCCCAACGGGAGGCGAGTCGGGGAACGTTCGACCCGGCCTATTTCGGGTACACGCTCGGGAAGCTGGCGATCCTCGATGCGCGCGCCAAGCACCTGTCTAGGCAGTTTGGCGGATCGTTGCGGGCCTTCCACGACCGGCTGTTGGGATTTGGCGCGCCACCGGTCGGGTTCATCGACGAGCTTCTCCAGGGATCGTAGGACCCCGCGGGGCTGCGGCCTAGGCCGTCGCACCGCACGTCGGGCAACGGCCCCGGGCCTCATCGTATGTCGTCCGGCAGTACGGGCAACGAATGTGGATCGTCGACGCCGGGGGGGCGGGCGGGACGTTCACGTGCACCGTGATGGCGGGAGCGGCTGGCGAGTGGGACGGAGGGTACGTCTCGCGTTTGGCGTCCGCGAAGTATTGACGCCAAACCTCGGGGTGGTCGACGACGAAGTCCACCTCCCCCCGGTGCGTCTGAAATCGGAGACGGGAAGCGTCGAGGAACCGGATACGTAGACGGGGTCGATTGACGTGAGCGTCGCTCACCTGCTCCAGCGGCAGGTCGAGGAGCGTCGAGGTGGAACCGGGGCGCAGGAGCCCGGAACGGCTTGCCTCGAAAACGAGCCGATAATTCGTGAGGAACAGGAGCCCCGTCGCTTTGTCGTGCGTGAGCGACGTGGCGGGGCC
>Ga0187808_10000449_pt1 | contig 12633 bp, 11 predicted proteins | sample NC_wetland_sal_i_5_FD_132427 | JGI IMG/M metagenome (GOLD analysis project Ga0187808, IMG submission 132427) | Wetland sediment microbial communities from Neuse River Estuary, North Carolina, USA - ASW_3 | ecosystem: Environmental > Aquatic > Freshwater > Wetlands > Sediment | place: USA: North...
GCAGCACCGCGGGGTCGGCTCGGGGATGAACAGCACGTTCCAGAACAGCGCGCAGGTCCTGTCGATCGGGATCTTCTTCACCCTGATGATCGTGGGCCTGTCCTCGACGCTGCCGGGCACGCTGTACGACGGGCTCGTAAACCACGGCGTGCCCGCGACGGTCGCGAGCACTGCGGCGCACCTGCCCCCGGTGTCCATCTTGTTCTCCGCCTTCCTCGGGTACAGCCCCATCCAGCACCTGGTCGGCCCCGCGGTCCTGGCGCACCTGCCCGCCGGCCAGGCGGCCGCGCTGACCGGCCGGAGCTTCTTCCCCGCGCTGATCTCGGGCCCGTTCGCCAGCGGGCTGCACACCGCGTTCGACTTCGCCGTCGGCGCCTGCCTGGCCGCCGCGGGCATGTCCTGGCTGCGCGGCGGCAAGTATCACTACCAGGAGGAAACCGAGCCCGAGGCCCAGCCCAGCGACGCGAAGGTCGCGTAGGCCGCCACGGCCGCCGCGGCGCCGAGCACGCTCCCCGCGATGACCTGCCCCACCGTGTGGTCCCCCAGCGTCACCCGGGACCAGCACAGCAGCGCGACGAGCACGTACCCCAGGAGCATCAGCGGCCCGAACGACAGCGCCAGGATCGCCACCGAGCCGGACGCGACCGCGCAGTGGATCGAGATCTTCCACACGAACGTGATCGCGGCGAGCGCCGCGATGCTGCCCAGCATGAAGGCCAGGTACCCGGTCAGCAGCCGCGGCGCACCCCCGGCCAGGAGCACGACCAGCCCCGCAGCCACCGAGACCATGATGAACCCCAGCACGGCCAGCCGGGGCCGCCGCGCGCCCACCGTCCGGTCGCTCCACAGCCCCCGGCGGACGCCGTACGACAGGAACACGGCCGGCAGCACGCCCGCGAACACCGCGGCCAGCAGCCCCCACCCCAGCCCCGCGCGCCCGTCCGCGTGCCACCCGACTGCCAGCACCGTGACGATCAGCCAGTTCGTCGGCTCCAGCAGGTCCGTGCACCGCCGCGCCCAAGCTTGACGACCGCCCATCACCAGACGGTACCTTCCCGAGATATGGCAGCGCGCAGCGGCGAACAGTTCCTGGAGCGGCTGGCCGCCGCCCGGGTCCACGTGGAGATCCAGGGCGAGACGCTGACCGGCGGCATCGCCGACCACCCCGCGTTCCGCAACGTCATCCGCACCTACGCCGACCTGTTCGACATGCAGCACGACCCCGCCTACCGAGACGTCCTCACCTACCCCTCGCCCACGACAGGCGAGCCGGTCGCCACCTCCTTCCTGGTCCCGAAGACCCCCGGGGACCTGGCCAAGAGACGCCAGGCAGCCAAGCTGTGGGCCGACCGCTCGCTCGGCATGCTCGGCCGGACCGGTGACTACCTGAACAGCGCGCTGATGGCCCTGGGCGCGGCGCACGACTGGTTCGCGCAGTCCAGTTCCAGTGCCAATCCCGCCTTCGGTCAAAATATTCTGAACTACTACGAGAAGGTCCGCGAGGAAGACCTGCTGTGCACGCACACGCTGGTCCCGCCGCAGGCCAACCGCGCGGTGCCCGCGAGCCAGCAGGCCGGGGGCGCGCTGATGGCGCACGTGGCGAAGGAGGACGACAACGGCGTCGTCATCCGCGGCGCCCGCCTGCTGGCCACCATCGGCCCGTTCGCCGACGAACTGCTCGTCTTCCCCTCGACGGTCCTGCGCGCCACGCCGGAGGACCGGCCGTACTCCTTCGCCTGCGCCATCCCGAACGACGCGCCCGGCCTGCGCTACCTCGCCCGCGAGCCGCTCGACTACGGGCGCCCCCGGCACGATCACCCGCTCGGCTCCCGGTTCGAGGAATCCGACGCCGTGGTCGTGTTCGACGACGTGCACGTGCCCTACGAGCGGTGTTTCGTCCTCGGCGACCCGGACCTGTGCAACGGCTTCTACACCAGGACCTCCGCCGTGGTGCACATGACCCACCAGGTGGTGGCCAGGACGACGGCCAAGACCGAGTACATCCTCGGCCTGGTCAGCCTGCTCACCCAGGCCATCGGGATCGAGCAGTTCCAGCACGTCCAGGGCGACATCGCCGAGGTGATCACGACCCTGGAGACGCTGCGCGCGCTCGCCCGCGCCGCCGAGGCCGACGCAGCACCGAACGAGTTCGGCGTGCTCACCCCCGCCTGGCCGCCGCTGAACACCGCCCGCAACCTGTACCCGAGGCTCTACCAGCGGTTTCCCGAGATCCTGCGCAAGCTCGGCGCCTCGGGCCTGATGGCCACGCCCACCGAGGCCGACGTCAACGGCCCCGCGGCCGGCGACATCGAGACCTACCTCCAGTCCGCCACGCTGGGCGGCAAGGAGCGCGTCCGGCTGTTCCGCCTGGTCTGGGACACCTGCATCTCCGCCTTCGCCGGCCGTCAGGCGCTGTACGAGTACTACTTCTTCGGCGACCCGGTGCGCACGGCCATGGCCTACGTCGCCAGTTACGACCGCGAGCCGTACATGGCCGCGGTCCGGGCCTTTCTCGACCGCGATTAACGGCGCGGCGCGACCTCCCGCGCACTATGCGCGAGCTACTATCGAGCCAAGGCTTATGGCCGGGTATGTGCTCCCGGCCGCGGAGGAGAGCATGAGCAAGGGGACGCTGATTCTATTCGTGTGGCTCATCATCGGGGCCGCCGCGGCGGGACAGCGTGGCTACTTCAGCGCCCCGAGCCTGGGCTGCAGCCAGGGGGCCACGATCGCGCTGACGATCGTCGCTGGCCCGCTCAACTACGTCGGCCTGAACCCGACGATCGCCTGCGCGGTCCCCTCGGCCCCCAGACCCAGCGGCTGACCTGCACCCCCGTACCACTGCGGTTCGGCCAACCTGCCTGCCGCGCCGTCCGGCAACCCCCTACCACCGCCGTCCGGCCAACCCGCACACCACCGCCGTCCGGAAAGCCCACGCTACCGCCGTTCGGCATAAAAGGATCATTTTTCCCGAACGAGCGTGCCTGTCTCTCCCGTAACGTGCGCGCCCCTAACCCGGTACGTCCTGCGGCGCGGGGCGTGCCCGCTCCTCCGCGAGTTGCCGCAGCCGGTAGCGCTGGGTCTTCCCGCTGATCGTCTTGGGCAGCTCGGTCACGAACTCGACCACCCGCGGGTACTTGTACGGGGCGATCGAGGCCTTCACGAAGTCCTGCAGTTCCGCCGCCTTGGCCGCGTCGCCCGCCGCCGGGTCGCAGAGCACCACGAACGCCTGCACGATCATGCCGCGCTCCTCGTGCGGAGCGCCGACCACCGCGACCTCCAGCACGTCCGGGTGGCCGAGCAGGGCCTCCTCGACCTCGGGCCCGGCGATGTTGTAGCCCGACGAGTTGATCATGTCGTCGCTGCGCGCCTGGAACCAGTAATAACCGTCGGCGTCCCGCAGGTAGGTGTCGCCGGTGATGTTCCAGCCCCGCTGGACGTAGTTCTTCTGGCGGGGGTCCGACAGGTAGCGGCAGCCGGTGGGGCCCTGGACGGCCAGGCGGCCCGGCTCCCCGTCGGGGAGCACGCGCCCGTCCTCGTCCTGGACCTCCGCGCGGTAGCCCGGGACCGCCCGGCCCGTCGAGCCCGGCCGGATGTCCTCGTCCGCGGCGGCGATGAAGATGTGCAGCATCTCGGTCGAGCCGATGCCGTCGATGATGGCCAGGCCGGTGACGCGGTGGAAGTCCTCCCACACCGACCGGGGCAGGTGCTCGCCGGCCGAGATGCACCGGCGCAGCGACTTCAGCGAACCGGCCTTTCCCGCCGCGGCCATGGCCCGGTAGGCGGGGGGCGCCGTGGACAGCACGGTCACGCCGTGCGCGGCGATCACGTCGGGCATATCCGCCGGGGTGATCCGCTCGACGAGCAGCGTCGAGCCGCCCGCCCGCAGCGGGTACAGCAGCAGGCCGCCCAGGCCGTAGGTGAACCCGAGCGGGGGGCTGCCGGTGAACACGTCGTCGGCGTTCGGCTTGATCAGGTAGGCGGAGAACGTGTCGCAGGTGGCGAGCACGTCCCGGTGGAAGTGCATGGCCACCTTGGGCTGCCCGGTCGTGCCGGAGGTCGAGGCGAGCATCGCCACGTCGTCGGCGGCGACCTCGACGGGCGTGAACTCCCCGTCCTGGGCGGCGCAGCGCGCGGTCAGGTCGCCGGGTGAGTCCCCGCCGTAGTGCAGCGCGGTGAGCCCGGGCGCGCCCGCCGCCAGGTCCCCGGCGAACCGGTGGTCGCAGATGGCCAGGCTCGGCTCGGTCAGCCCGACGATGGTGGCGATCTCCCTGGCCCGCAGGAGCGCCATCGTGGTCACCGCCACCCCGCCCGCCTTGACGACGGCGAGCCAGGCCGCGGCCAGCCAGGGGTTGTTCGGGCCGCGGAGCAGCACCCGGTTGCCCGGCCGGAGGCCGAAGTCCTCGGTCAGCACCTGGGCGAGCTGGTTCGTCCTGCGTACGGTCTCGCCGTAGGTCCAGGTTTCCGCGGGGGAGCGCAGGCAGGGACGGTCCGCGCCCAGGCGGGCGGCGGTGGCGTCTAGCAGTTCGGCCGCGCAGTTCATCCGTCCGGGGTAGGTGAGCTCGGGCAGGTCGTAGCGGAACTCCGGCCACTGATCATCCGGCGGCAGCCGGTCCCGGCAGAACGTATCGACGTGCGCTGAAGGGGAGAGCCGCATCTGGCCGTAGGCACCTTACTAGAAATTAAATCCTGACCTGTGGAAACCTATAGGAATTCTTGCAGCCTGCCAGTTGCAGCGCAACCGCGCGATGGGACGAGGCGATCCGTCAGTCCATCCCACCCCTTGCCGGTCACGGCGTTTGACTGGCACCGCCCAGAGACGACCGTTTCTGCGCCTGCGGGTATGTCTCGGGTTTATCGGAGCCCGAGAGCTGTCGTAGTGGTACGGCACATACGGTCCGTATCTCACCGGTGACAAGTAGTCCTCGGGATTTCAAGGGCCTGCTATCGATTCGGAATCGGAATCGGAATCGGAAAATTTCAATCGATCTTATCCGGTACTCCGCGGAGAATCTAAAGAATGTAGGACTAGGCTGTGTTCTCCGGGAGGCTTGCTCACTGACCAACGTTAGTCGGCTCGCTGCGCTACGCTGGGCTGGGATGGGGAGCAAGCGGAGCCATCATAAGCAGATGCGTCAGCAGGTCGGCCCCACACCACGCCCGACTGTCCGTCGGCTAGAACGTGCCGCAACTCGTGACCATGCCAGGATGGCACAAGTCAGAGCATAGACCTAGCAGTAGGCGCGTGGTCTACTCGATCCATGCGATCGGCTGGTACCCGTACGGTATTGACGAGACCAGATCGTCAATCTGAATAACACACACCTGAAAGTAAGCTGCAGTGTGGTTAACCAGTATTCAACTTCTTTGACTTCTCCCCGTCCTGAGGACGGCAGATTCCGGCCCTCGCAGGCTCGGGTTCCTGTTTCATCGCCGACCGCACCCGGGGAGGACCCGGAATGTCTTACGTCAGCTCCGCAGGCATCGCCCGGGGAGCCCCGAGCTACGGCACGACCTGCCGCAAGAATGTTCTTCGCGGCGTTGATGTCCCGGTCATGCCGAGTGCCGCAGGACGGGCACGTCCAGTAACGTGTCCCGAGGTTCAGGAACGCAAGCAAGTACCCACATGCCGAGCAGGTCTTGGACGAGGGGTACCAGCGGTCGATGACGACCAGGCGGCGGCCGTACCGCTGGCACTTGTACTCCAACTGTCGGCGGAACTCGCCCCACCCGCAGTCCGAGATCGCGCGGGCCAGGGGCCGGTTACGGACCATGTTCCTGACCGCAAGGTCCTCGATCACGATCATGTCGTTCTCGCGTACCAGGCGGGTGCTAGCGCGGTGCAGGAAATCAGCCCGAGCATTGCGGACCTTGCGGTGACCGCGAGCGACTTTGGCCTTCGCCTTGGCCCAGTTAGCCGACCCGTTCCGGCAACGGGCCATGCGTCGCTGGTATCGCGCCAGCCTGCGGGCCTTGCGCTCCAGGTACCGGGGATTGGCGATTCGCTTGCCGTCCGAGGTCACGGCGAAGTCCCTTACGCCGAGGTCGATGCCGACAGCATGCCCGGCTGGTGGGAGCGGTTCGGGGTTGTCCGTCTCGATGGTAAAGGTGACGTACCAGCGGCCGTCCGGCTCCCGCGAGACAATGACCATTCGCGGCTCGAGCGTGGTCATGTCGACATCTGGCCACGACCAGGCGAACCGCAACGGCGCGTTCATCTTGGCCAGCCGCAGCTCACCGCCGCGCATGGTGAACGCGCTGCGAGTATAGTGTGCGGACTGCCGGGTGCGGCGGGACTTGAATCTGGGATAGCGGGCGCGGCGGGCGAAGAACGCAGAGAACGCCTGGTGCTGGTGGCGCAGTGCCTGCTGCAACGGCACCGAGGACACCTCGTTGAGGAATGCCAGATCAGGGTCCCTCTTCATCGCAGTCAGCGTTCGGTCCGACGCCGCATACGACGTGCTCTTGCGCTCGGTATGCCAGCGAGCACGGCGGTCGGCCAGAGTCCGGTTCCACACAACCCTGACGCAGCCGAACGTGCGGTTGAGTACTGCCTCCTGCTCCTGGTTGGGGTAGGAGCGGCATCGGTATGCTGTCCTCACCGTTCTAGTATCGCACTTCTGATCGAAAAATTTGGAGAGCCACGCCGTACAGGTGACGACCCCGGTCCTGGCCAGCTGCGCGGGGCATCGGACTCGTGGGCCTGAACGCCGGGGGGATTATCCGGGAGGTTTTGTGACGGCAGTTAAGAGATCGCTACATCTGGAGAGCGCGAGATGAGCCCGTTCCGAGCGTCGGCCCCGCTGACCAGCCAGTGGCAGCACTTCCAGTTCTCCGTGAGCGACGGCGTGGGCACGCTGACCCTGGACCGCCCGGACAAGCTCAACGCGCTTACCTTCGAAGCGTACGCCGACCTGCGTGACCTGCTGGCGGAGCTACCGCAGCGGGGCGACACGCGGGTCCTCGTCGTGCGGGGGAGCGGCCGCGCGTTCTGCTCGGGCGGGGACGTCAACGAGATCATCGGGGTCACGTTGTCCATGGCGCCGGACGAACTGCTGGCCTTCACCCGGATGACCGGGGAAGTGATCCAGCGCATGCGCGAGTGCCCGGTCCCGATCATCGCGGCCGTGCACGGCATCGCGGCCGGGGCCGGCGCGGTCATCGCGCTCGCGGCCGACTTCCGGGTGTGCACCCCGAAGGCCCGCTTCGCGTTCCTGTTCACCAAGGTGGGGCTGTCCGGCGCCGACATGGGCGCCGCGTACCTGCTGCCCCGGCTGGTCGGGCTGGGGCACGCGACCCGGCTGCTCATGCTCGGCGACACGATCTCGGCCGACGAGGCGCAGCGCATCGGGCTGGTCTCGTCCCTGGTCGAAGAGGACGGGTTCGACGAGGCGGTCGGCGCGCTCGCGCGGCGCCTGGCCTCCGGGCCGGTCCAGGCCTACGCGCAGACCAAGGCGCTGCTGACCAGGGAACAGGACATGAGCCTGTCCGCCGCGGTGGAACTCGAGGCCATGACGCAGGCGTTGCTCATGAAGGGGCAGGACTACGCGGAATTCCACGCCGCGTTCAACGCCGGCCGCGACCCGCAATGGCAGGGACGCTGACCCGAACGCCCGAGGCCACCCCGCCCTCCGCGCCCCGCGCTCCCGTAAGGTATTGCGGACGCAGAGCACTTGTCCGCTTACCGATCGGGTGATGCCGATGGCCAGCCATGCCCGGGAATGGCACCCGCTGCAAGTCGTTTACCTGGCGGTGGCGGCCATCGTCTTGTTCGTCGTCACGTTCTGGGCGGCTCTGGGCCTGCCCCCGCTCGGCGGGACGACCATCGAGTGGGTGCTCGCGTTCCTGCTGGTCAGCCTGGTCAACCTCGGCCTCGGCACGCTCGGCGGCGGCGCGGTCATCGAATGGCGGCACCCCACGTGGAGCCGTCTCGGGCTAGGGGACCACATCGTCATGGGCGTGGCCCTGGTCGTGCTGGCGGGCTCGGACGGCGGCTTCGCCTGGTGGCTGTTCTCCTCGACCGCGGGCGCGTTCTCCCGCTGGATGTTCCTCATCATCGCGCTGGTCGCCATCGCCCTGGGCGCATGGTTGGACTGGCGTCCGCTGCCTCTCGTGTCCGGGCACCCGCCCAAGGCGCTCTGGCCGCACCACGCCGAGCCGGCCTCCGACGATGAGGAGTGGGAGCCCTTCACGCCGCTGTCGATCCTGCTCGGGTTGGCGCTCGGGGTCGCCGTCGCGATCGCGTACCTGGGGATCTCGGCCTGGTCCGAGAACGCCGACGTCCCGCCGGGCCACCTGTTGCCCACGGCGGTGACGGGCGTCGACGGCGACTACCTCGCCCTCGGGGATTCCTATTCGGCCGGCAACGGCCTGCCTCCCTACGCCCCGGGCACGGCCGCCACCGGGTGCAACCAGTCGGTGAACTCCGCCTACCCGGACCTGCTCTTCCCGCTCCTGCGGAAGCAAGATCCCGGTGCCTCGTTCACCTTCACGGCATGTTCGGGCGCGCTGACGGGCGACATCCTGAACTACACCGTGTTCCCGACCTATAAGATCCCGCCCCAGGTCAGCGGGGCCGTAAACCCGTCGGTCGGCCTCGTCACCATCACGATCGGCGGCGACGACGCCGACTTCGCCGCCGTGGTCCAGCAATGCCTCATCTCCGGCAACTGCCTGGACCAGGTATTCCCGCCGACCGGTGTCCCGGAGATGACCCAGCAGCCGGTTCCGTCAGGGAAACTGCTGACCCAGTGGGGCCCGGCTACGCTCGAGGAGATCGGGGATTCCGACGCGACGGTCTTCAGCACCTTGCGAACCGATTTCCCGAATGCCCGCATCATCGTCATCGGCTATCCGTACCTATTCCCGGACCAGGCCGCGCCGGGCTTCCCGTTCTACCCGCCGCTGTGCTCGAGCATCCTGAATCGCCTGAGCGTCACGGAAAGGAACGGCATCAGGACCCTTCAAGACGAGTTCAACGACCGCATCTACGAGGAGGCAGTGGCCGCCGGGATCGAGTTCGTCTCGCCCGACGCGATCTGGGACCATTACGAGCCGTGCGGATCCAGCGGTCAGTACACGAATTCCCTAAAGCCGTACCTTAATTTTCCGAACCCCATTAGCGGCAGTTCATTCCACCCGAACGCCGCAGGTCAGCAAACGCTCGCTGCCCTTGTCGCGTGCTATCTGGATGCGTATCACGCGCCTCCCGACCCGTTTGCCTCGACCGGCTCCCATACCATCACGATTCCGGCATCACAGCTGGTCACCCCCGCTCAACTGGGCCTGGTCCCGGCTCCGGGCCTGGATTCGGTGCCGGGCTCCGGCGTGATTAGCGGCTGCTGAACACCCGACGGTGACGATGCGAGTGCGCGGGGTAAGAGCTAACGGTCCGAATACCGTGAACGGCACGCAGGCCAGCCCAGTTAAAGCGACACTTAGAATGGCAGGTCTGCACGTGCACCCGTGATGCGGCCGCCGCAGCCAGCTCGACCGAACGACCCCCATGGAGATCTTTCCGTGATGACGGCAGGACCGACGCGCCCTGGCAGGCCTCGGGGTCGGCTCGGCTGGCCCGGCGTGCTGATGGTGGTCGTCCTGTCGCTGGTCCTGGTCGTCGGGGCGATGACCGCGGTCGAGGAGGCCTTGTCGTCGATCGCCGGATCCTTCGCCGGGGCCGCTGGGGCCCTGACCGGCCCGCTGCTGGGCACCGAGGCCCCGTCCGCCCAGTCGTGCGGCAAGGCGGTCGGGCCGTTCACCGTCCGCGGCACCCGGGTGTACGGCGCGCACGGCAAGCTCTTCGTCTCCTACGGGATCACCGTGCCCGACATGCAGGGACCGCACTGGGCGAATTCCGTCACGCTGGATGAGGCGAAGATCTCGGCGATCGCCGATGACTGGTGCGCCAATACGGTCCGGTTCCAGCTCGACGAGGACAACCTCATCGGGCCGGACGGGACCAGCTTCAACGAGGCTTACCTGAAGGCGATCGAGACCCTGGTCTCGGAGTCCGAGAGCGACCAGCTGGTCGTGGTGCTCAACGACTCGACCGAGTTCGCGCCCGACGAGGAGTCCCTCGCCCAGGCCGGTCCGAAGATGGGCACCGAGATCTTCTGGAAAGACATGACCGCCCTGTACGGCAAGGATCCGCAGGTCATCTTCGACCTGTTCAACGAGCCGCGCATGTATCACCCCGGCATGTCGCTAGCCGAGAAGTGGCACCTGTGGCTGGACGGCGGCACGTTCAATGGGGTCTTCTACCCCATCGGGATGGCGCAGCTGACGGCTTACGTGCGCGATACTCTCCGCGCGCGGAACCTGTTCTGGGTGGAGGGCCCGCGCTACTCGCTCGGGTTCGCCGGCATGGTCAGCGAGGGCGCCGTGATACATACCAGCGGGGTCGTGTACGCCGCCCACCACACCATAGGCGCGATCAACCCGAACGTGTGGTACGCGGAGTTCGGCTATATCGTCGCCACCGGCGTCGGGCCGGTCGTGGACGGCGAGTGGACGAACTACGAGCCCGCGCCGACGAAGTCCTATGCGCCGGCGCCCGGCTCCTGCTGGCCGGACGCGGTGACGATGGTCCCCGTGTACCTGCAGTACCTGTACTCCCACGGCATCGGCCTCGACGTCTACCAGCTCCAGCCCGGCTACATGATCAAGTCCTGGCTCAACCTGGGTAACCCCACCACGATCAACCCGCGCACCTGGAGCTGCTTCCAGAACAACGAACCCCAGCCCGACCAGGGCGCCGGTCGGCTGATCATGAACTGGTTCATCAAGCACAACAGCTGATGGAACTAGACGGAGTGTGGCACCGCGCCCTGGAGCAGGCGTGGCAGAGCTTCCTGGCCGGGACGACGCCGGTGGGCGCGGTGGTCACCGACTCACTCGGCGAGATCGTCGCGGAAGGCCGCGGCCGGCGTTACGAGAATGCCGACGGCGGCCGCCAGCTGACCTACTGCCATATTGCGCACGCGGAGATCAACGCGCTGGCCCTGCTCCCGCCCGGGCGCCACTACGAGGACCACATCCTGCTGACCACGCTCGAGCCCTGCTGCATGTGCCTGGGTGCCGCGGTCCAGGCCACCTTCACGAGGTTGCATTTCGCCGGCCGCGACCCCTACGCCGGCGCGTCGGACCTGGTGATTGACACCCCGCAGGCCCGTCGCCGACCGCTGGCGGTGACCGGCCCGCTGGCCGGGCTGCCGGGCCGCTTCGCCGAGCTACTGCACATCCGCTGGCTGCTGGACTACGGCGCCGCCGAGCCGGTCCTGGACGTCCAGCGGCAAGGCCTCCCCGAGATCTGCCAGGCCGCCGGACATCCGGCGGTCGCCGACCTGTTCCGCCAGCTCAAAGCCGATTCCGCCACCCTGGATGAAGCCATGACCGCCGCCTCGCAGGCGCTCGTGCTGGACTAGCCGGGAACAACCGAGGCGTTGTACCTGGCCCATATCTCGTCGATGGGGATACCGGTCTGGCTGTGCAGGGCGGTGATGAGCTCGTCTATCTCCGGGGTCATCACGGCCAGGATCCGGGTCTGGCCCGGTCCCCGGTTGGCGAACGTGTGCACGGTGCCCGCCGGGATGTACGCCAGTTCCCCGGCCGCCAGGATCCGCCGTTCCTCGCCCTCCAGCACCTCAAGCTCGCCCCCCAGCACGTAGAAGGCTTCATCAGAGCCGTGGTGTACGTGAGGCGGCGCCTGATCGCCGGGGTAGGGCGCGAGGTTCCATTCCCTGATGACGAAGTCGGCCACGGTAAGCAGGCTACGCTTACCGCCGTAGGCGCGGTGCTAGGCGCCCCCTGAGACCATGGACCCGTGCCCGTCACCAGACTTGTCACGCAAGACGATGCTCCCGTTCTGGCGGAACTGCTCCGGGTCAACCGCGACTTCCTGGCCCCCTGGGAGCCGATCCGGGACGATGACGACTACACCGTCGAGGGCCAGCGCGCCACCATCAGGTCCGCGCTCGAACGCTACCGGCAGGGAATCACCGTGCCGCACGTCATTCTCGACGAGGAAGACCGCGTCGTCGGCCGTATCACGCTCAACGAGATCGTGCGCGGCCCGTTCCAGTCGTGCCACCTCGGCTACTGGCTGGGTGCCGCCGCGAACGGGCGCGGCCTGGCCACCGCGGCGGTGCGCGACATGATCCGGGTGGCCTTCGAGGAACAGGGACTGCACCGGATCCAGGCCGGAACCTTGCTGCACAACGTCAGGTCGCAGCGTGTCCTGGAACGCAACGGGTTCGTCCGCTTCGGCGTGGCTCCGGCCTACCTCAACATCGCCGGACACTGGCAGGACCACGCCCTGTACCAGATCGTGAACCAGAGCTGACCCGGCTGGCCGCCAGGGCGGCCACCCCTCAGCGATACAACTCCCGGGCGATGATCGTGCGCTGTACCTCGGAGGCGCCCTCGTAGATGCGAGGAGCCCGGACCTCGCGGTACAGGTGCTCGAGCAGGTGCCCCTGCCGCAGCGCGCGTGCCCCGTGGATCTGTACCGCCGCGTCCACCACGAACTGGGCGGTCTCGGTCGCGAACAGCTTGGCCATCGCGGATTTGGCCGCGATCCGCTTCTCGCCGGCGTCATACGCACCCGCGGCCGCGTACACCAGCAGCCGGGCGGCC
>Ga0187808_10000450_pt1 | contig 12630 bp, 20 predicted proteins | sample NC_wetland_sal_i_5_FD_132427 | JGI IMG/M metagenome (GOLD analysis project Ga0187808, IMG submission 132427) | Wetland sediment microbial communities from Neuse River Estuary, North Carolina, USA - ASW_3 | ecosystem: Environmental > Aquatic > Freshwater > Wetlands > Sediment | place: USA: North...
CCGGATCGCGATGACCCGCAAGATCAAGCGTGGCGGCAAGGTCTGGATCAACGTGTATCCCGACAAGCCGTTCACGAAGAAGCCCGCCGAGACGCGGATGGGCTCCGGCAAGGGCTCACCTGAGGGCTGGGTCGCGGTCGTCAAGCCCGGACGGGTGATGTTCGAGCTCGCGGGCGTGCCCGAGCCGCTCGCGCGCGAGGCGATGCGCCTGGCCGGTCACAAGCTTCCCGTCCGCACCAAGTTCGTGCTCCGGGAGGAGGGCTAGCGGTGAAGGCGGTGGAACTGCGCGACATGAGCGAGGCAGAGCTGCGCGATCACATCCGCATTGCGCGGCGTGAGCTGTTCGGGCTGCGCTTCCAGCACGCCACCGGTGAGCTCGACGACACGGCGAGCTTGAAGAAGGCCAAGCGCGAGGTCGCGCGGGCCCTGACCGTCGCCAACGAGCGCGGAGTTGAGCTTCATGGTTGAGGAACCTGAGAACAACGTCGAAGAAGCACGGGCTTCGGAAGCAGCTGCAGCGTCGGAGGGCGAAGCGCCCTCGGAAGCCGCTGGCGCGAACGCTTCCGAGGCCGCTTCGCCCTCCGACGAGACGGCTACTGAGTCCGAGGCCTCTGCAGCCGAGGAGGCTGTCGCCGAAGAAGCCCCCGCGGCTGAGGCGGCGGCAGAGCCCGCTGCTGAAGAGGCAGAAGAGGCCGCGGCTGCCGCTGCGCCGGCGGCGCCCGCTCGTGAGCCGGAGGCGCCGGCTACGCCGAAGGAGCGGAGGCGACGGGCGAGGGTGGCGAAGGCTTCGGCGGTTCCAGCGCGCCCGCAGATGACGCCCGAGGAGCGGCAGGCGGAGCGGGTTGTAGAGCGGCGGCGGAAGGCGGCGGTTCGGAGCGCACGGCGCAAGCGCGAGCGAGACAAGGCACGGGCCCAGCGCGTCACCCCCGCTGAGGCGCTGGCTCCACGCCGCGAGCAGCATCCCGGGCAGCAGAAGACGCGCCAGGGTATCGTCGTTTCCGATCGCGCCAGCAAGACGATCGTCGTGCGGATCGACGTCGCTCGGCGCCACCGCCTCTACGAGAAGGTCGTGCGGACCTCGACCACGCTGCGCGCCCACGACGAACGCGAAGACGCGCACATCGGCGACACCGTCGTGGTGCGCGAGTCACGACCGCTGTCGCGGACCAAGCGCTGGCGGCTGGTTGAAGTACTCGAGAGGGCCAAGTGACTCCGTGATCCAGAACGAGACCCGACTGCGTGTGGCCGACAACACCGGCGCCCGGGAGATCCTCGTGATCAGGGTCAAGGGTGGCCATCGCCGCCGCTACGCTGGCGTGGGCGACGTGATCACCGCCACCGTGAAGCAGGCCAGCCCGCAGGGATCGGTCAGGAAGGGCGAGGTCGTCACGGCGGTGGTCGTGCGGACCAAGAAGTCCTATGGCCGTGAGGACGGCACCTACATCGGATTCGACGAGAACGCGGCCGTGCTGATCGACGCCCAGAACAACCCGCGCGGGACCCGTATCTTCGGGCCCGTGGCGCGGGAGCTGCGCGAGCGCAACTTCATGAAGATCGTGTCCCTGGCTCCGGAGGTCCTCTGAGTATGGGCGCGCGGATCAAGAGCGGTGACGAGGTGATCGTGGTCGGCGGCAAGGACCGCGGCAAGCGCGGCAAGGTGCTGCGCGTCGAGCCCGGCAAGGACCGGCTGTACGTCGAGGGCCTCAACATGATCAAGCGCCACCAGCGCCCGCAGCAGGTGGCCGGCGCCCAGCGCGCCGAGCAGGTGGGCGGCGTGATCGAGAAGGAAGGCCCGATCCACGTGTCCAACGTGATGCTCGCCGACCCCAAGGACGGCAAGCCCACGCGGATCGGGATCGAGCTAGCGGACGGCAAGCGCTACCGCGTCGCGAGGCGAAGCGGCACGAGGCTCGACTGATGGCAACCGCACGGCTCAAGCAGCGCTACCTCGAGGAGATCCGTCCCGCGCTGATGGAGCGATTCGGCTACTCGACGCCGATGCAGGCACCGCGGATCACCAAGGTGACCGTCAACATGGGCGTCGGGGACGCAAAGCAGGACTCGCGCGTGCTCGAGGCGGCGACAGACCAGCTCGCGACGATCACGGGGCAAAAGCCGAGTGTTAGGCGCGCGAGGAAATCGATCGCACAGTTCAAAGTTCGCGAAGGGATGCCGGTCGGCGTCGCGGTGACGCTCCGTGGCGAGCGCTCATACGAGTTCCTGGACCGGTTGATGTCGATCGCGATTCCCCGGATTCGCGACTTCCGGGGACTGAGCCCGCGGGCGTTCGATGGGCGCGGGAACTACTCGCTGGGCGTTCGCGAGCAGATCATCTTCCCTGAGGTCGACTACGACGAGATCGACCAGGTCCGCGGACTCGACATCACGATCACGACCACCGCCGCCAGCGACGAGGAGTCGTTCGCCCTGCTGGAGGCGCTTGGAATGCCATTCTCACGAGAAGCTCGCACGGAGGCCGCGTCCGCGGCCGCGACCCAGACGTAAAGGACTTCATGGCCAAGGTTTCCCAGATTGTCCGCCAGCAGCGGACACCCAAGTACAAGACCCGGGGCTACAGTCGCTGCCGCCGCTGCGGCCGCGCCCGCGCGGTGTACCGCAAGTTCGGGGTGTGCCGGATCTGCCTGCGCGAGCTGGCGCACAACGGCTACGTCCCCGGAATGACCAAATCGAGCTGGTAATGAGCGAAGCGAATGGTCGATGCGGGCCGGATGCCCGCGGACAACATCAGGAGCGCCGACAGGACGGAGGCAAGGGGACCGCGACATGTCGATGACCGATCCGATCTCGGACTTCCTCACGCGCCTTCGCAACGCCGCCAAGGCCCAGCACCAGGACGTCACGATCCCGGCCTCGGGGCTCAAGCGGGAGATCGCCCGGATCCTCAAAGAGCAGGGCTACATCGAGGACTGGGCGGTGCATCCCGCGCGGGAAGGGCGCCCCGGCGACGAGATCACCGTGACACTCAAGTACACGGCCGAGCGCAAGCCCGTGATCACGGGCCTGCAGCGCGTCTCACGGCCCGGCCAGCGCACCTATGTTGACCACGCGCAGATCCCCCGGATTCAGGGAGGGATGGGGACCGCGATCATCTCGACCTCGAAGGGGCTGATGACCGGCCACGATGCCCGGCTTCAGGGCATCGGCGGTGAGGTCGTGGCCAGGGTCTGGTAAGAGCGAGCCCGCGAACGCAGCGATGTCCCGAATCGGAAGACAACCGATCACCGTACCGGCCGGCGTGACGATCTCGATCGAGCCTGACCGGGTGACCGTCAACGGTCCCCGCGGCGAGCTCTCGGAGCAAATCCATCGCGATATGCAGATCGAGCACACCGACGATCAGCTGCTGGTCAAGCGGCCCACAGACCGCGGCGAGCACCGCGCTCTCCACGGCCTGACGCGCTCCCTGATCGCGAACATGGTCCAGGGGGTTACCGACGGGTTCGAGAAGCGCCTCGAGATCCAGGGCGTCGGCTACCGTGCGCAGCTCCGCGGCCGCGACCTAGAGCTCGCGCTCGGCTATTCGCATCCCGTCTCGATCAAGGCGCCCGACGGGATCGAGTTCGAAGTGCCCCAGCCAACCCGGATCATCGTCAAGGGCGCCTCCAAGCAGCAAGTTGGAGAGGTCGCGGCGATCATCCGCAAGCAGCGCAAGCCCGAGCCCTACAAGGGCAAGGGGATCCGCTACGAAGGCGAATACGTCGCCCGGAAGGTCGGTAAGCGAGCATGAGCGAGCGGAACGCGAGCGTCCACTTCGGGCTGGATGCCCGCAGACGGCATCAAGAGCGCGGACTGGGAGGAGGCAAGGGATGACCGTTCTCACCGCTCCTGCGCGCCGACTCAAGCGTCGCCGGCGCGTGCGCGCGAAGATCCGGGGCAGCGCCGAGCGGCCCAGGATCTCCGTGTTCCGCTCCAATCGCGGACTGTTCGTGCAGCTGGTCGACGACGACGGCGGGCGCACGCTGGCATCTGTCAACTGGACCGAACCCGAGCTGCGCAACCTCGGGCGCATGGAACAGGCCAAGCGGACCGGCGAGCTGCTGGCGCAGCGCGCCAACGCGGCGGGCGTCGAGCAGGCGGTCTTCGACCGCGGCGGATACCAATACCACGGTCGCGTCAGGGCGCTGGCCGAGGGCGCCCGTGAGGGCGGGCTGCGGTTCTAGACCGGCTACCCTGGATCAGCTCATGGCATCACGCGATCGCACAGTCTCTGCCTCGGGTCTCGAGCTTCAGGAGCGCGTCGTCGAGATCAACCGAGTCGCCAAGGTCGTCAAGGGCGGTCGGCGGTTCTCGTTCACGGCGCTGGTCGTCGTCGGCGACGAACGGGAGATCGTGGGGATCGGGTACGGCAAGGCCAACGAAGTGCCGGTCGCGATCCAGAAAGGCGTCGAGCGGGCGAAGAAGAACCTCTACCGCGTGCCCAAGCACGGCTCGACGATCACCCACCAGACGCTTGGCGTGTTCGGCTCGGGGCGCGTGCTGCTGAAGCCCGCCTCGCCCGGAACGGGCGTGATCGCCGGCGGTGGAGTCCGGGCGGTGCTCGAGCTTGCGGGGATCAACGACATCCTCTCCAAGAGCCTCGGCTCGCAGAACCCGATCAACCTCGTCAAGGCGACGATGGCAGGGCTCGAGTCCCTGCGTACCCCTGATGAGGTGGCCGATCTGCGAGGGCTGTCGATTAACAAGGTGCTTGGACTTGAGGCCGAAACGCCGCCCGCGGACACCGCTCCGAGCACGAACGGCGGCGGGGAGGCCGAGGCGGCGCGAGTGTCCGCGACCGGCCGTCCGGCCTCCGCCGAGGAACCGGTGGAGACTGAGGAGCGTGAGGAGCCGGACGCGTGAGCACCCTCAAGGTCACGCAGCGACGGTCTCGCAACGGCAGCGACAAGCGGCAGGTCGACACACTGAGGTCGCTCGGGCTGCGGCGGATCGGGCAGACGGTTGAGGTCGCCGACTCGCCTCAGGCGCGTGGCATGATTGCCAAGGTCAGGCATCTGGTCGAGGTCTCCGAGGATGGCTGAGTCAGAGCGGATTGGACTGCACAACCTGAAGCCCGCGCCGGGCGCGCGCCGGGCGCGCAAGCGCGTCGGTCGCGGAGAGGGTTCGGGCACCGGGAAGACCGCCGGCCGCGGTCAGAAGGGTTGGGGCTCCCGCTCGGGTGCCAAGCGGCGGGCTCGGTTCGAGGGCGGTCAGAACCCGATCCACATGCGGATGCGCAAGCTGCGCGGCCCGCATATGAAGAAGTCGATGGCGTTTGAGCCGTTCCGGACGCACACGCAGGCGGTGAATCTGGTCGATCTCGAGGGGCGCTTCGAATCCGGCGCGGCGGTTACGCTCGAGGCGATGGCCGCCAAGGGACTGGCAACGCGGAAGGGGGTGCCGGTCAAGGTCCTCGCCAAGGGCGAGCTCTCAAAGCCATTGACCGTCCACGCGCACGCCTTCAGCAAGACCGCTCGCGAGAAGATCGAAGCCGTCGGCGGCAGCTGCCAGCTGATCGACTCCGGCACGCCGACCAAGGCCGCCGCGGGCTCGGAGGGCTGAGGCAATGGTCGCGACGATCCTTGGTGCCTTCAGGGTTGGCGAGATCCGCACCAAGATCCTGTTCACGGCCGCGATGCTGGCGATCTACCGGCTGGGCACGCACATCCCCGCGCCGGGGATCAACGCGAAGGCCGTCACCGCGATCCAGAAGAACTTCGGTGGCAACAGCATCCTCGGGCTGCTGAACCTGTTCTCGGGCGGCGGGCTGGGCCGGATCGCGATCTTCGCGCTCGGGATCATGCCCTACATCACCGCCTCGATCATCCTGCAGCTGCTGACGGTGGTGGTCCCCTCGCTGGAGAAGCTCCAGAAGGAGGGCGAGGTGGGACAGGCGCGCATCACCCAGTACACGCGGTACCTGACCGTCGGTCTGGCGTTCGCCCAGTCGATCGGGTACGTCTTCCTGTTCAGGAGCTTCGAGCAGAACGCGGGCGTGACGCTGATCAGCAATTTCAACCTCGCCAAGGTATTCCTGATCGTCGTCTCGCTGACCGCCGGCACCGTGCTGCTGATGTGGATCGGCGAGCTGATCACCCAACGCGGGATCGGCAACGGAATCTCGCTGCTGATCTTCGCGAGCATCGTCGCGCGGATCCCGAGCGGCGTGCAGTCGTGGTGGAACAACCCCGACCAGGTGTTCAAGGTGGCGATGCCGTTCATCGTGCTCGGCGTCGTGGCCGCCGTTGTATTCGTCCAGGAGGGCCAGCGGCGGATCCCGATCCAGTACGCCAAGCGGGTGATCGGTCGCCGGATGACCCAAGGCGGCCAGACGTATCTGCCGCTGCGTGTGAACATGGCCGGCGTGATCCCGGTGATCTTCGCCGCCTCGATCATGGCGATCCCGCCCACGATCGGACAGCTGGTCGGCCAGAACCGCAACAACTTCGCGACGCACCTGGCCAACTTCTTCAGCCCCCAGGGGTGGCACTACGTGCTCGGCGAGAGCATCTTCATCATCCTGTTCACCTACTTCTACACGGCGGTGACGTTCAACCCCGTCGACCAGGCGGAGAATCTGAGGAAGTACGGCGGATTCATTCCCGGGGTGCGACCAGGTAGGCCCACGGCCGAGTTCCTCGACCGCATCCTTGCCCGCCTGACGTTCCCAGGAGCGTTGTTCCTGGCCGCGATCGCCGCGCTGCCGACGATCCTGATCAGCCAGACGAGCGCGACCTTCTACTTCGGGGGGACCTCGATCCTGATCGTGATCGGGGTGGCGCTGGACACGATGAAGCAGCTCGAGGCGCAGCTGATGATGCGGAACTACGAGGGGTTCTTAAAGTAGGCCCAGCAGGATGCTGGGCCGTGGAAGCTGCCGAGCGAGCGGAGCAGTCTTCCGGAATCCTGAAGCGGAGCGAGCGAGGCCCGGAGCCGGACGCGGTTACTGACGGCCCGCGCATGATCCCTCCTCAACAGCAAGCGTTAACTCGCTGAGGCTTGTCCTATCCGCTCGAGGCTCTTGTCAGCTCGCCACGGGTCTGGATGTCGAGCTTGCGGGCGTTTGCGGAGGTGCTACTCGACCCTGCGGTGCCTCCCTGGTGCGAAGCGCGAGCGCGGCGATTAGCTTCACCACCGCATACAGCTTGGCGCCGCGCGTAAGGGCTGACACGCTCCGCCCAGCTCTGGGGCACCTTCGGGGCCTCCGGTGTGGTCCAGGGGCACGCACCACATGGAGGCCCCGGGTCTCGCTGTGAGCAGCGAAAACCAGGCAAGGCCCGTGGCCGCCCGGTACAGTGACGATCCCGTGTCCGAACTGAACCTGATCCTTTTCGGTCCCCCGGGCGCTGGAAAGGGAACGCAGGCCGATCGGCTGCGCAACGACTTTCAGCTCCCATACATCGCCACCGGAGACATGCTGCGTGCCAACGTCCAGGAGGGCACCGAGCTGGGTCGCCAGGCGAAGGGCTATATGGACGCGGGCGACCTCGTTCCCGATCAGGTGATCGTGGCGATGGTCGGGGAGCGACTTCAGGAGGAGGACGCCCGCGACGGCTTCATCCTCGACGGGTTTCCGCGCACGATCGAGCAAGCGAAGGCGCTCGACAAGCAGCTGGGCGACCTTGGCCGGAGGATCACCGCCGTGCTCCTGCTGGACGTCCCCGATGAGGAGGTGGTCAGGCGGCTCTCGGGTCGTCGGGTATGCGTGAAAGGGGGCCACAATTACCACCTCGAGTTCGACCCGCCCAAGCGCGAGGGCGTCTGCGACCAGGACGGGTCCCGGCTGATCCAGCGCGATGACGACAACCCAGAGGTGATCCAGCACCGGCTGGACACCTACCACCAGAAGACCAAACCGCTGATCGGCTACTACGAGGATCAGGGTCTGCTGCGAAGGATCGACGGCACGCGCGACGCCGCCGATGTGCATGACCACATCCGGGCGGTGATCGCCACGCTGCGCCTCGAGGAAAACGTCTGACGGACGGGCGCGGATGATCATCAAGAAGACACCCGAGGAGATCGAGCGGATGGCCGCGGCCGGAGCGATTCTGGTGCGCACGATGAATCTGCTCGCCGGCAAGATTCGCCCGGGGGTGACCACCCACGAGTTGGACCAGGCTGCCGAGAAGTTCATCCGCTCGCAGGGCTCCGAGCCGGCGTTCAAGGGCTACCGCGGATTTCCGGGCTCGATCTGCGCCTCGCCGAACTCGATGATCGTGCACGGGATCCCCGGCCCCTACAAGCTCGGCCGGGGCGACGTGCTGTCGATCGACATCGGGGTCATCCGCGACGGCTGGGTGGCCGATGCGGCGCGCACATTTCCCGTGGGGCCGATCACGCCGATCGCGCGCAAGCTGCTCACGACCACCGAGGAGGCGCTGTTCCTCGCCGTCGAGCAGTGCCGCCCGGGGAACCGCCTGGGCGATGTGTCGCACGCGGTCCAGGCGCACGTCGAGACGGCCGGGCTGTCCGTGGTGCGCTCGCTCGTCGGCCACGGGATCGGGCGCAGCATGCACGAGGAGCCGCAGATCCCCAATTACGGGGAACCCGGCACCGGAATCGTGCTCGAGGAGGGCATGGTGCTGGCGGTCGAGCCGATGGTCACGGCCGGTCGCCACGGGGTCCGGATCGGCGATGACCGGTGGTCCATCTACTCCCAGGACGGGTCCCTCTCGGCCCATTTCGAGTTCACGGTGGCGGTCACCGCGGAGGGCCCCCGGATCCTAACCCCCTGGCACGAGGCCGGGGGTGGGCGGGCTGCGGCCTGAGGCTGGGTCCGCCTGGCCCTTCTTCGGTGGACGGCTGGGGCGTGAGGGTCGTGCCTGGCCTCTCTCCGGCGCCCGCCGGAAGCCGTGGCCCGCGAGGGCGGACCGCAGTGGGCACCCCTGCTAATATCCCTCGGTACGCGCGAGGCGCGACCGGTTGCGCTGCGTGCCTTCGCTTCAGCTCGGTAGCGGCGACCCCGGAGCGGTCGCCAGAGCCGGACTGAGGAAACTACTCAGGAATACTTCGACCTCGATAGAGAGCTAAGAGCGAGCGTGAAAGTACGACCGTCGGTCAAGCCGATGTGCGAGAAGTGCAAGATCATCCGCCGGAACGGGCGGGTCCTCGTGATCTGCTCGAATCCACGTCATAAGCAGAGGCAGGGCTAGCGATGGCGCGTATCTCAGGCGTCAACGTCCCGCTCAACAAGCGCGTCGAGGTGGGACTCACCTACATCTACGGGATTGGCCGGTCGACGTCCAACAAGCTGCTGGCCGAGGCCAGGATCGAGCCCGACCGCAAGGTCCGCGACCTCACCGAGGACGAGGTCGTCAGGCTGCGTGAGCTGATCGACTCGGAGCTGACGGTCGAGGGCGACCTTCGCCGCGAGCGCTCGCAGAACATCAAGCGCCTGCAGGAGATCGGCTGCTACCGCGGCCTCCGCCACCGTCGCGGCCTGCCGGTGCACGGACAGAACACCAAGACCAACGCACGCACGCGGAAGGGCCCCAAGCGGATGCAGGTCGCCGGTAAGAAGAAGGCGGCCAAGAAGTGAGCGCACAGCGCGAACGGTTAAGGGCGACTGGAAGTCGCCCATTCGTTCCAGGACGCAGCCTGATGACTCGCGTGCCGCGCATCCAAGGGCGGCACAGCCTGATGACTCGCGTGCCGCGCATCCAAGCGCGGCAGGATGCCGCGCGCGCGGCAAGCGCGAGCGGAGGACCCGCGGAGGACTAATGCCCGCTCCTCGCAGACCGCAGCGCGGCCGTCGGCGCGTTCGGAAGAACATCCCGATCGGTCAGGCGCACATCAAGACCTCCTTCAACAACACGATCGTGTCTTTGACCGATCGCGAAGGCAACGTGATCGCGTGGGAGTCGGCTGGCGGCGCCGGCTTCAAGGGCTCGCGCAAATCGACCCCCTTCGCCGCTCAGGTGACCGCCGATGCAGCCGCCCGCAAGGGCATCGAGCACGGCCTGCAGAAGGTTGAGGTGTTCGTGAAGGGCCCGGGATCTGGCCGCGAGACGGCGATCCGGTCCCTCCAGGCCGCTGGACTCGAGATCCTCGGAGTCCGGGATGTCACTCCCCAGGCGCACAACGGCACCCGGCCCCGCAAGCGGCGCCGGGTATAGGAGTCAATTTGGCACGAGATACATCGCCACAGTGCAAACAGTGCAGGCGCGAGGGACAGAAGCTGTTCCTGAAGGGTGAGCGGTGCCTGACCGACAAGTGCGGCGTCGAGCGGCGCTCCTATCCGCCCGGCGAGCACGGGCGGGGCCGCCAGAAGCAGAGCGAGTACCGCGTCCAGCTGCGCGAGAAGCAGAAGGCCCGCCGCTACTACGGCGTGCTCGAGCAGCAGTTCCGCAATTACTACGCGAAGGCCTCCCGCCAGCCAGGAGTGACCGGCGAGAACCTCCTGCGGATGCTCGAGTGTCGCTTTGACAACGTGCTCGTGCGGCTCGGGTTCGCGGCCTCGCGCCGGCAGGCGCGCCAGCTGATCCTCCATGGTCACTGGACCGTGAACGGCCGGAGGGTGAACATCCCCAGCTACCAGCTCAGGGACGGCGACGTGATCGCGATCCACGCGCGCTCGAGCGCGACCCAGGTGATTCGCGACGCCACCGAGCTCACCGGCCAGGTGCCCGCCTGGCTGCAGGCAGATCACGACGCGCTAACGGCGAAGGTGCTGCGCAAGCCCGAGCGGCGGGAGATCGCCGCACCGGTGCAGGAGCAGCTCATCGTCGAGCTGTACTCGAAGTAACCGATTTCTTGGCCGCGCCGTCCTGCGGGCCGCGCGCGGCGATCAAAGCCGCCCAAGCGGCACACGAACCCACGACGTTAGGACCCTGATGCTCGACTTCCAAGTCCCCCGAATCTCCAGCGAGGCCGTCGACGACAATCGCGGCTCGTTCACGATCGAGCCGCTCGACCGGGGCTTCGGCTACACCTTTGGCAACTCGCTTCGGCGCGTGCTGCTGTCATCGCTCGCCGGCGCAGCGGTGACCAGCGTTCGGATCGAGGGCGTCGCGCATGAGTTCTCGACGATTCGCGGCGTCAAGGAGGACGTCACCGACATCGTCCTCAACCTCAAGGGCGTGGTCTGCCGGATGCACACCGATGCGACCGAGGTCGAGGCGCCGCTGGTGGTGACCGGGCCCGGAGAGATCACCGCCAAGGACATCGACCTGCCGGCCGGGGTCGAGATCCTCAACCCCGATGCGCACATCGCGACGCTCGAGAAGAAGACCAAGCTCGAGGTCTACCTGACCGTCGGCCGCGGCCGTGGCTACCGTCCCGCCGAGGAGAACAAGTCCGCCGACCAGCCGATCGGTGTGATCCCGATCGACTCGATCTTCTCGCCGGTCAGGCGCGTCGCCTACAGCGTCGAGCAGGCGCGCGTCGGGCAGCGCACCGACTACGACAAGCTCACGCTTGACATCGAGACCGACGGATCGATCGATCCGCACGCGGCGCTCCGCGAGGCGGCCGAGATCCTGATCTCGCAGCTTGCGATCTTCACGGACGCCGATCGGGTCGTGGAGCTCCGGGAGGCAGGCGTTCCCGGGCCGCTCGAGTCCGGTCAGCCGGGTGGCGCAGCCGTCGGTGCACCGGCCCGGCAGCCGAACGCGCTCGACGACATCCTGATCGAGGAGCTCGAGCTCGGCGTGCGGTCGTATAACTGTTTGAAGCGGGCTGGCATCCAGACCGTCGGCGATCTGGTGTCGAAGACCGAGAGTGAGCTGAACGCGATCCCGAACTTTGGCAAGAAGTCGATCGACGAGGTCGTCGAGACCCTGCACGCGCGGGGGCTCGGGCTGCGTAACGAGTAGGGTTGTAACGAGCCAACGGGCCTTTCCGAGTTATGCGACATCAGCGTCAGCGCTACCAACTCAGCCGCAGCGCCGCGCATCGCAAGGCGCTGCTGGCGAACCTGGTCAAAGAGGTCATCGACCATGAGCGGATCAAGACGACCGAGGCCAAGGCCAAGGCCGTCAAGCCCGAGCTCGAGAAGCTGATCACACTGGCCAAGCGAGGCGATCTGCACGCCCGCCGGCAGGCGCTCGCCACCCTGGGGCAGGACAAGTTCGTCGTCTACAAGCTGTTTGAGGAGATCGCGCCGCGGTACTCCGAGCGCCCGGGGGGATACACCCGGATCCTGAAGCTGGGACCGCGGAAGTCAGACGCGACCGAGATGGTGTTGCTGGAGCTGGTCTGACCGCAAGACTGCTGCTGGAGTACGACGGCGGTGAGTTTGCGGGCTGGGCGCGGCAGCCGGGCCAGCGCACGGTGCAGGAGGAGGTTGAGCGGGCACTCGCCGTCCTGCTGCGCGACCCGGACGGAGTTCGGGTGACCGTTGCCGGGCGGACCGACACGGGGGTTCATGCCTGGGGACAGGTGTGCAGCTACAACGGGGAGCCGGTGGGGGTCGGGTCGCTAAACGCCCTGCTGCCGCGGGACGTGGCGGCGCTCGAGTGCTCGGCCGCTGCCCACGGGTTCGATGCGCGGCGCGACGCCACCTCGCGCGCGTACTGCTACCGCGTGCTTGCGAGGCGGGGACGGAGCGCGTTGGAGGCCGGCCGCGTCCTGCACTGGCCGCACGCGCTGGACCTGGATCTGCTCGACGCCTGTGCTGCGGCGCTGGTGGGA
>Ga0187808_10000452_pt1 | contig 12626 bp, 9 predicted proteins | sample NC_wetland_sal_i_5_FD_132427 | JGI IMG/M metagenome (GOLD analysis project Ga0187808, IMG submission 132427) | Wetland sediment microbial communities from Neuse River Estuary, North Carolina, USA - ASW_3 | ecosystem: Environmental > Aquatic > Freshwater > Wetlands > Sediment | place: USA: North...
CCGGGGAACGTACCGTCGGTGAGCTCCTTCAGCAGGCCCCTGACCCACTCCGCTTCGGCCTGGCGCAGCGCCAGGTGGTACTCCGATTCGATCAGGAACAGGCGCGGCAGCCCGACGCCCCACGTCTTCATCCCCGCCTGGTGCTCGGCGATCGTCGCGTCCAGCGCCTCCAGCCGCTGCCGCAGCAGGCTGGCCACCTCGTCCGGCGACAGGACGGCGGCCTCGCCGAGCGCCGCCTCAAACCGGGTGTACTCCCGCTCGGGGACGCTGAGCAGTTCGCGCAGCCAGTCCTGGAGCTCGGCCATCCCCGCCTCGGTGATCTGGTACGTGGTCCGCTCGGGCTGCCTGCCCTCCCGGCCGACGTTCACGGCCTCGATGAAGCCGTACTTCTCCAGGTTCTGCACCACCGTGTAGAACGAACCCCAGTTGATCTTGATGGCCTGGTCCTTGCCCCGCCCGCGCAGCTCCGACGCCATCTCGTACGGGTACATGGGCCGCTCTGACAGCAACGTGAGCAGCGACAACGCCATCAGGTTGCCGACCTTCCGCCGCGCGGCCATCTAGATCACCTCGTCACCGAGTCCTCGCCTCGGAAGACTCGCTCCCAAGTACTCGTACCCGAGTATACGCCTCCGAGCCTTTCCCGCAACCCTCAAACTCTGGTGGCGTTGTGACCGATGAGTTTTGGCCGCGCGAGCCGTCTACGCAGCATCGTGGAAGCCAACCGGAGGTGTTGAGCGTGCGCAAGGTCGTCGTATACGAACTGTTGTCTCTCGACGGCGTCGCCGAGGATCCCGATTCCTTCATTGCCGACTGGGACGAGGCGATGGACGCCAACCTTGCTGCTGTCATCGCCGCGCAGGACGCGGTCATCCTCGGTCGTCGCAGCTACGGCGAGTGGGCCGAATTCTGGCCGGGCAGCGATATCCAGCCCTTTGCGACGTTCATCAACGGGGTCGAGAAGTATGTCGCGGCATCCGCACCGCTCCAGCCGGAGTGGGCCCACGCGACCGCGGTCGATGGCGGGCTGGCCGAATTCGTCCGTGACCTGAAAGCCCGGCCGGGAGGCGACATCGGAGTCCACGCCAGTATCTCGGTGGCTCAGGCCCTGCTGGCCGCAGGCGTGGTCGACGAGCTCAGGCTCGTGATCGCACCGAGGATCGCCGGCCGCGGGCGGAGGCTACTCGACGGGTTGCCGTCGATTCAGCTCGAATCGATCCGAGGCTCCACCTCACCGACCGGACATCTGCTCGTCGACTACCGCGTCATCCGGTAGCCGCCGCTGTTCGCGACGACAACCGGCCGGAAAACCTCGAGCTGAGCTCTGCGCCAGAACCGGGCCTAGCGAGGCGCGCCTTCCAGCTCGGCCGCCAGGGCCTCGGCGTGCAGGACCCCAGGCACGACGGCGCCGAGGGCCACGCTCTCCTCCAGCGCGTGCCCGAGCGGCTCGTCCTGCGGGCGTGCGGAGTCGCTACTGCGCATGGCCCGGACGTCGCGCGGGATGAGGGCGAGCGCCGACGCGACGATGATCACCGCCGCGGCCGCGTACTGCGCGGACGAAATCCCGATCGCGGCCCCGAGCGGGCCGGCGATCAGCGCTCCGGCCGGCATGGCCATGACGGAGCCGAGGACGTCATACGCCGACACCCGCGCCAGCTTGTCCGGCGCGATGTTGCGCGCCATGGTGACCGTCCACTGCACCATCATCATCTCGATGAACACGCCGAGGGCAAATGACGCGACGCATACCGCGGGCAGCGGCAAGACCATCGCCAGCGAGAGCGGGCTGATGGCCACCGCGCCGCCGATCAGCACCACGAACCGGGTGGGCCTGCGGGGCGTGAACCGCAGCGAGATAAGCCCGCCGGCGATCAGGCCGAACGAGTCGGCCGCGGTGATCGCCCCCCAGGCGGCCGGGCCGCCCAGGTGCTCCCTGGCCACGACCGGGCCCAGGACCTGGAACGCGCCGTACCAGCACATCATCACGACGCAGAACTGGCAGACGATAACCCAGAGCCAGGTGTGCGAGCGGAATTCCGCCCAGCCCTCACGCAACTCGGTGAGCATGCTAGGTGCCGGCGGCTCCGCACCGTCGGCGGCCTGCCCCGCGTCGGGCCGCACCCGCTGGCGCCCGCCCTTGATGGACAGCAGCATCGGCACCGTAGACACCATGCCGACACCGCACAGCGCCAGGGCCCAGCCCGGGCCCGCCGCCGCCACCAGCAGGCCTGCGACCGCCGCGCCGGACATCATCCCGGTGTTCATCGCCATCCGGCTGATCGCGCTGGCTTCCTGCAGCAGGTCGCCGGGGACGAGGCGGGGGAGCAGCCCCTGGGAAGCCGGGTAGAACAGCGCGACCCCGATCCCGGTCAGCGCCTCGAGGCAGATCATCGCCCACAGCGGCGGCCGCCCGGTCAGCACGAGCAGGCCGAAAGTCCCCTCACCGACCGCCATGATCAGGTTGGCCGCGAGGATGACCCGCTGCGCCGGGAACCTGTCGGCCGCGACCCCGCCGATCAGGGCGAACACCAGCGCCGGCGCGATCTGCGCCGCGAGCACGAAGGACAGGTCCGAGGACGACCCGGTCTCGTTGAGCACCGCGAACGAAACCCCGACCATGGAGAACCCGACCGACGCCGGCGCGATCAGCCGTTCGGCGAGCAGTATTCGGAAGTCCCGGATCGCCAGCACGGGGAACCGGCGGACGAGGCCTCCACCCCGTGACATCGCTTGATCCTTCCCATCGGTGCCGACCAACCCCTGGTCGGCACGCCCCAGCCCCCTGACGGTAACCAGCCGGGCAGCCGTGGGGCAACTAGTTTTCCCAGCTAATGACGCTGGCCGTCCACCTAGGACAACTGGTCGATCCTCGTCCAGATTCCCGGCGGGTTGTCCTCGCGCGGCAGCCACAGCATCGGCTGCCTGCCCTCGTACCTGGCCTGGAAGCCCAGATCCCCCGGAAAACGGCCCCTCCGGTCGGGCCAGACCACCTGGAGGGCAGGCGGCCTGACGTAGCCGTAGTACCGGTCCGAAACCGCGAACAGGCTGGTCGTCCGCCAGCTCGCGTGAACCGGCCTGACGGCCAGCGTGCACGGGCAGATCCCGTCGATGGCGTCGCCGGCCTCGAACACCTCGCCGGCGGAGATCCGGTCTCCGACCGAGTTGAGGATGACCGTCAGGTGCTCGACGGGCAGGCCGAACATGGCCAGCTCCGGGCTCTGATGACTGAGCCACAGCCCGATGCTGTACGCCCAGGGCGGCGCGATCTCGTCGCCGAGCACCGCCGATACCGACCAGCCGACGGCATGGATGTCGTCGGCGACGGCCCGCATGCAGGCCTCAGGATCGAGGTTCATCCCCTCGGCCAGCGCGTCACACTCCGCGCACCGGCACCGCTCTGCCGGGAGGTTGGCGCGGCGTCTCCGTGATGGGTTCATGCTCCCCACACTACGAGGGGGGTATGACATTTTCGGGGCCCCGGCGAGCCCCCGCGCCTATCCTGCCGCGGCAGGCGGATCCTGCGGTTCCCCCAGGTCAATGCCGTGTTCCCGCAGCCGGGCCATGAGCCGCGCGACCTCGGCCTGCAACCGGGTCACCTCGTCGGTGCCCTCCGCCGCCGCCTGGTCGGGCCCGTCCTCCGCGACCGGCCCGTCTCCCGGCTCCGATTCCTCCCGGGCCGCCTCGCGCAAGCGGGCCTCGTCCAACTCGACCTCCCGCCGCGCCCGCTCGGCCCGCAGTTGCTTTTCCTCCGCGCGCAGCGCGGCCGCCCGCTCGAAGTCCTGCCTCTCGATGGCCTCTTCCTTCGCGCCCACCACCTTGGCGATCCGCCTGTCGTACGTGCCCAGCTCCTCAGGCACGGAACGGGTGATGCCCAGGTGCCGCTCGATCATGGTCAGCCGGGCATCGATGCTGTCCAGCAGGCCCTGGATCGCGCCGGGCGGCCGCGCTGTGGCGACGCGCACGGCGGGGCCCGTCACGGCCCCTTCCTCGGTGTCATCCGCCAGGAACTCGACGACCCGCGCGCGGAGCACGTTCAGGTCAGCGCCGAGGCCGACGAGGATCTCGACGCCGACGCCGTCGCCCTTGCGGATCAGCCCGAGCAGGAGGTGCCCCGTGCCGATGTACTTCTGGCCGAGGGCCAGGGACTCCCGCAGCGACAGCTCCAGCGCCTTCTTGGCGCGCGGCGTGAACGGGATGTGCCCCGACTGCTCCTGGTTACCCCGGCCGATGCGGGTCTCGACCTCGCCTCGCACGGCCTCCAGGGTGACGTCCAGCGATTCCAGGGCCCGCGCGCCCGTGCCCTGGCCCTCGCGCAGGAGGCCGAGCACCAGGTGCTCGGTGCCGATGTAGTTGTGGTTGAGGCTCCTCGACTCTTCCTGGGCGAGGACCACGACTCGTCGCGCCTGGTTGGTGAACCGCTCGAACATGGCGCACTCCCCGATTAGGCCGGCTCGACGGCAGAGCCCGGACTCCCTCCAGTGTGCACCCCCCTCGGCCCGCCCGCTCGCATCGCCGGTGCGGAGCGGCCGGTGTAGCTTTAAGGGCACCGATGAGAGGGTGATGGCCGTGCCTATCTTCCTGGTCGAACGCCGCTTCGCCGAGGACCTCGAGGCGTCGGCCGAGGTCAACGACCGGATCAACCGGATCAACGCGGAGGAGGGCGTGCGCTGGCTCTACTCCTTCCTGTCCGCTGACAAGCGGAAGACGTACTGCCTGTACGAGGCGCCGCTGGCCGACGCGATCCGCCGGGCGGCGGCCAGGGCGGGCCTGCCCGCCGACGCCGTCATCGAACTGGCCGGCCGCGTGTTCCCCGACGGGTCGTTCGCGGAGCTGCCCGTCGGGTGATCCGCCCGCCGGCGCCGGATCACGGGGCGGATTCGTGCCCGTGGTGCTCGATCCAGCGCCGTGACACCGCCATCATCGCGACCTGCGTGCGGTTCGCGGCTCCGGTCTTGATCAAGATGCTGCGCACGTGGTTCGCCGCCGTGTTCTCGGTGATCTTCAGCTCGGCGGCGATGTCGCGGTTGCTGCGGCCGCGCGAGATCAGGCGCAGGACGTCGATCTCCCGCGCGGTCAGGCCGGCGACCTCCGGCGTGGGGGCGTCCAGCATCCGCATCAGCCTGACCTGCCCGCTGCCGGCGGCCAGTCGGCGGGCCTCGTCCCGCATTTCCTCGTACCGCCGCGACAGGTCCCCGCGGGAACGCAGGTGGCCGGCCCACGCGGTCAGGATCGCGGCGCGGTGCACCGCCGACCCCAGCGCAAGGTTCTGGTCGAGGGCCCGCTCGAACAGCCGCTCGGCCGACTCGTCGTGGCCAAGCACTGAGTCCAGTGCGGCGAGGTAGGCGTCGGCGGGGCCGAACAGCGCGCCGAAGTCGCCGGCGACGAGCTGCTTGCCGCTGAATGGTTCCAGCAGCGGCCGCAGCCGCCGCGCGGCGTCGGCCTCCCGCAGCGCGACCGCCGCCTCGACCAGGAAGACGAGGACTGCGGTCCACTGCCCCCACCAGAACTGCCGGCCCGTTGAGACGTCCGGGCTCTCCAGCAGGCGGCGTAGCAGGCTCCGGGCCTGCGCGGTGAGCCCGAGCTCGGTGTAGAGCGCGAGTAGGCCCGGCTCCCACGTGGGTTGCGCCTGCCGTGCGAGCTCAACGAGGGGCCGGATCGCCTCCAGCGCGCCGGTCTCCCGGCGGACCATGTACATCTGCAGGCCGTAGGGTCCCTCGATGTCGTCGGACCCGAAGGACCGTCCGATCTCCAGCAGGTGCTCAGCGATCCGTTCCGCCTCAGCGAAGTCGCCGCGCAGGAAGGCGCGCGCGTAGTCGTTAGCTCCGCTCAGGAACGCCAGGAGCGGCTGCCCGCTGCTGCGGGCCGCCAGGTCCACGTCAGCGACCGCTTCGGACCAGGCGTCCGGGTCGGTCTGCGCGTAGGCGGTTGCCGCGCGCCAGTTCGCCGATATCCCGAGCGCCTCCCAGTCCTCGATCTCCCTGGCGAGGGGAGCGAGCTCGGCGGCCAGGGCGAGCCAGCGGTCGGGGGAGCCGGGCGCGACGGGCTGCCACATCATAGCCAGCAGGGCGTGGCTGAGGAGCCGTTTGTCTCCCAGCCGTCGCGCGTACTCCAGGGCCTGCTCCGCGACCGGAAGGGCCCGACCGTCGCCGGTGAACGCCATCGCCCGGCCCAGGCTCGCCAGGGCCCGGACGTACCCGGGGTCATGCGGGTCGGCGGGCACGTCATCCAGCGCGCGGCTGAGCAGCGCCCGGGCGTCGGCGCCCGGCAGCCCAGGGCGGAAGGCCGCGTCCTCATAACCGACGGCGGCGCGCAGCCGCACCTCAGGGTCGCGGGAGTCGCCGAGCCGCAGGTACAGGTTCCGTGCTCCGGCGAAGTCGCCCGCGCGGACGTGGCTGCGAGCCGCGGCGAAGCGCAGTTCTCCACGCTCGGACTCTGGGCCTTCGAATAGCTCGGCGGCCTGCGCGTACCACGCGGCCGCGTCTTCGAAGGCCAGGCTCCGCTCGGCCTCGCGGGCCGACAACGCGAGGTACTCCGCGGCCTTGCCGCCGTAGCCCAGCGCGCTGGCCTGGGCAAAGTGATAGGCAAGCTGGCGTACCACCGGGGGAGAGGCGGCCCCAGATGACTGGAGCACATCGCCGACCCGCGCGTGCAGCAGCGCCCGCCGCGAGGGGCTGACCAGGTCCAGGACCGCCTGTCGGGTGAGCGTATGCGGGAAGGTGACGCGCCCCCTGGTCAGCTCCTCGGCGTCCACCAGCCCGAATCGCGCGGCGGCGTCGAGCGCCGACAGCGCCTCGCCCGGATCGCCGCCGCACGCGGCGAGCAGGATCCGCACGGTCCCGCCGTCGCCGAGCACCGCCGCGGTCTCGAGGACCTCACGCTCGCGAAGCGCCATGCGCGCCATGCGCCGCTGCAGCGTGTCGCGGATCGAGGCGGGAGCGGGCGCGACCGAGGGCCGGACCGGGGCCGCGGCGCCGCGGGCGGCGATGTCGCGCCACATCTCGCGCAGGAAGAAGGGGTTGCCGCCGGTCTGATCGCGCAGCAAGGTGGCGTACTCCCGCGCCCTGCGCACCGGTAGGCCGCCCTCGGCCACCAGGTACTGAGCGACCTCGTCGGTGCTGAGCCCGGGCAGATCCATGCGCCGGACGCCGTCCAGCCGGTACAGGTCAGCGATCGCGTACGTCAGCTCGTCGGAACGGTCGGGAGCCGTCGTGCGGTGCGTGCAGAGCAGTAGCAGCCGGGATTGCGCGGAGTGCTGCGTCACGTGGCTGAGCAGTTGCAGGGTCGGCGTGCCGGCCCAGTGCAGGTCTTCAAGTACGCACACCACCGGACGGGCCTGGCCGACGGACCGCAGCAGGCCGGTGACCGCGTCGAAGAGCTCACGGCGGTAATCGCTGCCGTCGCCCGCCGGGGACGGCAGGTCCGGGCGGTGCCGTCGGACCAGCGGCGTTAGCCGCAGCAACTCGCCCGCCGAGCCGCCCAGGTAATCGGCCAGGACGCCCTCGGCGGTCCCGCCCAGCAGCTGTTCCAGGCACGTGACGAAGGGCTCGTATCCAGGGCCGGGCTCCGGAGAGCAGGTCCCGATCAGCACCACCGCTCCGCGGCGGTACAGGGCGGCGGCGATCTCCTCGACGAGCCGGGACTTACCCGCTCCCGGCTCGCCGCCGATGAAGATCAGCTCACGCGCGCCAGCGCGGACGGCGGCCCAGGCCTGCTCGGCGGCCGCCGCCTCCGCGGCGCGGCCAACGAAGACCGGCCTTGCCCTCCCGGCGGCGCGGGCCGGCAGCGGCGGAGCGTCCCAGACCACCATTTGCCCACGTTAACGCTGGTAACCGGCACCGTCGATAGCCAGAATTGGCTAAGGGCCTACGCGGAAACCGATACCAAGTCTGGTCATGACCGGCGGGGACTCTGACCCTAACGTCAGAGGCGTTCCGCAGGCGGCAGCCCGGCCGCCCAGCCCCGCACGGAGGACACATGACCTCGATGACCTCGCTGCCCGGCCACCTCACCGGCCAGGTCGTCGCTCCCGGCGACCCCGACTACGAGGACGCCAGGCGCGTCCACAACTTCATGATCGACAGGCACCCGGCCGTGATCGTCCGCTGCGCCGACACCCGCGATGTCCGGGCGGTGGTGGACCACGCCCGCGACAGCGGCCGTGACCTGGCCGTCAGGGGCGGAGGGCACAGCGTCCCCGGGTTCGGCACCGGCGACGGCGTCATCGTGGCCGACCTGTCGGCGATGAACCGGGTGCTGGTCGACCCCGAGCGGCGGACGGCGCGCGTCGGGGGCGGAGCCACCTGGGCCATAGTGAACGAAGCCACGGCCGCCTACGGACTGGCGACCACGGGCGGCATCATCTCGACCACCGGCGTCGCCGGCCTGACCCTCGGCGGCGGGATCGGGTACCTGGCGCGCGCGCAGGGGCTGTCCTGCGACAACGTGCTGTCCGCCGAGGTCGTCCTGGCCGACGGCCGCATCACGACCGCCAGCGAGACCGAGCACCCGGACCTGTTCTGGGCGCTGCGCGGCGGAGGGGGGAACTTCGGCGTGGTCACCGAGTTCGAGTTCCGCCTCCACCCCGTGGGCGAGATCCTGGCCGGGATCATGGCGTTCGAATGCGACGACGCCGCCGACATCCTGAGGTACTTCCGCGGCTTCATCGCCGACGCCCCGCGCGAGTACGGCGGGTTCCCCTCCTGGCACCTGGCGCCGCCGCTGCCTTTCGTCCCCGAGAACCGGGTGGGGGAGCCGTTCCTCACGATGGTGTCCTGCTGGACCGGCGACCATCACGCGGGCGCTCAGGTCCTCCAGGGCTTCCGCGATGTCGCACCGCCGGTCGGCGAGATGATCGCACCGATGCCCTACCCCGCGCTCAACGCCATGATGGACGGCCTCGTCCCGCGCGGGCTCCAGCACTACTGGAAGGCGGTGTACGTCAAGGACCTCACCGAGGAGGCGATCGCCGCCCACCTCGAGTACGGGCCGCGCGTGCCGACGCTCAACGCCGCCGTGGATATCTACCCGATCAACGGCGCCTGCCACGACGTCGCGGCCGACGCCACGGCATTCGGCCACCGCGACGCGACCTACGCCTGCGTCATCGCGGGCATGTGGCCGGACCCGGCGGACAACGAGGCCAACGTCGCGTGGGTGCGCGACTACCACGCCGCCCTGGCGCCGCATTCGGCTCCGGGCGGGTACGTCAACTTCGCATCGGCCGATGACCAGCAGTCCGTGCGAGACAACTACGGCGCCGGGTACGACCGCCTCGCCCAGATCAAGCGGCGCTACGACCCGGCCAACCTCTTCCACCTCAACCAGAACATCACCCCCGCAAGCTGATCGGAGGGGCCATGAACAGGAAATATGACGTTGTCGTGGTGGGCGGACGGTGCGCTGGCGCGCCGCTCGCGATGCTACTGGCCCGCGAGGGCCTATCGGTCGCGGTGGTGGAGCAGGCGACGTTCCCGCGAGACACCCTGTCGACGCACATCTTCCAAACGTCGGCGATCGCCTTCCTCAACCGGGTTGGCGTGCTGGACGCCGTGCGCGCCACCGGGGCGCCGATCGTCAATTACGCTGACTTCCGGCAAGACTGGTTCCGCGTGCGATCCCCGCTACCCCAGCAGCCCGGCGACGCCGGCGGGATGATGTCGGTGCGCCGGATGCTCCTGGACCCCATCCTGCTGGAGGCGGCCACCGGGGCAGGAGCCGAGGTCCTGATGGACGCGAAGGTAACCGCGCTGGTCAGGGACCATGGCCGGGTGACGGGCGTACAAGTCGTCCACGACGGGTCAGAGCAGGCGCTGGCGGCCAGGCTCGTGGTGGGCGCCGACGGCCGCAACTCGACGGTGGCCAGGCTCGTGGGATCACGCAAGTACAACCTGACCCCGAACGAGCGCTTCTTCTACTGGTCGTTCTTCGAGGATGCCGATCCCGGGGCCGAGCCGGCCATAGTCTTCCATAACTGGTCAGGCACCTTCGTGAGTGCGATACCGGCGGACAGCGGACTCTATCAGGTGATGGCGCTGCCCGAGCTCAGCGATCTGCCGCGCTTCCGGCAGAACCTTGAGGCCAGCTACCTGGAGTACGTACGCCGCTGCGAGCCGGTGGCCGAGGCAATATCCGGCGCCCGGCGGGTCGGCAAGCTCTTCGGGATGCTCCGCTTCGAGGGGTTCTTCCGCGAGGCGACGGGGCCGGGGTGGGTCCTGGCCGGCGACGCGGGCCACTTCAAGGACCCTGCTCCGGGCCAGGGCATCCAGGACGCGTTCCGCCAGGTCGAGGCCCTGGCGCCGGCGATCATCGGCGCGATCGGCTCCTCGCCGTCCGCGCTGGACGAGGCACTCACGGGCTGGGCGCGCTGGCGCGACCGCGACGCCGCGGAGCACTACTGGCTCGCCGCCGACATCGGCCGGGCCGGCTCGGCGCCTGCGGTGCTGCCGATGATCGCACGACGCCTGTTCGAGCGGGGCCAGCAGGACCAGTTCATAGACCTGTTCAACCACCGCTCCAGACCCTCGAAGGTGATCTCACCCCCGCGGTTGCTGGCCGCGACCGCCCGCTTGCTCGCGCGCCGCGGCTGCGACCGCCGGGCCCTGCTGCGCGAAGTGGGCGGCCTCGTCGCCCAGGACACCAGGCGTAAGCGCCTGACCCGGCATCCGCAGTATGTCCCGCTTGAGGCGTCGGTCGACGCCGGGCCGACCGAAGTCGAAGACGCCGATCCTGTCGGTCTGATGTAGCGACCAGACGCTCATCGCGGCGGCCGTTCGGGGGTGAGCGCGTAGACGGGCAGGTCCCGGACCGTTACCCGGTACTGCTCACCGCGCGGGAGCGACGCGGCGGCGCGGGTGACCACCTGGCGGGCGGCCGGCGCGGTCAGGTAGATCACCTGGGCGTACCGCGTCGAGGACAGCAGCCCGGCCATGATCCGCACCGTCCGGTCGGCCGCCTTGGGGGTGAGCTCGACCTCGATCGCCCACACCTGCCCGGCGTAGGGGCCGTGCTCAGTGCTCGGCCAGTGGATCTCCGCATCCGGGACGTGCCCGCCGCGCCGGGGCGCGGGCTGGTCGGCGTGCAGCCGCCGTTCGCAATGCCACCACGGGCGCCCGGCCGCCCAGGCCGGGCTGGCCTGCATCCACAACCGCACAGCCAGGACGGCCCGGATGTGCGCCAGCCGGCCCAGCGCCGGCCGGACCACGGGGAACCTGAGCCCGGTCGCGGTCATCCCGTCCCGGGTCAGCCAGCACCACCGGGGGCCCGGGCCCAGCAGTCCGGTAGCCGCGTACCCGGCGCGCCGCCACCGCGCCGTGATCATGCTCAGCCGGTCTTGACGGACCTGCAGCGCGTCGGCCAGCAGGTCGGCCGGGGCACCGTAGTGCTCCCCGCACAACAAGAGCCCGTCGATGTCGCGCTGGGAGAGCCGGACCGCGTCGGCACTGCCGCTGGCGCGGCGCGTCGGCCTAGAAGAGCTGATAGTAGTGGTCGCCTGCACCGTCATGATGTCCTCACCCTCTCGCGCCCACCGTCCCGGATGCCCCGTGTGCTCGGATGCGTACGAGATGTGACCGATTCTGGCCTCGCCGGAGCGTCAGCCGCGGGCCCGCGCGGGCACCGTAAGCGGTTCGTCATGAGTTGACCGTTAGCGCCGGATTGTCACGCACAGCTGCCAGGGGTAGTCGGGTGACGTCGAGACCGCCGCGACGAGGGTCGTCGCGAGGCAGAACGGCGCTGTGCTCGCTGGTGTCACGATGGCGCTCACGTTCCCGTGCGAATCGGTCGTAGCAGCGACGCTAGCGGCGCCGGCCGGCGTCACTTGCGGCGCGCTCCAGGTTCCGTATCCGTCATCAGGCAGGAATAGCCGCAGCCGGGCGCCAGCCCTGACGCAGACGGTCGAGTCACCTTCATTGAACTGGTACCTAATGGTGACTGCGCCCGATGGGCAGCCATTCACGGCCGGCCCGGGGCCGGCCGGCGCTAGCGAGGGCGAAGCAGTCATGCGTACCGGGGTAACCATCGGGCCCTGACTGGCCGGCTGACTCGAGACAGGGGCGGGCGACGACGTGCAGGACGCCGCCGCGACCGACAGCAGCACGCACGCGGCCGCGAGCCAGGCGCCCCTCAGCTCACCACCGATCACACCATCAGCCTTGATCGCAGCACCCCGAGGCGCAACCCGCCGCCGCCCTGAGGGCCAACGGCACCTTCCCTGAGGGCCCACGGCACCCGCCCCGCCGCGGCCCGAGGGCGGCACTAGATTGGCATTGTCCAGGCAAGTTGGACAGGGACCAGGGAGGCAGGGCGTGCCGGAGCTCGACCGCGACACCGCACGGGCATGGATCGAGCGCTGGGACCGCCAGCAGGAGGAAAGCCTGCCGGACCGGGAGGACAGGTTCACCGCGCTGATCGACGCGGTCGAGGAGGGAACCGGCCGCCCGGACCCGATCGTGCTCGACCTGGGCTGCGGGCCGGGCTCGCTGTCGGTCCGGCTGCTAGCCCGGCTGCCGCAGGCCACGGTCATCGCCATCGACGCCGACCCGGTCGCGCTGGCCCTGGCCCGGGCGGCCTACCCCGACCTGCCCGGGCTGCGCCTGGTCGACGCGGACCTTCGCGGGCCCGGCTGGTCC
>Ga0187808_10000453_pt1 | contig 12625 bp, 8 predicted proteins | sample NC_wetland_sal_i_5_FD_132427 | JGI IMG/M metagenome (GOLD analysis project Ga0187808, IMG submission 132427) | Wetland sediment microbial communities from Neuse River Estuary, North Carolina, USA - ASW_3 | ecosystem: Environmental > Aquatic > Freshwater > Wetlands > Sediment | place: USA: North...
AGCATCTACGACGGCATCGGCCTATGAGTCTTTGCTCACCCAGATCGCAGCCACGAAGCCCGATGTGATCTACTTCGGCGGTCTTGATTCGACGGGTGGTATCACGATCCGCAAGCAGATGGAGCATACTCCCGGTCTGGAAAACACTCCCTTTGGTGGTGGGGATGGCCTTGTAACGGGCACTTATGCCACCACGATTGGCACATCGGGAGCCACATCCTATGGCACGGTGGCAGTGGTAGACACCTCCAAGAATCCAGCTGCGGCGACCTTCCGTCAGCAGTTTGCGGCAGCCTTTACCGACCCGATCAGCGTCTACAGCGCTTCTGCCTATGACTGTGCCAATATCATGATCCAGGCGGTCAAGACAGCTTTAGCTAACGGAGCCAAGCCGCCGACGAGTTCCAGTGATGCGGCCGGTGGCAAGGCCTTCCGCCAGGCGGTGATCAATGCCATCCAGGGCATCGACTTTACCGGGGTGACTGGCCATCAAGCCTTTGACTCCAATGGCGATACCACCGACAAGATCATCACCATCTACAAGCTTGCTCTCAATACCATGAACAAGCCTGACTGGATCTTTGAAGCCTCAGTGACGGTGTCATAATCATCACTGCTTTGGGTGTTACCGTAGCTCGTGTCCTTGCTAGATAGTTCATAGCACTGTCTGGCTCAAAAAAAGCCAGGGGAGTAGTCGGCAGATCGACGTCTGTAAGGCTACTCCCCTACTTGCTATTTGACCTTGTGGTGTTGTATATAATCTGTATACTCAACAGGGAGGTAGAACCCCGCATGGCACTGTTTTTGCAAATACTGGTCGTCGGACTCACAACCGGGGCGATCTATGCGCTCATCGCGCTTGGATACACGATGGTCTATGGTATCATCGAACTCATTAACTTTGCCCACGGCGACATCTTCATGATTGGCACTTTCGTTTCCATCGCTATTTTTGGGCTGCTCGGCATTGGCACCAATTCACAGCCGACTGGATGGTGGCTGGTCGCCGTGCTGGTTATTACATGTCTGGGTGCAATGCTTGCTTGTGCTGTGCTCGGCGTAGTAATCGAACGTGTCGCCTACCGGCCACTGCGCAACTCCCCGCGTATTGCTCCGCTGATCTCAGCTATCGGCGTCTCGTTGATCCTGGAGGATGTTGGCAAGCTCTGGAAGGGCATCGAATACATCACATTTCCGCAAATTTTCCCCGATAAGGACATAAGGCTGGGGCCGATAACGATCAGCACCGTCGATATACTGGTAATCGTGGTAGCGGTTATATTGATGATAGCTCTGCAATGGATGGTCACCAGCACACGCACAGGACGTGCTATGCGTGCTGTGGCGCAGGATCGTGAAGCAGCCGCGCTCATGGGTGTGAATGTTAATCGCATCATCGCCATCACGTTTTTCATCGGCGCTGCGCTTGCGGGTGCGGCTGGGTTTATCTACGGCTTGAAATACGGTGAAACGATTTTCTTTATTGGTTTCCAGCTCGGCCTGGTCGCCTTTACTGCAGCCGTGCTTGGCGGTATCGGCAACCTTGTCGGCGCTATGCTCGGCGGTGTTCTCATAGGTGTGATCGAGTCACTCTCCACTCTTATCCCCGACAGCGTATTGCCACATGGCGGCGCAGCGTGGCACCTGGCCATTGTTTTTGCTATTCTCATCCTAATCCTGGTTTTCCGCCCCGCCGGCCTGCTCGGTCAGCAGTTGCCTGAGAAGGTGTAAAGGACAAAACCATGCTTCGAGATTGTAATCTCAGTCTGTTGGCACTCTGTTGGAAACGAGGTGATGCCTAAATGTCTACTTTGATGACTAACCGTATGCTCCTTCCCGCACGTGACACACGCGCGCTGCTCGTCAAATGGATTGTGGCCCTGCTTGTGCCTGTCGCTGTCTTTACATTCGTCTGGAGTGGCGAAGAAATCGTTAACGCGGTAATCTCGCCAGGGACCGCCGGTCCTAATCTTCCGACCGACCCTGTATCACTCATTCAATCCGCGATTTTTATTGCTCTCTTCTACCTTGCTGTTATCGTGCTTGCCGGTTACCTGGTAGCAGCCGATAGCGGTCGGCGTGGGATGCTGAGTTTGTGGCTTGATGTACTGATCTTTGCTTTGTTACCCCTCTTCCTGGTCATGAACATCGGCCTGATCATTGGCCTCGCTGCGTGTGTCGTCATCTGGGCTGTGTACTTCTTCGCACGCAACTTTGTGCGGAAAGCTCGCCACTATACACCTCCGCTCGCACTGCCGAGTCTGGGCCTCCTCGATGCCGAGCAGCGGGCTATATTGATGGGCAGGGCTATAGCAGGTGGCTTCTGGTTTGCGACAGCATTCGCTATTGTTTGGTTGATTGCCGACCTGGTCTATTTCTTTACTGGTTCGCTGCCGCCGCAGCTTTTGATCTGGGTAGTTATTCGTACACTTCTCTTGCCCGTTGCTGGCTATTTCCTGGGCCGACTTGCTGGCGTTCTTGCGTTGCGTCGTACCCTCAGTGCTCATGCCAACGGTAATGGCAACGGAGGAGATGCTACTAACGAATCCACGAGGCGCATCAGCAAACGACAACAATTGCAGGTTCTCTCCGCGACCCGTGTTCGTGAAGAAGCGAAAGACCTGGTCCCCAATGATCTGCCTCTACGCAGTTCTGGCGCACAGCGTTTTTACCTGATCTTGCTGGTTGCCTTCGTGCTCTTCTACCCTATACTCGATCCTTTCCTGTTTGGGTTTGGCACAGATGGCCGCCTGGCCAGCTTTGGCGATGCAGGCCGCTATGTGATCCTGGCCCTCGGCCTCAACATTGTGGTTGGTTTCGCCGGGCTGCTCGACCTGGGCTATGTGGCTTTCTTTGCGATTGGGTGCTATGTCTGGGGAATGATCGGCTCGACACAATTGACCAATGTGCTCAACGTCGCTCCCATCGATCCTCACATTTTGTCATGGCTCTTCTGGCCAATGTTGCTCGGCGCTGCCCTGGTCGCTGCCTTCTTTGGTGTGATCCTTGGCGCCCCGACACTCCGCTTGCGTGGTGATTACCTGGCAATTGTGACTCTCGGCTTTGGTGAAATTGTCCCCATCGTCTTATTGGAACTAGATAAATATACCAATGGTACCAATGGCATTGTTGGCGTCCAATCCCCTGCCTTTTTTGGCATCGACTGGTCTATTATCACTCCTGCTCCCTACTACTACCTGATTTTGGCGCTGATTGCCCTGTCGATCTTTGCCAATATCCGCCTGCGCGACTCCCGTTTAGGCCGTGCCTGGATTGCTATCCGTGAGGACGAAATTGCTGCGGCTTCTTCTGGCGTCAATCTCGTCAACACCAAGCTCTTTGCCTTTGGCGCGGGTGCGTTTTTCTCCGGCGTAGCAGGGGCCTATTACGCCGCAAAGCTTGGTGGCGCGTCACCGGATAACTTTAGCTTCAATGACTCCGTCATCTATCTGGCCATGGTGGTGATCGGTGGCATTGGCAGTATCCCCGGTGTGATCGTTGGCGCACTCGTGGTCTATTCCATCAACGAGCTCATTCTCGCGCAACTCGATACGCTGGCCTCCGATCCAACCAATTTCATGTTTTTTGTCAGGAGTGCTATTGTCCACGTTATTCCAGGTTTCACCTTCGGCAACATTCGAAACCTGCTCTTCGGCATCGTTCTCGTCGTAATTATGATCTTCAGACCTGAAGGCCTCATTCCTAGTGCGCGCAGGCGACGCGAATTGCGTGCCTCTACCGAAGAAGCACCTGAGATGGGCTCATTGGATGTGATGCCAGGAACACCGGGCTTCGAAACTGAGGTGCGAGTTGAGTAACAGCGAATCAAGAGAAGAGGAGTTACGCTATGAGTGTTAAGCCTGTGGAGCTCGCAGGTGAGCCTGCTGAGCCTGTGAGTGGTGCCTTGCTCGAGTTGAGTGGCGTCACGAAATACTTTGGTGGCCTGGCGGCGGTGCAGGATGTCGACCTGGTGATTAAGCCCAAAGAAATCGTGAGTGTGATCGGCCCCAACGGTGCCGGAAAAACAACGGTCTTTAACCTGATTACCGGCATCTATCGGCCAACTTCGGGTGATGTACGTCTTGATGGTAGATCCCTGCTAGGTCTAAACCCTGACCAGGTAGTCAAACGAGGCATCACACGTACTTTTCAGAATATTCGCCTCTTCAATAACATGACGGTCATGGAGAATGTCCTCGTGGGGCAGCATACACAGCTTAAAGCAAATCTATTCGGTTTACTCTTTCATACTCCTGCAGTCGTACACGAAGAGGCAGATGCCCGTCAGCGTGCTGTTGAACTACTCAGCTTCTTTGGCCCCGAGCTGGTGGCGCGACAAGAGGAGTATGTGGTTAACCTGTCTTACGCTGAAAAGCGGCGCGTCGAGATTGCTCGAGCATTGGGGGCTAAGCCCGCATTACTCTTATTAGACGAGCCAACCGCCGGCATGAATGAGGTAGAGACACTCGAAGCCGTGAAATACGTGCGCCGTCTGCGCGACGAGTTGAACCTGACGATCCTGCTGATCGAGCATAAGCTGGCGGTGACGATGGGTATATCAGATCGTATTGCTGTACTCGACTACGGGCGCAAAATCGCCGAAGGTCTACCTGAAGAAGTACGCAGTAATGAGAAGGTCATCGAAGCCTACCTTGGGAAATCTGCAACGGCGACAGCAAGTCAGAATGAGGCTTCAACTTCCGATCAAAAAGCCATTGAGTAATAAAGAAGAGATACCGAGGTCTAAAATGTTAAAATTAATCAACGTAGATACATACTATGGCCCCAGCCAGGTCTTGCATAATGTTTCACTTGAGGTCAATAAAGGCGAGATTGTTTGTCTCCTAGGCGCAAATGCAGCCGGCAAGACAACAACCATGAAGACTATTTTTGGCCTGGTCCATCCACGTCATGGGTCGGTAGAGTTCGAAGAGCAGCCTATCCAGAACAAACTGCCTGGTGATATCGTACGCTTAGGTATGGCTCTGGTACCTGAGGCACGTCGTATCTTCCCACGCATGACCGTGCTGGAGAACCTGGAGATGGGAGCCTTCTCTCGTAATAACCGAGTAGAGGTGAAGGAAGACATCGATCGTGTTTGCCAGATCTTTCCACGCGTTAAGGAACGCTTAAAGCAGATCGCAGGTACAATGTCCGGTGGTGAGCAGCAGATGCTGGCCATGGGGCGTGCCTTGATGTCGCGCCCCCGTATGGTTTGCATGGATGAGCCATCGATGGGTCTCTCACCGATCCTCGTCGAAACAGTGTTTAATACGGTTCTGCGTATCCGCGATGAAGGTGTCACGATCTTTCTTGTAGAGCAAAATGCCTCGATGGCCCTCAGTCTGGCCGACCGTGGGTATGTTTTGCAGACAGGTTACATCGTCCTGAGCGATACTGCATCCAACCTGTTGACAAATGACCTCGTGCGTCAGGCCTATCTCGGCGGAGCGTGATAACCACTCCTCTTTTTTCTCTTGTGAGAAGGTAGAGGGAGCATGACATTTTCTTCTTTGCTCTACTGTGACTCCTGTGGCGCAGCTCAACAGGAACAGACAATCTACTGCTTTGCCTGTGGCCAGCCCCTGGATACTCCTGAACAGTTACTTCGAGATCATTATCGCATCATAGGTCCCGTAGGACAGGGCGGCTATGGTGCCGTCTACAAAGCGCAGGATACCCAGTGTGATGATCGCCTGGTAGCTATCAAAGAAATCAATCTGAGTAACCTCAAACCACAGGAGATAATTGATGCCACCGACGCCTTCAACCGCGAAGTACGCCTCTTGTCGGACCTCACGCATCCCAACCTCCCGCGCATGTACGACCACTTCACCGACAGCCAGCATTGGTACCTTGTTATAGACTTCATCGAAGGTGAAACGCTAGAGCAATATCTCGATATTGTACGGAGTAGGGATGGGAAATCACAAGGATTGCCCCTACATGAGGTCCTGGACATCGGCATCCAACTTTGTACAGTTCTCGACTATTTGCACACTCACGAACCTCCGATCATCTTCCGTGACCTCAAACCGGCCAATGTCATGCGGACGTCCAACGGCCATCTCTACCTCATCGACTTTGGCATTGCTCGCCACTTCAAACCTGGTCAGACCAGAGACACCATCCCCCTCGGTTCCCCAGGGTATGCCGCTCCAGAACAGTATGGGCGAGCGCAAACGACTCCGCAGGCCGATATCTACAGCCTGGGAGCTATGCTGCACCAACTCTTGACAGGCAACGATCCCGCGCAGACACCTTTTCGCTTTGAGTCTCTGCAGTGGCCGGACCAAGTAGCAATTGAACAGCTCCAGGTACTGCTCTTACAGATGCTAGAAATGGATGTAAACAAGAGGCCGACCAGGGCAGCAGCCGTCAAGCAGGAATTACAGCAGATAGCCGCCGCCCTGCAACCAACGATTGTGCGGCCCATAGGAACCATTCTCACCACCTATCATGGTCATACCAGGTTGGTGCTAGCCGTCGCATGGTCTCCCGATGGGAGGTATATCGCCTCTGGCTCCTTTGATGGCACTATGCAAGTGTGGAGATCTGCTAAGGACGATGGTGCGACTACTATAGAGTCCAGCGACTTTACCTATCGCAACCCTACCAGACCATACGCCTGGGCATGGACGCTCGCGTGGTCTCCAGATGGCAGATACCTTGCCTCTGGCAGCGATGATAAGACGGTTCAGATATGGCGATTAGAAGATGAGGCCACTGCCAACATGAAACATTTCTTGACCTATCAAGGGCATACGAATTGGGTGAATGCTGTGGCATGGTCTCCAGATGGCAGATACCTTGCCTCTGCCAGTGACGATAAAACGGTGCAGGTATGGCAAATGGAAGACACTGATCCACATAACCACATTGAGGCTTATTACGGGCACTCCCGTTGGGTAAATGCCCTGGCATGGTCGCCAAACGGTAAATACATCGCTTCCGCAGGCTATGATACCACCGTACAGGTGTGGGACGCTGTCGAGGGCGACAGTGTGGTTTCCACTCGCGAGACACTCCTCACCTATCGCGGCCATACCTTTGCAGTGAACGCTCTGGCATGGTCACCTGATGGAACGCGTATCGCCTCCTGCTCGTGGGATAACGTGGTGCGCATCTGGGACGTATCAACAGGAGAGACGGTTTTGACCTACCGTGGGCATTCTGCTTGGGTGAGTGCAGTATCGTGGTCGCCCGACGGAACACGCCTCGCTTCCGCCGGCAAGGATAAGACCGTACAAGTCTGGGACGCTGTCCGGGGTGACAATGTATCTGCCAGAAGGAACACCATTTTCACCTACCGTGGGCATTCAGGCTGGGTACTGGCCGTAGCATGGTCACCCGATGGAACGTGCATCGCCTCCGGAGGCAACGACAAGACGGTGCAGGTATGGCGGGCAGAATAAATCACTTACACATGCATGAGGAAGGTTATGAGCCCAATTGAAAACTTACCTCCACTAGAAGCTAAAGTAAAGCCGCGCTGGCAGCGTTATATCACCGATACCATACTGGCAATACTAAGCGTATCTCTGGTCACCGGCATAATCTCTATATTTCATCTTTATTCGAAAATCCCTACCATTGCGTTTGCCTATTTGCTCATAGTATTAGCATTGGCAAGCACACGCGGACTCTATGCTGCCATCCTTGCTTCTCTGGTTGCCTTTTTCTCCTTTGACTACTTCCTCGTTCCTCCCCTTTATACCTTTGTCGTTGCCAAATTTGAAGACTTGCTCGCTCTTATCGTTTTCCTGGCGACCGCGTTCATTACCAGCCAGTTGGCCTCAGCATTGCGTGGACGTGCCGAGCAAGCAAATCGCCGAGAGCGTGAAACACGCATACTCTATGAATTGGTGCGAGCCGTCAATAGCAAGGAAGACCTGGAGGGTCAGCTTAGCGTGATAGCACATGCGGTTGTCAATGTTTTTTCTTCCTGGGGAGTGCATGAATGCTCCATTCTGTTGCCTGACGCCAGAGGCAAGTTAACGGTGCAGACCAGCACAATTCAACCAAAGGATGACGTGAAGCTTTCGCCTGATGAGGAAACAACGGCAGCATGGGTAATGAAGCAGGGGCAAACTGTGGAGCTGCATGATGTTGCGCTAGCTCCCCGAACTTCTGTAAGCCATAGGCCCAGAGCCGTCATTCGTAGCACAGCATCATCATATCGGGTGCGTCGCTACCTGCGTATGATCCCACTGAAAACAGGCCAGGAAGTGATAGGTGTCATTCGCTTGCTCATGGAGGACGATCCGCGCATGCTTGTGGGTAGCATGGCTGACAAGAGCCTGGGGGTGGAGCGAGAACGACCAAATCCACAAACAGCCTTCTTCTGGACTTTTCTGGATCAGGCTACGTTCGTCATTGAACGCATGCGCTTACGTCGTGACAGCTTACAAATCCAGTTGCTGCAGCGTACTGATGCACTTCGTGCAGCCCTCCTCTCTTCGGTCTCACATGATCTCCGCACACCGCTCTCATCAATTAAAGCTGCTACCAGTAGTTTACTTCAAGAGGACGTGCAGTGGGATGATGAGGCACGCCGCAGTTTCACCCTGGTCATCCAGCGCGAAGTGGATCGGCTCAACCGCCTGGTAGGAAACTTACTTGACATGTCGCGTATTGAAGGAAACGCGCTCAAACCTGAAAAAGAGTGGTATCCCCTTGCTGAATTAGTTCATGATGTCTTAGGCCGTATGCAGCCGCTACTGCAAGATCGCATTGTGCAAACCTCTCTACCCGATGACCTCCCACCTGTGGCACTGGATTACCTGGAAATAGATCAGGTGTTGACCAATCTGATCGAAAATGCTGTCCACTACACATCCGCCGATTCGCCAATTGAAATCAGTGCACACGTCGATGGCGAGCAAGTCAGCATTAACGTTGCCGACCATGGTCCGGGTATCCTTCCGTCCAATATGGAACGCATCTTCGACAAATTCTATCGCGTTCTTGACACCCAGCGCGACGCGGCGCATCCCAGGGGTTCAGGACTTGGTTTAGCTGTGTGCCGGGGGTTGGTCGAAGCACATGGTGGTCGTATCTGGGTAGAAAATCGCGAAGGTGGCGGTGCTATTTTCCGTTTCACGTTACCAATAGAAAAAACGGAAGGATATGTTCATGAGTAAGAGTGGAGCGCGTATTCTGGTGGTTGACGATGAAATAGAGATCGTACGTGCGTTGCGACGTAGCCTGATGGCGCACGGCTACGAGGTGTTCACGGCAGGCAGCGGCGAGGAAGCGCTAGAGGCCATTATCCGTTGTCGACCTGATTTGATGCTACTCGATCTGGGATTGCCTGGTATTAGTGGCCTGGAAGTCTGTAAGCGGGTGCGGGCGCAGTCAAATTTGCCTATTATCATTCTCTCAGTAAAAGATGCCGAACGCGATAAAGTGCAGGCGCTTGATCTTGGTGCTGACGACTATGTACCCAAACCCTTCGGCGTTGATGAAGTGTTGGCCCGTATACGGGTTGCATTGCGCCATGCTGCCCAGACCCAGTCTGGCACGGAGCCACGCTTTGTAGCAGGACCACTGAGCGTTGATTTTGCACAGCGGTTAGTGCAGGTCAATGGGCAAGAGATTAAGTTGACACCCACCGAATATGACCTGCTCAAAGTGTTGATTAAGAACAATGGCAAGATCATGACGCGACACATGTTACTTGCTCAGGTCTGGGGAACAGGTTATGGAGCTGAGTCTCACTATCTACATGTCTATGTTGGTCAATTGCGCCGAAAAATCGAACCAGACCCTGCACATCCTCGTTTCATCCTCACTGTATCCGGGGTTGGTTACCGCTTCAATGGCGATGAAGAAATATCGGAATAGCAGGCTTCGTTTTTGCATCACGAGCGTGTTTGCACCGCGCATAGTCCTAACGAATCTCTCGACACTGTTGTAAACCATCACCAGCGTTTAATCAAGTGGGCTACCTTGCCCCCCGGCGTAAACTCATATCGGACGCGGTCCGGGTTGATATCCTCGATCTGCGGAGCGTTCTCGGCTGCAAGCACAGTATCAGCAGGATGAACCACGTGCCAGACACGCGAAACAGCCTCTGGTTCTCGTTGTAGGTACACATACCGCCGCGCAATCCTGGCTTTTTGCGCCAGACTTTCAGCCTGTCCAAACCACTCTTTGGCTTGCTGATCATGCAGGTATGGGTCATACACTTCAAACAGACGAGGCGCACGATCAGGTTTACGATCGCTTACATAGAGAAACACAACAGGCTTTCCATCAGCATTTTCGATTGCACTATGCAACACTGCTCGATTGTGTTCATTCCCAGGCATGAGCACAGCCAGAATAGAACCGGGCAAACGCTGCTCGACGTTGGTCGTCACCACCAGCAGCCGTCCCTTCTGCTTGTGACGGTTATAGTTGTAATAAGCCACTGCCATGCCAATCAATGCCACTGAACCGCCGAATTCTGTTGCCAGGTGCTTCACGACCAGGTTGGTAGACCAGGCAGTGATGACTAGTAGAGTGGTCAGTATACCTAACCAGAAATCGATGTTGTACAACAGCCTACGTAGCCGCATCCGCATGGACTCTTTCCTAGCAGGAATAGCCAAAGCTGCTATAATCTCTGGTTCTAGTCCTGCGGTAGACATGCCACCGTTTGCCGACGTACCTTCATGACTTACCCCAGCAATCCTCTGCAACACATCACCTGAGGGCGCTTGCACACGGTCAATGCTGCCATTCTCGCCTGGTAACTGACGGGACAGAGCTTTTGCTGCCTTGCGTTCACGAGAACGTAAGATATCTAATCCCAGGCTTGTCAGCGAAAAGGCTCCCAGCAGACCAAAGGCATACATGTCACCAAGGATGCTGATGTTTCCCAGCACCAGTATTAACACTACGATTGGAATACCGGTGGCCAGAGCAATCGAGTAGTGAGGCGTACCACGTAACTTATTACGTTTCAGAATAAGCGCAGGGAAGAACTCCATGCGCGAAAGTGCCATAAAGACATGGTAGGCACCGATGATAGCAGTATTGCTAGCAAATACCAACAGCGCACTGGCACTGATCGCCACCTCTGTCTGCAAAATAATGCCTCCCCACTTGCCACCAAGCAACGAGATAATATAGCTATTCTTTACAGGGTCAGCAGCCGCATCTGGCAGTAAAAGAGTCGAGAGCATCGTCAACAGCGGGCTCGTCAGGCCGATCGTTAATACCACAAGCAAGAGTGCCATTCCCGCAATCTTCTTGCGAGGAGTTTTCATTACAGGAGAAAGCTGTGAAATACTCTCCAAACCAGAAAAGGCAAGAAATGAATTAGCGAACCCTGTTAGTAAAGCCACCACTGTGAGCGTGTGGTTCGCAAACATCCTTGGAAAAAGCGACAAAAACTCAGCGAAGGAGATATGTGTAAAGACAGTGATCAAAATTGCAATATCGCTGAAGAAGGCGATAACTGCCCCTACCAGGCTCACTTTCGCACTTTCACTGATACCTATCCAGTTCAAGATACCTAAGAGTATAAGGACGCCAATGGTGATCACCAACAATATCAACTGTACCGAACCAAACACAGGAATGACTACACTAGGACCAAGCACCGGAATGACAACACTCAAGTACTGCATACCCGAAAGGGAACTGATGGCAGCCGTAAGAAAGTAATCGACCAGGATAAACATGCCACCAAGTGCGCCGACCCAGTGATTCATAGCCTGGGCTGCCACCGTCACGACTCCACCACCTTGAGGGAAGCGATGGGTCACCTCTGCATACTTGAGCGTCAACAGGATAAAGACAGACATGGTCAGGAACACAAAGAATCCCGCCAGGCTGCCTATTCCTGGCGTTCCGTAGAGAATACCAGGAACGTAGTAGACGGAGGTGCCAATATCCGCAAAGACGATTGCCCAGCAGAGGATAGGACCTAGCAGGTTCTTCCCATGGCTATGCTCGTCCCCTGAAGCGGAACCTACTACCGCTTGCGTTGTGGATTTCTGTGTCATGATACTCCTTCGCTCCTGAAGGAAGGTCGATTACTATGCTATTTGATGTGAGGCTGTATCTGAATGTAGTGTAGCATAGCGGTTTTACGCAAGCAAGAAATATTGAGCAAATCTTTAGATATTCGCTCTTTCTCTTTAGCCTGTCTTGATATGCTGTTGAATACAATGTACCTGTAGACCCAAGAATGTATTTTCCCTCGACAAAGGCTGGCCCGCATATCTGGAGGTTAGCATGAAGACAACGCGCTTGTTACTTCCCTTTACGCACGGAGTAGAGATGCATGCCATTGAACAAGCTATCCTATTAGCCCAGGGCCATGATGCAACGCTCATATCTCTCTCACTGATTTACCTGCCGCCAGAATCTCCAGCCAGAGGGGCACGCCTTGAACATGTGCAACAGTCGAAGGATTTCTTGGAAACGGTACAGTATAAAGCTGCCCACTATGATGTGCCTGTTGAGCGCTTCGAGGTGTTTACAGGTGATGTTGTGATGAGTATTAACGTCGTTGCCGAGGAGTTGAAGTGCGATGGGGTACTGCTCTTTGTATGCGACGGAAATGGTATCCTACTTCAGACAAGTGAGATTAAGCATTTCATGGAACATGCCACGTGTAATTTCTATGTCA
>Ga0187808_10000454_pt1 | contig 12619 bp, 12 predicted proteins | sample NC_wetland_sal_i_5_FD_132427 | JGI IMG/M metagenome (GOLD analysis project Ga0187808, IMG submission 132427) | Wetland sediment microbial communities from Neuse River Estuary, North Carolina, USA - ASW_3 | ecosystem: Environmental > Aquatic > Freshwater > Wetlands > Sediment | place: USA: North...
ACGACGAGAGCAGTGTACACTACGTCGAGGAGTACAACTCGTCCTTCGAGGGCGAACAGCCATCGTTGTTGGATGGCGTTGTTGAGGTGTATGTCAAGAGTGCAGCGCATGTCGAATTCAGCAGCTTGCAAGACCTGGGACAGAATGTATGGAACATCACTAATAAGAATGCGGTCCACGAGAAGGACGGCAGCACGACGTGGGTAATGGCTGACATTGGAAGCAAAGTTACCCTTGCTAATATTGGTGCAGGCTTGACCGGTAATGGCAGTGCTGCTGAACTGGTGGGCGTGTTCTTCACCGACCGCGATCAGCGCTATTCCATCAATACGCTCTCCCTTCATGACGCTGTCTCCACCAATGCCGAGACGCAGGTAAAGGGCGTGCTCACCGATGATTCTCGTGTAGAATTTGGTGGGATGATCCGTATTCAGCCCAAGGCGCAGCAGACCGCCTCGTTCCTGTCAGCTCACATCCTCCTCTTGAGCAGCATCTGGGCTGATAGAAAGTGCCGCGCAGAGGCCATACCCGGCCTGGAGATTGGGGCCAATGATGTGCGTGCCAGTCATGGCGCAACCGTCAGTAAGATTGATGACGAGCAACTTTTCTACTTGATGGTGCGCGGCATCCCCCAGGACGAGGCAGAACGCATCATCGTGCAAGGTTTCTTCGAGCCGGTGCTGCAACGCATTCCGTTGGAGAACCTGCGCACACGCCTGCGCCGCAGTATCGTGCGCCGCATGAGCGGTGCCTATGAGACCGAGGCAGACACCTGGGTTGATGCCCAGGAGCGCTGGGAGGTTGAGGGGGTAGACGAGTACGCGGTGAGTCTTGATGCGCCCAAAGAGGCTGAAGAGATTCAGCTGGCTGAATATTGATAGGGAACATTATGATCACATATGAGACATTCATCGGTGCGGACCAGAAAGCCCGTACAATAGCGGATATCCGCAAGGATTTTCCTATCCTGTCGCGCCAGGTACATGGGAAACCGCTGGTGTACCTTGACAGCACAGCAAGTTCGCAAAAACCCCAGGCTGTCATTGATGCCATGAGCACCTACTACCAGACCTATCATGCCAATGTCCATCGTGGGGTCTACGCGCTCAGCGAAGAAGCAACGGCGGCAATGGAGAAGGCGCGTATCAAAGTTGCCCGCTTCATCAATGCACGCCAGGGCAAACAGATCATCTTCACCCGCAATACGACCGAGAGCATCAACCTGGTGGCCTACAGTTGGGGTGGTGCGAATATCCATGCTGGTGATCTGATCATACTGACCATCATGGAGCATCACAGCAACCTGATTCCCTGGCAACTGCTCGCCGAACGCACGGGAGCGCGCCTGGAGTTTATCCCTGTGACGGATGATGGCCTCTTGCGCCTTGACATCTACGAGCAATTGTTGCAGCAGCAGCCAAAACTGGTGGCATTTACCCATATGTCGAATGTGCTGGGCACCATTAACCCCGCTAAGCAAATGATTGAGCAGGCACATGCCGCCGGAGCGACTGTGCTGGTGGATGCTGCGCAGAGCGTTCCGCATTTGCCGGTAGACGTGCAGGAGCTAAATGCCGATTTTCTCTGTTTCAGTGGACATAAGATGCTGGGACCTACCGGCCTCGGCGTGCTCTATGGCAAGCGTGAGTTGTTGGAAGCGATGCCTCCCTTCATGGGCGGGGGTGATATGATCGGGAAGGTCGAGCTGCGCAAGTCCACCTGGAACGTGCTGCCATGGAAGTTTGAAGCAGGAACTCCTGCTATTGCTGAGGCAATTGGCCAGGGCGTGGCGGTCGATTATCTGGGCGCACTCGGTATGGAGAACGTGTTACGCCATGAACAAGCCATCACCGACTATGCTCTGCAGCAGTTGCAATCCGTGCCAGGATTGACCATCTATGGACCACAAAGCGCAGACAAGCGTGGCGGTGTCATATCCTTTACCCTCGGCGATATTCACCCACATGACCTGGCATCTATCCTTGACCAGGAGATGGGGGTTGCCGTTCGTGCCGGACACCATTGCGCACAACCGTTGATGGAGCACTTTGGCCTGGCTGCAACTGCACGAGCCAGTTTCTACGTGTATACCATACTAGAAGAAATCGATGTACTGGTGCAAGGCCTGCACAAAGCGCTGCACATTTTCAATCTGTAGGGAGTGTGACAGATATGGCAATGGACTACCGTGAATATATCCTGGACCATTATCGCAATCCGCGCAACTATGGCAAGCTAGAGCACCCCGACGTGCATGCTGAAGACTCCAACCCTTTATGTGGAGACCAACTCGCGCTTGACCTGCAGATAGCGGATGACCACATCACAATAGTACGCTTCCAGGGGCGTGGCTGCGCCATCAGTCAGGCCTCAGCCTCGATGCTTTCGGAGATGATTGAAGGGAAAACGACAGAGGAGGTCATTCATCTAGGCAAAGACGATATTCTGGATGCGCTGGGTATCCCGATCAGCCCCGCACGAACGAAATGCGCCTTCCTCTGTCTGCGCGTGCTCCATCGCGGTCTAGCAATGGCAGGTCTGGAAAAACCAGGCGAGAGCGACGACGAAGAAGAATAGTAAAGAATGTGAACCATATTGACACATTCCCATGCTTGACATGCAGTTATGTATCTCAGATAATGAGGCAGGCAATTTTAAGACATGCAATTTTGCCGGTGGGCGCAGTTCCGGCGAGGTAAGGCCAGAGAAAGGCAGAGCTAATGCAGAGCGATGAGAAGCAGCCTCAGCAAAAGCGACCCAAAAGGAATCTCGATCCAGGTGAGATACGTGTGACGGAAGAGGACATGGATGATGATCTAATGGACACGAATCCGTACCGTTATCGTAACAGCTCTATTCGCCTGCGCGACCCGATGGGCATACAAACGACTGGCCCGCAACCTGCTCGTCGCAGTGTTGATGTAGACCCCATTACTGGGCGGGTGGTGACTCCACGTTCAGTACGAGGTAGGGTGACGGGTAAAGTGCCAGCAGCCAGGGATCAACAAAGAGGTTTGCATTGGCTGCTGTATGTAGGGGTCGGGATGCTCGTCATGCTTGTGCTGTGGGTAGTTGGTTCAGCAGCACTGGCCTGGGGGCTGGCGAGATATGATGATATCCGCTATGGCTATCCACGGACGTTCCAAACGGATGCAGTGGTTGGTCATGGAGATGATCCTCAGCATCCCAGCCATTTCATTGCCATCAACCTGCATCGGCATATTGTTATCATAGAGTTCATGGGGGGGAATCCGGCCAGGTCTATCAGCTATGGCGGGCCTTATCTGTTCGAAGCAGGCGGTGACCAGATACCGGTGACACTGGAGTTTCGGGATGTGACGGGGGATGGGAAGCCGGATATGCTTATTCATATCCAGGACCAGACGATTGTATTCGTGAATACTGGGACGCAGTTCAGGCCGCAGAACAGTAGTGACCATATTCACCTATGACCTCATGTGATGACAGATGAGCCAATGAGGCCCCACCCCAGGGCGCAGGCAAGCTGACGCCCCTACTAACCACGCCCGTGCGGTTAGTAGGGGCGTCAGCTTGCCTGCGCCCTGGGAGGTTGGGGTGGTCTGGCTCGACGCAAACATCTGACGGACACCCGTAAATACTCCTGTTGGGAAACGTGTAACTCCTTTGAGTAGTATAATTATGGGTGTAGGTGTTTGACCTCTGCGAAAGGCACCAGATTATGGAGACTATTAGACAGAATCGAAAGCGGCGTTTGCGAACTGGATTTATAGCCGGTCTGCTGGCGGGTATTCTTGCCACGGGTGTGATGTTGTTGGTGAGTGTAGTATGGAATGGCATTTCATTGCCGGAGGTCTTTGGCTCAGAATTAACGGCGCTTATGCCCCCACCCTTGTTTAATTTTTTACATGAAGCGATTGGCGGTGATGCTAAACATTACCTCTTCTACGGTATCCTTGTTGGACAATGCCTGGTGTTTGGACTGAGTGGAGCACTCTACAATCTGGCTGTAAACACAACTACAGAAGCTGCCAAAGTGATAAAGAAGCGCCCGTATAATCAATGGCGAGACCTGCTTAAAGGGTTCTTAGTAGGGAGACAAGAACTCCGTTGGTACGATGGGCTAGTGCTTGCGTTGATCCTCTGGCTGCTCGTGGGGTTTGGGCTTTTACCGCTGACGGGTGCAGGCATATTTGGCGCACAGTTGACAATTGGTTTTGTGAATGGGATGTCGAGCCTGGCGGTAGTGGGAGTTGTTTTTGGCCTCTTGTTCGTTTCTATAAGGAACTGGCTTGCGGCACAGACAGCAGTTCCAGTGGGTGCCAGTAGAAAAGAACCTGTAGGGGCGGGAGGTGTAGAGGCGGAGCTTGCCTCCGCCCGTGGAGAGGTCTCGCGACGCGATCTGTTGAGGCGTGGAGTAATATTGGCAGGTATAGGGCTGTTGGGCGTGGGCTTGTGGCGTTTTATCACTGAGGGGACCACAAGCCCCAGTGTTCCGCTAAGTCGCTTAATGCAGAACTTCAAGAGTAAGATTGTGCCGCCGCCCGTTCCGAGCTATGGTGTGGTGCACCCTGCTCCTTTCTTCTCACTAGAGGTCACGTCGAACGATCAGTTCTACATTGTTTCAAAAAATCTCTTTGCCGACCCGATTGTTGGCGGCAATTCGTGGAAGTTGGTGATAGATGGCGAGGTTAACCATCCTTTTGTGCTGACTTATCAGCAAGTGTTGGCACTGCCAATGCAGCAGCAGTATGAGTCTATGATGTGTATTAGCAATGAGGTGGGCGGTGAGTATATGAGTAATGCGCTGTGGGAGGGTGTTCCGCTGAAGGACTTGCTGCAGCGTGCAGGTGTAAAAGTTGGAGCTACCAAGGTGGTCTTTCACGCGGTGGACGACTATAGCGATAGCATTCATCTGAGCAAGGCCTTGGAGCCGACAACGCTGATGGCGGTGCGCATGAATGGGATTACGCTACCCGACAGCCACGGTTTCCCCGCTCGTATGCTGGTACCGGGGATTTACGGCATGAAGCATTGTAAGTGGCTGTCCCATATTGAGGTGGTGAACTATGATTACCAGGGATATTGGCAGGAGCGTGGTTGGAGTGATGCTGCTCCAATACGCATGACGGCACGTATTGATACCCCCCTGGATGGTTCGACGGTGGCTGCTAATCGGCCCACTTTTATTGCCGGTGTGGCTTTTTCGGGTAATCGCGGCATCAGCGAGGTAGATGTAAGTACGGATGGAGGGCAAACCTGGCGAGCTGCTACGCTCAAACAGCCGTTATCGGCGCTTACATGGGTGCTGTGGGAGCTTGAATGGCGGCCAGACCCGGGTAATTACCTGGTTATTGCGCGTGCTATTGACCTGGATGGAAATGTTCAAGACCCCATGGTAGCGCCACCATTGCCGGATGGGTCATCGGGCTATCATACAATCAATGTGACAGTGTCATGAGCAGGGGCCGATAATGAAGTTTAACAATCAAGATCGGCAATGGGTTGTCACCCTGAGCCCTTCGCTGCGCTCAGGGTAAACTCCGCGAAGGGTCTCTCTCGATGGGCAGCGAGATGCTTCGCTTCGCTCAGCATGACAATGCCGACAGCGAAGCTTGCGTAGCGCGTTTAAATAATTGTCGTTAAACTTCATTATCGGCTCCTACTTGGTACCGCGCTGTAGGCGTTCGATGATCTCTTTTAATCTGCGTGTCTCGGCCATGTGTTGATTGCGCAGTTGAGCCATTTCTTGTTCTAAGTCCAGCTGCAATTGTTCCATGCGGTCCTTCATATGCAGGATAGCTTCGACTCCAGCAAGGTTCACTCCCAGATCACGCATTAAGCGACGAATATGTATTACGCGCTCAATGTCACGGTCCGAATATAAACGCGGGCTGTGCGGGCTGTTTCCTTTGCGTGCAGGAGAGATGAGACCGAGACGCTCGTAATGGCGCAATGTCTGCTCGTGTACTTCGGCCTTTTCTGCTGCTACGCTGATGATGTACCACGCGCCTTCATTCTTCTCAGCCACGATGTATTCCTCCTTTCGCATTACGATGAGGGGACTTCAACACCGCGACTGCGCGCCAGTTGCTCGAACAGTTCCCGTTCTGTACCTGAGAGGTGCATGGGCAACACAACCTTGACACGGGCATAGAGATTGCCACTGTAGTCACTGCGCAGGTGCGGCATGCCCTTACCCGCCAGGCGGAACATACGGCCGTTCTGGGTCTCAGGTGGAACGCTCAACACGAGTTTGCGTCCATCGGGCAAAGGTACTGGTACTTCGCCACCCAGCATGGCTTTGACCAGGTCTACATCGATATCGAGGTACAGGTCGTCACCTTTGCGCTCGTACATGCTGTCAGGCTTGACGCTGATCACCAGGAAGAGGTCGCCGCGTGGGCCACCGCCAAGGCCAGGCTGCCCTTCGCCGGCAACACGAATCTTGGAGCCGTTATCCACCCCGGCGGGAATCTTGACCTGGATGCGCTTATTACGAGCAACCATGCCTTGACCGCCGCAGTTGGCGCAGGATTTGCCTGCTCTTTCACCTGTCCCATGACAGACGGGACATGCTTCCGTTGACTGGATGTTGAAGGTGCGTGCCCCTCCGGTATATGCCTCCTGCAAGGTTACTTCAACTGGCTGCTCGATGTTGTCGCCCGCCCGTCGTCGCAAGTCGTCACGTATGTTGCGTGCTCCGGTTCCGGTCGAGGTAGTACCGGTACGGCCAAAAAGTGTCTCGAAGAAGTCAGAAAAGCCACTATTGGAATCGAGGTCAAAGGGAGTACCACGGCTACCAGTACCGCCGTATGTGTAAGTACGTCTTGTTCCAGTCCCTGGCTGGAAGCCAAACTGTTCCTGCCAGTTTGGACCCAGCGTGTCATATTTGTGGCGTTTGTCGGGATCAGAGAGGACCTCGTAGGCCTCATTAATCTCTTTGAACTTTTCTTCTGACTTTTTGTCGCCGGGATTTACATCGGGGTGATATTTGCGGGCAAGCTTGCGAAATGCCTTTTTTATCTCATCTGCACTGGCTCCCCGCGCAACTCCAAGCGTTTTGTAATAGTCCTTGTAGTCCATACTTGTGCCATTCTTTATACTTCCTGGCGGGAGTAAGCCCCAGCCAGGTTATTCCTGTGCTGGTTTGCTGCTGGTGCTTACCTTGACGCGGGCAGGACGGAGTGTCTCGTTGCCTAAGGTGTAGCCTTTGAGGACTTCTTCGACAATGGTGCCTTCGGGTTTGTCGCTGTCTTCGACCGCTTCAATTGCTTCATGCACATAAGGGTTGAAAGCTTCGCCAACGGTGGGAACGGGTGTAATGCCCTCGTCGCGCATGACTTCATTCATCTGCCATAGTACCATACGGAGTGTCTGTTGCAATTGCTGACGATCCAGAGTGTCCTGATATGCCAATGCTCGCTCGACATTGTCTATCACGCCAAGCACTTTGTGGAATAATGCTTTTTTCTGTTGTTGTATGCGGTCCGCTAAGACACGTTCTTGACGTTTGCGGAAATTCTCCATTTCAGCACGTTCGCGTAAGTACTTGTTCCAGTTCTCTGTCGCCTCCTGGCGTGCTTTGGTAAGCTCTGACTCCAACTCGGCAATACGACCGGCCTCTAGCGACGATGCGGTATTGTCTTGCACCGGTTCCTGTGGCAGCTCCTGTGACTCTTCCATGATACGTTACGTCTCCTTGTTATTAATCTATTGGTCCGTAAAGCCAACCCTTTGCAGTTGGCCTTTTGGGGTCAATGTCTAGCATGAACTCAAAAATGAGGTCCTTATAAGAGATTTATTGTGGATATAGTATAAACTTTGAGTCAATGGTTGTCAAGTTTTGAGGCCTCTGTTTCGGTCCAATGTGTGCCAGGTTCCAGGTAAATCGGGCCGAAAGGGGTGTCTTGCTGTACGGAGATGCGCTCTTGCTTCCACATGTCCAGGATGGCCAGAAAGGTGACGATGATTACCAGGCGGGAAGGTTCGTTTTCAGTCAGTTCGGTGAGCGAGATACGGGGCTGCTTGTTCAGCGATGCTATGATCTTAGCGATACGGTCATGGACGCTTACACGGGCCAGTGGCAGTAAAGGTGTGCCGTTCAATTCTTCTTTTGCTAGTCGTTGGAGGAGATGCTGGAATATCTGGGCCAGTGCTTGCGGCTCTAGACCAATCAGCGCGGGGGGTGTCCATGCCAGTTGCGCTTCGATGCTGGGTAGTGGCAGGGGGCGGAGTGGTGCGGGGCCGGGCCCTTGCGGCTGCCAGGTTCGTTCATAGGTTTGTAGCCCCGCCTCTTCGCGTTGGCGCAGGAGGCGGGCAATCTCTTTGGCTGCCTTATACTCGAGTAGATGGCGACGCAATTCGTCGGCCATGGTAATGGCGTTTTCTCTCTCGCTGCCTGGCTCCTCTTTAGAGGTAGTGGGCAAGAGACTTTGTGATTTGATGAAGAGCAGGCGCGCAGCAATGGAGATAAACGCTGCCATATTTGCCAGAGGTGGGACGCCTGCTGCTGGGTCCTGCCAGCGTTGGAGATAGGCAAGGTATTGGTCTGTGACAGCTACAAGAGAGATCGTAGTGATCTCCATCTGCCGCTTCTCAATGAGATACAGCAAAAGGTCGAGCGGTCCCTCGAATGCGGGTAGGCGGACGACATAGTGCGTCTGTTCGCTGACTATTTCTGTTATTTCGGGCGTGACATTCATGAATCCTCGTCCACCAGGTGTAACTCTGCTGCTGGACCATGGGACTGATGATGGGTACGGATGTAGAGGACGGCACGCTCGGAGAGTCCGGCAGCCGCGGCCAGGTCCGCTCCTACGTCGGCATGATACCACGCATAGCTGAGCGAACGACGCCAGCGGGGCATGTTTTCATGAGGATAAACAGCCAGGCGGGCGAGAAAATGTGGTACACATAACTTGCCAATGACGATGAAGGGACGTGTCCAGAAGGGTACGCGGCCCTGCCCTTTGCCGACATCGTGTAATAATGCAGCAGCCAGGAGGTCCTTTTCTACGCATCCGCGGGTTTGCAAGCCGCGACAAACACGCAGGCTGTGCTGCTGGTCGGCAGGCGACAGAGTCTGAAAGAGGGGTATGGCAGTAGCTGGCAGCCAACGAGCCACCTCTGCATGGTCCTCTGCCGAAAGTGGAGTGACGAAGCCAAGTTGTTGGTGCACCTGGCGGAGACGATAGATGGCGATATGTAGCCAATGCGGCATGTTCACCTGATAATAAGACATCATTATAATATCAGCCGGTAGAAATAGAGGGTAAACACAGTATCAAACGGTTGACCGGTAACCAGAGCTATCAGGTTAAGGGAACCTATGAGCACATAATAGGGAATACGGAAGATAAACAAATCGCCAAGCCCGGTGAACTGAGCCAGGAACGGCAATAAAAAGAAGAGTGCCAGGATGATAAACGGTCCATAAGGGACAGATTTAGCGAACTGCACGGCCTGGCGGGTTGGTAGAAGGGTGTAGACGATCTGGTAACCATCGAGAGGATAGAGAGGGATGAGGTTGAAGATGGCCAGGCTGATATTCACGCTGGCGAATACCGTCAACAACTGCGGTAGACGTATGGCAAAGTCGTTTGTAAACAGTGAAAGGGGCATGACGCGCAGCAAGAGTGCGAAGAGCAGGCCGATGCTCAAGCTAAAGAGTGGGCCAACTAATGCCACGATCAGCGTTCCACCATTGGGACCTCCACGCAGCTTCCAGGGGTCGGTCTTGACGGGTTTTCCCCAACCAAGACCCACCGGGCCAGCCAGTGCTGGATAGAAAGCTAGAATAAGGCACAATATGGTCCCTAATGCATCGAGGTGTGCACGCAAACTGAGACTTTGTCGTCCTTCGCTGCGTGGGGTTGAGTCGCCCAGCAAGGAGGCCATCAGGGCATGACCAGATTCGTGAAGGGCGATGGCTACTAAAAACGAGCCAATAATCATGAATGCCAGTATTACGTTTATTAACATACTTCTTCTCTCATCTCTGGCTTTGATTAGCCTGGGTGCGAAGCAGCCCAGGATCATCAAACTTATGCTAAAAGATCGATTTCCATACCTTCACATGCCGAATATGTGTTGGCAAAACTTGCGCGGGCCTCGGCTTCCATGCGGTCCAGCTGGTTGTCGTCGTAGGTTGGTTCGTGATGGAAGAGGATCAAGCGACGTACCCGGGCAGCGAGAGCTACGTCTGTCGCCATTTTGACGGTGCTGTGACCAAACCCCTGTTTGGCTTGCTTGTAATCATCGCTGGTGTATTGTGCATCGTGTATGAGCAGGTCTGCGCCTTTTGCAAGTGAGATGAAATCTGCATCAGGCTGCCCCTCCCACTCCACGTCGGTAGCAAAGACGAGATGCCGACCGGCGTGCTCGATGCGGTAGATGAGCGCTCCGTTTTGAGGATGGCTGTTGGTAATTTTGCTGGTGACACGAGCCTCGATGTCTGTGCTATCTTCGTATTTGGTCCTGACGGTAGGGTCGGTATCGCCATATCGCCATATGATATGCTCTTCATTGGTGATTGTGTGGAAGGTGCGACACGATGGCAGCGAGCGGACATCTACTGGGAAATACGGTGGGGACATGATGGGAGTGATAAGTTGCTCGATGCTCTGGCCTGCGAGGCGGGGACCGAAAATGCTAATTCTGGTGCGCGGGTCGTACAGGGGTGTGAAGAAAGGAAACCCAATCAGGTGGTCTCCATGGCCATGGGTGATGAAGAGGGAGACGTTGAGTTCTGCACCTTTGCTACGCTGCAACAGTTCACGACCTAGACGGATGAGGCCGCTGCCTGCATCGAGGATAATGGTATGTGTGCCGATTTGAACTTCAACACATGCGGTGTTGCCACCGTGACGTATTGTCTGCGGACCAGGAGCAGGATAACTCCCGCGCACCCCCCAGAAACGAACCAGAAAACGCTGTGTGTTGGCCATAGGACTACTCCCGTCGCTAGCCATAGGGACACCTCTTGTCGGTGCCGTTCTAAAATGTGGTTGTCCCTGTATTATAACGTGCGAGCGGGGTAATGAAAAGTGGGAGCTTATGTCAAGGAGGAAAACTCGCTCAGTATACGGTATAATTGTCTGAGTGTGTATAGCAACCCTGCCTCGGGGGCAGGTATCCCAATTTATCGTGGGACTGCTAAGATCAACAGCCTGTTATGGATGGGCAAGAGAAGTCGAAAATTGCAGACTACCCCTTGCAAGTACCAGGGAATTACCCTTATGAGTAGAGACAGACATAGAGCGCAGGAAGACTGGGATGAGGAACAGGACGACGATTCTGATGAAGACGATGAGGAGTATGAGCCACACCCTAGACAACACAGAGGTCGTCGACAAGATGAGGAGGAAGATGGGCAAGCGCAGAGACGGCGGGGCAGTTGGCCCTGTCTGTTGAAAGGTTGTGTCGGCGGTATTTTGATTGTGGTTCTGCTTACCGCTGCCATTGTATTCGTGATAGCAGGTAATGGTTCAAATCCCGTTCCAGTTCCAGGTGGCAGCATTGGAGGCGTCAGCAATTCATCGACCTACATGCAGCAGAGTCAGCAGACATTGCAGCTTGCCACTATCGCACAGATACAGGTATATAACCAGGTTGGCGATATCGCCATTTCCGTAGACTCTGGGGCTGCGGTAGCGACGGTAACGACCGTTAAGAAGGTCAAGGCAGGCAGCAGCAGTGATGCGCAAAAGGAATTTGGGCGTATCTCAGTACAGGTGCTGGCGGATAGCTCGACGAATACCGTGACGGTGAGTGTGATCCTCCCTGATACAGGCAGCAGTATTTTAAGCCAGAATAGCGATGCCATGGATGTGACGATTACACTGCCGCCGGGTGTAGTAAAGAACACCGGATTGCCATTGGCACTGAATGCTGATACATCGGTGGGGAATGTGCTGGTCAATGGGCTGAATGGTATGCTAGTGGTAAAGGATAGCTTTGGCAATGTGACGGTGCGCCATTCGACGCTTGCCGATGGCTCGCATCTGGAGACAGGCACCGGAGATGTAGTTTTCGATGGGGCGTTAAATACGACCGGCGGTGCAAACCCACAGCCCATGTTTAAGATTCAGGCCGAGAAGGGGAATGTGGACGTTAGCTTGCCTGCGACTACAAACGTGATCCTGGATGCCAATGTCAACGTCGGCAGTATCAAGAGTGATTTTGCTATTAGGGTCACGAGTAATGGTGGTTCCCCGAGTTACTATGGTCCGCTGATCAGTAGTGCAACCACACCCAGTGCGGTGTTGGTGCTGGATGTAAGCACCGGGGATGTCGATTTGCATCAGGTTTGAAGGTGGCTGGTGCTCGCCTCTTGCCACTACTATATACATCGCGGCCCGAACATAGTATAGTAGTGACGAGGGCGGCTGGGTGGGGATGGGTGGACCCTTGCGATCGCCATGCTTGCAAAGGCCCAGTTGCTATTATTCATCGATGTCAACGAGTTGCAGAGGGAGAGTATGTCACAAGTAATGGTGGGTCACCGAGTTACTGTCAGGAACCCAATCCCCTAAAGGGGATGGGCTTGTTTCGACAAGCTCACCTGTCCAGACTTAGCTGAGCAAGCTCGGCTACGTTCAGAGCGAAATTAGGTACCCTGTGGTGCGTTGCCAGCCGC
>Ga0187808_10000456_pt1 | contig 12612 bp, 7 predicted proteins | sample NC_wetland_sal_i_5_FD_132427 | JGI IMG/M metagenome (GOLD analysis project Ga0187808, IMG submission 132427) | Wetland sediment microbial communities from Neuse River Estuary, North Carolina, USA - ASW_3 | ecosystem: Environmental > Aquatic > Freshwater > Wetlands > Sediment | place: USA: North...
CCTTACTTGAACTGGGGCCTTACTTGAACTGGGGCCTTACCTAAGCTGGGGCAAGCCGCTGCCAAACGGCACCGTGCGGGAATTCGTAGTCGCGCAGCGATTCGGGCCGCAGCGTGGCTGAGAAGCCCGCCGCGACTGGCGCGAGGTACCGGCCGCCGGTGACGCGCACCGGGTCGGTGAAGTGCTCATGCAGGTGGTCGACGTACTCCAGGACGCGATCGGCGGCCGAGGCCGCGACCCCGACGAAATCGAACATCGCGAGATGCTGCACCATCTCGCACAACCCGACGCCGCCCGCGTGCGGACAGACCCAGACGCCGTACTTCGCGGCGAGCAGCAAGATGGCCAGGTTCTCGTTGACCCCGGCCACCCGGCACGCGTCGATGGTCAACACGTCCGCGGCTTCGGCCTGCAGGATCTGCTTGAAGATCACCCGGTTCGCGACATGCTCCCCGACGGCGACCTTGACCGGCGCGATCGTGGCGCGGATCCGCGCGAGCCCGAGGATCTCGTCCGGGCTGGTCGGCTCCTCGATCCAGTACGGATCCCACGGCGCCAGGGCCGCGATCGCCGCCTCCGCCTGCGCGACGCCCCAGCGCTGGTTGGCGTCGACCGCGATCCTGACGTCCGGCCCCACCGCGTCCCTGGCCAGCGCCAGGCGCCTGGTGTCATCCCCGGTGCTGGCGCCGACCTTCAGCTTGATCTGGCGGAATCCGTCGCTGACCGCCTGCCGGGACAGCTCCACGAGCTTTTCGTCCGAGTAGCCGATCCAGCCGGGCGTCGAGGTGTACGCCGGATAGCCGGTCCGCTCGAGCTCGGCGATCCGTTCCGCCTTGCCGGCCTGCGCGGCGCGCAGGATCTGGAGTGCCTCGCCCGGCGTCAGCGCGTCCTCCAGATAGCGGAAGTCGATGAGCCCGACGATCTGTTCGGGAGTCATGTCGGCGAGCAGCCGCCAGACCGGCTTGCCCGCGACCTTGGCGGCGAGGTCCCAGGCGGCGTTGACCACGGCGCCGATCGCCATGTGCATGACGCCCTTCTCCGGGCCAAGCCAGCGAAGCTGGCTGTCGCCGATCATCGCGGCGCTGAACCCGCCGAGGTCGCCGACGATTTCCTCGACGTGCTTGCCGACGACGTGCCGGCGCAGCGCCCAGACCGCGGCGACCATGACCTCGTTGCCGCGCCCGATCGTGAAGCACAGCGAGTGCCCTTCGAGGCCGGCCGCGTCAGTGCGCAGCACCGCGTACGCTGCCGAGTAGTCCGGGTCCGCGTTCATCGCGTCGGATCCGTCGTGCTCGAGCGAGGTGGGAAAGCGCACGTCGTAGCAGTCGAGCGCGACGATTCTCGCGCCGGCGGGGCCGAGCGCCCCGGCCGCGGCGTCAGGCGGCGCCGGAATCGTAACGGGTTCTCCTGGCTGCGCGTACGTCACTTGCGCTCCTCATCGGGCAAACATCGGATCTATTGATCGGATGTTTGCATCCCGACGCAGGCTTGGCAAGATGTCCGTTAGATGAAAATCTCCCGCCTTCGCTGCCGTCTTGGCGGGCCTCCAGCCGCCTCCTGAGACGGGTTTTCGCAGCTAAAGCACATGCCGTTTAGTCCGTAACAGCCCGGTAAGACGCGCTTAGAGGCACGTCACAAATCGGAAACGACCGGTGGGATGGTTCGTCGGGAGTTACCACGGTTCGTTCTGGAAAAGATTGGGTCTTTATCTGAACGAAGGGGGGCGACTGCTGCCGGGAACGCGGGTTGTCATGGGCGGCCGATCGCCAGCAGGTCGTCGAGCCGGAGATCTTTAAGCTCGGGCGCGTCCGCGGCGAGCAGCCGCTGCCCGACGTCGCCGAGGATCCGCGGCACGGCGCCAAGACGCGTGGCCTCGTCGATCTCGTCGGCGCCAAGCTTGGCGACGCGCTTGCGGTCGGTCGGCGTCAGTGAACGGCTCGGCTCGGCGCCGAGGAACCGCGGCGAGGCGCCCCCGTGCAGGGCGGGGAAGTGCTGGTTCCCCCACGTCGCGGATGTGGCGAGGAAGCCTTCTGCGAGGAAAAGCCGCTGCCACATGCGCCCCATCTGACCGGGCATTCAGGACTCCTTCCGTCGCGGCGCGGCCCGCGCGTAGACCAGCACATCGAGAGCGGGCTGCTGGCTGCCCGGCGCGTCCGGGATGTAGCAGAGCTTCTTCGCCTTCCCGGCCAGAACAAACTGCCGACCTGGCGGCAGCGCGGTTCTCCGGGCGAACCTGGACCAGGTCGTGGCCACCATCTCGGTCGCCGCCTCGTCGGGCAGCGTCGGAACCACGATCGCCACGGCCGCACCTGCCTCGACCGCCTCGTGGGCCAGCGCGCGGAAGCCGGGCGCCAGGTCGCCGAGCTCGCGTGGCGGGCCGTCCAGCGGCTCCGCTTGCAGCACCACGAGCCATGTGCCCCCGAGGCCCAGGCCATCCACGCTCACCAGCTCCTCACCGGATACGGTGCCGCGGGCGGACTCGACCGTTTCCGCGCTGGCGCCGGGGCTGACTCGCATCCGCCAGCCGGCGGACGTCGATACGGGCGTGCCCACCAGGTACATCACGCGACGGTAGGGCCGACCCCTGGCGGTCACGTCGCTCGCGAGCCGAGGGGTGACCGGCTTGGGCGGGGCCAGCGCGCGGGGTCCCATGTAAACGGCCGACGCGCTTGCCCACTTCCGGCGGTTCGCGGACGGCGGATACCCGGGAACGGATCGCACGAACACCGCCCGGCGCGTTTTCCAGCGCGAGAAGGTGCCACCGAGGCGCCGCTCCCAGGGATAAGCCTCCAGGCCAGGGTCAACATGGAGAACCACGGCCAGGTAGGCGCCGAACATCCAGTTGGTCGGGTGGAACAGCGTGCGCACGCGAACCGGTTCGAGCGAATTCAGGGGGACGTCAGCGGACCACTTGATGCGTCCGGTGGTGGAGCGGTTCAGCCAGGCTTCCCAGTTGCGCCCCTTCCTGAGCTCCACCAGCCCGCCATAGCGCCCTCCCGTGAGCGTTGCCCTGCCTTCGCCCGCGGGCCGTATGGTGATGGCCCTGGGAATGTCGGTGGTGGAGCCGAAGATGTCCCGTATGAGGCCGATAAACAGCACGGCGCAAGGCAGCCCAGCGGCGATGCCGACCTCAACGCTTGCTCCGACCCCGGCCAGCGGAAGCGCCACCAAGAGGGCGGCCATCGAGACCGCGAAGGCCACGTACGGCAGCTGCCTGCTGGTTATGCGCGGCAGCCACCGCCGTGACGCCGTGGGCTCGCCGGCCGAGGGTCCTAGGTCGAGCTCTGGCGACGGGCTGTCGACCAACGGCCCGGGAAGTTCCCTGGTGATTACTCCCCATGTTGTGATGTGGTCCCGCCAGCCGCTCCACTGCGGCGCCTCCTGCATCGCCGCGATCTCCCGGCGCACGCTCGCTGACGGTTCTGCTTCATCGATGCGATAACCGGCCCGCGCACGGGCGAGGTGGCCCAGCATGAGTGCCTGGGCGGCGCCGACCAGGTCACCGGCTTGCTCGAGGAGTGCCGCGCTTTCGAGCAGCCTGGGGGCTGTCGCGTCAGGCGCGCGCAGGGCGAACACTTCCGCGGCCGCGAGCATTGCGCGCCCGGGGATTCCACCAGGCAGCTCCGTGCCAGGCCGGAAGTCGCTAAGCAGCCACTGCCGCGCGGCCGACTCGCTGAAAGGAAGAACCGTGGGGCGGTCAGACGCGGGGAACCCGGTTCGCAGCGCCTCGTATTCGAGCCGGTCCGCCGCGCTGTCGAGGATCGAGATCCCCGGCTCGGAGACCGGGGGAGCCGGCGCGGCCCTCGACACGGCGGACTCCGCCTCCTGGCAGCGCCACCAGCCATGCCAGCTGCCCGCCTCGGCCGGGCTGTGCGGCCGGTCCCCGGTGAGCAGGGTCCGGATCAGCCAGGCCTCCGCCCGCACCGCGGGGGTGCCGTCGTAGCAGAGCTGGAGCACTGACGCGTACTCCTGGCTACGGCACCGGCGGCACAGCGACAGCAGCGCGAGCTGGAGCTCCTCGATGGTCTCCGGGTCGTCGCCGACAAGCTCCACGGTGCGATCACGGGCGGTGCGCAGCAGCTGGGCGGCCTGTTCCGGGTCGCCGAGCACGAGCCATCCCTCGGCTAGCGCCGCGGCCAGCGACCCCGCCTGCCGGTGCAGCCAGGTGAGCGCCCGGGCCGGCGGAGCATCGACGTCCAAGCTGGTGAGAGCCTCGGCGGGGATGGGATGGTGACCGAGCTCGTAATGGACCGCGAACGCGGCGAGCCGCTGCGCGTCGGCTTCATGCGGGCGGTTCAGGACGCTGCTGCCCCAGTCCCTGACTCGATCTTCGTCGTAGGGGTCACCCCGCTGGCAGGCGATCAGCAGGCAGGCCAGGCGGCAGCGATCCACCAGGCCGGGCGGCGGCCGCCAGTCCGCGCAGTCCCTCCCGGTACCGGGCCCCTTGAGCTCGGCGGCCTGAATCGCCGCGGTCAGCGCGGCGTTGGCCAGGTCCGTCGCTTGGTCGAGAAGACCTTTCTCAAGGGCGAAAGTCGCGAGCGCTAGCGCCAATCCGGCGCGCGAGACGTCGTTCGCGTCGGCACCCCCGAGGGCGTGCTCGGCGCTGCGGAGAAGAAGATTCGATGGGCTCTCGCCGCGCCCGATCGGCCCGTCCAGCGCTGCCACCAGCGATCCGAGGTCGGCTCCGCTAATCGTGATCGGGCCGGACGTGAACCGGGGTGCCAAGTCAACAAGGGCGGACCCGCCGACCGCGGTCCGGCCGAGACTGGCGCGCAGCAGGAGCCAGTTCCGGCCGGACACGGGGTGCTTTTGGGCGGCGGTGGCCACCCGCAGCCACAGGTCGGCCAGACCCTCGGTGATTCCGGCGTGAATCCGGGCGGCCGCCTGAGTGGCGAGGATGGCGGCCACGATGTTCTTCGGGCCATCGCGCTGCAGCTCCACCGCGCCGGCTCGCGCCGTCACTGTCTCAGCCCAAGGCCAAGCCGACTCCGCCACGATCTTGTCCTCGAGCTTTTCCCATCTGACGGCGGCCTCTTCGGCCGGGAGCAAGCGGACCGCCGCTTCGACAACCTCGGCGGGAAGATCACGGAGCGGCCCGCTGTCGATGAGCGCCCACGCGTCGTAGCCGAGCTGTACCGGGTCGCCGAGCGTGTAAGCGTCGGTCCTGGCCAGCGCCTTGCGGATGCGGTCGCGCAGGTGCTCGTCGACCTCGATCACGCCGGGGAGCCCCTCGGCCGTGATCGTCAGCGCCCGGGTCCACTCCTGCGCGGCCAAACCCGCGAACGCCTTGTCGGCGTCGACGCGGATCCGGTCCAGCGCGGGCCGGATCAGCTCGACGTCGAACCGGCCGAACTCCACGGCGGCCGGCAGCGCCTGCCGGACGACGTCGTCCATGATCCGGCCGATGATCCGCAGCTCGACATACGGGTCGCCGGGAGCGTCGCGCAGCTCGGCGGCGGCGGGCGGGGTGTCGCTGTAGGCCCATTCGCAGTAGCTCGCCAACTCGAACGGGTTGTAGCGAACGCTGCCGTCGGGCTCGCGGGCCCGGTCCAGGATCGCCTCCCGCAGCGCCGGGTCGGGGCGCCTGCTGACGTCGCGCGCCGCGCGCAGGTCGACGTAGCTGGCGGCCTCGCCGACCTGGAGGCCATCCAGGCGCAGCACCCGCAGGTAGGGCCGCTCGAGCAGCTTCGGGCCCGCCGCGCGGGTGGCATCGTCGGCCGCCGGGGTGAGCCACCGACGGCCGGCCAGCAGCACACGCACCGCCGGCGCCTGCTCCTTGAGCTGCTCAAGCAGGCCGAACGTCCGGTCGATCGCCGGGGCCCGTGATCCTGGCGGGTACAGCTTGGCCAGTTCCTCGCAGGTGTCCAGGATGAGCACGACGGGTTTTCCTGGGCCGGCGGCCTCGGCGACCAAACTGGCGAACTGTCTGACGGTCCGCTCCTGGAGCTCCCTCTGCAGCCGGTCATCCGGGTCCGAACGGGCGGATTCCTCGTGCAGGTGGTTGGCCGCGTCCTGGAACCGCCGGTAGAACTGGTAGACCGCCCGGGTATTCCCGAAGCTGACCAGCTCCTGAGCCAGTGCGAGCAGCAGCTCGGCGGGCCGCTCCTGCGGATACCGCGGGTCGAGGTAGTCGAAGTCGGCCCGCGCGACCGGGAACATTGGCTGGCCCCGGTCGGCCGCGTAGCGCCCCGAGGCGAGGTAGCGGATCAGCATCGTCTTGCCCACTCCGCCGCCGCCGAGGAAGTGCAGCGCCCACGAGGGCGACGGGCCGATCAGCTCGTCGATGGCCCTTTCTGACTCGGCCCGGTTGACGTAGAAGCGGAGCGCCTCGTTGTCGACATCGGCCCGGTAGGCGCGCTCGATGTGCCAGCCGGCCCGTCGGCTGGCGTCGGCGAGCGGTCCCCCGGTGGCCTCGCCGAGCACCCGCGCGGCCCCGACGAGGTCGGTCGCGGCGGCGAGTCGGCCGGCCGCGACCAGGGTGTCCACGGCCTGGATCAGGGACACGCCGCTGCTGTCCCGCCGGTACCTGGAGGCGACTTCGAACCAGGCCGTAATCCCGAACGCGTTCGTGTCCAGGCTGGCCACCGCGCTGACGAGCTGATCGAGGTCGCGTTCGAGCCGCGTGACGTGCTGCAGGAAACCCGCCAAAGCATTCCTGGCCCGCTCACGGACCCAGAATTCTTGCTGGCTCTTCCCGCCTGGCGCCGACACGAGCCGCCGCTCGACGATGTCGGCCTCCTCCAGGGTCTGGAGTGCTTCGCGCCCGGTCCTCGAGGTCCACAGCCCGATCGCATCCGCCAGGGCATCGGTCCAGGCGGGGACGAGGACAAGCCGACTGAGCACGGCGGGGTCGAACTGCGCGAACATACGTTTTTGCGCCTCGGCCCGCAGCTGGGCCAAGGGATCCCCGGCGTACTGGGACGGGGCGCTCATCCGTACCTGCCCACGTAAGCGTTCCAGGCATTGTCGTCGTCCCCGCTGACGAACTGGTCGTGGTTCACCAGCCACTGGACGAGCAGGTACAGGTCGTCCGCTACCGCGGTGGGACGGCCTTTGAGCAGCTTGAAGTCGTTCTCGATCTTCTCGGCGTTCGCGTTGCGCGCCCGCGCGTACACGAACCGCTTGGCCGGATCGGCATCCCCCATGAGCGGGTGCAGGAGCACCCATTCGAACCCGAGGACCGCGTCGGGCAGGGGCAGCGCGCCCAGCGGGGGAACCCGGACCATCGCCGAATGGATGTCGGTGAACGCCTTGAGCTTTGACCCGCCGTCTTTGCCCAAAGACGCGGTGACGATCAACGGGACCGGGCAGTCCTTCGCGCCGAGACCTCTGTCGACCTTGGTCTTGATGATCTCCAGGATGCCGTCGAGCCCGTTCACCCAGGTATGGAACTCATCGCAGAGCACTACCACGCGGGTGTGCGTTCCGAAGGGCTCGCCGGCCGCTGACGCGGCCCGGGTGAGGGCCGCGAGGTCGTCGGCTAGCCGCCTGCGGACGCGGTCGGGCTCGAGTTCGAGTCCGAGTTCGGTGCCACACTTCTTGAAGTCGAGGATCGCGTCCTGCAGTTCCACCGCTGTCGCCGTAGGAGGCGGTGGAGTGAACGCCGGGTCGGCGTCGAACACGGTAAGCGGGAACGGCGGCTGCCCGAGCAGGTCGAGCGCCGCTAGCAGCTTGTCGAGGATCTCGCACACGACCTCGCGCAGTGACTTCGGCGATGTGTGTGCGCTATACGGCGCGAGCAGCAGCGGAAGGTGCCCGCGGCGCAGCAGGCGGAACCCGATCTCGCGCAGCAGCCGGGTGCCGCCGAGCCTGGAGATGTCTTGGCTTGTGATGGCGACGAAGCCGATTCCCTTGTCCGGGTCCGGATGGATGAGCTCGTCGTCGGCTATCCGCAAGATCTCCTGCGACCCGATGAATACTGGCTTGTAAGGGAGGTCAAGCCCGCGGGCGATCCGCATCAGCTCGCGTCCCGGATGGGGGTCGACCGGGCAGAAATCTGGCCGCACCGACGACGCGAGGAAGAGCGCGGGCAGCGCCCAGTCGATGGAATCGGCGCTGTTGCCTGAGTTCTGCAGCGCGGCGCGACGGCCTTTGGCCGACGCCTCGACGATCGACTCGCCGTCGTGGATGGCGGCGACGAACCTCCTGGTGTACAGGCGGCACGCCTGCTCGCTCACCTCGCCGGTCATCGCGGACACGATCGGTATCTTCGCCTTGGTCATCAGCGCGACAGCAAGCGGGACGGCGGATTCCAGGCCGCCCGGCGACCCGCTCTGGCAGGCGCTGAGCGCCACGGCCAGCGGGCGGCCGCCGGCCGTGAGCGCTTGCACGAGCGCGGCCGCGTCGGCGTCGGCGCCCGGCTTGCCGAGCACGAGCACGCGGCGGCCCTGCTCGCGCTCCGCGCCGTGCGCGACAAGGTGCACCAGGTTGGGTTTGAACCGGGCGCACGCGTCGGCCAGCTTGTCGAGCGAGGCTTCCTGGATCGCGCTCGGGACGCAATGGCCTTCGGACTCAAAGGCCCGCAACAGGCCCATGAACAGGGCGCCGGGCCGGACCACCGGGTCCGCCAGCGACGATCCCACCGCGAAGAGCACGCGGGGCAGCCAGGTGATTTGCTCCGGCTCTTCGGCGTCGTCCACGGGAACCAGCCGGGTGATGGAGACGAGGAGCCCCTGGTTCCGCGCGAGGTAGTCCGTTCCGTCGAACATCGCCTCCCAGACCAGGCGGTGCAGGTCGGCTTCTTCCGGCGCCCACCGCAGCGCCAGGTCGACGCCGCGCGCGTGCTTCACCGCCGCCAGGTTCGTGATCGCGGCCCAGGCCGGTTCGAGCAGGCACTCGAACAGCCAGCGGCCGTAGGCGATGACATCACCCGGCTCTGGGTCTCGGGAGGCTATCCGTCCGTTCAGCGCGGCGGCCTGGCCGGCCTCACCCCGGCAGAGCGCGTCGGCCAGCGGACCGGCCGGGCGCCTCCTGTCCTCGGGCACCACGGGGACGCGCTGCCTGGGGACCGTGCCCGGTAGTTGCGCCGCGTCAATTCCGAAGACAGGAACGACAGGTGCGTCGGCGCCGTCGGGCCGGACGTCAACCCGCCAGCCGTCGCCCGACGCGGCGACGTCCACGACGACCCGGCATAGACTCACGGCGCTGTGTCCTTCGCGATGTCATCGAGCAACCGGGCGGCCAGCTTGCTCGCGATGGCGTCCACGGCCGCGGGTGCCTGAGCCTGCGCGAGGACGCCGGGCTCACCGCACATCGGCAGCAGGTCGACGAGGTTGCCGTGGATGACGTCGGCCGCGTGGTCCCCGTCCGGCCCCCACGCCCATGCCAGCACTCCGGCCGCGATCGCGTGCCGGGCCGCGGGGCGGTCGCTCACCGGGCCGAAGCTGGCCGATGGCCGGCCCATGTCCTGGCTCCACCGCCGCACCCGGCCACCGGCGCCGAACCAGTCCGGTTTGAGCCCGCTGACGCGACGCAACGTCGAATCGCCGACCGGCATGCCGAGCAAGGCAGCGGCGGCGGCGGGCGTTACATCCAGGTGCCGCCGCACTTGCGCCCGCGCGCCTGCGGGCACCGCGGCCGCGTCCAGATCGTCGAGCCAGACCGCGACGTCCTCGGCCTTCGGCCACGTGTCGCCGACGCCCGCGAGATGGCAGAGTTCGCCGAGCAGGGCCAGTCGCAGCGCCGGCGGCGGATAGCGGTCCCCTGGCTCGCAGTCCGTCACGAGGTCCGCTGCCGTGCCGTGCTGCAGCTCATCGATGGCCCAGGCCGCGCCGTCGCCGACCATCAGGACCGAGTAGGCGTCGGCGAACGCTTCGAGGGCCCAGCCCGACCAGAAGCCGGCCAGTTCACCATGCTCGGGGCCAGCGCCGACGACGGCGGTGGTCAGGGCTTGCCTGGTCGCCGCTTCCAGCCCGCCGCACAGGTCGCTCTGGACGAGATGGCCGGTTTCGTGGGCCGCGAGCACGAGCCACCATGCCTCGTGGGCCGCCCAGCCCGGGAGCGCGATCGTCGGGATCGGCAGCTCGCCGATGTAGCCGGCGACGATCGCGTCGGCCGGCGCGCGCAGGTCTGGCGGGACGGATACCCGGGGCGTCGCGAAGGCGTCGAAGCGGTTGTCCAGATAGGGCAGGGGGCCTGTTGGCGGGATCGCGTGCAGGGCGGCGAATGGCTGGGTCCAGCAGCTGCGCACCACCTCGTCGGCGGCGAGCAGCACCCTCTCGGATTCCGGGTCAAGACGCTGGTCGTATTTTTCCGCGTACCAGTCAAAGGTCCGCTGGACGGCGACCACGCCGCGATCGATCGCCCGGCACCGGTGGTATGCGGTATCGGTATCCACGTCGGCGGGCAACTCGGTGACCGCCGCTCTGAGCGAGCCGAGCATGCGATCGAGAACCGACCGGAGGACGGCTAGCTGATTCGCGAACCGGGAAAAGCGCATGTCTTCGTCGTGCGCGGCGAACCATTGGCTTGTCCGGTCCCCCAAGCCACGGATGGCTTCCCTCGTGCGAGCGATCCTTCGTAGCGCCCGCGAGGCGTCCCCGCTTCCACCCATGACGGGAGTGTAGCGCTAATTCGCCCGACGCCGGAATAATGGGTAACTGCCGGAAATGACCCGCGATTCCTCTTGTTCGCACATTTCGGGTAATCGCTGCGGCGCGGAATAACCAGCGTTTCGTTCGGGATAAAAGATTTTCAGCCCGGCGGCCGGGTTAGGGGACGATTACCAGGGGTACCGGGGAGTGGCGGGCCAGGCTGACCGCGGCCGAGCCGACCATCCGGTGCATGGCCTGCGATGAGCTCCCGACCACGATCGCCACGTTGTCACCCGGGTTCGCGTCCATGAGCTTTTCTGCCGCCTTGATCAGCACGTCGGTGATCATGCCCTGACCGTACTTGAACTCCCAGCGGTCCTCGCGGCCGCGCAGCTGCTCGTCCGCCTGGGCCCGCAGTTCCCGCGCGATCTCCGAGAAGCTGACCTCCATTTCGGCGATCGCGTCCGCCGACATCATCTCCGCGGTGGTCAGGTGAGCGACATAGACGACCTCGATGGACCCGGTGCGACCGCGCAGCAGGCCAATCGCCGCGTCGAGCGCCCGGGTCGCGGGCGCGGACCCGTCATACCCGACGACGAGGTAGAGGCTTGCGGTGGAAGGCATGGCGGTATTCATCGTGACTCCAGATCTTCCCGGGGCGGAACGCAACGCGGCTGGTGCCGACACCACAACCAGATATCACATGGAGGTCGCGGCGGGGCTGCCGCGGCGGGCCTGCCGCACCAGATGAATGGCCCATCGAGCTGGTGATAGCAAGCTGAATGGCCCATTGATCTGGCTGAAGGCGAGCTGTTAGGCACTGGGTAGCCTGACCAGGAACAGCCATGCGTTGATCACGCCGCCGACGAGGCTCGCCACCGCGGCGGGGATCAGCCAGTACAGCCCGCCGCCCGCCTTCAGCACGAAGGTGATCCCGGCCACGCCGACGAGCACCGCGGTGATCGTGTTCGGGGAGAACTTTTCGACGTAGCGGGCCACGCCCTGACTGGCTCCGTGACCGGCTCGCCGGTCCAGGACGAGCAGGGTCGCGCCCGAAACGGCCGCCAGCGCCAGCAGCTCAGGGCCGAGGGCGGTTCGTGGTTGCGGAGCGACCAGAAAGACGCCGGCGAGCACCGAGGTCATGAACAGCACCAGGGTTTGCGCGGCGCGCGAGCGGAGGGCGCGCGATCCGGCCATCACGTCACTCTTAACCGAGACCGCGACGAACAGCAGGCCGGTCAGCGCGCCCGCGACGGTGGCCACGGCCGTGCCGAAGCTGAGCCACATCGCGGTCGCGTAGCCCACTGGACGGCCTCCTTGGTCACGATCATCCCAGCCGGGGAGGTGCTGGTAGTAAGGGCATCACCACTGCTCAGCGACCGGTGAACGCCGGGGGGCGTTTTTCCGCGAACGCGCGCTGGCCCTCGAGGTAGTCCGCCGACAGGAAGCAGGCCTCGACCATCGCCTCGACACGCGCCAGGTCACGCTGTCCGCTCGGCTGGCCGACGGCGCGGATGGCCGCCTTGGCCGCGGCGACGGTGAGCGGGGCGTTGCGGGCGATGCTGTCGGTCAGGCTCCGCACCGCCTCATCCAGGCTGTCGGCCGGAACGATCTGGTTGACCAGGCCCATCCGCAGGGCCTGCGCCGCCGTGAACCGCCCGGCGGAGAACAGGATCTCCGCCGTCCAGGCCGGTCCGATCAAGTTCATCAGGGCGGTGACGCCGGCCACCCCATAGCCCAGCCCCAGCCGCGCCGCGGGCACGCCGAACTGGCTGTCGTCCGAGGCGATCCTGATGTCCGCCTGCAGCGCGGTGAGCAGCCCCCCGCCCATGCAGAACCCCCGGATCATCGCGATGACCGGCTTGTCAAGGCTCGCCCAGGCGTCGTTCACCGCGGCCCAGGCCTGGTCGTAGCTGGCCCGCGCGGCCGGGGAGGTGCGGTGCTCGCCGAACTCGGAGATGTCGGCGCCCGACGCGAACGCCTTGTCCCCGGCGCCGGTCATCACGATCACCCGGACATCGTTGTCGGCGTTCAGCGCGCTCAGCAGCCCCGGCAGCGCGGCGCGCATCTCGACCGACAG
>Ga0187808_10000457_pt1 | contig 12609 bp, 11 predicted proteins | sample NC_wetland_sal_i_5_FD_132427 | JGI IMG/M metagenome (GOLD analysis project Ga0187808, IMG submission 132427) | Wetland sediment microbial communities from Neuse River Estuary, North Carolina, USA - ASW_3 | ecosystem: Environmental > Aquatic > Freshwater > Wetlands > Sediment | place: USA: North...
GTCCCGTGCGCTCGACGACGCCGGACGACGTCGCGATCCAGCTCTCCTACGCGAGGCAGGTGGTGATCGCCCCCGGCTACGGGATGGCCGTCGCGCAGGCGCAGTACGCGGTCCGCGATCTGGAGAAGGCGCTCGAGGCAAAGGGCGTGCGGGTCCTGTTCGCGATCCACCCGGTCGCCGGCCGGATGCCCGGGCACATGAACGTGCTGCTGGCCGAGTCGCAGGTTCCCTACGAGCTGCTCAAGGCGATGGACGAGGTCAACCCGGAGTTCCAGCGAACCGACGTGACGCTCGTGATCGGCGCCAACGACGTCACCAACCCCTCTGCCAAAAACGAGCCCGGGTCTCCGATCTACGGGATGCCAATCCTCGAGGTCAGCAAGTCAAAGTCGGTGATCGTGCTCAAGCGATCGATGGCCTCAGGCTTCGCGGGGATCGACAACCCTCTCTTCTACGAGCCCGAGACGAGCATGCTATTCGGCGACGCCAAGCAGTCGGTGAGCGAGGTGACCGCCGCGATCGCGTCACTGTAGTGGCCGGTGCAACCGCGACCCTGGAGCGACCGCTGCGGTTAGAGTCGCGCTGACCATCGAGCAAGCGAGGAACCATGGACCCCAACCGGTTGACGGCGATACCGATCTTCTCGGACCTCTCGCCAGAGGAGGCCACGCGGCTGGCCACCTTCGCGACCGAGACGAGCATCGCCGAAGGCCAGATCCTGATGAAGCAGGGCGACTACTCGGTCGAGCTGATCGCGATCGAGGAGGGCACCGCCGACGTGATCCAGAACGGCCAGAAGATCGCCTCGCTGAAGGCAGGCGATCTGATCGGGGAGATGGGGCTGCTCCAGCGCCGGCCTCGCAACGCGGACGTGATCGCCACCTCCCCGATGCGCGTGATGAAGCTGACGCACTGGGAGATCCGCAGAATGCCCCAACAGACCCTTGAGCGGATCGAACAGATCATCGACGAGCGCCGCAAGGCGGGCGTCGCCGATCCGGCCGAACTGGACAAGAACGGCAAACCATCCTCCTGAGCGGGGGGTCCCTCACCCGGGAGCCGGCCTGCCGAGCCCCTGGTCTGGAGTTTGCGGACCAATCGCCCAGGCGTCCGCGTCGCATTTCTGCGTCCGCCATTTCTGGTACCTTCACGCGCGCCGAATCCCCGGACTGCCGCCCCGGGGAGCGGGGAACCCAATTCGTTGGGGCGAGTCTCGCGGTGATCCGCGAGATGCGCTTTTCATGGAGCGCTAGCCCGTCAGCTAACTCCGCAGGCAACAGGCGATTTGCAACAGCGCCCCCGCGGAGTGCTCTGCTTGCGCCGTTTACGCAGGTTTTCCACGACGAACATGTGCAAAGGACGGGCGCTTGCGGGAGAGAGCGCGCGCGTCGCCGAACGTGGAAGTGCGATGCGTCGCTGGCGCTCGACATGCCTGCTGCTGATCGCCGGTCTGCTGGTGCCCGCAGCCGCGTGGGCGAGCTCGGGCGGCGCCGGGCTCGTGGCCGCGCGCGATCCCAAAGGGCTCGTTAAGGCCAGCAGTGCGACGCCGGTTTTCACGCGCATGCTCCGAATGGGCGAAACCGGCGCCGACGTCAAGACGCTGCAGACGTGGCTGACGGACATCGGCTACGGGGTCCCGGAGACGGGCTACTTCGGCACGCTCACCAAAGGGGCGGTGACGAACTTCCAGACGGTCCACAGCCTCCGGCCTGTCAGTGGCGCCGTCGGGCCGAGGACCGCGGCTGCGCTGCTGGCGGCGGTCAGGCGAGCTGCGCAGGGAACAGCGATTCTGAAGTCGGCGGGCGGTTCCGCGTCGGGCAGCGGCTTGGTGTTCCCGCTGCGACCGCTCAGCCGGGTGCTCCCCCCGAGCGACTGGTCACTCGACCAGGGGATCGACATCGGGACGGTCAACAACGCGTGTGGGCCGCAGGTGGTCGAGGTGGCGATGGCCTCGGGCAGGATCGTGCAGGAGGGAATCAGCGGTTTCGGGCCGTACGCGCCGGTGCTCAAGGTCGCCGGTGGACCGTACGCGGGACGCTACATCTACTACGGGCACGCAGCGCCGGCCCTCGTTCCGGTGGGCGCGCAGGTGAGCGCGGGCCAGCCGATCGCCGACGTCGGCTGCGGGGACGTCGGGATCTCAGATGCGCCCCACATCGAGACTGGGATCAGCGCTCCGGGAGGCCCGGCGTGCTGCCCGGGGTATCAGGAAACCTCCCCGGCGTGGTACCAGGTCGTGCTCGGGCTCTACAAGCAGGCGGGCGGCTAGCGGGGCAGCCACCGCGGGCCAGCATCCGGCTGGCCGTTTCGTACCCTCCGCGCATGATCACCCGCGAGCGCGCGATCGAGGCCCTTCAGGCTGAGCGCTTCGATCTGGTCGTGATCGGGGGAGGCATCACCGGAGCGGGCGTGGCGCTTGACGCCGCCTCGCGGGGTTACAGCGTGGCGCTGGTGGAGAAGGCCGACTTCGCGTCGGGCACCAGCAGCCGATCGTCCAAGCTCGTCCACGGCGGGCTGCGCTACCTGCAGAACTTTGACCTCGGATTGGTACGGGAAGCGCTGCTGGAGCGTCAGTTGATGGTCAAGCTCGCGCCTCATCTGGTCACACCGCTGCAGATGGTGGTCGCGGCTTTCGAGGGGGCGCGGCCCGATCGCATCATGGGCATCGGGCTGAACATGTACGACGTGATGGCCACGCCCGCGCTGCGCGGACGCAGAAGCGCTCGTCGTGCTGTTCAGCTGGCCCATCGGTCCCAGCGCGTGAATGGCGACGAGCCCGAGCCGGAGAGCGACTGGAGCCCGGCACGCCACCGGATGATCTCCGGCGCGGAGGTCGTGGAGCTGCTGCCCGCGCTCACCGAGCGTGAGCCCACGGGCGGCTACCTGTTCTACGACTGTCAGACCGACGACTCGCGGCTCGTGCTGACCGTGCTCGGCGAAGCCGAGCGATTCGGCGCGATCTGCGCCAATCGCCTCGAGGTCAAGGAGCTGCTCGGCGGGCGAGGCGAGGGGTCCGGCGTCAAGGTGATCGACGCCGAGACAGGGGAGCAGTTCCCGGTGCGGGGCGCCAACGTGATCAATGCAACCGGAGTTTGGGCGGATCGGATCCGGCCTGAGGAGCTTCACTCGGAAGCGGAGGTGCCGAAGATCGCCCCGAGTCGCGGCACCCACGTGACCGTCGCCTACTCTGATCTCCCGCTCAAGGCGGGCGCAATCGTGCCCGCCGGTGAGGGCAGGTCGATCTTCGCGCTGCCCTGGTTGGGGCGCAGTCTGCTCGGGACCACCGACAACAACTACTCGGGGGATATCGATCATGTTTGCCCCTCGCCCGAGGACATCGAGTACCTGCTCGACGCGACCAACAAGTTCTTCGGGACCGAGCTCGGCACGGACGCGCTCACCGGTGCGTATGCCGGTGTGCGGCCGCTGATCTCCTCCGGTGACACGCGCAAGTCAGTGGACATCTCGCGCAAGGCAGAGCTGTACGAGACCTCGAGCGGGCTGATCACGATCACCGGAGGAAAACTGACGACCTGGCGGAGGATGGCGAAGCTCGCCGTGGACCGCCTGGTGGAGCGCGACGGCCGCGACGCTCCGTGCCGGACTCACGATATCCCGCTCGGTCAGCCGATCGACGTCGACCGCCTGCCGCGGATCGACGGGGTTCCCGAGGACTCCTACGAGGCGCTGGCCGCCCGCTACGGGCACGCGGCCGAGCAGGTACTCGCGGTCGCCGGTGAAGATCCGGAGCTGGCATCGCCGATCGTGGCGGGTCATCCGGACCTCCTGGCGGAGGCGGCATTCTCGGCCCGCTATGAGCAGGCGCGCTCGGTTGGTGACGTGCTGCTGCGGCGGACCCGGCTTGGCCTGTTGGCAGCGCCAGAGCTGCGCGCACCTGGCGGCGTGGCGCCGGCGCGCGTCGCCCGAGCGACCGGCCGCGAGCTCGGCTGGGATGCTGCTCGCGTCGACGCCGAGGTCGAGCGCTTCGATCGGGAGGCGCAAGCCGAGGGGATTCCGGTCCGATGAGCGCGCCCGCGCGGCCCCTGCTCACCACCAGCGGGACCCTTGCGCTCGGTGGGCGGCCGTGGCTGATGGGGATCGTCAACGCAACCCCCGACTCGTTCTCCGATGCCGGTGAGCGAACCACGCTGTCGCAGCGCTTGGAGCTCGCGCGCGAACTGCTCCGGCAGGGGGCGGACCTGATCGACGTCGGTGGGGAGTCGGGTGTGACGAACCGGCCGCCGGTCACGGTGGCCGAGGAGACCGCGCGCGTGGTGCCGCTGATCGAGCAGGTGGCCGGCGAGCTGGGCGCGCTGGTGTCAGTCGACACCTACAAGCCACAGGTGGCGCAGGCGGCGATCGCTGCGGGCGCGTCGATCGTCAACGACGTCAGCGGGCTGCGCGATCCGGAGATGGCGGACGTGTGCGCGCAGACGGGGGCTGGACTGGTGCTGATGCACACGCGCGCTGCGCCCAAACAGAAGCTCCTGGATCCTGCGCTGGACGGGCATGTCGCGGCGGACGTGGAGGCGTTCCTGAGTGAGCTGATCACGGTCGCACTGGGGCGCGGAATGGCCTTCGAGCAGCTGTTGCTCGATCCGGGCCCGGATTTCGGAAAGACCCCGGCGCAAACGGTGGAAGCGCTGCAGGGACTGGCCCGGCTGCACGGGCTCGGCCGACCGTTGCTGCTGGCGGTCTCACGCAAGGACTTCGTCGGCGCGATCACGGGCAGGCCGCCGCGGGAGCGGCTGGCGGGCACGCTGGCGGCGATCGGACAGGGGATACAGGCCGGGGCGCACGTCCTGCGGGTCCACGATGTCGCTGCTGTCCGTGATTTTCTCGCCGTGCGCGCCGCGCTTGTCGCCGCGACCGAGGTCGATTCGTCGCAGAGGCTCGCCGATAAGCTCCGCTGGGAGCAGGGTTCCTAGAGACCGGCGGAGCTGACACCGGTAGATTGGCGGACAGCTGATGTCGCCGGTCGCTGCCCCAACGCGACCGGGGCCCACCGAAAGGCTCGATCCGAGGAGGCACCGCATGTCCATTCTCGACCGGGCGTCGCTCGAGCAGAGCCCGCTCGCCGATCTGCACACAATCGCTTCGGAGCTGTCGATCGACGGCTACCGGCGGCTGCGCAAAGGAGAGCTGGTCGACGCGATCCTCGCACGTCAGGCCGGGGAGGAGCCGGCGCCGACCGAAGACGCCCTGGACGAGGCCCGCGACGAGCAGCCGTCGACCCGGCGTCGGCGCGGGCGTCGGGGGGGACGTGGCCGTGGGGCAGGCCGGGGCCAGAGCCCGGCCGCAGAGGAGGATGCCGAAGAGCCCGAGCGGAGGGACGACGTCGGTCCGCGCGAGGAAGGCCCCGATGAGATCGAGGAGCAGCTCGAGCGTGCCGCTGATGAGACGGTCGAAGGGGTGGTCGAGCTGCTTCCCAACGGCTCGGGGTTCGTCCGCGTCGAGCCGCCCGATCCCTCCGACGAGGACGTGTACATCTCCGCGGCGCAGATAAAGCGCTGTGATCTCGTTTCGGGTGACCGAGTGACCGGACCGCGACGGGCACCCCGCCGCTCGGAGCGGTTCGCTTCGCTGCTGCGCATCGACACGATCAACGGGCGACCCGCCGCCGAGCTGACCGACAGCGCCCGGTTCGACGACCTACCCGCCGCGTTTCCCAGCGAGCGGTTCCAGCCTGACTCCGAGGATCCGACGATCAGGGCGATCATCGAGCGGGTGGCGATCGGACGCGGTTCACGAGTGACGATTGCCGGGGCAGCGCAGGCGGGGAAGAGCGAGACGCTTCGGCGGCTGGCGGCGGCGCTTGCCAGCCTGGAGGACCTCAAGCTGTGGCTGGTGCTCGCCGGTACCCGCCCGGAGGAGCGCTCCGACTGGGCCGGGGGGCCGGTCGAGCCGACCGCGTCCGTCAGCCTCGCGGGTTCTGCCGACGCCCAGGGGCAGGCGGTCGAGGGCGTGGTCGAGCAGGCTCGGCGGATGGCTGCCCGCGGGGCCAACGCGGTGGTCCTGATCGACACCCTCGACGGGCTTGCACCGCATGTGGCGCGTCGCGTGCTCGCATCGGCGCGCAAGATCGTCGACGGGGGGTCATTGACGGTGATCGCAACCGCCTCGGCTCCGATCGGGGGCGAGACGACCGTGATCGTGCTCGACGCGTCGCGTGCGCGCGCTGGCCAGTTTCCGGCCCTGGACCTCGACGCGAGCTGGACGATGCGGCGGGAGCTACTGGCCGGCTAGCCTTCCTCCCCAACGGGAGGGGCAGGCTGCGCTCCTAACCGGAGGAGCAACCTTGCGTCAGCTGACCGCCCTTGACCAGCAGTTCCTCGCGCTCGAGGACTCCCGCCACGTCGGGCACGTGGGAGAGCTGGCCGTCCTCGATCCATCGACGGCTCCCGGCGGAACGGTCACGGTCGAGGACCTCCAGCTGCTGATCGCCGACCGGCTCCCGCTGGTGCCCCCGTTTCGCTGGCGCCTGGCTACCGTGCCGTTCGACCTCGACTACGGCTACTGGCTTGACGATGCGGACTTCGATCTCGATTTCGGACGGATCTCGGCGCACCGGCGGTTCGCCTTCGGTTGCCTGTCACTCGACGAGGTCAAGGACGTCAAGAACAGCTACGGCTGCACCGTCAACGATGTGATCGTTTCGATCTGCGCCGGCGCGGTCAGGCGCTGGCTGCTCGAACACCGCGAGCTGCCGGACGATCCGCTCGTCGCCCAAATCCCCGTGTCCGTCAGGACGGAGCTCCAGCAGGGCACGTATGGCAACCGGATCCTGTTGATGACCGCTCCGCTGTACACCAATGAGGCCGATCCGATCCGGCGCCTGCGCGCGACCCGCGAGGCGCTCTCGCAGATGAAGGAGCGTTACCGTGCACTGCCGGCAGAGCTGCTCCAGGACGCCAACCAGTTCATCCCGCCGGCGATGTTCTCGCGCGCGGCGCGGCTGACGTTCGTGATTGGCAGCAGCGGGCGCGGAAGGCCGGCCTGGAATCTGGTGGTCTCCAACGTGCCGGGCCCGCAGTTCCCGCTGTACATGGCCGGCGCGCGGGTGGAGGCGAATTACCCGATCTCGGTGATCACCGATGGCATGGGCCTCAACATCACGGTGATGAGCTACTGCGGGCGGCTGGACTTCGGGATCGTCGCCGACCGCGAGCAGGTGCCGGACCTGTGGGCGCTGATCGGCTGGCTCGGCGAGGCGCTCGAGGAGCTGAAGCCCGCAGGCCGCGCCCGATCGCGCTCCGCACAGGCCAACGGAGGAGATCGAAAGAAGTCGTCGGTCACGGAACGCGAGCCGGGGAGCAGGCAGGGTGGCTGAGCAGTTCAGCGAGGTCGGGGGCGGGATCACGCTCTGCCACGACAGCTTCGGCGAGGAGTCAGCCTCGCCGCTGCTCCTGATCATGGGCCTCGGCACGCAAATGCTCGGCTGGCCAGAGGAGTTCTGCGAGCAGCTCGCGGGCCGCGGCTTCTACGTGGTCCGGTTCGACAATCGCGACTGCGGACGCTCCACCCACGTGCGGGGCCGTCCGCCCAGGCCCGGCCAGCTGCTAAGCCGGCGAATCGATCCGGTGCTCTACACGCTCAGCGACATGGCCCGTGACGCCCTCGGCCTGTTGCGGTCGCTGGAGATCGAGCCGGCGCACGTGGTCGGTGCGTCGATGGGCGGGATGATCGCCCAGACGCTCGCCGCCGAGCATCCAGCCTCGGTCCGCTCGCTGGTCTCGATCATGTCGAGCACCGGCAACCGGTGGCGAGGTCAGCCCGCCGTCGGCATCTATCGCTACTTGCTGCGCCGCGCGCCCGCCGATCGCGAGGGCTTCATCGAGCACATGACGGAGGTGTTCGCGGCGATCGGGTCGAGGGGCCTTCCGCAGGACACAGAGCGTGTCCGCGAGCTCGCGGGACGCAGCTATGACCGCGGGCACGATCCCGCCGGCTCGGGCCGGCAGCTGGGCGCGATCATCGCCTCGGGCGATCGAACGGCCCAGCTGCACTCGATCACGGCCCCAACGCTCGTGATCCACGGATCCATGGACCGGATGGTGAGCCGCTCGGGCGGGGTGGCCACCGCGCGTGCGATCCCCGGCGCGCGGATGCTGACGATCCAGGGCATGGGCCACGACCTGCCGCAGGCCGCCTGGCCGCAGCTGCTCGACGCGATCTCAGCGCACGCTCATGCGGCGGACCGCACGGTCGTGGCGCGGTAGAGGGTCGGCGCTCGCGAACTGTCAATACGCCGTGCACCGCGAGCGGTGCCGGGGCGAGGCTTTGTAACGCGACTCCTGGCCGCGGATCCACAGCAGTTGGTCGATGTCCGCCGCCTGGCTCCCGGGGCGGTGCGCGACGATCAGCTCCACGGCGTGCAGCGCGCAGGCACGGATCTCGACCTCCTCCGGTGAGCCGTGCTCGATCAGGTCGCCGTGATCGATCTGCTCCACAAGCCGCGGCTCGAACTCGAGGAGTCCGTCGAGTCGAAGGACGTGGGGGACGAGGTTGTCGGCGAACATCGTCAGACGGTCGAGATCTTCGAACTCTGCGACACCGGCGCGCGCGAGGTCTGCCGCCGCGATCTGGGCGCGTTTGAGGAACGGGACCTCGATGCGGTCGTAGGTCGAGGTGTCGGCGAAGAAAGCCCAGCCAGCCAGGCGTGTCACGAGGACGACAGCCGACCCGCCGGCCGAATCGACGAGGGCCGCGAAGCTCCCGTCGTACTCCTGCGTGACGTGCCGACCGAGATCGCGAAGGGACTGGGCGAACAACTCCATCAGCTCGTGGTCAGGGTCCTGGCGGAGCACCTCGGCGATCTCCATCGCCTCGATCCGCTGTAGCTCGTCGGCGCTCCAGGGGCCGGCGTCGACGAACCGCTCGCGGATGCCGGCCGCGATCGTGAAGTACCCCGACCGCCCCTCGCGTTTGCGCAACGTCGGAAACCACCCCGAGCCGAAGTTGATCGCGTCGAGCGTCAGCCAGAAGGCGGCTAGCTGCTCATGGGAGCTGTCGGTGAGGTGAACGTCGGGGTCGGGAGACGGGGGATGGGCGTCGAGGGGTAGGGCGACGGCGTACGCCGGGATCGCCTCGTTCTCGATGCGGACGTGGCGGGCGCTCGCGGCGACGCGCGCACATGCTTCGCGCAGCTGGCCGAGCAGATCGTCCACCAGAGTTGAAGGATGGCGGCTTCGACCACCTCCGTCGCTACCGTTGAAATCCAGCCGATGCCTGAGACGAAGAGCGACCTGGACGCCCTCCTGGAGGGGCTGAACGATCCCCAGCGAGAGGCGGTCACCTGGCCCGGCGGGCCCCTGCTGATCCTGGCAGGCGCCGGATCGGGCAAGACTCGCGTGCTGACCCACCGGATCGCCTACCTGCTGGCCACAGAAGCTGCCAAGCCGAGCGAGATCCTGGCGATCACGTTCACGAACAAGGCGGCCGAGGAGATGCGCGAGCGCGCCGGGCTGCTCGTCGGCGGGCGGGTGCGCGCGATGTGGGTGATGACGTTTCACTCCGCGTGCGCGCGGATCCTCCGGGCACACGCGGATCGGCTCGGGTACACGCGGCAGTTCACGATCTACGACCAGGCCGACTCCCGACGGCTGATCAAGCGCTGCCTCGACGAGCTGGGTATCGATCCCAAACGATTCACGCCCGCTGCGATCGGCTCGCAGATCTCCCACGCAAAGAACCGCCTACGCGACGCGGATGCCTACGGGCGGATGGTTGGGTCGTTTTTCGAGCAGACCGTCGCGGACGTCTACCGCGAGTACGAGCGGCAGCTGCACCGCATGAACGCGATGGACTTCGATGACCTGCTCGTGCGCGCGGTCAATGTGCTCGAGCTGTTCGACGAGGTTCGCGAGCGCTATGCGACGGGTTTTCAGCACGTGCTCGTCGACGAGTATCAGGACACCAACCACGCGCAGTACCGGTGGCTCCAGCTACTGGCCAAGGAGCACCGGAACCTCGCGGTGGTCGGCGACCCGGATCAGTCGATCTACGGCTTCCGGTCCGCCGACATCCGCAACATCCTGGAGTTCGAGGACGAGTTCGTCGACGCGCACGTGGTGCGGCTGGAGCAGAACTATCGCTCGATCCAGAACATCCTTGACGCGGCCAACGCGGTGATCGCCAACAACCGAGGCCGCAAGTCGAAGAACCTGTGGTCGGAGCTCGGCCAGGGCGACCCGATCCAGGTCCGCGAGCTCGACGACGAGCACGCGGAAGGGCGATTCGTCACCGGCGAGATCCAGCGCCTGCTGGATGAGGGCATCGGCCGCTCGGAGATCGCGGTCTTCTACCGGACCAACGCGCAGTCACGCGTGCTGGAGGACACCCTCACCCGCGCCGACATCGCCTACCAGGTCGTAGGCGGGACGAAGTTCTACGAGCGCGCAGAGATCAAGGACGCGATCGCCTACCTCGTGACACTCGTCAATCCCCAGGACGCAGGCGCGTTCACCCGGATCGTGAATTCGCCCAGAAGGGGCATCGGCTCCACGTCGATGTCACGGGTGCTGTCGTTCGCGAACACGACCGGGATCTCGATCTGGGACACAGCGTCCGAGCCCGAGCAGGTACCGGGGCTCGGCGCGGCCGGCGTCAAGTCGCTGCGCCGATTCATGGCGACGATGCACGTGCTGAAGGAGCGCGCCGACTCGGGTCCGCCAATCGCGGAGCTGCTGAAGGAGCTGCTTCAGGAGACCGGTTATCTCGAGGCGCTCGAGGCGGAGCGCACGATCGAGGCGCAGGGACGGATCGAGAACCTCGAGGAGCTCGTCAACGTCGCGGCCGAGTACGACGCCTCCGAAGCCCAGCCCCCCTCGCTCGAGGAATTCCTCCAGCAGGTCTCGCTGCGCTCGGATGCCGACGAGCGCACCGACGACGAGGGGCTCGTGACGCTGATGACGCTCCACAACGCGAAGGGGCTGGAGTTCCCGATCGTGTTCATCATCGGCTGCGAGGAGGGCGTGTTCCCGCACTCCCGCGCGCTCGACGAGGGCGGGCTGGAGGAGGAGCGCCGACTCTGCTACGTCGGCATCACCCGCGCCGAGCGCGACCTGTACGTCTGTTATGCGCGCACACGAAATGTGTTCGGAGCCCGCACCTGGGGCGCCCCCAGCCGTTTCATCGGCGAGATCCCCCCAGAGCTGACCGATCGCGAGGAGCAGCGACCCTCGTTCGCCGGCATCCGCGCACGGGCCACGTCCTGGGATTCGGGCGGCGGGTCGGAGCCCGCGTGGTCGCGTGAGCAGCCCCCACCGGTTGCCTACCGCCTCGGCGAGGACGTCGTCCATCCGACGTTCGGCGACGGCGTCGTGACCGGGATCGAACCCGGCGGGATCGTCGTGATCCGCTTCAGCAAGGACCGCTCCGAGCGCAAGCTGGTCGCCGACCTGGCGCCGATCAGCCGCCGTTAGGCGCTAGCGCGATCCGGTATTCGGTCATCATCAGCTGGAAGTCGTCGTTCCACTGCTCCTCCGTCGATCTCCACCCTCGGCGCTCGTAGAACCGCCGCGCCCGGGCCTGTAGGGACGGAGTGAACAGGCGCCCGCGCTCGTAGCCTCGCGCCCGCATCTCGGCGATCGCGGCGTCGTGCAACAACGGAGCGACGCCGCGGCCCCACCAGTCGGGCAGCACGAACAGTCGCCACACGTGGGCCAGCCCGGGGATCACGGGACGCTCCAGGAGATCGGCGGGTTGCGAACTTGGTGCACGCTCTCGGGCCGGCACGAACGCGACATGTCCGATCGCGGAGCTGTCGGCAACCGCGAGCAGCGCCCACGTATCCGGATCGGCCAGAAATCGGAGGCTGCGCTGACGGTCGGCCTCCGCGCGCGGCGGCCGCCACCCGAGCGAGGCGAAGGCGACGTCGGAGTCAAGGCCCGCCTGCACATGCCCCAGCATGGCCTCGATATCGTCGGTGCTCGCACGGCGGGTGGTGATCACGACACTTTCGCGATCAGACCGCGGACCACCTCGACCAGCAGGTCGATGTCCTGTTCGCTGGTCTGCCAGTTGACGATCGCCGGTCGCAGCGCAACCTTGCCTCTGTAGGTGGTCGTGCCCGCGTAGACGCGGCCGTCTGCGAGTAGCGCCTCGCCGAGCCTGCGGTTCAGCTCGTCGAGCCGTTCATCGCCAACACCGGCTGGACGCGCCCTGAAGCAGACGATGTTGAGCGGCACATCTGCAAGGCGTTCGAGCTCCGGCGCGGAATCCACCTGCCGCGCCAGACGACGGGCCAGCGCCAGATGTCGCTCAACCATGTCGCGGTAGCCGTCGCGGCCGTATGCCCTGAGCGTTGCCCACGGAGATGACCGAGTCGGCGCGCTCAATGCCGTCCGCGAGCCCGCGGGTCATCGGGCTGAGCCGTGCGAACAGCCCAAACGCGCCGTCCACGTGCAGCCAGGCATGGTGGCGCTCGGCCAGGTCCGCGAGGGCCGCGATCGGGTCGAAGTCCCCCCGTGTTCACCTCGCCGGCGTTGGCAATCAGGATCGCCGGGTGGCTGTGATCGGCTAGCCCGCGCTCGACGGCGTCGAGATCGAGCGACTCGGAGTGCTCCGGCAGCTCGGGCTCGACAGGCGCGGGGGCAGGGGTCGGGGCGA
>Ga0187808_10000459_pt1 | contig 12591 bp, 11 predicted proteins | sample NC_wetland_sal_i_5_FD_132427 | JGI IMG/M metagenome (GOLD analysis project Ga0187808, IMG submission 132427) | Wetland sediment microbial communities from Neuse River Estuary, North Carolina, USA - ASW_3 | ecosystem: Environmental > Aquatic > Freshwater > Wetlands > Sediment | place: USA: North...
CGAGCGGGCCGGTGTAGAACGAGAACCGGGTCAGTACGTCGATGAGGTCCGCGACCGCTTTCCGCTCCGTCAGGAGCCGGTCCTCCTCCCGCTTCAACGCGGTGACCGTCCCCTCGATAGGGATGGCGCGGGCCGCAGCGAGCAGCCCGTCCAGGGTAGGGAACGCTTGGGCCACAACGGGTCCCGTCGGCGGCAGGGCACTCTTGATGCCCCGGATCCGGAGCAGCTGGTCGGCTACCTGACGTTGCATGTCGGGGGTGCCCTCGGCGGGGAAGATTGCCAGGGTCGGCTTGCTGAGCGGCTCGACCTGGATGACACCCTGGTCGTGAAGGACTGAGAGGATCCACTCGCGGTCGGTCTTGAGACCGACCACGCCGACCTTCGTCATCAGGACCGGTCGCAGGAATCCCATACTGCCTCGGTGATGGTCCAGAAGGGCTCAGCTGAACTCGCCGAACAGAGCGTCCAGGATCTGAGGCCAGGCGCCGGACAGGTCCCCGGGGCCGGCCTTGGCGCGCTGAGCGAGCGTGGCTTTCGCCTCGATGAGGATCCGGGCGGCCTCGTCGTCGGCCTCCTTCTGGGCGCGCACGAGGAGCGCGGCGCCCTCCTCCTCGGCCTGCTGCCGGGCGGCTTGGACCTGGGCCTCGCCATCGGCGCGCAGTTGGGAGAGCGTGAGGTCGATTTTCCCCCGGACCGTCCGGAGATTCGACTCTCCGTCGGTCTCGACCTGCTTCAGCTTTTCCAGCGAGGCCAGGCTGTCCAGGCTCCTGATCCCAGACGCTGCGGGGACGGCCATCGGTTCAGAACACTCCTGCTGCTTTGAGCGCCACGAGCGCCACCACGACGACGAGCACGCGGACCGTCGTGAGACCCATCCGAGCCCAGGCGAACAGGACCACGTTACGCGGCAACGGGGGCCCCCAAGGTGGCTTCGGCCTCGCGTTCGATCTTCCGCTTGACGGACTTGAGCATGCTGAAGGAGTCCCGCTCCAACTCGTCGAATCGGAACTTGATGTAGCGCACCGTGTTCTCGAGGCGCGGCACGAGCACGTTCTCGATGGCGTTCGCCCGGCGCTTCGTCTTCTCGATCTCCTTGAGAAGCCGCCGCATCCCGTTTTCCTTCTCGGCGATGTTGAGCACGACCACGTAGATCCCCTGGAAGTGCCGGATCGATTCGTCGATCGAAGTCGGAAGGTCGAGGAGCTCGGGCGCCTCGAGAGGAACGTACGCGTTTCCGTCGACGCGGGGCGTCCGGACGCCCATCACGTTCTTGGTCGCGACCCGGACCGGGTGGATCTGTGGAAGAAGGGTCGAGACGTTCTCGAGCCGGACGGCTCCCTCGAGCATCTCGGCCATCCGGATCGACCCGTAGCCTCGCGCGACTTTCCGCTGGAGGTCGCCGCGCAGCTCCCGGGCCTCCCGGGAGAGGGCGAAGAACTCCTGGATCAGCGCGGTGCGCTTCAGCTTAAGCAGCTTGAGCCCCCGTCGCGCTACCAGGATCCGGCGGCGCGTGCGCAGCAGCTCGAGGCGGGTGGGCCGCACGTTCTCGATCGCCATCTGCTCCTCTCCTGCACCCGGTCCCTCGGGGCTAGGCCGCGGCGCCGCTCTTCCGGTACTTCGCGATGAACTCGGGCTTGATCCGCTTGAGCTCGCTGTCCGGGAAGTCCGACAGGATCTTCCAGCCGATGTCGAGGGTTTCGTCGATGCTGCGGTCCTCGTCGGGCCGCTGGTTCACGAACTCCTGCTCGAACCGCTCGGCGAACTTGAGGTAGAGCCGGTCCGTCACCGAGAGAGATTCCTCGCCGACGATCGCCGACAGGGCCCGCTGGTCCCGGCCGATGGCGTAGGAGGCGAACAGCTGGTCGGACAGCCCCCGGTGATCCTCGCGCGTTTGGCCCGGGCCAATACCCTGGTTCATGAGGCGCGACAGAGAGAGCGCGACGTCAATCGGCGGATAGACGCCCCGCCGTTGGAGCTCCCGACTGGCGACCGTCTGTCCTTCCGTGATGTAGCCGGTCAGGTCGGCGATCGGGTGCGTGATGTCGTCGGCCGGCATCGTGAGGATCGGGAGCTGCGTGATCGAGCCCTTGCGTCCGTGGATCTTCCCGGCCCGTTCGTAGATCGTCGCGAGGTCGGTGTACATGTACCCCGGGTAGCCTCGGCGGCCGGGCACTTCGTCCCGGGCGGCCGCGACCTCTCGGAGCGCTTCGCAGTAGTTCGTCATGTCCGTGAGCACGACCAGGATGTGGAGGTCCTTCTCGTAGGCGAGATACTCCGCCGTCGTGAGCGCCATCCGGGGCGTCACGATGCGTTCCATCGACGGGTCGCTCGACAGGTTGAGGAAAACCACGGCCCGTTCGAGGGCTCCGGTGCTCTCAAACTCGCGCAGGAAGAAGTTCGCCTCCTCGCTCGTGATTCCCATCGCGCAGAAGACGACGGCGAACCCTTCCGAGGAGTCGCGAAGCTTCGACTGTCGCACGATTTGGGCCGCGATCTGGTTGTGGGGAAGTCCGGCGGCCGAGAAAATCGGGAGCTTCTGCCCCCGAACGAGCGTGTTCATGCCGTCGATGGCGGAGATCCCCGTCTGGATGAACTCGGACGGCTCCTCCCGGGAGTACGGATTGATCGCGTTGCCCACGATCTCGAGCGGGGTTTTAGAGACGATGCGCGGCCCCCCGTCCCGGGGCTGCCCCAACCCATCGAAGACTCGGCCGAGCATCTCTTCGGAGACCGGCAGCCGGGCCGTCTCGCCGAGGAACTTGACGGACGTGTCGCGCAGGTTCATGCCCATCGTGGGACCGAACGCTTGCACGATCGCGAGACCGCGCCGGGCATCGAGCACCTGGCCCTGCCGCCGGGTCCCGTCCGGCAAACCGATCTCGACCAGCTCGCCGTAGGCGGCGTTGGCGACGTCCTGTACGAAGAGAAGAGGCCCGGCGATGCGGTCGATGGTCCGGTATTCGACCGGGACTCGGGCCGAAGCGTCCGCGGCGGCCACGGCTTTGGCCTTGGCCTGCGCCATCTAGCTCACCCCCGTTGTCACGGCCATCTCGGGCGCGCCGGGCGCCCCGGCGGCTTGGATGACCCCGGCGATGGCCGCCGAGATATCGAGTTCGAGCTGGTCGAACGTAGCGTCGAGGTCGGCCTCCTTTGTCCACTTCATCCGCGAGACCCGGGAACGGACGGGGAGCTTCGCGATCTGCGCGAGGGTGGCGCCCTTTTGGACGGCCTCCAGTTCCTGATCGCCGAACCGCAGGATGGTCCGAAGCATCCGGTACTGCTTCTTGATCGAGGTGTAGGTGTCAATGTCATCGTAGGCGCTCTGCTGGAGGAAGTCTTCCCGGATCATGCGGGCAACGTCCAGAGTGACCTTCTCTCGCTCGGGGAGCGCGTCGACCCCGACCAACTGAACGAGCTCCTGAAGCTCGGCTTCCTGTTGCAGCGTCTGGAGGGCCCGCTGCCGTAGCGTCCCCCAATCCGGTGCGATATGGCTCCGGAACCAGGGCTCGAGCTCGCCAGCATACAGCGAATAGCTCTGGAGCCAGTTTATCGAGGGGAAATGCCGGCGGTTGGCGAGCGCGGCGTCCAACGCCCAGAAGACGCGCACTACCCGGAGGGTATTCTGGGAGACCGGTTCGGAGGTGTCGCCGCCCGGGGGTGACACGGCGCCCACGACCGAGACGGAGCCTTGGCGACCTTCGGGCGACACGGTGACGACGCGGCCGGATCGTTCGTAGAACTCGGCCACGCGTCGGCCAAGGTAGGCCGGGTATCCTTCCTCGCCGGGCATCTCTTCGAGCCGACCGGAGATTTCCCGCATCGCCTCCGCCCACCGGGACGTCGAGTCGGCCATGAGGGCCACGTCGTAGCCCATGTCCCGGTAGTACTCGGCGAGGGTAATGCCGGTATAGACGCTCGCTTCCCGGGCGGCGACCGGCATGTTCGAAGTGTTGGCGATGAGGATCGTCCGCTCCATCAGCGGCCGCTTGGACTTCGGGTCCACGAGCTTGGGGAACGTGGCCAGCACTTCGGTCATCTCGTTGCCGCGCTCGCCGCAGCCGACGTACACGACGACGTCGGCATCCGACCACTTCGCGAGTTGCTGTTGGGTGACCGTATTATGTAGCAGCAAGCCGCCGTACCCGCCCACGAAGTTGCTTCCGTACTCGGGGAGCGAGACGTCGTACACATCGAAAGGTCCGTCCGTCTCCTCTTGGGTCTCGATCACCTCGTCACAGAAGAGGCACTCCAGAAGCTCCGACAGTCTCGTAGCATCCCATTCGGGGAGCACTCCCGCCTCGTCCCAGCCCGGGGAATTCATGAAACGGACAAAGGTAGTAGCACCCATCTTCTCGTGGTTGCCGATGTAGTTGTGGATTTCAATCCCCTCGGCCAACAACCCCGTGTACGTGTGGTGCCCGCCGTAGATTCGATCGATGACGGCGGGTGACACGGGTACTACGTCGGTCGCTGAGTAAGTGGTCCGTTTCGAATCCACGTACCGTCCGATTGCGGCTACCTTGGGTGCGTCGGACGCCAGAAGTTCCCGCATTCGGGAGAGGTTGGGGACACCCCGAACGAAAACCCGGAAGTAATAGGTAGCATTGATGGTCCTCCGACCCAGCGTGGAGGTGATTCCGAACCGGGACAGCGCGTATGCCAGTTCGGTTTGCAGGTGCCGGCTAGCGGTGCAGAACTCGACATTGCCACCGGAAATGCCCCCATCTCCGAGGTAGTATCCTAGGAGGAACGCCCCGAGCGTCTTGTTGCTCGAGGAGAGGACTAGCGGCGGGATGTGTTTGTGGGCCGACCCGCGGCCGGTTCCGAGCCAGTCCATCAGGTCGACGAGAGACTTGCTGAAGACAATCGCATTCGGGGTCTTGCCTTGCTGGAGCTCGATCTTCCCCTCGATGCCGAAAAGCTCCCTTGTCAGAAGCAGGAATCTCTGGAGCAGACGATCTTCGGAGTTGGTGAAGACGACGGCGCTTGGCCCTCGGATGTACCCCTCCGCCACGAAGAGACCGAGAAACTCGGCGAATTCAGCCGACATGACGGGTGGAACACGGATCGACTTTCCGCGTCGTTGGAGCTTGGGCAGGGCGACGGATACCTTCTGATCCCCCGCCGGAGCCGGCAACTTGCGAACCGACGCGACGTAATCGCCGGGTTTGAGGTCACGTGCCGCGGTTTCCCGCAAGGCGCCATCCGGATGGATCGTAAAGAGCCGATGAACCGGGGTGACACGGACGCTCCGACCACTCCGTGTCTTCACGCGAATCAGCGAGTCACTTTTTCCCTTGTAGAAGGTCCGGGACCGGCTCTTGACCAGCTTGTTCCCGACCAACGAATAGAGTTCGATTCCACGGCGCAGTTTGATCCACTCGTCGGTCCCATCAATCGTTACCTTCCCGTCGCGTCGGGCCGCCTGATGGAGCTCTTCGATGCTGAGAAGCCGGCCATCTCCGAGTAAGACCGGCGTGTCCCCACCGACGCACTTGCCCGATCCGAAGGGTCCCGGAATACATGCCGCGCCCCCTTTGGCCACGGGGTAGAACGTGTCGATGACTCGCTGCCCCGTCAGCAGTGGGATATCCGGAGGGAGCTTCTCCTGGACTGGCCGGGGCACCCGGACGACCCACTTCTGGCTGAGGCCGAGCGGCACCGTGCCGCCGCGCGTCTTGACCTCCCCAATCTGATCCCGGATCGTATAGCTACCGCCGGACAAGCGGCTGAGCGTACCGGTGACGCCGTTCGGAACGAGAACCTTGTGTGTGATGAGCGGAGTTTCCGGAACCGTGCCGAGGATCGTACCGGGTTGGACCTCCTCGCCGACCGTCGCGGTGGCGGTGAACTCCCACTTCTTCTTCTCGTCGAGCGGTGCCGCGACCGATCCGCGCGTGATAAAATCGCCAAGATTCTTCTTGAGCACGTCCAGGGGCCGCTGGATTCCGTCGTAGATCGAGGTGAGGAGCCCCGGGCCGAGCTCAACCGAGAGCGCCTGGCCGGTGTTCTCTACCGTGTCCCCAGGTCGGACACCCGTGGTATCCTCGTAGACTTGGATAGAGGCAGTGTCCCCCACGAGCCGAATGATCTCCCCGATCAGACCTAGGTCACCGACCCGGACGATATCGAACATCTTGGCGCCCGCGAGGCCTTCGGCGACGACGACCGGACCCGAGACTCGTGTGATTACTGCCATCCTAACCTTCTGATTGCATTCAGACCTGGAGAGAGATTCCGAGTACGCGCTTCGCAAGCGCGGCGAGGCTTTCTACCTCGTATTCACCCGTTGGGGAGGGCACGAAGACCACGAGGGGCTGGAGAGATCCTTCGGCGTGGATCCGCTGGTTCTCCGAGAGCCTCCGACGGACCCCTTCGCTCGCGACGACGAGGTTGATGTCGTCGCGGCTCATGAGCCGCTGGAACTCCACGGAGGCCGTTGCGGGAGTGACTTCGACCACGTTCTGAAGGCCGATAAGTCGGAAACCGATGGCGAGCTCACGCTCGCCAATGACCGCGGTTTGGCCGATGCCCGCCCCCGATTCGTCCACGGCGTCTCCGCCGGGGAGCCACTCTATTTAGCCGTTGCCTGAGGGCGGGCTCCGCTTGCGTTGGAAACTCACGGGCCGGCGCTTTCCGGCCGAATCACTTGTACGTCGAGTGATGGAGGTTACCCTCGTCGTCGGTGATCGTGATGCATTCCCCTTCACATTCGAAGAGGCAGGCTTCGCAGACGATGCACTCCGGGCCGTTGATTACGGCGGATTTCTCGCCCCGGAATTGGAATTTGGCAGCGATACCCGGGTCATCCACCACTTCCGGGAACTGGTCGCGCGGCTTCATCTCGAAGACATTGACCGGGCACACGTCCCGACAGTGGGCGCAGCCGGTGCACTTACCGAGCTCTACGTCGACCTGAACCATTTTTGTTACCTTCGGGGCTTGGCCGAAGCACTCACCCCGGCCTGCCTATTTGGCCTTTGCCGGACCGAGGAAGAGGTCCGGGGCATGCATCTGTTTCGCGACCTTCCCTACCCCTATTTCCCCTCGAGCGGGCTGGACCCGGCGGCGATCTGTGGGAGCGGTTTACATCGGCACGAGCGGGTGGGATTATCCGGAGTGGGTGGGCCGGTTCTATCCCAAGCGAGGCGCCAGCGACTGGCTCCGGTACTACACCGGATTCTTCCCGATCGTGGAGGTCAACTCGACGTTTTACCGTCTCCCGCCGGTCTCCGTCGCCCAGTCCTGGGTCCGCCGGACGCCGAAGGAATTCCGCTTCGCGCTCAAGTTCCCCCAGACGATCACCCACGACAAGAAACTCCTGGGCGCCGAGCCGGAGATCGACGAGTTCGCCCGATTCCTGAGACCCCTCCAGGAGGCCGGCAAGCTCTCCGCCGCGCTCCTGCAGCTGCCGCCGTCGCTTCGGTTCGAGCCAGCGACGGTGCGCCGGTTCTACGAAAGCATTCCCGCCGGGATTCCCGTTGCGGTGGAGCCGCGGGAGCGGTCCTGGGTAACATCTGAATCGAAGGCGCTCCTCCGCGAATTCGGGTTCGCCTACGTGGTCGTCGACGAGCCCCTGCTGCCGATCGACCTCACGGTCACGGCCCCGTTCAGCTACGTGAGGTGGCACGGCCACGGGAAGGAGATCTGGTACGACTACACGTACCAGCCGGAGGAGCTCCGCGCCTGGGCCCCTCGGCTCACCCAATTACGAGAGCGGACGGAAGCGGTGTACGGATTCTTCAATAACCACTTCCGTGGGGACGCCGCAGTGAACGCTCGGACCTTGTCGGAGCTGCTCGACCTGCCCCCGCCTCCGTGGTCCGCGGCCGGCAAGCTCGTCCCGTGACCTGAGATCAAGCGGAGAGCAAGCGCCTCTCATTCCGGACCGACGCAAGACTTGAGGCGCCAGTCGGGAGTTTCGTCTTTTTTTGCCGAACCTAACGACTCGAACACATCCTGAGTGAGTCGAGTTTATCGGCGCTGCGTCAATCATTTAGACTGTGCCTGAGCGCTGCTCCCCGCCACGGTCCGATATCGCCCAGGAGCGGGGTCACCCGTGTGGAAGGCTCCGGATCTCGGTCTCGCGGGGTTCGAAGGTTGGTCCGGAGCGCTCCGTGCTTCGAATAATTCCTCTCGAGGGCAGAAGACGCCGCGGGAGTCTCGAGAAAGGCTCACGCGGTTGAGGACGGGACTGGGAGATCGGTGCGTACGGAACGTTCCCACCCAAACGCTTTAGCACCGCCTCTCCACGGGCCCGCACCCATGGGAGCCGGCGACCCGACGCGGCCCCTACCGGGACAGATCCCGACAGACGCGGTGGTTTACGCCGAGAATCTCCGGCACACGTACGACCGGAAGAAGTTCGCCCTGGACGGGGTGAGCTTCACCGTCCATCGCGGCGAAGTGTTCGGCCTCCTCGGGAGGAACGGCGCGGGCAAGTCGACACTGATCAAAGCGATGACCACGCTGATCCAACCGACCTCAGGGGCCCTCCGGGTCCTCGGCATGGACCCAGCCCGCGACGGTCAGAAGATCCGCGAACGGATCGGGGTGGTCCAGCAGGGCGAGTCGTTCGACTTCACCACCGTCCAAGGGAACCTCGACATCTACGGGGTTCTCTGGGCGGTGCCGAAAGCCGAACGGGCGCCTCGTCGCGAGCGGCTTCTCACGCAGTTCGACCTCGGGGACGTCAGGAAGCGACGGGCGTTCGACCTTTCCGGTGGGCAAAAGCGCCGGGTGCAGGTCGCGCGGGAGTTCATGCACGACATGGAGGTTCTCTTCCTGGACGAACCCACCGTCGGACTCGACGTGATCATGCGGCACACGCTGCTCGACTCGATTCGCGAGGAGGTTCGGCGGGGGCTCACAGTAGTCTTCACGACCCACAACCTCGAGGAGGCGGACTACCTCTGCGACCGGGCGGCCGTCATCGATGAAGGACGGATTCTTGCCCTCGATTCAATCGAGAACCTGAAACGGCTCTACCGCGGGAAGAAGACCGTCGACCTCACCGTGGGGGGTGGGGACACGACAAGATTCTACCGCGAGCTGACCGAGCGGCTCGGGACCCGGGCCACGGTGACGACGAATGGCAAGGTCGCGGTGATTCTCACGGACGATCCCAAGGAGGTCCTCTCGCTGGTCGCGGAGCTCTCCCAGGCCACGGGCGTGCAACTGGAATGGCTCAACGTCCGGCAGAACACCCTCGAGGACGTGTTCCTCCAGTCAGTCGGTCGAGGAGGCGGGCCGGTTGCCGCTGCCTAACCTCTTCCGGCTGATCTACCGGAACATCCGGGTCAACACCGACCCGGGGAGTCTGGTCATCCTCGTCGGGCTCCCCGGAATGTACCTCGTCTTCTTCGGGTTCGGGTTCGCTTCGCTCGCCTCGGGGGGCAGTACGGCCTACCTCGCCTACCTGACGCCGGGCATCATGTCATTCCAGGTGGTGATGGCCGGGACCGTGGGGGGCAGCATGCTCTGGGCCGACCGACGATGGGGCATGCTGGCGCAGCTCCTCGTGGGCCCGTTCACTCGTCTGCAGTACCTGATGGGCATCATGCTCACCTCCATGTTGTTCGGTCTCGGCGGAGCGGCGGTCATGCTCGGGGTCGCTTTCGGTCTCCTCGGTAAGATCCCGACCCAGCCCCTCGCGCTCGGGGGGATCTTCGGGGCGATCATCCTCGGTTCGATCTTCTTCGGCTCGCTGATGTTGCTCCTCGGCGCGCTCGTCAAGTCGAATACGGCCTACAACAGCATCCAGATCCTCCTCCTCTTCGTCGTAAATTTCGCCAGTACGGTATTCTATCCGTTGAGCCCCAGCCTCCCCTGGATTCTACGAATCCTCTTCGAGGCAAATCCCCTCACCTACGTGGCCGACGCGGTGCGCGGTTCCTATACCGGGACCCTGACGCCCATGGACGGGTACCAGATCCTGGTGCTCCTCATCGAAACGGTGGTCGTACTGCTCCTCGCGACGAGGGCGTACCTGAAGGCGGACGTATCGTACGAGTGATCGTTCACGCGCCGCGCGCCTTCAAGCGCGCGGGGGACCCGTCACTTCGTACACGCACCCATCGGGGGCACGGAAATGGGCCCAGCCGCCCCGCTCGCTTCGCTTCGATTGAAGCAGGGAGATATTCTTCGACCGGAGTGTCGCCACGGCGGTGTCGAGATCCTGCACGCCGAACCCGGGCACCGGGCCGGTCGAGAAGTGCGGATGGTCGAGGGAGCTGCCCGCGAGGAACACCTCTACCGATGCTCCATCCGGGAGACGGTACTCGGTCAACTCCGGTAGGTCTTCCACCACCTCGAACCCCATCACTCCACCGAAGAAGGCGAGGGTCGCCTCGTACCGAACGGTCCGCGTTCCCACCCACGCCAGGCGGGTGATCCCGAGTGGGCCCACTGGCGAACCCGGGGGATGTCGTCCGGGATTCTCCACGACCTCGTAGACGTACCCGTCCGGGGCGCGGAAGTGTTGCCATCGCGCGGCGCCGGCTTCTCCGCCCGTCGACCCGAGGAGCTCGATTCCGTGCCTCCAGAGGTCGTGGCGAGCCGCATCGATGTCCTCGACCAAGAATCCCACTACCGGGCCCGTGGTGAAGTAGAGGTGATCCGTATCGCCCGGTCCAAACACCTCGAGGCACGACGAGTCCGGCAGATCGAGCCGGACGAACTCGTCTTGCCGTACTCCGACCGGTAGCCCCAGGGTCTGCTCGAAGAAGGCGACCGTTTCCCGGAAATGCCTGGTTCGGGTTCCGACCCAATCCAGCCCGAGAATCTTCATCCTGGTTCCACGCAAGGCCACGAGCCACCGGATAGTATTTGGTCTCGCCCGCTCGCGCAAGGCTGAAATCGCCCGGCCCGCCTCGGGGCCGGGGACGTCCTGTGAAGACCCTCAACGACGCGGACGTCGACCGGCTCCTTCCGATGCAGGACGCCATCCACGTCATGGAGGACGCCTTCCGCGCGAAGAGCGAGGGCCACCTGGTCTCCCCGCCTCGACATTACGTGCCATTTCACCACGGCTCGCTGGTCTTCACCGTGGGGGGAGATGACGTCGGCGCTTCGGCGGTCGGGTTCCGGATCTACAACACGTTCCCCGGAGCCACGGAAGATGGCGGGGTCCACCCGGACCGGACCCAGGTCACGATGGTGTTCGACGCACGCAACGGAGCACTCCAAGGAACGGTTCTCGGCACGCGATTGGGGGTGCTCCGGACCTCGGCCATCGGCGGGACGGCGTTGAAATATCTCGCGAATCCCACCGCCGAGCGCATCGGCGTCGTCGGCTCCGGACTTCAAGCGAGGGCGCAGCTCGAGGCGGCGGTCGCCGTTCTGCCGCTCAAGAACCTCCGCGTGTTCAGCCCTACGCGCACTCACCGTGAGGAATTCGCCCGCTGGGCGGCCGAAAAGTACGGCCTGGTGGCCGACGCCGCTCAGTCGGCCCGCGAGGTGGTGGACTCGTCCGAGGTGGTGATCTGTTCTACGGTCAGCGCCCGGCCCGTGATCGAGGCCGAATGGATCCACCCCGGTACCCACGTCACAACCATGGGAAGTAAGACGACGAGCGCGCATGAAATCGGAGCTCCGGTCGCCGAACAGGCGGACGTCATCGCTAGTGACTCGCCGACGCAATTGTCGGCGTACTCGGAACCCCACATTCTGCAAGGAACGGCCGCGTGGGACCGCGTGATCGACCTCGCGGACATCGTGGCGGCGCGAACGACCGGCCGGACCGCGGTCTCGCAGCGCACGCTCTTCCTCTCCGAGGGCCTAGCGGGGACCGAGGTTCTCTTGGCCGCCGAACTCCTCCGGCGAGCGTAACCGATGCCGCCCAACCTTCGTCCTCTGGATACGTTCATCCGACGGGCTGTGCGACGGCATCGGATCCCGGGGCTCGCGTTCCTCCTCACCCAGAACGGTCGGCGGATTGTCGCGAAGGGGTACGGATACCGCGACGTGGCCGAGGGCCTTCCGGTGACGCCCCAGACGATGTTCGGCATCGCCTCGGTCACCAAGTCGTTCACGGCACTCGGGATTCACCGGCTCCAGGAGGAGGGCCAGCTGCGGGTCACCGACCCAGTGATCCGTCACCTTCCCGAATTCGGCACGCCCAGCCCCCGATGGACGCGACGGATTCAGCTGCACCACTTTCTCACCCATTCGTCCGGGCTCCCGCCGCTTCCTTCTATCTACTACACGTCGGGCCGAAGCCTGGCGCGGAGCCCGGTCAACGACCCGCGGGTCTCCCGAAAGGTCGGAATCGACCCCGACCATGCGCCGATCGACACCTACGAACAACTGATGGAATATCTCCGTACCACGCGATACGAGCTTTTGGGCCCGCCGGGGAAGTACTTCAGCTACTCCAACGAGGGGTTTGGTCTGCTCGGGGCCGTGATCGAGCGGGTCAGCGGCCGCCACTACGAGAGCTTCGTCGAAGAGGAGATCTTGCGCCCCGCTGGGATGCGCTCGACCACGTTCGACACCGGCATCATGCTGCGCTCTCCGGAGGTCACGACGCTCTACTCACCGCCCCTTCCTCCTCGGAAGAAGGGCTGGGTGGCCTCGCAGGACTGGTGGGAG
>Ga0187808_10000460_pt1 | contig 12580 bp, 7 predicted proteins | sample NC_wetland_sal_i_5_FD_132427 | JGI IMG/M metagenome (GOLD analysis project Ga0187808, IMG submission 132427) | Wetland sediment microbial communities from Neuse River Estuary, North Carolina, USA - ASW_3 | ecosystem: Environmental > Aquatic > Freshwater > Wetlands > Sediment | place: USA: North...
CGGCTTGTAGCAGCCGATGAAGTCCGCAAGGTCCTCGAAGGCGAGAGGGTGCTGCTTGAGGGTGAAGTGCACATTGGTCCTGAAGTCGTAGATCCAGACCTCCTTGGTCCACGGCGTTTTAGCGGCGGGGTGATTGTCGAAGAAGAGGACGTTGGCCTTGACGCCCTGTTTGTAGAAGACGCCCGTCGGGAGCCGCAGGATCGTGTGGAGCGTGGTCGTCTCCATGAGCTTCTTGCGGACCGTTTCACCGACCCCGCCCTCGAAGAGCACATTGTCGGGCAGGACCACCGCCGCGTGGCCGTCGGACTTGAGCATGGTCCTGATGTGCTGGAGGAAGTTGAGCTGCTTGTTGCTCGTCGTAACCCAGAAGTCCTGGCGGTTGTAGGTGAGGTCCTCGGAGTCCTGCTCCCCTTCCTCGTTCGTGAAGGTCATGCTGCTCTTCTTGCCGAAGGGAGGATTGGCGAGGACATAGTCGACGCGGAGACCCGTATCGGCGACGAGCGAGTCGGTGCTCGAGATGAAGGTCTCGCTGTCGAAGTCGCCTATGTTGTGGAGGAAACAGTTCATGAGGGCGAGACGCCGGGTCGAGGCGACGATCTCGTTTCCGAAGAAGGTCTTCTTCTTGAGGAACTCCTTGTCTTCTCGCGCGAGCGTGTAGTTCTCGGGATTGGCGATGAAGTCGTAGGCCGCCAGGAAGAAGCCACCCGTGCCGCAGGCGGGGTCGGCTATCGTCTTCTGCGGCTCGGGCCTGACGCAGGCCACCATGGCGCGGATGAGAGCACGGGGCGTGAAGTACTGGCCAGCGCCGCTCTTGGTATCCTCGGCATTCTTCTCGAGGAGTCCTTCGTATATCCGGCCCTTGATATCAGCGCCCATCGTGCTCCACGATTCCTTGTCGATCATGTCGATGAGCTTGTAGAGTTTGGCCGGGTCCTGTATCTTGTTCTGGCTCTTCAGGTAGATCTGCCCGAGGACGCCTTTCTGCGCCGAGAGTTCGCGCAAGAGCGCGGTGTAGTGCGATTCGAGCTCGGCGCCTTTCTTGTCCGTGAGGCTCTCCCAGTTGTACCCCTTCGGTATGGGGAGCTTGCGGTTATAGGGCGGCTTCGAGAACTCGTCGGCGAGCTTCAAGAAAAGGAGGAAGGTTATCTGCTCGAGATAGTCGCCGTAGCCCACGCCGTCGTCGCGCAGGGTGTTGCAGAAGGCCCAGACCTTCCCGACGATATTCGAAGTGCCGTTCTCATTCGCCATGGCTGTTCTTCCCTTTGGTTGTTCGAGTCTCAACACTGTCTGCTTTCCGCGACCTGCCGCGCTTCCGCGCTGCCGGCCTTGGCGCTGCCTCCGCGCGAGCGGGCTTCGCAGCCCTTGTTCGAGGCGCTTTATTATCGCCTGACTCGCGCTGTGCTCGGATGCGCTCCAGGAGCACGGAGGCTGGCTCGTCATGGGGGTCCTGGGGCACGAGCCTGCCCTCGAAGGCTTTCTTTAAGATGCTCTAGCGGAGGGCCTCGGCCTGTTCGAGACTCCGCGCGATGCCCTCCTCCAGCTTGTCGCAGACGGAGAGGCGGGATTCGATTTCATTGACAATCTGACATTGTTCCATGAGACTCATTATCGGAACTTCAATATCTCGACATATTTCGAGTGTCAAGTTCACTTGGCCAACAGTAGCTTTCGATTTTGCAATACAGTTCTTTTGAGTTCCGTCGTACAACAGATAGAATGAAAGCATCTTATTATTCAATGTCGATTTGCACCTGAAGCGTGCAATTGCTTGATTAATATTCCATTCTTTGTAGGTATTTGGCACAATAGATACTTTTCCAAGAGGAGGCCCGACAATATTCATTAGCACATCACCTGGATATGTGATAGAGCGTGCTAATTCATGTTCATGAGTTTGCTTGCTGATGTATGTCGGTTCAATCGCAAAGTCCAGTGCACCAGAGAATGTTAAGTTGTAAACTTTAATATAGGGAATGTCGCCAGAATTACTGGTCATCTTATCTTTTGCTGGCGTAGTGCCCTTTGTTATGAACTCGCAATGATCTATTAGTTTTTCCATGGCCCACCCCTCCGGAAGCTCCCCATCCTTCACATTCTTGTTCGTCAGCTTCCCTTCGAAGGCCTCTTTGAGCACCGCCTGGCGGTAGACCTTGAGCTGCTCCTGCGCCGACGTGAGGCTCTCGATTCCTTTGTCGAGACTCGAGAAGAGCTCCTCGATCTTCGCGACGATGCGTTCCTGTTCCGCACGAGGTGCCACAGGAATAGCTAGCTCAATTATTTCTGCCCTATTCAATTCCACCTGATTCGTAGAACCTGTTTGCATTTCTTCTATTTTCTTCTGAACTAAAGGCGATGCGATATAATAATATAGGTATTTTGCTATTACTGACTCCCTAATTAATCGTATTATTGTTATATGAGTATCCACAACCGCTTTGCGTAATACGCTCGTACTGAATAGACATGCTCTACCGATAGTGCCAGTTCCAGTCGAATTCCACAGGACATCATTATCCTTAAGATATCTTTCTTCTTCATACTTTGTAATATAATCTTGATGTATGTATTTAATATGTGCTACATCAATCCCGTTCCAGCGTACACATTTTTGATTTATAACGGGTAGACTACTATACTCGATATACTCAGGAGTTCTTCCCCTTTGAATGTATTCAGCGATGTCCCCAAGGCGGCAAAGGATCCATCCTGATTGGAGATTAGTTTCCATTTATTACAACCTTATAGTGCCAGCTTCTCGCTTATCTCATCCATGATGTCGCCCATCGCATCCTATCCCCGAATCAAGCTCGGTTCTATCTGATCGGTCGCTCTCTGCCGGTATCGTGTCAAGCTCCGGTAATCGACATAGCCGTGGTGCTGGAGTATCCCGAGGGCCAGGGACGGCGATAGGCCCAAGTTCCCGCTGATCGCGAGGAGGCGGGACTCGGAGAAGTAATCGCGGTAGGGTTCGGCGGCGGCCAGGAGCTTTTTGACGCCGAAGAGCTTCGAGGCGTACTCGTCGGCCTCCCGTTCCTGCTTGCTTATGTGCTCGCGGTCATCGAGGTCGTCGAGGAAGCAGGCATCCCCCTCCTCTAGGTGGAGGATGACGTGGGCCAGCTCGTGGCCCACTGTCCACCAGAAATTGTCGAGGCGATCGTAGCGGGCCGTGTATACGATGACGGGATTCGCGCCGCTGCGGAAGCTCGCCCCGTCGAGGTAGGTCTTGGAGAGGTGGCTCAGGACGAAGAACTTGATCCCCGCCGCGCCGAGCTTTTCGATGAAGGCCTGGGGCCCTCGCTCGTCGCGGGAGGACTCGATGAGGGAGGCGGCGAGTTCGACAGCCCGTTCGGAAGCGTAGCGCCGTGCGCGCATCGACTCGGCTTCCGTTTTCGCCTTGCGAAACCAGGTGAGGGAGTAGTATCGCGTTATGTCTTCGTCAGCCTCTGGCTTCCCTCGACGCGCGCAGAACGGCAGGCTCTCGTGCCGGTACTCGGAGAAATCGGGCGAATCGGTGCCCAGGAATGCGGCTGCTGCCTTGGCCTGGGATTCGGCGGTCCGTGAGCAGGAGATCCAGCCCTTCTTGCGCATCTCCGCCAGGGGCAGGTACTTCCTGATCTCGGCGCGGGTGGCCGTGTCCCTCTCCCGTTTGCCTTCCTTTTTCTGCCGCATACGGTAGGCCTGGTCGAGGTTCAGCCAGAACTCCGGGCTCGAGCCGAAGGCCCTGCCCAAGAGCGCCGCGCTATCCACCGTTATGCCCTGCTTGTCGTTGATCATGAGGCTCACGGATTTCTCGGACATGCCGAGGACTTCCGCCAGGTCTTTGTTGCTCCAGTTCAGGGCCTGCATGTTCCTCTGGATGATCTGCCCTGGCCCGATGTTGAGATGCGGGACGAGTTTGGGGGCCATTTCAACCTCCATAGTGATTGGTGATATCCTCGAGGCCGAGGATGCCGACGGTCAGCGCCTCGTCGAGCCACTCGATGCTCATCTCCAGGCGGTACTGCCGATTGAGCCGCGCGGAATAGCGGACAGGGCTTCCGTGCAGCTTCTCGAAATTGAGTGATGGTTGCTTCCAGAGGTCGTGGATGTCCTTCGCCGCTTCGAGGATGGACACGACCTCGAAGAACGAGATGATAACCTGCTTATCGAGCTTGTATTTAGGGCTCCGCCCGCTCGTGTAGAGGTTTTCCAGCTTCTTGTTTAGGAAGCGAAGCTCCACGACGCCCCCGCCTACAGAACCCTTTTGAATAGTATCGTCGCTTTCCTAATATATGTCAAGTGACATTTACCATGATGGTAACTTCAGGGATACGTATTCTACACCGCCAGTTTCTCGTTCATCTCGTCCATGATGCCATCCATCTCGTCCCCGAAGAGCTGCCACATCCGGCCCCGCCCGCCCTTCGCGTCGAAGGGAGTGAGGTCGAGGTCGTCGGCCGACATATGCACCGAGGCGGCTATGTGGTCCCGGATCATGCGCAGCCACTCCATCTGCTCTTCCGAGAACTTCTCGCCAGAGCCCGCGTGGCGGGCGAAGATCCAGTCCTGGAAGTTCTTCGCCACGGTAGTGTCCCAGGAGCGGAGCTCGTGATCGATTCCGGCCACTCGGCGCAGTAATGCCACCAACGCGACAAGCTCGTTCGCGCTCTTCCCCTGAGCCTTCTCCAGGTCTTCGTAGGCCTGCCAGATGCGTACGGGGGCGAGGCCCGGCTTGTCGGCCACCAGCTTCGCGACGAGACCCTTTAGCATGTCGAAGGTGAGCTCCCTTCTTCGATAGGGTTGGTCGTAGAATATCCGCAGGGCGAGGATCTCGTCTCTGTGCGAGGCTACCCAGGATTTGAACTCCTCTACGACTCCTCGCGACCGCTCATGCCGGGCGTCGTCAGCGCCGGCGTAGCGCAGCTCGTCGGTGTTGAGCGTGTCGATAGTCTGCTCGTGCATTCGCCGCGCGTTGTCGATGTACTCGTTGAACGCGCCGGTGAAGGGCCGGGCCGCTTGGTTGCGCAGCGCCGCCACTCGCCGCTCGGCCTCCGCCTCGACAGCCTCAGGGGAACATTTTGGCTGTTCAGCTCGGATCGTTGTGCGGATCTCGTCGAGGAGGTCCGGATTGTACGCGTTCAAGAGGGAGTGGGCAATGGTCGCGAGGCTTAGGCCTCCGGTCTTTGTCTCGACCTCTTTTTTTTCCGTATCACTCAGCTGGCGCTCGAGACGTGCGAGCCGACTGGCGAGGCTCGAGAATAGCTCCTCGTCCCGCGCCCCCGCCGCTACGGCGCCAAGGAGGTCCTTAAGCGGTATACCCGGCTTCGTGTCCAGGGGGCGGCTATCGGTCTTCAGGCTCGTGGTGACGCCTATCGCGTCGACGATGACGAAGTGGTCCTTCGCCAGCTTGGCGCTCGGCGAGACCTTCTTGAGGTCGTCGTAGTCGATCACCCGCGTGCCTCGACCCTTCATCTGCTCGAAGTAGCCGCGGCTCTTCACGTCCCGCATGAAGAGGAGACACTCGAGGCTCCTCACATCGGTTCCCGTCGCGATCATGTCCACCGTCACCGCGATGCGAGGGTTGTATTCGTTGCGGAAGGAGGCCAGGGTCGATTTCGGGTCATCGTCCGCCTTGTAGGTGATCTTCTTGCAGAAGTCCGAGCCCTCGTCGAACTCTTCCCGGATGGCGGCGATGATGTCGTCGGCGTGGCTGTCGCTCTTCGCGAACACCAGGGTCTTGGGGACTTCGAAGGCCCCGTCGGGATCGTAGCGGTCGGGAAAGAGCTCCGGCAGGTGCTCCCTAAAGGTCCTGACGATCGTGCGGATCTGGCTCAGGCTTATGACGTTCCTGTCGAGCTCCTTGGCCGAGTACTTCTCGTCCTCGTCGAGGAGCTCCATGCGCCTCCGGCGCGAGAGGCGCTCCCTGCGCTCGATGTAGTTGCCCTTCCAGAGCTTCCCGCCTTCTCCGCTTATCTTCGTCTCGATGAGGAAGACGTCGTAGCCGACGTTGACCCCATCGGCTATGGCCATCTCGTGCGTGTACTCCGATACGACGTTCTCGTTGAAGTAGCCGTAGGTCCGCTTGTCGGGCGTCGCGGAGAGGCCCACTTGGAAGGCGTCGAAGTAGTCGAGCACCTGCTTCCAGAGATTGTAGATGCTCCGGTGGCACTCGTCGATGACGATGAAGTCGAAGAACTCTATGGGCACTTTCTCGGTGTACTCTACCGGAGGCACTTCCTTGGGCTGCCAGTGCTCCGCGGGGTTCTCCTCTTCGGCGGACTCCTCAAGCTCCTGCCCCTTTAGTATCGAGTAGAGTCGCTGGATGGTGCTGATATAGACCTGGTTGTCGGAGGGAATGTAGGAGGACGAGAGCCGATGTATGCCGTAGAGCGAGGAGAAGCCGCGATTGTCGTCGTTCGGCTGATACGCCATGAACTCCTGCTCCGCCTGCTCGCCCAGGTTCTTCGTGTCCACGAGGAAGAGGATGCGCCTCGCGTTCGTGTACTTGAGAAGCCGGTACACGAAGGTGATGGCGGTGAAGGTCTTGCCCGCTCCCGTCGCCATCTGGATGAGGGCCTTCGGCCTATTGGCCTTGAAGGATCCCTCAAGTCGCGTTATCGCGTTGATCTGACAGTCGCGCAGCCCCTCCGTAGGAAGCGAAGGGAGATCGGCGAGGGATGCCCGCAGGGATTTGTCCTTCTTGAGCCAGGCGTGGAGCGTCTCGGGCCTGTGAAAGCTGAAGACCTCGCGGAACCGGGGCTTGGGATCTCGGAAGTCGCTGAAGCGAGTGAGTGCGCCCGTGGAGAGGTAGACGAAGCTCAGGCGCTCGTTGTTGAGGAGGCGGAGCCGTGCGCTCGCATAACCCTCAGCCTGGGCTTCATGCACCGAGAGGTTCTCGGCTTCCTCTTCGCGTTTGGCCTCGACTACCCCCACCGGCTTCAGGTCGACGAAGAGGACATAGTCGGCCGGCCCCGCATCGGTGGGATACTCCCGGACTGCGACGCCGAGCCCGGCATTGAGGTCCATGCGCGCTTTATCTTGAACGAGCCAGCCAGAAGCGCCTAACTGGCGATCGATCTGGTCGCGGGCGATCTGCTCGGGATTTTGGTTCATTTGGTGATCCTTACGCGTATCCGGATTGCGTCATTATACCATCATTACTTACGCGGCGCACAAGACCGATCCGCATTGCTCGCGACGGAGGTGGCGGTTCCGGGAAATCCCAGCTAGCATATGTCCAGTCCAAGAATCATTACCTATACTTCGATAACTCGTGCTACTATCGTTTGGAAGGCATCGCCCGAACTATCCTAAGAAAGCGCTACTTCAGTTTTTTCGTCGGCCTTTTTGAGAATCCACGTCCCGCTCGCTTAGGGGCAAAAAATACTACAACAAGTAAGGAATAATTATGAACGTTGCGTCATCGCGGAAAAAACGGATCAGAATTCAGTATCTAGCATGCGCCCTCGCTTTCGGCTGTCTCTTGTCCTGTTCGGGAGGCTCGGCGATCAAGGTAACGGAGGCAATCACCGGGCCCTATGCCTTCGTGTACCGCGAGGTTACCGGAGATTACGCAAATAACGCGGCGGTCTTCGTCGAGTTGCACGCCGGCCTCAAGGAACAGGGCATTTCCAGTCTCCGTTCGATAGCGATTTTTCTCGACGATCCCAAGAGGGTTCCGGCGATGAAACGTAGATGTATATGCGGAGCCGTCATTGAGGAAAGCGACTGGGACAAAATCGACAAACTCGGCGGATCGTTTCAAGTCCAGCATATATGCCGGGCTCGGAGCCTCGTCGCCGAGCGGCGGTCACAAGGCCCCGATGGCTCCGGGGGAGGGAGTGAGCCCTACTATACGGCTCTCACGAGATACGCCGCTCGCAAAGGCTATGCTGCACTCAACTCCTTCGAGCTCTACGAGGGGGATTCGACCTCGTATACGACCACCTATGTCATGTCGACGAGCGACCCGCGGAGCGCTTATCCGCCGACGCAGGCTGCGGCTTCCAGCAGCCAGAGCGGCGCCGCTTCGTGGCCCGATCCCGACTGGCAGGCCTCCACGCCGGAGGAAGAGGGAATGAGCTCTCGTGTCCTCCTTCGAAGTCTCGATCGGCTGACCGGCATGTTTGGTTCGGACGTTCTCGACAGCCTCGTAATAATCCGGCACGGCAAGATGGTGGCCGAAGTGACGATGGCGCCGAACGAACCAAATCTGCGCCATGAGGCTCATTCGGCAACCAAGAGCGTGCTGGGCGCCCTCGTCGGGATCGCGATCAGGCAGGGATTTATCCGCAGCATGCACGACAGGGTTGTGGACTATTTCCCCGGAGAAAAGTTCGAAAACATGGACGATCGCAAAAGGAAGATGACGATCGGCGACCTTCTCGACATGACGTCTGGACTGAGTTTCCCTCATACGCCCCTGGCAAATGGCCTCCCAGCGGAAGTGGCCCTGCGCCGCAGCGATGATTGGGCCCGCTTCGCGCTCGGGCGACCGATGGAGGCCCAACCCGGGAAACGCTTCAACTATTCCGCGAGCGATCCGAACATCCTCTCCGCCATCATCACGAAGACGACTGGGATGAATGCCAAGGCTTTCGCCGAGCGCGAACTGTTCGGACCGCTGGGCATCGAGAACGTGGCTTGGGAAGAGGCCCCCCGCGGCAATACCGTGGGAGACGATGGCCTCTACCTCTGCCCGCGAGACATGGCCAAGATCGGCTATCTTTTCCTGCGCGATGGCCTCTGGGAGAGAGAGCGGATTCTGCCTCCGGGTTGGGCGAGCGGCATCCTCTCGGGATCGACGAAAACGGGACTCGGTGCGCCGTACTATTCCCGATATTGGTGGATCGATCCGAGCCGGAGTTTCTATTCTGCCTGCGGCGCTGGCGGGCAATTCATCATGGTCTTTCCCCGCGAAGACCTCGTGGTCGTGGTAACGGCCAAGGACCTGCTCAGCTTCGATAACTATTTCGCGTATCACAGCTTTGTCGAAATAGCCCACGAGCTGATATTGCCTGCGGTGCAATCCGACGGACGGCTCCCGCCGGACCCCGAGGCTGGGCGCGCCCTGGCCGAGCGGATCGGCGGTCTCGCCCGCGAGGCGAAGTCCGCCCCGCCGAAAGCCCCGATCATGGCGGCGCGCGTCTCTGGCAGGCTCTGGTCCCTGGACGCCAACGACATCGGGCTGCGGACGGCTAGGCTCAGGCTGGGCGCCGACACGGCTGTCATGGAACTGGGCACGGACGCATCGACGCTGGCCTTCCCGATCGGCCTGGATGGCAGGTACCGAAAGAGCGGGTGGATCGGCCATGCGCTATCGGGAGTTGGCGGAATCTACGCATCGAAGGGCCGTTGGGACGGAGACGGTACCTTCGTGGTCTATTTTCGCGTCTTGGAGGGCGATTGGGGAGGAGAGACACGGTTCGCCTTCGACGCGGAGCAGCTCCACCTAACCTTCGTCTTCTCCGATCCCTTCTACTGGTCGACTACGATCGCGGGAAGGTGATTGTCACCCACTCCCGATATTGCTCGTGTCGCGCCCCACGCGGGCGCGTGGATGTGGCTTTCCATAGAGCTTCTACAAACGCCGATCGCAGTCCCTCTTCGAACGCCGTGCAGAAAGAACCGTCGCCTCACTCGGCCGCGAGTCCCTTCCGCGCCTCGTGCCGGAGCTTCCGATACTCCATGATCGCCCGGTCGCCGGGGAAGAGGAGCTCGCCCGTCGCCTCGCCGCTTCCCTTGGGAAGTTGGCTGTTCACGACCCTCCGGTCCTGGTCGGCGATGCGGTAGTTGTAGCGATTCCCGATCGCGAAGACGATCTTCTCGATCAGGGGCGCGCGCACGAAGCTCTGGTAGAGCCGCAGGTACATGAGCGTGCGGCCTTCGTCGACGGGGACGAAGGCGGCGACGATGCGCATCTTCTCGCCGATGTAGTTCTGCCAGAGGTTGGGAAAGCGGAACTCGAGCTTGAAGACGCGATCGCGGGGTGGCACGGGCACTTCCTCGGGGCTCCTCGGTTTCGAGCCGTCGTCGACCTTGTTGAAGGTGAAGACGAAGAACCCTTCCTCGCGCGCGAGGACGCCGGGGCCCTCGACGAGCGTGGCGCCGCCGCGGCCGATCGTGTTGAAGTGCACGAAGGGAAGGTGGGCGACGTCCAGCTGATTCTCGATGACGCGGCTGTAGTGGTTGTCCCAGAGCATCGAGATCGTCGAGCTGCGCATGCGCTCGGGGATGTCGTCGAAATAGCCGGGTGGGGCCGGGGGAGCCGATCCGTCCTCGGCCCAGAATATCCAGATGAAGCCGCGCTCTTCGTGGGTCGGGTAGGAGGCCAGCCGGTAGCCTTCCGGCACCGCAGCCGCTCTCCCGTTGGCGGGCACGAAGGTCGCGCGCCCGCTTGAATCGTATTCGATGCCGTGGAAGGGACATTGCACGCGGCATCCCTCCCTGTCGACGCCGGGCGCGACGGCCGGGCCCGATCCGTCCCGCCAGGCCTCGGCGCTTCCGGGGCCGACGACGCGCCCGAGGGCGAGGGAGGCGCCGCGATGGGCGCAGCGGTCCACCGCGCAGACGGGCCTGCCTCGCTCGTCGCGCCATAAGACGAGTCGCTCACCCATCCGCTGGAGCCCGAGCGGTCTCGCGCAAAGCTCCCTCGACTCGAGAATCACGTACCACTGGTTTCTGATCATGGCTCCCCCTGCGAAGGGCTCGAGCGGCCAGCTCCCGAACGACAGCACAACGGCGGCGGCGAAGGCGCCGACAACCTGGAAACCCGTATCGATAAGAAAGAGCCTGGCTTTGGGGGAGAGGAGCATCCTCCGAGTGGATGCAAGTGCCGCTGAAGGTCCCGGCAACGAGCATGGCCCGCGACGCTCCGCTCCAGGCCAGAACCGGCCAAGCTGGACCACCGCATAGATCGCCAAATCATCATTTGAAGCTCTTGCCAGGCTATGGCCATATTCTCGGCGCCCCACATTGAACCGTCAAGAGTCGCTCCCCCGCATAGGGCGAAGCCAGCGAGTCCCCGCGTCGCGGCCGCGCACTCGGGGCGCTCGATCCTTGACAAGGCGAGTAATCATCCACGATCGTTCAGTCTGAAGACACAAGCACAGAGGAGGGGCGATGCAGATTCAGTTTAAGCCGCTTGAGATCGGCGATGCCGAGCAATTCTTCGCCCTGGTCAATGAAATCAAGGACGAGGGGACCTACCTATTCTCCACGCTTCGATTTCCCTTCGAGGACACCAAGACCTATATTGCCAAGCATGTCGAGGTCGGCTCCCCCATTTGGGGCGCCTTCGACGGCGAGAAGCTCGTGGGGTGGATCGACTACAATCGCGGCAACTTCCCCGAAATAGAGCACATCGCGAGCCTGGGCATGGGTTTAAAGAGGGACTACCGGGGGAAGGGCCTGGGGAAGGCGCTCCTCGGGAAATGCCTCGAGAGCGCCAAGGAGGGCGGGATCATAAAAATGGAGCTGGAAGTCTTCGCTTCCAATACGGTCGCCGAAAAGCTGTACCGAAAGAGCGGCTTCGTCGAGGAGGGCAGAAAGGTCAGGGGGCGAAAGTTCAACGGGAAATACGAGGACCTCATCTGCATGTACAAGATGCTCTGAGCATCGCGAGCTTTGGCGTCGGTTGCCATTGGCGCGAGCCGCCCCCTATACTGCGGATATGATGATTCCCTCGGTGCCCTTCTCCCAAGCTCGAGCAGCGAAACACAATGGCAGACGCGTCTGCGTCATCGGAGGCGGCGGCACGGGAGCCGCCCTCGCCTACGACCTCAGCCTCCGCGGCTTCTCGGTCACCCTCGTCGAGAAGGGAGAGCTGACGAGCGGCACGACGGGCCGGCACCACGGCCAGCTCCACTGCGGCGCCCGATACGCACTCGGCGATCGCGCGATCGCCAGGGAATGCATGGAGGAGAGCCTCCTCCTTCGGTACATGGTGCCGGACGCCATTGAGTACAACGGCGGTCTGTTCGTCGAGCTGGAGGAGGAGGACAGGGAGCTCGAGGCGAACTTCGTGGAGGCCTGCGCCGAATCCGGCATTCCCGCGCGGACCGTCTCCGCGCGGGAGGCGGTCGCTCTCGAGGGCGCGATCGCGCCTTCCATTCTCGGCGCCGTCTGCGTGCCGGACGGCAGTTTCGACGCCTTCCGGCTACCCCTCGCCTTCTTCGCGGCCGCCCGTTTTTGCGGCGCGAAGATCATGCCCTGGGCAGAAGTCATGGACTTCGAACGAAGTGACGGCCGCGTGGTGGCCGTCACGGTCCTGAACCGGGCTACGGAGAGCTTCAGCGAGACGCGCATCGAGGCGGACTACTTCGTCAGCGCCACCGGGGCCTGGGCCGGCCGCGTCGGCGCGCTCGCCGGCGTCGACGTGCCGATCATTCCCGCGCCGGGAACCATGGTCGCGGTGCACGGACGGTTCTGCGATCGCGTGGTCAGCCACCTTCACCCCGCCGGCGACGGGGACATCATCGTGCCCCAGCGCGGCCTCTCGATCATCGGCTCCACCCAGCGCGTGGCGGAGGACCCCGAGTCCCTCCTCCCGCCACAGGAGGACATCGCCTTCTTGATGAAGAGCGCGACGGCCATGGTGCCC
>Ga0187808_10000461_pt1 | contig 12570 bp, 13 predicted proteins | sample NC_wetland_sal_i_5_FD_132427 | JGI IMG/M metagenome (GOLD analysis project Ga0187808, IMG submission 132427) | Wetland sediment microbial communities from Neuse River Estuary, North Carolina, USA - ASW_3 | ecosystem: Environmental > Aquatic > Freshwater > Wetlands > Sediment | place: USA: North...
GGCGTTCACGATCGCATCAACATCCGCGTCCGTAAGGTCGCCCTGACGGAGCTTGATCTTTGCGCGCCAATCTTTACTCATGGCCACCTCGTATCAAGTGAAAAGTGAAGCGCGAAAGTCTCGCATCGATTCTGTTATTATCGCGCCGATCGCCAATGACCCGAAGCGGCGTGCTGACCGTGTGGATGAGGCAAACGATTACAACTGCCCGGCTGAGATTGGTCGCACAGATTGGCGCGGCGCTCGTCGCGCTCGCCGGATGCGGCCACTATCGCACCGATCGTTCGCCCGCGACGATTCAGGTCGATATCGAAACTTCGCCGACCTCGACCGACCCGCGCTTTGCGACCGACGCGATTTCATCGCGTATCAACGAACTTATTTTCGACTCGCTGGTAAAGACCGATCGCAACGGCCAATTTGTTGGTCATCTTGCCGAGCGCATCGAGCGTCCTTCACCAACCAGGATTGTCTTTCATCTTAAGCATGGGGTGCGTTTTAGCGACGGGCGCGAACTAACGGCGCGCGACGTAATATTCACTTATGATTCGATCCTCGCGCCGGAGTCGATGTCGGCAAAACGGGCTGGCATCGAGGAGTTGAAGTCGATCGATGCGCCCGACAGCTACACGGTCGTCATGACCACCGCGCTTCCGTACGCTCCCGCCCTCGAGATGGCCACTGAGGGCATCGTTCCCGCCGGTACACCGCTGCCCGCGAAAGGAACCGCGGCCGCTCCTATCGGCAGTGGCCCGTTTCAGATGGTAGGTTACGCCCGCGATGAAGCCGCGCGGCTTGAGCGCAATCCCTATTATCCCTATCCATCCGGCGCTCCGCGATCGATCCTCTTCAAGATCGTTCCCGACCCCACCGTGCGCGCGCTCGAACTGGCAGAGGGCGTTTGCGATTTCTCGGGAAACAATATCGAGTACGACGTGTTGCCCTGGCTCGCGGCGCACCAATTTCTGAAAGTCAGCAAGACTCCCGGTACTACCTACAAGTACCTGTCCTTCAACTTTCGTGATCCTCGGCTGCGCGACTTACGGGTACGTCGCGCCATCGCCTATGCGATCGACCGCAATACCATAGTCAATACCATCCTGCGTGGTGCTGGACGGGTAGCTACTGGCATGCTTTCGCCGGAGAATTGGGCATACGAGGGCAACGTCACTACCTATACCTACGATCCAGCAAAAGCGCGTCAACTGCTGGAGGAGGCTGGCTATACGGCCGATCGCTCGGGGCTGCGCGGGCTCCGATTCGAATACAAGACGACTCCGGAAGGCGCACGCCTGGGCGAGGTGTTTCAGGCGATGCTTCAGCGCGTGGGTATCGAGCTGACTTTGCGGACGCTCGACTTCGCGACCTACTATGCGGACATCCAGGCCGGAAGTTTCGACCTGACCTCGCTGCAATGGGTCGGAATCAACGATCCGAATAGCTATTACATGGTATTCGATTCGCATAAGACGCCGCCGCACGGAGAGAATCGCGGTTACTATTCGAACCCTGCGATGGATCGCCTGGTCGAGGCAGGAATGCGAACCGTCGATCCTGAAGCGAGAAAAGTAATCTACGCACAAGTGCAGCAACTCGCCGCCGAGGAACTGCCGTACGTTTCGCTATGGTGGGTCGACAATGTGGCCGTGATGAATCGGCGGCTGGTCGGTTTCGACGCCTATCCCAATGGCAGCTTCCGCTCGCTCGCGACGGTGACGCTAAGCCCCCTCGGCTCAGAGCCGCCGGATTGATCCAGTGAAAAATTACCTGGTCCGGCGCCTGCTCGCCCTCGTGCCCGTCGCGCTTGGCGTGGCGACGCTGACGTTCGCGATTATCCACCTGGTGCCGGGCGATCCGGTGGTCGCGATGCTGGGCGAGAACGCTGCGCCGGTTGACATTGTCGGGATGCGCCGTCAGCTAGGTCTCGACCGTCCGCTGCTCGAACAGTACGCGGCATATCTCGGTGGACTGGCGGTCGGCGATCTGGGCGAATCGATTTCATACCGCAAGCCGGTCTCGCGTCTCATCGCCGAACGCTTTCCGGCCACGATCGAGCTCGCTGCGGCGGGGATGCTGGTCGCTGTGCTGCTGGCATTCCCGCTGGGAATCATCGCGGGGTCGAACCCCGGCGGCGCCGGCGATCTGGGCGCGATGGGGTTTGCAATCGTCGGCATTTCGATTCCGCACATCTACCTCGGCCCGCTGCTGATGATTTTGTTTTCGCTGGATCTGCGCTGGCTGCCGCTCACCGGCCGCGGGGGCCTCGCGCATCTGGTCCTGCCCGCGCTCACTCTTGGCACTGCGCTTGCCGCGATCCTTGCGCGGATGCTGCGCCAGAGCCTGATCCGCGTGCGCGAGAGCGACTATATGCGCACCGCGCTCAGCAAGGGTTTGAGCGCGCGCTCCGCCCTGGTTCGCCACGGGCTCAAGAACGCGCTCACCTCCGTCGTCACGATCATCGGACTGCAGATGGGCGCGCTGCTGAGCGGCACGCTTATTACCGAAATAATTTTTTCCTGGCCGGGTATCGGCCGCCTGCTGATCAGCGCGATCGGAGCGCGCGACTACCCGGTGGTCGAGGGATGCGTACTCACGTTCGCGATCACTTACGTCATCGTGAACATGGCGACCGATCTGCTTTATGCGATCGTGGACCCGCGCGTGAGAATCTCATGATCGCGCGCGTCCGCAATCCGTCACTGGCTATTGGTGTGACTACGGTTGTCGCGATCGTCGTCGCAGCGATCCTGGGTCCGTTGCTGTTTCGCGCCGACCCCCTGTCGATCGATCTTGCGAAAACGCTCGCCGGGCCCAGTCCCGCGCATCCGTTCGGTTGCGACGCGCTCGGCCGTGACGTGCTCGCCCGCGTCCTGTCCGGCGCGCGGCTTTCGCTCTCGATTTCCACCGTCGTCGTTGCGATCTCGCTCGTCGTTGGCAGCCTGATTGGCGGGGTGGCGGCGATGTCGGGCGGCCGAATCGACAACCTGATGATGCGCGGCGTCGATATCATCCTCGCCTTTCCGGGAATCCTGCTCGCGATCGCGCTGGCGGCGATTCTCGGACCGGGTCTGATCGATCTTGTGATTGCGCTGACTGCTATGGGATGGACCGGTTACGCACGCATCGTGCGCGGCGAAGTGCTGGCCTTGCGCGAGCGCGACTACGTCCTCGCTGCCGAGAGTCTGGGCGCGAGCCGGTCGCGCGTGCTGATGCGCCATCTGCTGCCCGGCGTCGTTGGACCGCTCGCCGTGAATGCGACGTTCGGCATCGGTGGAATCATCGGCGCCGAAGCCGCGCTTTCATTCCTTGGCCTGGGCGCGCTGCCGCCCACGCCGAGTTGGGGCAACATGCTCGACGCCGGCCGCGCGTTCCTGCTCGTCGCCCCGCATCTCACGACTGCGCCTGGCCTTGCGATCGGGCTTTCGATTCTCGGCTTCAACCTGCTCGGTGATGGGATCGCGCAGAAAGTGGGACATCGCGCCTGACGGCCGGGCGCTTCCATCGCCGGGTATCCGAAGCGGGAAAATTCGTGGTAATCATTCTGCATCTGAAGTGAGTGCGCGCAAATGGAGAGAATCGAACCCGGCGAAATGGTCCGGCGGCTGACCGACTTCATCCGCTCCGAGGGCGGTTTCGACAGCGTCGCGATTGAGAATCTTCGCCGGATGCCCGGCGGCGCCTCGCGCGAGATCTGGTCGTTCGAATGTGCGATGGAGCGCGGGGGCGAAACGAGCCGGCGCGCGATGGTGCTGCGGCGCGATCCTGGCGCCCACAATATCGCCACCAATCGGCGTCACGAGTTCCTGGTGATCCGGGCCGCTTTCGAAGAACGCGTTCCAGTTCCCGAGGTGTTTTGGTGTTCGGAGGACCCCGCCGTTCTGGGTTCCGCGTTTTTCATCATGGAGCGGATCGATGGCGAAACCCTGGCGCGTCGCCTGCTCCGCGATGATACTTACGCCCGGGCCCGCGAAGTGATGCCGGCGCAACTGGCCGAAATTCTGGCGAAGATTCATCGAATCGATCCCGTCAAGCACAGGCTCGACTTCCTGGCGGAACCGGGCGACAACGCGGCGCTGACCGAGGTCAAACGCTACGAACAAAACTTTCGGCTCCTCGCGCTGGAACCGCATCCCGCGTTCGAATTGGCATTCCGATGGCTCCTGGAGCGTGTTCCGAAAACGCCGCGCAAGACGCTGGTCCACGGCGATTATAGAATCGGCAATGTTATTTTTGGCCCCGAAGGCGTGCGCTCGATCCTCGATTGGGAGTTGGCGCATCTCGGCGATCCCATGGAGGACGTCGGATGGATGTGCGTGCGGGCGTGGCGCTTCGGCAACGATCGGAAGCCGGTCGGAGGGCTTGGCGAGCGTGAGGATTTTTTCCGCGCCTACGAAAAAGCCAGCGGCACCGCCGTCGATCGCGAAGCGGCGCGATTCTGGGAAGTCTTCGGCAATCTGCGTTGGGGCATAATCACCATCAGTCAGGCCCGCACCCATATCGACGGATTTGTAAAAAGCGTCGAATTGGCAAGTATCGGCCGCCGGACCGCCGAAACGGAGCTCGAACTGTTAAATCTGATCGAATAGCAACATGGTAATTCCGCCGCCAGGCAGTTAAACACGGGATGAGTAATCAATATGCAGGACCGACCTACTTCAGTTGAATTGCTCGAGGCGGCCGCCGATTTTGTCGATCGCGAGCTCGTACCGACAATCGAAGGCGCGCGCCAGTTCCAGGCGCGAGTGGTAGCCAACGTGATGCGAATCGTCGCGCGCGAAATAAAAATGGAAGATCCGCTGGTTCGGAGCGAGGTGAAGGCGCTGGCGAGGCTGCTCGGGCGCGACGCGCCGCATCTGCACAGCCTCGATGATCTGCACACCGCCGCGGCCAGCATGGGCGAAGAGTTGACGGCGAAGATTCGTGCGGGCGAGGCGGACGGCGGCGGCTGGCGCGGCGAAGTACTTGCGGTCGTGCGGCAGACCGTCGAGGACAAACTGCGCATCGCGAATCCGCGCTATCTCGAAAGCGACACCGCAATCCGCAACACGAAAAAGGAGACCTGACTAATGCCCGAACTCAAAGTGACATTACTTGAACAAGACGACCTGATGCATACGAACACCGGCGAGTCTAATTTCAACGAAAGTGCATACTACAATTTTTTCGATCGTAGTCAGCGCCTCGGCGGTTTCATCCGACTGGGTAATCGCCCCAACGAAGGTTACGCCGAAATGACCGCGTGCCTGTACCTCCCGGACGGAACGGTCGGGTTCATGTTTCAGCGGCCCGAGATCAAGGGCAACAACGCTTTCGACGCCGGCGGCGCAAGGTTCGAAGTCGTCAAACCATTCGAACTCCATCGCGTCAGCTACCACGGCAAACTCTGCATGCTGAAGAATCCGCTCGAGATGGCCGATCCAGCCCGCGCGTTCAAAACTAATCCCTACTCGCAAGCGTCGCTCGAAATCGACTACGCGGCTGTTTCTCCGGGATGGGGCGGCGAAGTGCGCGAAAAAGTTGGCGAGCAGTGGGTTGCGCCGAAATTTACCGCTGACCCGGAAACTCAATTCGCCAAGGGGCACCTGGAGCAGCTCGGCCGCGCGACCGGGAAGCTGGCTCTGACGGCCGACGGCATTGAGCGCGCGTTCAAAATCGACGCGCTTGGCCTGCGCGATCACAGCTGGGGACCGCGCTATTGGCAGGCGCCGAAGTTCTACCGATGGCTCACGATGAACTTCGATGAGGGTCTTGGCGCGATGGCCACGATTACGGTGAATCGCGACGGCAGCGAACGCCCGGGAGGATTCATTGCGCGCAAAGGCCAGCCGATTCTCAATATCGTAAGGTCGATATTCAGACCGAATTCATCGGCGAGCAGCAGCTGCACGACAAGATCAGAGTAAACTGTGAGACTGCTGATGGTGGAGCGCCAATGGTCATTACCGGCAAAGTGCTATCGATGATTCCGCTCCGCAACCGGCGCGCCGGTATAGTCACTCGAATCGCAGAGGGTATGACCGAGTGGAACTGGGGCGGCAAAATCGGCTACGGACTTTCCGAGTACCTGGATCAGTTTGATGAGTAGGGTGCACGTCGCTCGCGCCGGATAAGCCGGTCATCGCCCGCTCTTCAGCACGCGCAAACTCTCCGTATACGGCGGATACGCGATGCCGCGTTCGGTGATAATTGCCGTTACCAGCTCGGCCGGGGTGACATCGAAGGCGGGATTGAACGTGCTGACGCCCTTCGGCGCGATCTGCTTGCCGCCGTACTCGGTGAGCTCGCGGCCCGAGCGCTGTTCGATCGGGATCGCCGCGCCGTCGGGACAGTCCAGGTCGATCGACGACAGCGGCGCGGCGACGTAAAACGGCACGCCGTGGCGCCGCGCCATCACCGCCAGCGGGTAGGTGCCAATTTTGTTCGCGACGTCGCCGTTCGCTGCCGTGCGATCGGTTCCCACCACCACGCAATCGATCTTTTTCTGCGCGAGCACCGTTGCCGCCATGTTGTCGGCGATCACCGTGACCGGTATCCGATCTTTGTGGAGTTCCCACGCGGTCAGGCGCGAGCCCTGCAAAAATGGCCGCGTCTCGTCGGCGAACACCTGGACCTTTTTCCCCGCGTCTCGTGCGGCGCGCACCACCCCAAGCGCCGTCCCGTATCCGGCCGTCGCCAACGCGCCGGCGTTGCAATGCGTCAACACGGTGGCCGGGTCTCCGATGAGTTCGGCGCCGAACCGGCCCAGCGCGCGGTTCACGGCCAGGTCTTCGCGGCAAATGGCGATCGCCTCCGCACGCATGCGGCGAAACAACTCTGCCGCGCCGAGTGAAATGCTGGCATCGAGCACGCGGCCCATCCGATCCACTGCCCACGCCAGATTTACCGCGGTAGGCCGGGTGGCCTTGAGTGCTCGCGCGACCACCTCGAAGCGTTTTCGCGCCTTGGCGCCGGCGGCGCCCTTGATGCCGAGCGCGACGCCCATTGCCGCCGCAACGCCAATTGCGGGTGCACCGCGAATCACCATCGTGCGGATAGCTCGTGCGACGCCACGGTAGTCGCGATAGGTTCGAATTACCTCGCGCGCGGGAAGCAGGCGCTGATCGATCATACGAACGGTGTCCGCCCGCCACTCAATCGTCATCACGGCCATGTAGTTTGACTCTTTCGCACGCGAATGAGGTTTCAAAAGAAGCTTATAGCAACCTTGCGTTGCTGTCATTCGGCGCCCGGAGTTCATTCCGAGCGCAATAGCAACACAGAATGAATCTGCGGCGCTTCAGATGAATTGAGCAATAGAAAACGTCGCAGCTGATGCTTCGCGGCGGCGCTCAACTCTGCTCTCGTTGCGCGACAGGGCATTGCGGCCGGCACGCGCGAAGCCTCGGCTAGACTCTTTCGTATACTCCGCGTGCCCTTCGCCTTGCAGCTCCGGCATCGATCCATCGCGTGATCGCTGCAAATATCTCCGACGGCCGCTTCTGCTTGACTCCCCGCACGTTGCGGACGTCGGCGGCCTTGAACTGCTTGGGAAGCGCAGAAAGCACGTTGCGCCAATTGACCCTTCCCCGTGGCCCGCCGCTAACCGCTTTCGCTCCAGCGCCCCCACGGCCGATCATCGATTCCAGCCGCGCTTCCTCTTCTTTGAGTTTATTCAGTACCGACTCTTTCGAGCGGATGTCTTTACGCAGATTCATGAGTAGCGTGCGCGCTTGCCGCTGTACTTGTTGGAATGCGGATGCGGCTCCGCGAGAGGCTTTCTGTCGAGGCATTTAGGCAATCTCCTTTCGGGGAACTGGTAAGTACAAATCAACTTTGAATATACATAAATGGTTATCCGGCAAATAGCTAGATCGACTCGCCGATATTTCGCTCGGCTCCCTGAAATGCTATTGCCCGCCAACCAGGATCCATGTCCGGAGAAAAACCCTCAATCTCGTCGTCCCGCCGAACGTCGCGTGCGCTTCGCCGATCAGTTCGAGCGTGTTCCGCTCTAGCGATCGCTATCTTTGGTGACTGCACCGTAGCGTTGCGCCTTCGACTACGTCCGTGTGCCGGTCCATCTTCAACGACGCAGGTTACATCGGCGCTGTTCGGCCGCCATCTGGTACAACATAACGATTTTAAAATCAACCAGGAATCATAGCACGTGCAATATCATGCATAGGCATTCCTTCGATTCGGTAGCCATAAGTTTATCCGACCCAAGACCTCTACGTTATCTAGTTGTTAACGGTTTCCGCATCGAATGACCGTTAAAAAATGGCCCACCGCGCACTGTTCGGTTGAATTTCTGGTGAATGACGGCCCTATCCGGGCGGCTATGGCCCTATTCGCGAGCAGGTACCCATCGGGGGAAATCCAGAAATAAAGGTCGGGGATTGGATAGTAAAAGTACTATGTTTGCGCTTGACGCGATGCTATAAGCATTCCGGAATTGGATTAGATGTGCGCCGTCGGTATCGCCCCGCCACCTAGCTGTCTGTACCAGCAATCAGGCTTGCGAACGCCTATAGATACAGACGGAGTACGCCGCGGGGCGCCGGGTTGCGCGCGAGGAGTAGGGTAATGGGCCGCAGACTGTATGTTGGGAATCTGGCTTGGACTGTGACCGACCAGGATCTGCTCGACGTTTTTTCAGAAGCAGGAAAGGTGGACAGCGCGCAAGTCATAATCGACCGCGCCACCAACCGCTCGCGGGGATTCGGCTTCGTCGAGATGGCGACCGATGAGGCAGCCGAAGGCGCGATCAAGAAACTGAACGGTCGCGACATCAAGGGCCGTCCGATTCGCGTCAACGAAGCGCAGGCGCGCAGTGGCGGGGCCGCTGGCGGCGGCGGTGGCGGTGGCGGCGGTAGCGCTGGCGAACGCCGCGGCGGACGCGACCACTAGTCGGCTTCGGCATTTCAAAATAGCGCGCGATTGCAGGTCGCCTTACCTTCGCGCCTCACACTGTACTGGGCCCACTTGAGGGGACAGCCGATTCTCGGGCTGAAACCCTTGCGGCTGAAATAAACTCGCCGCACTGTACCGTCACCGTGGAACTCATAACGCTTGAAGCCGATGGCGAGCGCGCCGTGATTGTGCCCGGCGCCGGATGCCAATGCCTTGGCTACCGCGCCGGCATGCTCGAGGTCATCGCGGGCCCTGCCAATCCCGACGCATGGCGCGAGCATCCGCATCGGGGCGGCATTCCGATTCTCTTTCCGTGGCCGGGCCGTGTAGCCGGCGCTTGCTTCACGTTCGAGGGCCGCGAATACCGGCTGCCGGTCAACGATCCCGCACACGGGCACGCGATTCATGGATTGGCGTGCGAACGCGCCTTTCGCGTTATGCGGCGCGGGCCGTGTTTCGTCACCGCGATTCTCGATTCGTCGGACTATGCGGATCTCAATTCGATCTGGCCATGGCCGTTCGTGCTCGAGATAGACTACGAAGTCGGCAAGGGGCTGAGATTGAAGGCCCGCATTACCAACAGCGGCGACCTGGTCATGCCGTTCGGATTCGGCGCGCATCCTTACTTTCACGCCCCGCTCAATCCCAAGGGTGTGCGCGACGCCATGCTGATTGAGCTCGACGCCAACGCTCGATGGCCGCTCGACGCACGCCTCATACCCACCGGTGACGCCGAGCGGCTGGCGGGCAAGTACGATCTTCGCGCGCCGCGTCCTCTCGGGGCTGACACTTACGACGACGCCTTCCGCATGGTGCCGATCGCCGGGCGAACGTCCACGCCGCGCGCGCGGCTCATCGATCCGTCGCTGGAAATCGCGCTCGAGATTGGCGCCGACCCCGCGTTCGGCGACTTCGTCGTCTATGCTCCCGCAGAGCGCCCGGTCGTCGCGCTCGAGCCGTACACCTGCGCGCCTGATGCGTTCAATCTCGCGGCCCGCGGCATCGCGGCCGGGATGCGCGAGCTCGCGCCCGGCCAGACCTTCGAGGCGGGCTTCGAGATTCGCCTCAACGCCCCTTGAAGCGTGGCTCGCGCCGCTGGGCCAGTGCCGCCGCGCCCTCGCGAAAATCTTCGGTGACGACGAGCGAGCTCTGCGCCAGCACCTCGAGTTCCTGAAATGTCATCTTGTCCAGGCCGTGGCCCTTGTCGATGATCCGCTTCGCCAGCCCGACCGCGATTGGCGCGTTGCGCGCCATTTCGCGCGCCAGCTCTTCGGCTCCGGCCAGATGCGCGCCTTCGGCGACGACGCGATTGACCAGCCCAATCCGTTCCGCCTCGGCCGCCTCGATCATTCGCGCCGTCATGATCAGTTCCTTCGCGCGCGCATAACCGACCGTCCGCGTGAGCCGCGTGGTGCCGCCTACGTCGGGCACCAGGCCGATCCGCACTTCCGGCATCCCAAGCCGCGCGCCCGCCGCGGCCACTCTCGCATCGCAGGCGAGCGCCAGTTCGAGCCCAAGTCCGCCGACGAAGCCATGCAGCGCGCCGATGACCGGCTTCTCGATGCTCTCGAGCCGGTTCAGCGCCGCCTGCGACTCGGCCACGAAGCGCCGAAAGCGCTGCATGTCGGGGCCGCCGCCGAGACCGCCCTGCGCGCCGGTGTCATTGGCGAGCGAGGTGAAATCGATGCCGGCCGAAAAGGCCGGTCCCTCGCCGTAAACGACGATCGCGCGAACCTCGGGACGATCGACCTCGTCGAGCGCCTCGGGAATCGCGCGGAGCATCGGCTGGTTAATCGCGTTGCGCTTTTCGGCACGGTTGAGCACGATATACGCGAGCTCACCCTCGACTCGAACTTTGATCAGCTTTTCTTCCATTTCTGACTCCTTGATTGGGCGCGGTTGATGTGAATCGCGACTTCATCCCAACGCGGCGCATCGTCGTCCAGTTAGGATCCCGGCTTGTCGAACGCCTCTTCCATCGCAGCGGCTTCGAGCGAGAGCCCGCGGGTTTCGGGAAGGAAGAGTGCGACGATGATCGCGTTGGGGATCGCGAGCAGGCTCAAATATCCGACCACGATCGACAGACCGCCAAGGCGCGCGGCGAGAACCGCGATCAGGGTCTGCGCGGAGACCGAGGCGGCCGCGCCGACCAGCGCGAACCATCCCATCATCGCGCCTCGTATGGCGGTCGGGAAAAGTTCGGTCCCCAGCGAATTGCCGCCAACCTGCCCCGCGCTCAGGCCGGCGGTGAAAGAGCAATACGTAACCTCGATCCACAGCAAGCGAAGTTGCAGATGCGCCGGAGGACCCCAATAGAAAGCGAGCGCGCTGAGGCCGGTCATCAGGCCGGCAACGAAGATCGTCGGGATGCGGCCGTAGCGCTCGCAGCTTCGGGCGGCGAGCGGAAAGCCGGCCATCCCCACCCCGCCTCCGACCAGCATCAGGGCGCTGGCGGTGCCCGGCGCCAAGCCCACGACCGAGACGAGGTGGAAGTACGCCCAACTGCTGGCCGCGAGTCCCGCGATGTTGGCCAGCAACGCGCAAAGCAGAATTGTGATCGCGCGGCGTCGATATAGCCGTCCGAACGCGTCGTAGAAGCTGCTGGCCGAAGTCGTGCCGGTGGCGGCGGCGCGTTGCCATCGGTCGCTCTCCGGGATTACCCGGGCGGCTCTGCGCAGCGCGCCGACTCCCATCGCCGACGCCAGCACCAGCATCCATCGCCACGAGAAACGGCCCGCCACCATCGGCATCATGACCAGACACAGCCCGCCGCCGAGACCGATCCCGAGCCCGCCCAGGCTTTGCCCCCACGCGCGCTCCTCGATGGCGAGTTCCTCGGCCAGGATCACGATACAGCCGGCGATCGTCGCGCCGAGGAAGGCGTAGAGCGCGATCTCGCACAGCGCGAAGGCCGCGATGTTGGTCGACAACGCGGCGGCGAGCGCGCTTAAGGGAGTGCCGGTCATGCAGATGAGCAGCATCCGGCGGCGCCCCAGCCGATCGATCATCCGCGAGAGTGCCAGCGCGCCGATCGCCGAGGGAGAAATCCACGCGAACAGGCCCGCGATTCCCGACTCGCCAAGGTGAAAGCTGTTTGCGATCCAGGGCGCGCCGATGCCATTGATCGACATCGTGAAGCCTTGGAAGGCGAGCACGGTCGCGATCGATAGCGCCAGCCGCCGATTCCTCAACGCGGCATCCTGGTCATCGAGACCGCACGAAGCGCCAGCCAGGTTGGTGGCCGAACCCGGGTCAGGCTTGGAGATAGAAGCCACCGGCGCTCCTTGCGCTCAGGCCGGCCTGGCGGAGGTCAGCGCCAGGAGCGGATGACGAGTCGCGAACGGCGCGATTGGCGACCCGATCGATTAGCGACCGCGGCTCGCGATGCTTGCGCTGGGTGCTCATTTCTTTTGTTCCGTCAGGTGCCTCCGAGGATAGCTGTCGGGGTCCCGGGCGTCGAGGCTGGCTTCAATGTGAGCCCAAACCGGGCTTAATTGCGAATGGTGAAAGTGGCAATTTATACCACCTGTTGCGGTCCAGTGAGGGGTATACCATCATCGGTAGCTTCGTTCCGTCAAATTTTGTTTCGCAAGGGTGTCGCAGCTCGACTCACGCGTGGGGACGGTGCGGGTGGAAAGATCGGGATTCTTCGCGCGGCAGCCACGCGCGAGAATGACA